>OIRS01000617.1_pt1 | contig 8482 bp, 8 predicted proteins | sample 1586331 | NCBI WGS metagenome assembly OIRS01 (sample SAMN02674964, study PRJEB24791) | human gut metagenome, SKBSTL008 | isolation source: stool | host: Homo sapiens | place: USA | reverse complement strand
GGTGTCGGAGATATTCTACAATAAGTTGAACGACAAGAAATGAAGTCATTTTGGTACGCAGGTGAACATGTTCAAGAGGAACTTCCTGTGTCCAGATATAAGTATCTGAATCGGTCAGTAATGAAGGATTGATTTCAGAACTGGAAATCCAGATGATATTAGCATGACGTTGATGACAAGAATCAATAATTGACTGATAAATCGATGCTTCTCCGTAATTCGTGAAGATGATCAATGTAGCATTTTCAGGAAGCGATTTGGAAAGAGCGCGTAAAAAATCAATCCAGTCAATATAGATACAAGGAATATCCATGGAATTAAGCATGGAATATAAATACTTTGCAGGAAGCGAAGACATATTACGTCCATAAATATAAATAGATTTGTTCCGCATGATCTCCGAGCAGATGTCTTTAATTTTTACTGCGTCAATATTATCTATAAAATCTTTTAAAACAGCAGTACGTCGTTGCAGGATCTTCCAGGAATTTGAAAAATCAGAAGAAGAATGGAGTTCATTGCGAAGGGTAAATTTTAATTCATTAAATCCTTTAAATCCAAGCTTCTGACAAAAACGAACAATTGTTGCATTGGAAAGGTATAAATCCTTACAGATATCACTTAAAGATAAATAAGGAAGATGATTTTTATGTTGAATAAAATAATCAAGGATCATTTTATCGTTTTCAGTAAAATTGGAAGAATCAATCTGATTCAGAAAAGTTTTCATGTTCAAGGCCTTTCTTATAGAAACTGAAGTATTCAATAAATGAGCTCAATACAAAGAAAGAGCAAAGTCGGGAAGTTAAATCCGCACCATCATTTTCGCGCTTTTTAGAGAAGAAACGAAGGTTATAGGTAGATACTTCAGCAAGATCATTATTTTCAATGGAAGAGATCGATATTACGATCATACCGTGAAGGCGAGCTTCCTTTGCAAGGTTTAAAGTTGATTCAAAGCGTCCGGAATTACTGATAAAAATAAAAATACTTTTCTTATCAGCTGTTTGGATAAAATGTCTTAAAGCTTTAGAAGCAGTAGTTTTATACACTTTTTGACAGTCTGAAATAAATAACATACTTTCAAGATAGCTGACAGAAATATCGGTAAGACCAGCAGGACTGTATAAATAAACTGGCGGGTTACTGCAAAGCAGTCTTGCGATCTGAAACATATCATCAGAATTTAGAAGACTTGAAGTACTTTCAAGATCAGCTTTGATCGAATTCTTGATCGAAGCAACAGATATATCGGATGATACAGGATTTTGTTCTTTTTGAATATTTAAATTCTTTAAAAAATATTTAAATTCCGGGAAACCACTGAATCCAAGCTTACGGCAGAAACGAATGACGGTTGATGTGGAGTAATTAATTTCCTGTGCAAATGTCTGAATGCTCATTGAAACAATTGCATCCGAGTGTTCGTGAACATACTGCATGATCTCAAGTTCTTTTGGAGAGAGTGAATGCAGAGGAATATTCAAATTCATTAAGAAAAGCTCCTTTCAGCCACGAATATATCGACAGCATAAATAGTCCATATAAAGGACGTTAATGTTAACTTAATTATATAATTATAAATTAAATTTTTGGAGGTGTAAATATGTTTTTTTTCAAGAAAAATAAAAACTTAAAAGCATTTTTAACAGGAGAACTTGTAAGTATTGATAAGGTAAACGATGACGTATTTTCCCAGAAAATGATGGGAGACGGAATTGCGATCAAACCAAATGATGATAAAATTTATTCTCCTTGCAATGGTACAGTTGAAGTTGTATTTGAAGGATCAGAGCATGCAATTGGAATTGTGATGGATAATGGATTACAGGTAATGATTCACTGCGGACTTAATACCGTAAATCTGACAGGAATTTGTAGCTCAAAAGTTAAAAAAGGCGACAAAGTCAAAGCAGGACAATTGATCATGACGTTTGATAGAGAAAAATTAAAAGAAGAAAATTGTGACGATATTACAATGTTAGTTGTGCTTGATCAGGGAGAAGCAAAGAGTATTACATTTGTAGGTGATCAGAATGTGGTAGCAAATGAGACAGAGATCGCACAGATTGCTTAAAAGATTATATATAGAAACACTCACTAAGTTATATTATTTCAAAGATAACTTAGCGGGTGTTTTTTGATTTCAAATTTCAACTTCACAATACATCTCAATATATTCCTCAAACCGAGGCAGTGCTAAAGTCAGTTCTCCACGAACAGAACCATTCACAACACCACGCTCCATCAAGCGCTTCCGGTAAGTATTCAATAACTGTGGAGATATCGATAATTTCTCACGAATTTCCCCAGTTTTATAAACTCCCGTAGAAATTACATAAACAATCTTCCGGTCAAGTTCAGAAAGTTCACTCCATATCTTCTCATAAGCATAAATGATCAATTCCTCGTCAAACTTAGGAAGCAGTTTTTCAAGATCATCATTTGTCTCCCACTTCAAATAACCAAGAATCTGAAAAGCAAAAGGATACCCCTTTGTAAGTTTCGCCATCTCAACAGCCTCACTTGGAGAAATGTCAAATACAGAACGATAACTTGTAGTAATTGCAGGAATGCTAAGTGGTTCCAGAAAAATTTTTGGAGCACGATATAAAAATGTCAGACTCTTCTCGTTTTGAAGATTGCTGATATTATCAAACAAACCAGCCATTACAAGATACACAGGGTAATTCTGTGTAATATAAATCTGAAAATTACTAGCAAATACTTTGACATAAGAATTATTTATAATCTCATCAATGATAAAAAGAACTTTCTTTCCTTTATTTTTTAACTTCTCAAGAATATTACGAAGCATAGCTTCTTTTTCCAAAGAATCATTTGTTTTGTTTACCGACAACTCAGCAATTCCGAGATTTAGATTTAATCCAAGATCCAGATCATGAAATTGTGAAACGCGGGTAAGTTCGGAAACTGCACCAGCGATCAAATCTGTATCAGCACTCAATCTTAAAACAATCCATTGATCATTTGAAGAATAATGATCAGCAATTTCAGCAAGAGAAACCGTCTTTCCAGACCCCCTGACACCAGCAACCATATAAACTTTATTTGAAGGATTTTCCATATCAAATGTATGAATGATCTTTCCAATTTGGTTAGTGCGCGAAATGAATTCCGTAGGTTTTTGACCAAATGTTAAAGTAAAAGGATTTTCCATTTTCTATTCACCTCCATATTTATTTATGTTTATTTATGTTTATTATATGAATATATGTTTATTTATATTTATTTATGTTTATTATAATAAATAAATATAAATAAAACAAGAATATACACAAAAGACACTCCAAAAATGTTAAAATAAGAATAACAATCAAAAAACAACGATCAGGAGGAACCAAAAAACAATGAACATCAAAAAAGTAGCAGTTCTTGGAGCAGGTGCCGTAGGTTCTTACGTTATCTGGGGACTGTCAAATAATAAAAATATTACACTGGGAGTTGTAGCAGATGGTGAGAGAAATGAACGCCTCAAAACCCAAGGATTAATGATCAACGGAACAAAATACACACCGCAAGTGTGGACTCCAGAAGAAGCACACAATGTGGATCTTTTGATCGTATCTTTAAAATACGGAAGTTTGAGAGGGGCATTACAGGATATTCAGACGATCGTAGGAGAAAATACAACGGTCATGAGTCTGATGAACGGAGTTGACAGTGAAGAGATCATAGCGGAGAAAATTGATAAATCACATATTTTATACTCTTTTATTAAAGTAGCATCACAGAAGAAAGAAGATGGATATCATTTTGATCCAGAAACAACAGTAGGGATTTATTTTGGAGAACTACAACAACCATACGAAAGCGAACGAGTAAAAGCAGTCGATGATATTTTTGAAAATACAGGTCTTCACTGGATCATCACAGATGATATTCAGGCAGAAATCTGGGGTAAATTCAAATTAAATGTCTGCAATAATCTGCCACAGGCAATCTTAGGAGTTGGAGTTGGATGCTATGAAGATAGTGAACATATGGCAGCGATTCGAGATGGATTAAGAGCCGAAGTTGAAGCAGTTGCTAAAGCGAAAGGGATCGACTTAAGTATGATCAATGCAAAGTCTGGACGGGGGAGTGCGGTCAAAGCATCTGCAAGATACTCGACATTACAGGATATTGATTCTGGTCGCCATACAGAGATTGATATGTTCTCTGGTGCAATGATGAGAATGGGGAAAGAATTGGGGATTCCAACCCCATATAATGAATATACATATCATATGATCAAAGCATTAGAAGAAAAGAATGATGGAGTATTCGAATATCAAGGGGAGAATGATAGAGTATCTTGGTCTAAATAATAATGTAAAATAAGGGAAAATGCATGTATAACAAAAAGAAAAAAATAAAACATAAGACGTTGAAGATTTTCTGTTTGCTGATAGGTATGATCGTGACAGCAGTATTTTTGGAAGCAGGAATTCTTTATATTGTAAATAGTAAGAATGTATATAAAACGTCCAAAGTGTTGTTAGATCAGACGATTGAAATCGTAGAGAAAAACAAACAAAGTGAAGTGGGGACTGTTGTAGCAGATATTCCAGTATATAAAGGAATTGCTTTGTATGTAGCGGATAAAGAAACTGGAAGAATCTATGGGGCTACAGATGCTTCAAAGATAGGAGTGAAATTAGATGATATGGGGTTTCGCAAGCAGAGAAAGACGGTTGCGAAGGAGAAGATTGTATCGGGAATCATTCGTGTTGATGGAAAAAAGAATTATTATATCTTAAAGAAAACACAGAAATATATTGTGGGTGTTACATATTGGATTGCGGTAGACAACAAGAGTAATTTGATCGCAATATTGATCATAGTTGTATATTTGAGTATTGCAGCAATCGGTATTCTATTTATGGTACTAAGATTATCGAAAGTTAAAAAGAAGAATAAGGAACAATCTGTGATGATTTCCTCTATTTCAGAGATGTTGAATATCGATAAGATGACAGGATGTTTTAATCGAAAAGCATATGACGAAGACATTTCAGAGATACGCATGGATTCTCAATTTATATATGTTTCTATGGATGTGAATGGACTAAAGATTATCAATGACAGACAAGGACATGCAGCGGGAGATGAATTGATCTGTGTGGCAGCATCTTGCATGAAGTGCAGGTTTAATAAATATGGAAAAGTTTATAGAATGGGTGGAGATGAATTTGCAGCAATTCTATTTGTGAAAAGAGAACAGTTTGAATGGATCAGACGGCAATTTGATGGAGATATCAAGTACTGGAGCTGTAACCGGATCAAGGAGCTTTCGATTTCTTATGGATATGTTTCAAGCAGTGAATGCCAATGGGATTCCATGAAAGAGATATCAGATGTTGCTGATATTCGTATGTATGAAGAAAAAGCGATGTATTACAAGAAAAATGGAGTAGACCGTCAGGGACAGCCAGCCTCCTATGTAGCTCTTTACAGATTGTATACACAGATTCTCCGAATCAATCTGGAAAAAGATCGTTATAAGATTATAAATTGGGAAGAAACCAAGAATAAAAAGAAACAAGATTCCATAGGAGCTCTGTCAGAATGGTTTCACAATTTTGAAGATATACGGCTTATTCATTCAGATGATTTGGTGAAATATCTTAGGAAGACAAAGATTGAATATCTGAAAAAGCAATTTGCAAATAAAAAGAAATTTGTAACGATCACCTATCGAAGAAAAGAAGGAGATGGTTACAAGAGGATAACGTTAGAAATTATTCCAGAAAATGAGAATTCACAAAATACATATGAAGGATTTTTATATGTTAAGGAATGATTTATCAAAGAAAACAAAATAATGACACAAAATTTACTGAAAAAATTAGCACTACTAAAAATAGACGTTAAAAAATTTCATTGCTATAATAGAGATAGAAAAAAATAATGGAATAAAAATTGGATTTAGAAGGGAGATAATTATGGGATTCTTTTTTAAGAATAAGAAAAAAAATAAAGAGGAAGAAACAGTAACACCAGTTGTAGAAACGACACCAGAAGTACCAGCGAAAGAAGGTTTGATTTTGGTAAGGGAAGGAATTAAACTGGGACTTCCAACGGTAAGCATGGAAGAAGCGATCGTGGCAGCAGGGGAACTTTTAAGAGATCTTGGATATGTAGATGATGATTATATTCCAGCAATGATCCGAAGAAATGAAGAAGCATCTGTATACATGGGATTAGGACTTGCAATTCCACACGGAACAGAAGATGCCAAAAGAGACGTAAAAAGAAGCGGAATTATTGTGATGCAGTATCCAGACGGAGTCGAATTTAATGGCGGAACAGAGATCGGAAGAGCACACGTTGTCATTGGAATTGCTGGAGTTGGAGATGAACATTTAGAGATTCTTGGACAGATCACAGAAGCAGTGACAGAAGAAGAAATTCTGGAAGAATTAAAGAAGACGACGGACGTTGATTATATTCTTAATACATTCACGAATTAGTTTCTTTCGTAACGTCAGGAAGTGGAAAAACTGTGTTAATTGGATAGAAAATAAAAAGAAAAAAATGTCAGGTACATCTAAGTTTTCGAGAAACTTAGATGTACCTGACATTTTTACAGTTAAAAATTTATCATGACTTTTTCAATTCATCTCTTTTTTTCTTCAGGATGCGTCGTAACTGCCCAAATTCTCTTACATGTTCACGAGGCATCATCTTAGGGAATGCACGTAAAATACGGCGTGATGTAAATGTAGGAAGTTTTGCCATTTTTTCGTATTTGCTACGAAGTTCCTCAGCTCGCTGTTTTAAAGAATCCATACGAGCTTTGAGTTCATCTGCATTTTCCTGTTTGGCTTCATCAACTTTCTCTCGAATAACATCTGCACGAGCTTTTAATCGGTCTTGAGCCTCCAGACCATCCATCATACTATCGTAGATATTTTCACCGATCTGATCAGAAATATTACGCAGTTCTTTTGCAATATCCTCCATAAGGGCAAGACGTTTGTTGAATTTTAAAATACCCTGAACTGTGATGCAAATATCAACTATAAGAGCAATGCTTAATAAAACAAGCAGAAATTTTCAAAGCCATATCGGGAGAAAAGAAACTAGTTTATCCGTAAAGGGATAGATAAGTTTCACGATCAATACACAAGCGACGCCCCAGATCGCAGAAAATAAAGGACATACATAGCCGCCGATATTCAATGGCATTTCAGAATAATCCCACCATCTGTGATGAAACATCTTTTCAAGAAGAAAACCCGTTAGCCATTCAAGAAAAGTAACGAGAATGGTGGAGGTAATATAAAGCAAGATCAAGTTTCCGACGTAAGGCTGAAGAGAAGCAACGACAACCGTCACTCCAATTCCATAAATCGGACAGATCGGACCATTTAGAAATCCACGGTTTACAAAGGAATGTTGTTTAAAAGCTGCAAAAGCGACTTCAGAACACCAACCAAGAAACCCATATATAAAAAAGCTAAATAAGATATCGTAATAAGTCATAAAATCTCCTTCTTTATATCTTTTTTACAGTATAACAACAGTTACACCAAGATCTCCTTCACCATATTCACCATCACGGTAACCGGAGATACGTTTTTGTTTCTTCAACTGTTTAAAGTAATTATGAAGCCCTTTACGTAAAGCACCAGTTCCTTTTCCATGGACAACAGTGATCTGTGCTAAGTTGGCCAGGCACGCATCATCGATGTACTTATCAAGCTGTGCGATTGCTTCATCAACCGTCATACCCATAACATTGATCTCAGGTCGGATGGAAGCGGATTTGTTGATCGCAGTACGTCCTCGGTTACGACTTTCATTTCTTTGATTTTCACGTTTTACATCTTTGGCCGTTTTTGTGATCTCAAGGTCTTTGATGTTAACAAGAGAACGCATCATACCCATCTGAACATACAGATCACCTTTGGCATTTGGGAGCGTGGAAACAGTTCCGGCAAGGGAAAGACTTGTTACATAAACTTCATCACCAACATGGAAATCATTCGCCTCGTGACGTTTCTTGTTCTTTTTCTTGGATTTGTAAGCCATTTGACCTTCTAATTTTGTCATGCGGCCGCGAAGATCACTTCGCATATGTTCCATCTTCTTATTTGCATCTGGATTCTTGTTTTGTTTCTTTAATTTGTTATATTCACGGATCGTAGAATCTGCAATTTCTTTCGCCTCAGAGATGATATTGTGAGCTTCTTCACGGGCGTCGCGAAGCATCTTATCACGTTTTTCTTTTATATTATCCTGACGAGATTTTAAACTCTTACGGAGAGTTTCGATTTCCTTACGGTATTCAAGGATCTCTTCCTGTTCTTTTTCAATCGTCTGTTTACTCTTTTCAAGGTCAGCTAAGATCGTTTCAAAATCTTTGACAGATTCATCAATCTGATCTGCAGCACCTTCAATGATATGTTCATCCAATCCTAATTTGCGGGAAATTGCAAACGCATTACTTTTTCCAGGAATACCGATCATCAGA
>OIRS01000609.1_pt1 | contig 8554 bp, 4 predicted proteins | sample 1586331 | NCBI WGS metagenome assembly OIRS01 (sample SAMN02674964, study PRJEB24791) | human gut metagenome, SKBSTL008 | isolation source: stool | host: Homo sapiens | place: USA | reverse complement strand
GAAATCTCTAACAGCCCGGAAGTGGTGCGCCGGCTCGGTATCATCTCCATCAACACCGCCATTGAAGCCGACATCTACGGCAACGTGAACTCCACGCACATCGGCGGTACGAAGATGATGAACGGTATCGGTGGAAGCGGTGACTTTACCCGCAATGCCTATATCTCCATCTTCACTTGTCCGTCCGTTGCCAAGGAAGGTAAAATCTCGGCTATCGTGCCGATGGTTTCGCACATGGACCACACGGAACACGATGTCAATATCATCATCACCGAACAAGGTGTGGCCGACCTCCGCGGCAAGAGTCCGAAAGAGCGTGCACAAGCCATCATCGAAAACTGTGTCCATCCGGACTACAAGAACATACTGTGGGATTACCTGAAGCTGACCGACGGCAAATCACAAACTCCCCACGCTCTGCGCGCCGCACTGGCTATGCACGCTGAGCTGGCCCAAAGTGGAGACATGAAGAATGTAGACTGGGCACAGTATAAATAAACCGCTCCCTCAAAGGCGGAGAGAAACCGCCCGAAAGATATACCGCGTTGCATGTATATTTCCGGTTTGCTGGATCTATATATGCAACGCGTTGCATATATAGATGGAACACGCTGCATCTATAGATCCAACAACAAGCTATTTCAGTACCTACTACATCCCTGCATCAATTCCTGGCAAAACCTCCTTCTTACCGGTAAACTCACTATCTTTTGCTTCAGTTTCCTTTTCAGTTTCTTCAATCGATCTCTCACCGAGCCAACACTTATCGTTCGCATTGAGTGAAAAACTGCAATAATTTGTCTAGAGAAATACTTGCCTCCATTTGATCCCTCCTATTCATTGAAAACGGGCTGCCTGGAATCACTTCCCGGACAGCCCTTCCTTCACATTTAAAGTGAAGATGCAGAGAGAGTAGTATGATGACACTCTATTCCTGACCTCCCCCTAACGCCTTGTAGAGGTTAATCAGGCTTTGTATTTCAGAAAATCGGTTTGCCGTCTGTGCCAGTTGTGCGTTGAGCAATGTCTGCCGGACGGTAAGCACCTCCAGATGGGTGGTGTTGCCATGCTCCATCAGCAGGGAAGTGCTGCGGGCAGCTGTCTGCAAGGAAGCTACCTGCTTGTCCAGCAGTTCGCTTTTGGATAGGCTTGTCTGCCAGGCAGTCAAGGCATCGTTCACCTCGCTGCCTGCATTCAGCAATGTCTGCTGGAAGGCAAGGGAAGCCTCCTCCTGCTGGGCACGGGCTATGCGATACTGTGCAATGACCTGCCCGCGGGCAAAGAGCGGCTGCGTCAGCGAACCCACTGCCGAAGCCAGGAACTTGCCGGGATTCACAATCATTGAACCGGCAGAATTGGTCCAGCCCGCACTCCCGCCCAGCGTGATGGAGGGATAGAAGGCAGAGCGCGCCGCATTGGTGCCGTAGAACGCCGCTTCCAGTGTCCGCTCAGCCGAACGGACATCAGGACGGCAGGAAAGCATCTGAACAGGAATCCCTATAGAAAAGCCCACGGGGAACTGCTGCTCTGCCAGCACACCGCGCTCGTAATGACGGGGCGTCTCTGCCAGCAACAGCGCAAGGCTGTTCTCCACCTGGTTTATCTGTTCTTCCAAATCGAGCACGGAAGTCTGCACCTGATAGTACGTGGCCTCCATCTGCGACACGGCGGATTCGTTCGCCATGCCCGCATTCATCAGGGCACGGGTGGAAGCAACGGTTTCCCGCCACGTCTCTTCGGTCTGCCTGGAGATGGCAAGCTGCTGGTCCAGCATCAGCAGGGTATAGTAAGTATTGGCTATCCCGGCAATGAGCTGGGTACGCACGGCCTGGCGATAGTCCTGACTCTGCGCATAGAGCGCCTTCGACTGTTTCTTGGCATTGCGCATGCGGCCGAAAATATCCAGCTCCCAACTGGCAGTGACGGGCAGCGAATAGGTCTGTGTGGCCTTGCGGCTGTCAAAGCTGCTCACCGTGCCCTGCGGCGCAAGGGCAAAGGAGGGCAGGAAGGCAAGCTTTGCGGACAGCAGGGTAGCTTCGGCTTCCTCCACGCGGAGCTGTGCCGACTGGTAGTCGGTATTGTTCTGCAACCCTTGTCCGATGAGTGCCTGCAGATGTGGGTCGGTGAAAAGCTCGTGCCAGTCCATGCCGCCCAGGCCAAGGTCCAGGCTGTCTTCGGTGGCAGCCGGAGAACCGGCGAGGCTCTCCGTAAAAGCTGCCATTTCTTCCCCATAGAGGCCGTCGGGGACCTCGGTAGCGGGTTTGTATTTGGTGTACACGCCGCAACTGCTGAACAGCAAACCGGCGGCGGACAATAGGATGATATGTTTCTTCATTGTTCCAATCTGTTTTTATTTTATTTTCCTCAATCTTTCGCCCGTTCTGCCTCACTCTTCTGCTTTTCAAGCAATACCTGCATATCGGCTTCTTCCTCCATTGGCGGACGAACCTTCTCCTGTAAGTACTCGAAGATGATGTAGAACACCGGAACGACGAAAAGCAGCGCTAGCGTTCCGATGAGCATGCCGCCTACTACGCCCGTACCCAGCGAAGAGTTACCGTTGGCGCCCGCACCACTCGAGAACATCAGCGGAAGCATACCGAATATCATCGTCAGCACCGTCATCAGGATAGGACGCAAACGGACCTGGGCGGCCGAATAAGCTGATTCCACAATGCCCATTCCCTTGCGGCGCCGCTCGATGGCATACTCCGTAATCAGGATGGCCGTCTTGGCGAGCAAGCCAATCAGCATAATCACACCCGTCTGCAAATAGATGTTGTTCTCCAATCCCAGAACCTTGGCAAAGAGGAATGAACCCATCAGCCCGAACGGTACGGAGAAGATGACCGCAAACGGTATCAGGAAACTCTCATAAAGACATGCCAGGATGAGATAGATAAGGAAGATACAGATGGCATAAATAAAGACAGTCTGCGCACCACCAGTATTGGCTTCCTCACGTGCCATACCTCCGTACTCGTAACCGTAGCCCAGCGGCAATGTCTGTTCTGCCACTTCCGCAATCACTTTCTGCACTTCACCGGACGAATATCCTTCCGCCGGATTCACGTTGGCAGAGATGGCGCTATACAGATTGAAGCGGTTGGCCGTCTCCGGACCAAGCACCCGATTCAATGTCACAAACTGGCTGACCGGAGCCATCTCCGTACCGTTGCGCACAAACATATTACCCAGTGCCTGTTCGTCCAGACGATATTCGGGCGATGCCTGCATCATGACGCGGTACACCTTGCCAAACTGATTGTAGTTGGAAATATAGGCACCGCCGCAATAGCTGCCCAATGCGTCGAGCACCGCACCCGGCGAGATACCCGCACGCTTGCACTTGGCAGCATCCACATCTACCGATACCTGCGGGAAATTCATGGCATAAGAGGTATACGCCATAGCCACTTCGGGACGCTGGTTCAACGCACCCAGAAACTGTATCACTGCCTCGTAGAACGTAGCCATGTCACCACCCGTTCTGTCCTGCAGGTTCAGCTCCAGGGAGTTACCCATACCATAGCCCGGAATCATACCCGGCTGGAAACTGAATATCTGCGCATCCTTAATGGTATAGAACTGTGCATTGAGGCGGGCTACCACCGCATCGGAGGTATGCTCGCTGCCCTTGCGCTCGCTCCAGTCTTTCAGGCGGATAATCATCGTACCGTACGAAGTTCCCTGACCGGATATCAGTCCGTATCCTGCTACGCGGGCGTAGTGTTCTATTTCGGGCGTATCTTTCAGGATATTTTCCAAGCGGTCCATCACTTTCGTGGTTTCTTCGAGCGTACTTCCCGGTGAAATGCTGACATTCACCATAATGACACCCTGGTCTTCCTGCGGCACAAGTCCCGTTTTAGTGGTACTCATCAGGTAAACCAGCAAGGCAACGGCAACAGCCAGTGAAGTCCACACCATCCAGCGATGGCGGATGAAGAACATCACACCTCTCTTATATTTACCCAATACGGCATTGAACGAAGCATTGTAAGCTGCACGTACCCGTCCGTTGATGCTCTTGGCGCTCTTGGTTCCGTCCGACGGACGCATCATGATGGCGCACAAAGCCGGACAGAGTGTCAAAGCCGAAATCATCGAAATACCTACGGCAGTTGCCATCGTGATACCGAACTGTGTATAGAACACGCCCGAAGTACCTCCCATGAAGGTTACAGGAATAAACACAGCCATAAATACACAGGTATAGGAGACAATAGCCATCGTCACATCGCCCATTGCATCTTTTGTGGCAAGATAGGCAGACTTATATCCGGCATCGAACTTAGATTGCACGGCCTCTACCACCACAATGGCATCATCCACCACCGTACCGATGGCAAGCACCAGCGCAAACAGTGTCAGGATGTTCAGACTGAAACCCGCAGCCACCAGACAGGCAAACGTACCCACCAACGACACAATGATAGAGATGGAGGGAATCAGCGTACTCTTCAGATCCTGCAAGAAGAAATAGACCACGAGGATGACCAGAATGATGGCAATAATCAGCGTCTCCACCACATTATGTATGGAAGCGAAAAGGAAGTCATTGGAACTCATCATCGTGACGAACTCCGTTCCTGCCGGCAGATTCTTCTCCATCCGCTCTATCTGCGCAGTGATTTCTTTGTTGACAGCGGTAGCATTGGAACCAGCTGTCTGGAATATCATATAAAGAACGGCCGGCTGACTGTCCATTTCACTGCGGAAACTATACGTCATCGTACCCAACTCCACCTCTGCCACATCTTGCAGGCGAAGTATGGAACCGTCTTCCCGCGAACGGACAACCGTGTTCCGGAATTCTTCCACGCTTTTGAGGCGTCCGCGATATTTCATTGTAAACTGGAAAACATTCTTCGAACTCTCGCCCAGTGAACCGGTAGGAGCTTCGATGTTCTGCTCACCCAATATGGCGGTAATGTCCGACGGAACCAGTCCGTATTGCGCCATCCGTTCCGGTTTCAGCCAGATACGCATACTGTATGTATCGCCCAGCTCCATCACGTCTCCCACTCCCTCGATACGTTTAATCTGGGGAATGACATTGATGTCCAGGTAATTGGCTAGGAACGTCTGATCGTATCGACCGTCCGTGCAGACCAAAGCACCAATCTGCAAGAAGCTGGTCTGCCGCTTCATTGTGCTGACGCCGACTTTCGTTACTTCAGCCGGAAGCAATCCCTGCGCTTTAGCCACACGGTTTTGCACGTTGACTGCCGCCATATCGGGGTCTGTGCCCTGCTTGAAATAAACCTGTATAATAGCCAAACCTGCATTGGAAGCACTGGAACTGATGTACATCATGTCTTCCACACCGTTGATACTCTCCTCCAGTGGCATGATGACACTGTTCATCACTGCCTCGGCATCGGCACCCGTATAACTGGCAGTTACGTATACCGTTGGAGGTGCAATGTCAGGATATTGCTCCACCGGCAGCGTGAAGAGCGAAATAAGCCCTATAGCCAGAATCAGTACGGAGATGGAGATAGCCATCACCGGCCGTTTTATAAATATATTTCCTTTCATAATCAGTCTCCTTCTTATTTAACTTGCATGCCTTCGCGCACCAGTCCGGCGCCTTCCGATACAATTTCATCACCTGCTTTCAGTCCGTCCAGCACCACATATTCGCGTCCGTCATTGTTTGCGGCCACTGTTATCAGGGTAGATACAGCCTTCCCGTCCACTACCTTATATACAATCGTCTTATCCTGCATCCGCACGGTGGCCGTCTGCGGAATGGCGATACAGTCTTTATAAATGCTCGGCACTACCACCGTGCCCGATGCTCCGCTATGAAGCAACCGCGATTCGTTGGGAAACACCACGCGCGCCACCACAGTACCCGTTTGCCGGTCGATGACGCCGCTGATGGATTCGATGATACCTTTCTTATCATAAACCGAATTATCATTGAGGCGCAGTTCCACTTCCGGCATGTTCTTCAACGCTTCGTCCATGTCGCCATACTGGCGGGTGAGGGAAAGCAACTGATTCTCGGTCATGGAGAAATAGACATACATATCCGAATTGTCGCTGACCGTAGTAAGCGGATAGGGCATATTGGCACTTACCAATGCGCCTGCACGATAAGGCAATGCACCGACAACTCCGTCACTGGGACTTTTCACTTCGGTATAAGAGAGATTGTTGCGGGCACTGATCTCTTGTGCTTCGGCCTGCGACAGTTGAGCTTTGGCGGTGAGATAAGAATTCTCGGCCGTTTTCAGGCTGAATTCCGAAACTACTTTCTGCGCATACAGTTCTTTGTTGCTCTTGTAGGTCAGTTCGGCAGTACCCAGTGCGGCACGTGCTGCTTCCATATTGGCAATGGCGGTTTTGAGTGCGGCCTTGTAAGGAACTTGGTCGATAATGAAAAGCGATTGCCCGCGGCGCACTTTCTGTCCTTCGGTCACACAGAGTTTCTCAATCGTTCCCGACACCTGCGGATAGATATCAATATCCTGCCGCCCACGTATGCTCGCCGAATAGGAAGAAGAAAATTCCTTATCCACCGCTTCTATCTGCATTACTGCATAAGAAGAAGATTTCACTCCCGCATCCGATGCTTGCTTGCAAGATGCCATCCACACTGTACAACCGACAATCCCTATCAGCCGTATCCATTTTTTGCTTACTGTAATCATACTTTCTCTTTTGGTCTTTTGTTAAATCCTGGACAAAAGTAGGAGAAAAGAACAAGGCAAGAGTGACCAATTTCCCTCCATAAATGTCCTATTTTCGCCATTTACGTTTATTATAGCTAACAATTTGGCAATAAACGACATATCAAACAAATCTGAAGAAGTATGGGACATTCTGTTTTCCCGATTATTCGCCAACTTTGCAAAAAGTAAAAAAGGAAAGAACATGGAAAAAGAGAACATTATTACGGTGGATATAGAGGATTTTAAGGACAGTCAGCACGTCCTTGATTATATCGATGATGACTTTGCGATAGTCAACAGTCTGGAGGGGACTCCTTATAGTAATGATACAATCAAACTGAATTGTTTTCTCATCGCGGTTTGTATAGAAGGGTGCATCCAGTTAGACGTCAACTACCGGACCTATAAGTTGCAGGCGGGCGAGCTGCTGCTCGGTCTGCCCAACACGATTATCAGCCATACGATGCTTAGTCCTAAATATAAAGTCAGGCTTGCCGGATTCTCTACCCGTTTCCTGCAACGTATTATTAAAATGGAAAAGGAAACGTGGAATACTGCCATTCATATCCACAACAATCCGGTGAAGTCGGTTGACAACGGGGAGGATCAAACAGTCTTCGGATTCTACCGGGATTTAATTATAGCCAAGATAAACGATGAGCCTCATTGTTACCACAAAGAAGTGATACAACATCTCTTCTCCGCTATCTTTTGCGAAATGATGGGACAGCTTCATAAGGAAATGGAAGCCGCCGGCAACATGGAAGGTTCGAAAGAAGGCATCAAACAGGTGAATTATATTTTGCGGAAGTTCATGGAACTGTTATCGAAGGACAAGGGTATGCACCGTTCGGTGAGTTATTTTGCCAACGAGCTTTGCTACACTCCGAAGCATTTCTCGAAAGTCATCAAACAGGCGTGTGGCAGAACTCCGTTGGATTTGATTAACGAAACTACCGTGGAGCATATCAAATACCGATTAAAACGTTCGGAAAAGTCTATCAAGGAAATTGCCGAAGAGTTCAACTTCCCCAATCAGTCCTTTTTCGGGAAATACGTAAAAGCGCATTTGGGAACATCACCGGCCAATTATCGGAACAGAAAAGAAGAATGACAAAAAGAACAGATTCTTATGTTAGACAAATCTTTTTGGGGATCTTGTTCATCTTACTATAAAAAAAGAGTAATAATGTGCACATTATTACTCAATAACACTAAGATAGCTCCCGACTCTTGACTTATACATAAGTCTATATTGCTTTTTCAATTCTTTAGAGAGAAAAGAATGTTCAATCAGTTGATCAGTCAATTCATATATCTTACTATCTTTTTCGAGACAAGAGTTTACCAAACGCTCGGGTAGACCTATTTTTAAGCCAAAGTGATAAAAAGTCTTCCCAGTAACCGCCGATGCACCACCGAAATAATCCGGTTCAGGATTAACAAACAAACCTTTGCTCATGGCAAAGATACCATCGTTTATATGGAGATGAGTATTCAATAAATCGTAAGCAGGAGATAGGCGGAATCTTCCTTTCTTCTCTTCCAATAAAGAAAAGTTCTTTAAATGGGCATCGCCGTTAGAATAGACAAAGTTGAACAAGATAAGTTCAAAAAAACGCAATTTATCCACTTGGGGGACAGAGCTGTATTTATCTATAATTCCTGCAAACTCTTCATAGGCCAGATTGTCATATTTATAATCGGAACCTCCATTTTTCCTGGTAAGCCCGGCTAAAGAAGCAAAATCCTCCTTTTGTAACTTTCCTTTCTCCGACAAATCAAAACGTCGTACAAAATAAGCAGGGGTTCCGTCCTGAAAAAAGCATAATCCATTAGGAGCTGTCGGAATCCCATATACTTGCGCA
>OIRS01000594.1_pt1 | contig 8739 bp, 4 predicted proteins | sample 1586331 | NCBI WGS metagenome assembly OIRS01 (sample SAMN02674964, study PRJEB24791) | human gut metagenome, SKBSTL008 | isolation source: stool | host: Homo sapiens | place: USA | reverse complement strand
CCCGAGTGCCGGGGCACCAAGCGTCTGGTCAAGGATACCGGCGGTGTCTGCCCCAAGTGCGGCAAGGGCCGGATGCTGGAGCGCAAGAGCGCCAAGGGCCGCATCTACTACGGCTGCGAGCGCTACCCCGACTGCGACTTTATGACCTGGGATACCCCGGTGCCCACCAAGTGCGAAAAGTGCGGCTCCACCCTGTTCCGCAAGGGCTCCAAGCTCTACTGCGCAAAAGAGGGCTGCGGCTTTGAGATGCCGGTGCCGAAGAAGGATTGATCAAACCTCTCAGTCAATGCTTCGCATTGCCAGCTCCCCTAGTAGGGGAGCCCTTGGCAGGGCGGAAAGTTTTTCCTGACTGCTGGAAGTGCGAGATAAGATAAAGGGATACAACATGAGCAACTATAAAGTTACTGTACTGGGTGCCGGTCTGGCAGGCTGCGAGGCAGCACTGTGGCTGGCAGGCAAGGGCGTTCAGGTAACGCTCTACGAGCAGAAGCCCACCCACTTTTCCCCGGCTCACAAGAGTGCGGGCTTTGCGGAGCTGATCTGCTCCAACAGCCTGAAGGCCGAGCGTCTGGATTCTGCTTCCGGCCTGCTGAAAGAGGAGATGCGCCGGATGGGCAGCCAGCTGCTGGAAGCCGCCGAGGAGGCCCGTGTGGCCGCGGGCGGCGCATTGGCCGTGGACCGGGATGCATTCAGCGCCGCCGTGACCCGGCGGGTGGAGGAGTGCCCCAACATCACTGTGGTGCGGGAGCAGGTGGAGCACATCGATAAGAGTGCACCCATTCTGGTGGCCACCGGCCCCCTGACCGATGGTGCGCTGGCCGATGAGATCGGCCGCCTGACCGGCGATGAGCGGCTCCATTTCTATGATGCCGTGGCTCCCATCGTCACGGCCGAGAGCCTGGATTACAACAAGGTGTTCGCCGCTTCCCGGTACGACCGGGGCGAGGCCGATTACCTGAACTGCCCCTTCAATAAGGCAGAGTATGAGGCTTTCCACGCCGCGCTGGCTTCGGCAGAGCGTGCCCCGCTCCATGCCTTCGATGCCGGTGCGGAACAGGGCGCGCAGCCCGACCCTGATGCCCACGGCAAAAAAGCGGATACCGTCACGGTCTACGAGGGCTGTATGCCCATTGAGATCATGGCCGCCAGGGGTGCTGATACCATGCGCTTCGGCCCCCTGCGCCCGGTGGGTCTGGTGGACCCCAACACCGGCCACCGCCCCTGGGCCAATGTCCAGCTCCGCGCCGAGAATAAGGAACGCACCCTCTATAATATCGTGGGCTTCCAGACCAACCTCAAGTGGGGCGAGCAGAAGCGGGTGTTCAGCATGATCCCGGGCCTGGAAAATGCCGAGTTCGTGCGGTACGGTGTCATGCACCGCAATACCTTTCTGGATGCGCCCCGTGTGCTGGACGCGGGCCTGTTCCTGAAGGCGCACCCCAATGTGTTCTTTGCGGGCCAGATCACCGGCTTTGAGGGCTATATGGAGAGCGCCGCCTGCGGCCTGCTGGCAGCCCGGAGCATCTACGCCCGGCTGGAGGGCAGGCAGTTGCCCCCGCCGCCGGTGGATACCATGTGCGGCGCGCTGATCCAGTATCTGACCACCGAGAACAAACATTTCCAGCCCATGGGCGCGAATATGGGCATCCTGCCCCCGCTGCCGGCCGAGAGCCGCCCCCGTGACAAGCGCCTGCGTTACATGGCCGTGGCCGAGCGTGCCGTGGCCAGCTTCCAACAGTGGCTGAACGAAACTGCTCTTTAAGAAGGGAGAAACCCTATGAAAATTATCGTTGATATGATGGGCGGCGACAACGCCCCGCTGGCTGTGCTGGAAGGCACCGCGCAGGCTGTGAAGGAATACGGTGTGCAGGTCATCGGCGTGGGCAGCGAGGAGCTGGTGCGCAAGACGGCTGCCGAGCACAATATCCCGCTGGACGGCATCGAACTGGTCAACTGCACCGAGACCATTGAGATGTGCGATGAGCCTGCAAGGGCCATCCGCAGCAAGAAGGATTCCTCCATCGTGGTGGGCCTGAACCTGCTGAAGGAGGGAAAGGGCGATGCCTTTGTCTCTGCCGGAAGCACCGGCGCGCTCCATGTGGGCGCAAGCCTCATCGTGCGCACCCTCAAGGGCGTAAAGCGCCCGGCCCTGGCCACCATGGTGCCGGCCAAAAACAAGGCCTATCTGCTGCTGGACTGCGGCGCGAACGTGGAGTGCCGCCCCGAGATGCTGGCTGCCTTTGCCGTGATGGGCAGCTGCTATGTCAACAAGGTGGAGGGCCGCACCGCACCCACCGTGGCGCTGGCAAACAACGGTGCCGAGGAGAGCAAGGGAACTCCGATGCTCCGGGAAGCCCACCAGCTGCTCAAGGCAACACCGGGCATCCGGTTCGTGGGTAACATCGAGCCCCGTGACGTGCCCAACGGTGATGTGGATGTGGTGGTCTGCGACGGCTTTACCGGCAATGTCATCCTCAAGCTGACCGAGGGCGTGGCCAAGATGCTGCTGGGGATGCTCAAGGAGATGTTCCTGGCAAACCTCGGCGGCAAGATCGCCTACCTGCTGCTCAAGAGCGGCGTGGGAAGCCTCAAGCACCAGATGGACAGCGAGGAGTACGGCGGCGCACCCTTCCTGGGCGCAAAGCAGCCGGTCATCAAGGCCCACGGCTCATCCAAGGCCAAGGGCATCAAGAACGCCATCCGGCAGGCCAAGATCTGCGTGGAGAACGACCTGTGCGGCACCATGCAGAGCGCGCTGGATGAGCTGACAACCTCTCAGGCCGACTGACATCGGCCAGCTCCCCTGGCAGGGGAGCCAAGAAAGAACGATTTTTGACATAAAGGGAGTAAGAAATCCATGAGCCATCAGTTGGAAACAATTATTGGTTACAAGTTCAAGAATCCGAAGCTGCTGGAGACGGCGCTCACCCACACCAGCTATGCCAACGAGAGCCGCACGCCGGTGCAGCACAACGAGCGGCTGGAATTTCTGGGCGACAGCGTGCTGCAGATCGTCTCGGCAGATTATCTGTTCCACGCCTACGCCGACCGGCCCGAGGGCGACCTGACCCGCATCCGTTCCAGCCTGGTCAGCGAGGGCGCATTGTTCCAGTTTGCGCAGGAGATCAATCTGGGCGAGTATCTGCGCCTGGGCCGTGGCGAGGAACGCTGCGGCGGCCGCACCCGCCCCAGCGTGGTGTCCGATGCCTTTGAGGCCGTCATCGCCGCCCTGTATCTGGACGGCGGCATGGAGGTGGCAAAGAGCTTCATCCTGCCCTTCATCACCGAGGGCAAGCACGCTGAGGCCGATTACAAGACCCGCCTGCAGGAGATCGTCCAGCAGAACCCCGAGGAGCGGCTGAGCTATGTGGTGGAGCAGGAATCCGGCCCCGACCACGACAAGCATTTCGTGGTGGCTGTCCGCTTCAACTCCGATAAGGTCGCCCGGGGCGAGGGCCGCAGCAAGAAGATGGCCGAACAGCACGCCGCCCGCGAAGCCCTCAAGCTCCTGGGCGTGATAAAGGAAAAGTAAATGGTATTCAAGGAACTGGAGATCCAGGGCTTCAAGAGCTTTCCCGATAAGGTCAAGATCACCTTTGATGAAGGCGTGACCGGCGTGGTGGGCCCCAACGGTTCGGGCAAGTCGAACCTGTCCGATGCCGTGCGCTGGGTGCTGGGCGAGACCAGCGCCCGCCAGCTGCGCGCCGCCGGAAAGATGGAGGATGTCATCTTTGGCGGCACCCGGCGGCGGGGGGCCATGGGCTTTGCTCAGGTGCGCCTGACGCTGGACAACAGCAGCCACGCGCTGGATGTGGAAGCGGACGAGGTGACCATCGGCCGCAGGTATTACCGCTCCGGCGAGAGCGAGTACAGCATCAACGGGCAGATCTGCCGCCTGAAAGATGTGTATGAACTGCTGCTGGATACCGGCATCGGCCGCGATGGCTACTCGGTCATCGGGCAGGGCCGCATTGCCGAGATCGTGGCGGCCAAGAGCAGCGAGCGCAGGGAGATCTTTGAGGAAGCCTGCGGCATTGCCAAATACCGCTACCGCAAAAACGAGGCCGAGCGCCGCCTTGCCGCCGCCGCCGAAAATCTGGAACGCCTGCGGGATATTCTGGGCGAGCTGGAGGCCCGGGTGGGCCCGCTGGAAAAAGAGAGCGAAAAGGCCCGGAAGTTTCTGGAACTGAGCGCCCGGCGCAAAACGCTGGAGGTGACCCTGTGGACGGACGGCGTGCACCGGGCCAAGGAAGCCGTGCGCCGTCAGGTGCGGGATTACGAGACAGCCCAGGCCGATTATGAGCGGTTCGACCGCCAGACCAAAGCCGCCGAGAGCGAGGCTGAGGAGATCCGGATGCAGGCACAACAGCTGACCATTGCGGTCGAGCGCCTGAATGGGGATATCCGCAGCATCACCGAGCAGATCAGCGGCAGCGAGAGCCGGATCGCCGTGCTGGAAAACGATATTGCCCGCAACGAGGAAAGCGCCGCAGACCTGCGGGCAGAGATCGCCGCCGGGCAGCAGGACAGCACCGAGGCTGCCGCCGCGCTGGAACGCCACCGCGCTGTGGCAAAGAGCATGGAGCTGGCGGGCCGGAAACTGGCCGCAGAGCTGGATGCCCTGAACGATGAGCTGGTGCGCCTGACCCGGGAAAACGACCAGAGCGGTGCCCGCCGGGATACCCTGCGGGGTGAGGTGGCGGCCCTGACGGCCCGGCACACCGAAGCGCAGGTGGCTCAGGCCGCCGCCGAGGCTGCTGCCGAGACGGCCCTGAGCCGTCTGCCTGCGTTGGAAGAAGCTGCCGAGGTGCTGGCTGTCCAGCGGGACGACGCAAAGCAGGATCTGGAGGATACCGTGCGGTACCTCACCACGCTGGCCGAGAATGAGCAGCAGCTCAAAAATATCCGGGCCGGTCTGGAACTCAAGCTGAAGAGCCGCCGCGCCGCGCTGGAGGAAGCCGACCGTGCCGAACAGCAGCTGAACCGGGAGCTGGATGCCGCCCGTCAGCGGCTTTCCGTGCTGCGGGAGCTGGAAAAGAATATGGAAGGCTACCAGAACTCCGTCAAGACCGTGATGCGGGCGGCATCCGCCCGGCGGCTGCGGGGCATCATCGGGCCGGTGTCCTCCATCCTGCGGGTGGAGCCGGGCCGGGAGGTCGCCATTGAGACCGCGCTTGGCGGTGCCCTGCAGAACATCGTGGTGGAGAACGAAGCCGCTGCCAAGGCAGGCATCGCCCTGCTGCGGAGCGAGAACGCGGGCCGCGCCACCTTCCTGCCGCTGGACACAGTCCAGCCCGGCGTGTTCCGGGGAAAACTGTCCGGCTCGGCAAGGCTGGCAAGCAGCCTGGTCCAGGCCGATGCACGGTACAGTGACATCGTGTCCAATCTGCTGGGCCGCATCATCGTGGTGGATGATATCAACGAGGCCTCCCGCGTGGCCCGGGACAACGGCTTCCGCAGCAAGGTCGTCACGCTGGATGGTCAGGTGGTCAATGCGGGCGGCAGCTTTACCGGCGGCAGTGTCCAGCGCAGCGCGGGTTTGTTCACTCGCAAGCAGGAGCTGGAGGAGCTGCGGGTCAAGGCTGCGAAATTGCAGAAGGAGTGCCTTGCCGCTCAGGAAAAGACCGACCAGTGCAAACAGCAGGCAGATGCCCTGAACGCAGAGCTGACCGCCGCCAGCAGTGAGCAGATTACTGCCGCCAACGACCGTGTGCGGGCCGAAGCAGAGCGCAAGCGGCTGGAAGCCGCTATGGAGCAGGCCGAGACGGCCCTTGCCGCGCGGCAGAAGGAAATCGACACCCTGAACGCCCAGCTGGCTGACAGCCGGGAAAAGGCCGCGCAGGCCGAAGCACAGGAAGCTGCGCTGGCCGGGGAGATCGAAGCAAAATCGGGCGAGCTGAACCGCATTGCCGAGGGAGACGATGCGTTTCTGACCCGGCAGCGGGCGCTGGCCGAGCAGGTGAGCGCCAAGCGGCTGGAACAGGTGAGCCGCCAGAAGGATGCCGAGCTGGCGCAGGCGCAGATCGAAGCGCTGGAACAGCGCACCCGGGATGCCGAGAGTCGGCGGGCCTCTCTGGAAGAGAGCCTTGCCGCCCTTGCCGCCCGCAGTGATGCCTGCCGGGCCGAGATCGAGGCCATCCGTAAGGCCAAGACCGACAGCCGGGCGGAGATCGAAGCGAAAGAAGCCGAGATCCGGAAGGCCACCGAACAGCGGCTTTCCTGCCAGCAGGCCGAGACCGAGGCACTGGCCCGGGCCCGCACCGCTGCCGACAGCCGCGAGGAGATGGGCCGGGAGATGGCCCGCCTGGCCGAGCGGAAAGCGGCCGCTGAGAGCGAATACGATGCCACCGCCGCCAAGCTCTGGGATGAATACCAGCTGACGGTGAGCCAGGCCGAGGAACTCTGCGTGGAGTTCGACAGCCTGCCCGCCCTGCGGGCGCAGGTGGCCGATCTGCGCAACCAGATCCGGGCGCTAGGCAATGTGAACGTCAGCGCCATTGAGGAATATCAGGAGGTCAGGGAGCGGTACGATGCCCTGAGCGCTCAGGTGGCCGATGTGGAGGGCAGCAGGAACGAGCTGACGCGGATGATTGCCAGCCTGTCCGGCCAGATGAAGGAGATCTTCACCGACAGCTTCCGGGCCATCAACGAAAATTTTGGCCGCATCTTTGCCGAGCTGTTTGGCGGCGGCGAAGCCAGCCTTGTGCTGGAGGATGAAAGCGATGTGCTTTCCTGCGGTATTGGCATTCAGGTGGCACCGCCGGGCAAGGTCATCAAGAATCTGGAAGCCCTTTCCGGCGGCGAGCAGGCGCTGGTGGCCATCAGCATCTATTTTGCGATCCTGGCCGTCAACCCGGCACCGTTCTGTATCCTGGACGAGATCGAAGCCGCCCTGGATGATGCCAATGTCAGCCGCTTTGCACAGTATCTGCGCCGGGTGAGCGACAAGACCCAGTTCATCGTCATCACCCACCGCCGCGGCACCATGGAGGCCGCCAATGTCCTGTACGGTGTGACCATGCAGGAGGACGGCGTGTCGAAATTGCTCAAGCTGGATCTGGAACAGGTTGACGCGACGCTGGTTTCGTAGGTATAATAGATTAAACCTCTCAGTCTCGCTTCGCTCGCCAGCTCCCCTAGTAGGGGAGCCCTTGGCATACCGGGCAGCACTGAGCGCAAATCGTGAAATGGCGGGTTTTGCCATCACGGATAGAAACAGCAAAACAAAGGAGAGAACCAATGGGCCTCTTTGGATTTGGCAAAAAAGAAAAAGATAAAATGAAAGATGGCCTGGAGAAGACCCGCACGGGCTTCTGGGGCAACATTATGAATACCCTCACCGGCAGCAAGATCGATGATGATCTTTACGATGAGCTGGAAGAGCAGCTCATTCTGGCCGATGTGGGCGGTGAAGTGGCCATCAAACTGGTGGACAAGCTGCGGGACCGGGTGAACGAGAAGGGCCTGAAAACCGGTGAGCAGGCCAGCGATGAACTGCGCGACCTCATTGCCGATGAGATGCGCCCCGAAGCTGAGATGGACCTGAGCGGCACGCCCGCCGTCATTCTGGTCATCGGCGTGAACGGGGTGGGCAAGACCACCAGCATTGCCAAGCTGGCCGATTTCTATACCCGTCAGGGCAAAAAGGTCATGCTGGCTGCAGGCGATACTTTCCGTGCCGCCGCCAGCGAGCAGCTGGAAATCTGGGCCGACCGGGCGGGTGTGCCCCTTGTCAAGGCGGGCGAGGGCGCAGATCCCGCCGCTGTCATTTTTGATACGGTCAAGTCGGCCACCGCACGCGGCTATGATCTGGTCATTGCGGATACGGCGGGCCGCCTGCACAACAAGGTCGGCCTGATGAACGAGCTGACCAAGATCCGCAACGTGATGGGCAAGGTTATCCCCAACGCCCCGCAGGAGGTGATGCTGGTGCTGGACGGTTCGACCGGACAGAACGCCTTCGAACAGGCCCGGCAATTCACCCAGGCCACGCAGGTCACGTCGCTCACCATCACCAAGCTCGACGGCACGGCCAAGGGCGGCGTGGTGATCGGCATCAGCGACCAGTTCCGCATTCCCGTCCGCTACATCGGCATCGGCGAAGGTATCGACCAGCTCAAGATGTTCGACCGCAAGGAGTTCGTGAACGCCCTTTTCGGCAGCGAAGCAAAATAAAATCTCCCGTGAATGAAGAAAATTAACGTCATCACCCTCGGGTGCTCGAAAAACACGGTCGATTCGGAACACCTGATGGCCCAGCTCGCAGCCGCAGGCTATACGGTCACGCACGACAGCGACCGCACCGATGCCAAAGTCGTGGTCATCAACACCTGCGGCTTCATCGGCGACGCCAAGCAGGAGTCGATCGACATGATCCTCCGGGCCGCCGCCGCCAAACAGACGGGTAAAATCGAACGGCTGTTCGTCGTGGGCTGCCTGAGCGAGCGTTATGCGGAGGAGCTGCGTGCCGAGCTGCCCGAGGTCGATGAGTTCTTCGGCGTGAAGGATTGGGACGACATCGTTCGGGCGCTGGAGGCGACTCCCCGGCCAGCGCTTGCGACCGAACGCCGGCTCACCACCCCGAAACATTACGCTTACCTGAAAATTTCCGAAGGCTGCAACTGGAAGTGCGGTTATTGCGCCATTCCCCTGATTCGGGGGCCCCACGCTTCGGTGCCGATGGAAACCCTGCTGGAAGAGGCCCGGAAGCTGGCCGCAGGCGGTGTGCGCGAACTGATA
>OIRS01000586.1_pt1 | contig 8816 bp, 6 predicted proteins | sample 1586331 | NCBI WGS metagenome assembly OIRS01 (sample SAMN02674964, study PRJEB24791) | human gut metagenome, SKBSTL008 | isolation source: stool | host: Homo sapiens | place: USA | reverse complement strand
CCACAGGGATATGATAAAGATGGGAAACTGTGTACAGTTCTGGTTGCGAATCGTGATGTGACAGAAGAAAAAGAACGTGAGATTGCGCAAGATAGGAATCTGAGAAATGCACTTGCGGCTGCAGAACATGCGAACAGGGCGAAAACTGTGTTTCTGAATAATATGTCTCATGATATCCGCACGCCGATGAATGCGGTCATTGGATTTACTGCGCTTGCGACAACACATATTGACAATAAGGAGCTTGTTCTGGATTATCTGAAAAAAATCCATATATCCGGTCAGCATCTGCTCAGCCTGATCAATGATGTGCTGGATATGAGCAGAATCGAGAACGGTTCCGTACGGATTGAATATACAGTTGTACACCTGCCGGATATCTTGCATGACTTAAATACAATTATACAGGAATCTGTACATTCTAAACAGCAGGAGCTGTATATTGATACACAGGATGTACTCCATGAAGATATCATTACCGACAAGCTGCGCCTGACGCAGGTGCTTCTGAATATCAGCAGTAATGCTATGAAATTTACACCGGTCGGGGGTACGGTTAATATTCGCGTTTCTGAGAAACCATGCAGAAGAGACGGATATACAACAGTGGTATTCAGTGTGAAGGATAATGGAATTGGGATGTCGCCGGAATTCAGGGAGCAGGTGTTTGACTCGTTTACAAGAGAACATACCGTTACGGAGAATGGAATAGGAGGAACCGGTCTCGGAATGGCAATCACCAAAAACATTGTGGATATGCTGGGCGGTACGATTCAGGTTGAAAGCGAAGTAGGAAGGGGAACGGAGTTTACGGTTATGCTTGAATGTGAAATATCAGGGACGACTGTGAAGGAGGAACCTGATCCGGAGCAAAGAGAGCCCCTTAAGAATGAGAAGCAGAAAATCCGGGCAGAAATCCAGAGGCGTTATGAAGGGAAGAAAGTTCTTCTTGTAGAGGATAATGAGCTGAACCGGGAGATCGCAACAGCGATCATGGAGGAAATTGGTCTGGATGTGGATTGCGTTGAGGATGGTACAGATGCTGTGAATATCATGTCATCTGCAGAAGGCAGAAAATATGATCTGATCTTCATGGATATTCAGATGCCGAAGATGGATGGATACACCGCAACCCGGGAAATCCGTACATTGAATGATCCGAAATGCGCAAATATACCAATCATTGCGATGACTGCCAATGCTTTTGAGGAAGATCGCAAAAAGGCAATCAAAGCGGGTATGAACGCTCATATTGCCAAACCAATCAGTGTAGATATAATTCTGGAAAATCTGGAGAGAATGCGCCAAAACAGAAAGTACTTTAATGAACCTGCTGAGAAAAGTTAAAAACTTTTCAGCAGGTTTTAATTTATCCAAAAAATTACATGCATACTGTCAGAAGTGCTAGTGTAAATATCTGAGCGTTCACGTATAATGTAGATAAACAAAAAATCTTCTCACAAAATTAAGTAAAAAAGAGTCCGAGGAGTACATTAAAAAAGAAAGGAGATGTTTGTATGAGTAAAAAAATGAGGTTGTGGATGGCAGGAACAGTAGGAGTCTTAATGGCAGGCTTTATGAGTGTAAGTGTTTATGCCCTTGAAGAAAAGGATGTTATTGGAACCTGGTATGTAAATGAGCTTTCTATGGGCGAAGGTGCATCCTTTCATCCGGGGGCAATGGGAATGGAAGTGACCGTGGACATTAAAGAAGACGGTAAAATGGAAACAACAAGTTCTGTTTATGGGGAAGAGCCTGAAGTAGATGAATCAGAGTGGAAAATAGAAAATGATAAAATTTTGATGACTCATAATGATCAGACAGGGGAATGCGAGTACAAGGACGGTAAGATAACCTTAACAGCAGATGGAACGACAATGATCCTGAGTCAGGAAAAGGAAGAGTATGAGCCTTATGTACCGGGCAAACCGGTAGAAAATCCAACCATGAAGGATTTTGAAGGAGAATGGAGCTGTACTCTGATGGAAGCATTTGGAATGCAGATGCCGGTTAATGCTGACTTTACAGGATTTGAAATGAGTATGTCTGTGGAAGACGGAAAGGCTGAAATTATCTTAATAGAAAGCGGAGAAGAGACAAAAGTAGAACTTCAGGGCGACGTGGAAGGAAACGCACTGGTATTAAAGGCTGTAACAGAGGATGAGGCAGGAACTATGTTTTTCAGTCTTGATAATATGAAGTTCAATTTACTGGATGATGGAAAACTGTGTTTGATAGCAGAAGACGATGCAGAGGAATCTGATGACGGCGAAGAAGCAGATGATTCTGAAACAGGTGAAGTTGATTTTTCCGTAAAGACATATTTTGAAAAAATAATTGTTACAGAATAAGGTAAAATACTGCCGCACCATTCCGGTGCGGCAGTATGGGATTTCAGATAAAAAAGGAGGATAGGGTATGGGATTATTTGATAAGAAAATCTGTGACATCTGCGGAGAGAAAATTGGGTTATTGGGAAATCGAAAACTGGATGACGGAAATCTGTGTAAGGATTGTGCGAAAAAATTATCACCATGGTTTGAGGAGCGGCGGCATAGTACGGTAGAGGATATCAAACGCCAGCTGGAATATCGTGAAAAAAACAAAAAAGCGGTAATGGACTTTTGTATAACCCGTCAGATCAATACCAGAAATTACAATGTTTTTATTGATGATAATAAGGGGAATTTTACTGTTGCGCGGAAACTGGATGTTAATGAAAACCCGGACATAGTTCCTTTATCAGCCATTGTACAGTGCAGGGTTGATGTAGACCAACAGCAGCAAGAGGAAACATATACAAAGGATGGAGAAACTGTAAGTTATCAGCCACCGGTATATAAATATGAATTTGATTATACTATGCGTATTAAAGTGAGAACCCAGTGGTTTGATGATATGGATTTTCGCTTGAATACTTTCTCTATAAGCAGTGATAACAGAAGGGAATTGATGGAAGTGGAGCAGACTGCTTATCAGATTATTGCGGCACTGACACCAAATGCAGTCGGGATGCAGTCCGGAATGTCAGGATTGAACATGAATGGAGGAATGCAGTCTGGGATGCCCGGAATGAACATGAATGGAGGAATGCAGTCCGGAATGCCGGGAATGAACATGAACGGAGGAATGCAGCCTGGGATGCCGGGAATGAACATGAACGGAGGGATGCAGTCTGGGATGCCCGGGATGAACATGAATGTGGGAATGCAGCCCGGGATGCCCGGAATGAATATGAACGGAGGAATGCAGCCCGGAATGTCCGGAATGAACATGAACGGAGGAATGCAGCAGACGGGAATGTCAGAAACGAACATGACCGGAGGAATGCAACAGAATAACAGTTCGTGGAAATGCCAGTGCGGTGCAGAGAATACCGGAAAGTTTTGTGAATACTGTGGTCAGCCAAGACCGTTTTAAGCAATGGGAAACAGAGTGGACAGGATTGTTCACTCTGTTTGTGATAAAAACTCTGAAAATAGATGATTCTTCTGAAAGCTATATGATAAAATGGTGCTTTATAGTATAATTATTACAAAAATGGATTAGAGCGTATTTGAAAAATCATTCCTGCAAATTGTGACGCACATCTTGCGTAAAGCATTTTTCAAACCCGCTCCGGTAAGAGAGGAACTTTCATGACATACAGTAAAAAGAGGACTCTGTCATATGGAGTGATTCTGATAAGTGTGTTGCTGGCTTATTTCTGCAGGCTGGTAAGACCGGAAAATGTTTTTATGAGAAATCTGGCAGATCAGTGTCGTAGCTGTATTTATCTGGGAATGTACTGTGCCTGGGTGATTTATCTGAGAAGACATGTAGTACATAAAAAAACGCGCAGATGCTTGACTGCAATTGGCTGTCTGATGGTATTCTGGTTCTTTGTGCGGACAGTAAAATTTCATATTTTTCATGATCCTCTTGGAGAACATATCTGCTGGTATCTATATTATATTCCCATGATTCTGATTCCGGTTCTGGGTTTGGCAGCAGCAATGTTTTTGGGCGAAAAGGAGGAAGAGAAAACGATCAGAAAGATTATAATTTTGCTGACCGTTGCAGCGATATTGATCGTAAGTGTTTTTACAAATGATTTGCATCAGCTGGTATTTCGTTTTTCCAAACAGCCCCCATTTTCGGATAAAGATTACAGCTATGGTATTGTTTTTATGGTGATTCAGGGATGGATCTTGATCTGTCTGACAGGGATGGAAATCATTCTGATCAGAAAAAGCAGAATTCCGGGAAAGAAACAGTTCTGGCTGCCAGTGATTCCGGGAATATTGCTTCTGGGGTGGAATATCGGAAATATACTCCGCCTGCCTTTCATCAAAATCATTGCAGGGGATATGACGGCAGTGTGCTGTCTTTTAATGGCGGCAATTTTTCAGGGTTGTATATTATGTGGATTGATACAGACCAATAATCGATATTTTGAATTATTCCAGACTTCCGGAGGACTGGATGCAGAGATTACAGATTGTTCTTTTCAGCGCTATTATCATTCCGGTGATTTTCCAGAGCTGTCGCCTGAACTGCGTAGAATCATAATAGACAGATCATCCGTACAGGAACAGGGAATCCGGATCAACCATATTCCTATAAGGGGAGGACATTTGTTTTGGTCAGAGGATATTTCGGTACTGTTGGATCAGTATCAGGATATTCGGGAACAGCAGGAGGAACTGACGGCCAGAAACCGTCTGTTACAGAAAGCTTATCAGAAAGAGGCTGAGCGTAGAAAGACAGAAGAACAGAACCGTCTGTTAAATATGATACAGAATCAGACCGTCGGTCAGCTGGAATTGCTGTCACAGTTTATGAATGAGCTGGAGCGGACAGAATCGAGGGAACAATATGATCGGATTCTCGGTAAAATTGTAGTTGTTGGTACGTATTTGAAGCGGAGAAAGAATCTGGTGCTGACACAATATGCATCAGATGGAAATTTGCTTACAATGGAAGATCTCAGACAAAGCCTGGCAGAATCCTGTGACAGCTTAAAATTATGCAGGATCCGGGCAGCTTACTACGTGGAAAATGCGGATGTGCAGCTGAATGCAGAGGATATACTAAAATGCTATGACACCTTTGAATGGCTTGTGGAACGATTGGTTGATATCATGCAGTCTGTTTTTTACCGTGTGTCGCAGATTGATGATGCTCTGCGGATTTCAGTTCATATTGTATCAGAGGTGGATCTGCGTGGATTCATGTCGGAAAGGCCGGAATTAAAAGTGCAGCAGGAAGATGAAAACGAATGGTTTATCAGATGTATCGTCTTCAGAAAGAGAGGCGGAAGATGATCAGTTTTGTGGAATGCAGTATGGCAATGCAGGATTTTCTGATGATTCTTCTTGAAATCTGTATGATTCTGGAATTAATTCTCCTGCTGGTAAGAATCACCTGTTTTTCCGGGAAAAAGAAAATCGTAACGGCAGTGGCTGTCTTTGCTGTTTCTTTTGTATTTATGGGCGTTCTGATGAATGATCACAGATATTGCCTGGGAGAAAGTTCCTATCAGCCAATGCTTCAGGGTTATCCGGTCAGTGTTTTAATGACGGTGGTTATAGGATTATTGCTTTATCTTTGCTGGGCAATCCGGAGCGAGAAACGCAGATATTATCATTCTCTGTCTTACTGGTCTGTGAACGAGGCTGTGAATGACGTTCCCTGTGGAGTCTGTTTTTCGGATCCTCTTGGAAGGATTGTTTTGTGTAATACCAAGATGCAGGAGCTGAGCAGAATCATGACAGGTTCTTATCTGCAGGATTATGACGCATTAAGGAAAGCAATGAGTGGGGAACCTGAATCGGAAGGTCTTTGCAGATTGAGCAAAGACAGTAATGTGTTTTATTTTCCTGATGGTTCCGTCTGGATGTTTCAGGAATATAGTCTGCAGGAGCCGGATTGTGCAGGATATCTGCAGACAGTGGCAGTTAATGTATCAGAAATTTATTACAATGGTGAAAAAATTAGGGCAAACAATGAAAAGCTGGAAATCCTGAATCATAAGCTGGAGGAAATGTACGAAAAAATCGGAGATAAAATCAGAGAGCAGGAGACGCTTGTCATGAAAATGCAGGTTCATGACAATTTTGGACGAAGCCTTCTGTCAATACGAAGAATACTGGAAAGAAAAGAAGACCCGGATAAAATGGATAAACAGTTGTCTGTATTGAAACATCTGGTTTATATTCTTACCGGTTCTGCTGTTGAGAGTATGGAAGAAGTATATAAAGATACGGTCAGACATGCAGAAGAGCTTGGAATTTCAGTTCAGATCAGTGGGAACTTTCCCATGCATCCATCTTACAGGCTGCTGACAGACAGGGCAATCCGCGAATGTGTGACAAATTGTGCCAGACATGCCCATGGCAGTACAGTTCTGGTGAAGATAGAAAAAGGTGCAAATGAATACAGCATCCGGATAACGAATGATGGAGATGCACCTGAAAAAAATGCAGAAGAAGGTGGTGGTCTGTCTGCACTGAGAAAAGCTGCGGAGTCAGAGAAATGTATTATGCAGGTTTCTTTTTCGCCGGAGTTTTGTCTGGTGTTGAAAATGCCACTGACAGAAAGGATGGGAGTCTATGGTACGGATACTGATAGTAGAAGATCAGAGGATCATGCAGAAGTATTTTGAAAGTATTATTATGCGGGAACCGGAATTCCGACATGTCCAGACGGTTTCGGATGCACGTGAAGCTGTAAAAATCTGTGATTATTCGGCAATTGATCTTGTGATCATGGATGTGCAGACGTTTCATAATCATGATGGACTCAGTGCCGGAAAAGAGATCAGGGAGAAGTATCCCTATACAAAGGTATTGATTGTTACTTCCCTGATCGATCCCAAGGTGCTGGAAAGGGCAAAAAGTGGATGTGCAGACAGTCTCTGGTATAAGGATCACGGGGAAGAGGAAATACGGAGTGTGATCCACAGAACCTTAAATGGTGAGCATGTATTTCCGGATATGACGCCGAAGGTGGAGCTTAACTGGATCACAAGCGGCGATATCAGTCCCAGGCAGCTTGAGATGCTCCGCCTGTATATCCGTGGAATGTCATATTCAGAGATTGCAAGAGAAATGAAATGCTCTACCTCCGGGGTGAGATGGAATTTTCAGGAAATGATCGCCAGGGCAGGATACAGCTGTAAAGAAGATTTGATAGCGGCTGCACTGGAAAGTAAGTTGATCGTAACTACGTTAAAATAGCAAGTTTATAAACTGCGAAGTTATTCTGTTATGAGCAGAAAGCGAAGCGGAGTGCAAATATCCGCTTGATAAGAAGGGAGATGAGAGTATGAAAAAATATTCGATTGCTGTATGTGTTTGTGCGGTACTGTTTTCTGTTGGTATCCATGGCGGAGGTATGAGAGAAGTATTTGCCAGAGCACCTGGGGCAGATGAGAATCTGGCAATTCTGCAGGACATTATCAGGGAAAATGAATGTCAGGCCGGAATGGCATTTCTGGGATATACCTATGAAGGTGCAGAGGCAGCAGAGATACTTGAATATACCAGACAGGGAGAAGTGGCAGCTGCGTATCCTTTTTTACAGGATGGAACAGTGGTTGATGCAGGGGGATATGAAATTTATGCCATTGTCCCGGGGGATGATTGCAGGGTCAGCGTTTATCCGGCTCAGCCTACGGAAGAAGGGGAATATCTGGATGATCTGAACGCCCCATATTATACAGGGAAGGAGAATGAAATCATTATCCTGCGCTGCAATGTGAGTGAGATTCATTCCAATGTGATGGTTTCTGTACAGAAGCAGAATATGAGTATACAATACCATCCTATGGTGTCGTTAAAGGATGGACATCTTGCAGCAGAAACCCACTGCTATGATTTCTCCATATATTATAATTGGGATGAGTATGATCCGGAATATAATCCCGTGTATGAGTCAGAGTACGATCCAGAGTGTAATCCGGAGCATGATTCAGCATTGAATATAAAGATTGCCAGAGAACAGCTTTCTGAGACAGATGAAGTCAGCTATTACCTTGGTCTTGGAATGTCTCTGTGGTATACAGGCACTGATGAGTACATTGAAGGAAGAAATTGTCCGGTATTTGTTCTGGGAACGGATCATGAGGATCATTTTACAAAAGAACATTATTATGCAGTAGGAGACAATGTGGTTTATTATTATGATCCGTCAGGTGACGCATGGCTTCTGCTGGGGGCAGGCTGACAGAAGCTTCACCAATATATCATAGAATTTTGATTAATCAGCGAAAGAGGAAACAGACATGAATGATTTTTTGACAGAAAAAAATAAAAAAACAGGAATACTGGGGAAACTGAAATGGGTTCTTTGTGGCTTTTTTATACTTTTTTCCCTGGGAGCTATTGGCGCATCGGAGAAGTATATTGGTGAAGGACGCTGGGGAATGGCAGCAACAGAGATCATACTTGGATTGCTGTTTCTGTATCCAACCTTCCGGGAAATTCAAAAAGCATTAAAAAAGATTTGTGAAGAAGAAGTAACAATTCATGCCTCAGGAAGAACTGATGCCAAAGTACATGGAAATAAACAAGTTTTTCATTTTGATACATCAAGACAGATGCCTGAAAAACAATGGAAAAGAGCAATAAATCACTTTTTACCAAATGATATATATATATTGGATTCATTATTTGTAAGTGAGGATTTTCATAGTAGATATAGTGCAACAAAAAAAGAATATCATTATTTATTAAGTACAAACGAGTATAGTCCTTTTGAAACAAATTATATATATCAGTATGGTAGGCCACTAGATTTAGAATTAATGAAAGATGCTGCAAGTATTTTCATAG
>OIRS01000582.1_pt1 | contig 8872 bp, 7 predicted proteins | sample 1586331 | NCBI WGS metagenome assembly OIRS01 (sample SAMN02674964, study PRJEB24791) | human gut metagenome, SKBSTL008 | isolation source: stool | host: Homo sapiens | place: USA | reverse complement strand
AATTAAACCACATACTCCACCGCTTGTGCGGGCCCCCGTCAATTCCTTTGAGTTTCACACTTGCGTGCATACTCCCCAGGCGGAGAACTTATTGCGTTAACTGCAGCACTGAGTCTCCCCAACACTTAGTTCTCATCGTTTACGGCGTGGACTACTAGGGTATCTAATCCTATTTGCTCCCCACGCTTTCGTGCCTCAGTGTCAGTTGCAGGCCAGGCGACCGCCTTCGCCACTGGTGTTCCTCCATATATCTACGCATTTTACCGCTACACATGGAATTCCATCGCCCTCTCCTGCACTCCAGTTCACCAGTTTCCAAAGCCAACAGCAGTTGAGCTGCTGCCTTTTACTTCGGACTTAATGTACCACCTGCGCACCCTTTACGCCCAATGATTCCGGATAACGCTCGCCACCTACGTATTACCGCGGCTGCTGGCACGTAGTTAGCCGTGGCTTTCTGGTAAGCTACCGTCACTTCAGTATCATTTCCTCTACTGACCGTTCTTCACTTACAACAGAGCTTTACGATCCGAAGACCTTCTTCACTCACGCGGCATTGCTCGTTCAGGGTTCCCCCCATTGACGAAAATTCCCTACTGCTGCCTCCCGTAGGAGTTTGGGCCGTGTCTCAGTCCCAATGTGGCCGTTCACCCTCTCAGGTCGGCTACGCATCGTCGCCTTGGTGTGCCGTTACCACTCCAACCAGCTAATGCGCCGCAGGTCCATCCATGTTCGCACCTTTGCAGGTCCTTTAATGAATACGAGATGCCTCCTATTCACCTATCCGGTTTTAGCTACCGTTTCCAGCAGTTATCCCGGGCACATGGGCAGGTTACCTACGTGTTACTCACCCGTTCGCCACTGAGCTCTTACGGAAGCAAGCTTCCATATTCGCTCCGTTCGACTTGCATGTATTAGGCATGCCGCCAGCGTTCATCCTGAGCCAGGATCAAACTCTCCATTTGATTTTAGCTCAAAACGTTTTCTGCTAACGTTTTTTCTTTTGTTTTGTTATCTTTTTCATTGTTTGAAATTGACGTTTCCTGTTTAGTTTTCAAAGACCGAGCCAAGCTCTCTCGCTTGGTGCTCGTATATATTACCATCCGCTCTTCCCTCTGTCAACATTTTTTTACTCTTTTTTTTACTTTTTTTGTTTTCTCTTTTCCTGCAGCGCTCTAAACTGCCTTCTTATGAATTTGTTTTTCATACAAAAACTCCGCTTTTGGACATTCATCCAATGGCGGAGTTTTTCTTTTAGTGATGTTCATACACTTTGATTCGGTTTACTGCTTTTGTAAGAGCCACTTCTGCACGATTAACATTGGTTTTGTCATCCTGTTTCGCCAGACGTCTTTCCGCTCTTTCTTTTGTGATATATTTGCATGAATAAATATTTACTTCTCCATTATGAATATCCGATGCCATCAAAAAAGGAATTCCAGACTCTACATACTCATCCGAAGTTGGATGTTTCTCTCCGTGGTTTCCATCTAAAGGTGCTTCCAAAATTCCCTCTTTAACAAGTTCTCCCAACTTACGCTGTTCCCACTCATCCGTATACCCTTTAAATCTAATATCAGGTTTTCCCATAATTTACCCCTCCATTTTCGCAATCAGTTCATCTAATGATTTCATAATTGCGTCATCTGTAGAAGTTAAATCCCTGAGCAGGGACAGGAATTCCCCTTGTGTTTTTTCTAATTCGTCATCTGTTTTCTTCATCTCGGATAACAGATTATTCAGGTCTATCTCTTCTTCTTTTTCAAAATTGTCAACATAGCGTGGGATGTTGAGGTTAAAGTCGTTCTTTTCTATTTCTTCAAAGCTGGCAAGAAATGATTCTTTTTCTACAGTTTCCCGTTTACTGTACAGTTCCATCACTTCATTGATGTGCACATCTGTCATTTCATTCTGCTTCTTGCCTTTGTCAAACTTCTTTGAAGCATCAATAAACAGCACATCTCTGCCATCTCTATGCTTCTTCAACACAATGATACAAGTTGGAATCGAAGTATTGTAGAAGAGATTCGCAGGTAATCCAATTACTGCATAAATATTTCCGGAACGAAGCAATTTTTCTCTGATTTTCCCTTCCGCAGCTCCCCGGAAGAGTACACCATGCGGAAGTACAATTGCCATAGTTCCATTATTTTTCAGATGGTAGAGTCCATGCAGCAAGAAAGCGTAATCTGCTTTTGATTTCGGTGCAAGCACCCCATAATCACTGAATCTTTCATCCTGCAGAAAGCCTGCTGCTGCGGTCCATTTTGCGCTGTAAGGTGGGTTCATAAGTACCATATTGAAGTCTGTTTCTTCATCTGTTGGCCAGTCTCCGTCAAGAGTGTCTCCGTTTCTCAAATTCTGATTCTCTGCCGGAATGCCATGAAGAAACATATTCATTCTTGCAAGATTGTAAGTCGAAGTATTTAATTCCTGTCCATAATATTTGATATACTGAGAATATTTCGCATATTTTTTTGCATTAAGCAGAAGGGAGCCGGAACCCATGCATGGATCATAGACAGATAATCCCTGTTTTTCTTCCTGTCCTGCGATTGCAATGCGGGTAAGAATTTTGGATACTGCCTGAGGTGTATAGAATTCTCCGGCTTTCTTTCCTGTCTCTGATGCAAACTGTCCGATCAAATACTCATAAGCATTTCCAAGTATTTCCGCATCTGAATTCAATAAATCTGCTTTATCAATTTCCTTTATCAGACTTGCAACTGTATCACTCTGCTTCTGGTCTCCTGTTCCCAGACGGTTGGAATACAGATCAATATCCGCAAACAGGTCTGCAAAGATAGGATCACTTTGTTCGATATTATTGAATGCTTTCTGCAGCTGCTCTCTATTAAAAGAATTGTTTCTTGCGGCGTCTGCAAAATATGTGTATGTAAGTTCAGGCTCGATCACATAATGGCATTCTTCTTTCATTCCCTGTTTCAGTTCTTCACCATCTTCACTTTTTAATTCTTTTACATATACATCCAGTGCTTCTTTTAACGTCTGTGGTTTGCTGTCACAAATCATATCATATACTTTGATAAGAAAAGAATCTGACAGGTATTTATAGAAAATAATACCCAGAAGATAGTTTTTATATTCATTTGCATCCATTTTTGAACGAAGAATATCTGCTCCGCTCCACAATACACTGATCAGATCTTTACTGTTTTCCATTTCAGCCATTTCACGTTCCCCCGTTTTTTACTCTAGCTTATATACAGCGTAAGTATATCATATTTTTTGCGAACATGATACATACCTGTCTTAATTGTCGTAGGAAATTTCATCAGGAAATATGATCGCAGCATAAAAGGCAGTCCCTGTTAATCAGAAACTGCCCCTACTGCTGTTGTGCTATTTTATTGACATAAATTCTATTTTCTTCTTCTGATAATCTTTACAACCCCAAAGATCAACAGCAGAATCACCCCAACAGCCACAATACAGATTCCCACAATCGCTATTGCAAATTTATTCGGATGTTTTATCAGATTTATGATGTTTTTGCTGCTGTCTATAACTTTTCTTTCGTGTGTTGTATCATAATATTCCGGCACATTTGCAATTCCGTCTTTGTCTGTGTCTTCAAAGGATTGCATATACTCTGCAATTGCAGCCCAGGCTTTCAGTTCTTTTTTTCCATCCATGACTGCATAATCTTCCAGATTCTCTATGGGATTGCCGTTTTTATCCTTAGGGACGATGGATATCAGTCCATAGGATTTGTCCAGAACAGAGCCAAGCATACGGCCCGTGTACAGGTCGGTGACAACATGATACAATTTATCGTCCTGTATTTCTTCCCTTTCCCCGTCCTTGCCTGTCAGATAACAGTCTGTTACTTTATTTAAGATCATGCGGTGGGGATTATAGGTGAAATTCATTCCACTGCAATATAATCTGGCTATTGTCATAAAATCTGAAATTGAGGCATCTACCTCTGTCACTGTTTTCAGTTCTTTTCCCGTTAAATATGCACTGATCAGAGGATAACCTGCAAGTCCGTCCTTTCCTGTTCCCAGCGAGAAGGAGTTATATACCTGCTCCACTGTTATATCGCCTTTTGTATAAGTATCTCTTACAGTTCCGGCAGGTACGATTGCAACATCTACTTTTTCTCCGTCAGAGTCTCCTGTATTCTCTACTGCATATACATAAGCATCTGATATGATATCTCCCAGATTTAACTCCTCATGCTTTGTTTCCATCTCACTGAGGCTGTTAAATTCAATGTCATTCTCTGCCAGAATTTCCTCTCTGGTGTAACCAAAATTGGAAAGATAATTGGTGTCAACAGTATCTGACAATTCATCTATTTTCTTCTGTGTGGCCTCATCTGCCTTGATTTTATCCGTAACCGGAACAAGCTCATAGGTATCCGGTTCCCAGCGTCCATTCTCTTTCTGAGTCATGGAAATTGTTCCCAGGTTTTTCCCATATTCTCCACAGGATACGATGCAGGTATCTCCCTGCAGGATTGGTTCTGTCAACTGTGTGTGGGTATGTCCGCTGACGATCAGATCAATGTCCGGAACATTCTTTGCAAGGATTTCGTCCTCTGATACTTTTTCGTCCTCCCATGTTCCACTGTGTGATACACAGGCGATCATGTCTACATCTTCGTTCTTTTTTATTTCCTCTACTGTTTCTCTGGCTGCTTCTGACGGGTCTTTGAAAAGAAGCTCGCAGGTAGGAGCGCAATCCAGAGAATCCTTGCCGAAAACACCCAGTACTGCAATCTTTACATCACCTTTTTGAATTACCGTATAGTCTTTTACTCCATATGTCTGAAATGCTTCATAAATCTGTTTCTGTCCTTCACTGAAGCCGGCTTTTTTCATTGCATCCCAGTCCACATTACACACAACCATCCTGGGAAGGTTTTCGCCTGAACTGACTGCGGCGTTCAGCATATCTGCCAGACCATCGGAGCCGTAATCAAATTCATGATTTCCCAGAGTTGTCACATCACAGCCCAGATATCCAAGCATCCGCAGTTCGGCGGCCTCAGTGTCATATACAGTCTGTATCAGAGTTCCCATAGAGAAGTCTCCGCCATCCAATATGAGTGTATCTGTATTCTCTTTCTCATGCTCATTGATCAATGTTTTCAGCCGGGCAAACCCGCCGGTCTCCTGCTGTGTCCCGTCTACAATCGTTTGAAAGCTGTTCAAATGAGAATGCAGATCATGGGTGAAGAGGATATCCAGATGTTTTGGCTCCTCTGAGGCGTTTACCTGATATCCTGTCAGTCCTGAAACGCTCAGCATAAATATAAATGTGAATGCGAATGCTTTTTTTAATAATTTCATAAAATTCTCCTGTAATATCAAAAATGGTTCCACAGTATCATTTATCTTCCCGCAGGATAATGATACCATGAAACCATTTTGCAAAAACTAATTTATCTTTCATCTCCCACAAAGAACAACGCCATTGTTCCCGGACCTGAGTGAGCGCCGATGGTGGCTCCTACCTGATTCATGATAATCGTGTTGATCTGGTATTTTTCTTTTACTTTCTCTGCCACATAATTTGCATCTTCTTCGCAGTCGCCATGACTGATAAAGATGGTATGGCAGGTGTCATGATAGCTGCCGATTTTCTCATCCATAAGCTTTACCAGCTCCTGAAGGGATTTTTTACGGCCGCGGACTTTTCCGATGGCAGTGAGTTTTCCGTCGTTGTCTACATGAAGGACCGGTTTAATATTCAGCATGCTTCCTACTACTGCAGTAGTTCTGGAAATGCGGCCTCCGCGGTATAGGTGATTTAAATCGTTGACTGTAAAAAGGTGTACCATATGAAGCCTGTTCTCTTCTGCCCATTTCGCAACTGTCTCCATATCTTCTCCCTGCTCTTTCTTCTCCTGTGCAAGGTAAACCAGAAGCCCCTGACCAAGGGAAGCGCCAAGAGAATCTACCACGATGATCTTGCGGTCCGGATAGTCCTCCATCAGTTCCTCTGCTGCAATACGGCTGCTATTGTATGTACCGCTTAAGGCAGAGGAAAATGCAATATGAAGAATATCTTTTCCTTCTTTCAGGTAAGGCTCCAACAGTGCTTTTGCATTTTCAGGATTTACCTGTGCTGTGGTTGGCATGGAACCGTTTCTCATTGCCTCATAAAATTCATGCTCCGGAAGGAAATTTCCATGTGTATAATTTTTTCCATCCATGGAATAACTGAGATACATGCAGCCTACTCCATGGTCTTTGAGATATTTCTCCGGAAGATCTGAATTGTTGTCGGTGGTGATCACATATTCGCTCATGTTGTCGCCCTCTCGTTTTCTGATATTTTTCACTTTCTGCCCATTAACTGTTCAGTGTCTTCGCAGTTGCAAAGCAAAATCCGCTGCCTGCTCAGCAATGGGTCTTTCATCTATAATAAAAACACTTCTATTATAAATACAGCTACATACAGTATAGCATCAAACTATCAGCCAAACAACTACTTTTCCTTCTCAACTGCCTTAATCGCTTCCTGCAGCTGATTATCCTCCTCATGAGTAATCTCGTCTTTATTCTTATTCAGCAGACGGGTATCCAGAGAAACCTCTATATCAGGTTTGATTCCTGTTTTGTTGATGTTGTTTCCTTTTGGAGTGTAGTAATTGGCAACAGTCAGTTTAATGGCGCTTCCGTCTGAGAGCTGGCGGATGGATTGTACCACGCCTTTTCCGAAAGTGGTTGTTCCGACGATCGTTCCAATACCATAATCCTGCACTGCACCGGCAAAAATCTCTGATGCACTGGCGCTGCTTTCATTTACCAGGACTGCAAGCGGAATCCGGAGTTCGTTTTTGCCATCACATTTTTCCTCTTCTCTGTTTCCGTCCTTATCTTCGGTGTAAACGATCAGTCCTTCCGGAAGGATTTTCCGCAGGACATCACAGACAGAATCAAGAAGTCCACCCGGATTATCGCGGAGATCCACGATCATTTTCTCCATTCCCTGTTTTTGCAGGTCATCAAAAGCTTCCTGATACTGTTCGCCGGTAACGCCTGTAAACTGTGTAATGCGGATGTAACCGATTTTAGAATCCAGCATTTCATGGAAAACAGACGGTAATTCCACATCTATGACAGGGACTGTGATTTCCATGGCATCTTCTGCACCTTCTCTGTGAACAGTAAGCACTACACTGTCTTTATCTGAATTGCGGACAATGTCTGCAACATCAGATACCTCATCTTCTGTGATATCTTCCCCGTCAATGGCACTGATGATGTCCCCTTCCTCCAGTCCTGCTTTTTCTCCGGGACCGCCCTCATAGCATTCAACAATCTTTACTCCGCCTTCTTTGTTCTTCTCCATAAGAATGCCGATCCCCACATAGCTTCCCTCATTGGAAGAATTCTCAGAATCGTATTCCTCTGCTGTATAATATCTGGAATAAGGATCATCCAGTCCATAGAGAAGACCTGCATAAAGCCCTTCCTGAAGCTTTTCTTCATCCTTATCTCCCAGATAGTATCTGTCGATCAGCTCTTCAAGATATGCCAGCTTTGATGTACACTTGCGATCACCAAGAGCTGTTCCTTTTGCTGCAAGACCTGTTCCCGCAAAGGCACCTGTACCGATGCATGTCACAACCAGTGCTCCTGCTACTGCACCTTTCCAAAATTCTTTATTTTTCATGTCTGCACTCCTGTAAAAAAGCCGCCGGTTTATGATATGATATCATTGTTCCGGCAGCTTCATGCTTATCTGCTTTTTATTATACTCTTAAATGCTTTCTTGTTGTAAAGAAACTTCCGATCAGTCCGATTCCGATTCCAAGTGCCAGTCCTATAGGAAGCAATGTCTGGTAAATCTGCCATACCGGGATAAAATCAACCACACCGGTCAGCACATTAAATTTGTTCAGAATATAGGATACCGCTGCATTATAGCAGAAATAAAGTCCGACCAACGGTATAGCAGCACCGATAACTCCCAGCACAATGCCTTCCAGAAGGAATGGAGCTCTTACAAATGCATCGGTCGCTCCTATGTACTTCATGATTCCGATTTCTTCCTTACGAACTGCAATACCGACAGATACTGTATTGCTGATCAGGAAAATAGAAATGATAAGTAATAATGCTATGATTGCAATGGAAACATAGGAAACCAGTTTATTGACATTTCCCAGTGTCTTGGCTGCTTCCTCGGACTGATTTACCAGACGTACATGTTTCAGCCCTTCTATATAAGAAACCAGCTCTGACTGTTTCGTGATATCGTTCATGTATACACTGTAGTTTGCCTGGTTTGCAAGCGGATTGTCATCTTTAAATCCGTCTGCCGCTTCAGATCCCTGGAAATATATCTCTTTAAATTCTCCCCATGCCTCATCAGCGGATGTGAATTCAATTTTCTCTACTTCCGGGCGTTCCTTAATTTTCTTACCGATTGCCTTGATCTGTTTGTTCGTTGTTCCTTTATCAAAGAATACTGTGATCGGGACTTCCTGCTCTACTTTATGAGCAACATTGTTTACGTTATTCACGATAGAGAAGAAAATGCCAAACAAAAAAATACAGGCAGCCATGGTAATGATAGATGCCAGGGAAAACATCCAGTTTCTTTTTATATTCTTAAAGCCCTGCTTCAGGGTATACCAGATCGTACTAGGCCTCATGATATCCTCCCTCTTTCTCATCGCTGATGATCTTGCCGTTGTGCATGGTGACTACTCGCTTGCGCATGGCATTGACGATGTCCTTATTGTGGGTAACTACCAGAACTGTGGTTCCTCTGTCATTGATCTGCTCCATCAGAGCCATGATCTCTTCAGAGGTTTTCGGATCCAGGTTTCCGGTCGGCTCATCTGCCAGAAGGATGTCCGGGCGGTTTACCAGTGCTCTGGCAAGAG
>OIRS01000571.1_pt1 | contig 8995 bp, 8 predicted proteins | sample 1586331 | NCBI WGS metagenome assembly OIRS01 (sample SAMN02674964, study PRJEB24791) | human gut metagenome, SKBSTL008 | isolation source: stool | host: Homo sapiens | place: USA | reverse complement strand
TTGAACCCCATTCAAGCGCGCTACCAAAACTGCGCTACACCCGGACATCTGATCGAGCTTGTCGCTCACAGCTCAATCAGTATACCCGAAGAATGGTGTTTTGTCAAGCACTATTTTCAAATTTCTTCTTCATTTTCGGCAATGGCCGTTGTGCTGCCCACCGGCTGCGGAAACTCCACCGTAGCCAGCGCCACAGCGAACACGCTCTGCGCACCGGCATCCAGCAGAGCCTGCGCGCAGGCCGAGGCCGTGGCTCCGGTGGTCAGGACATCGTCCACCAGAAGGATGCGCTTTCCCTCCACAGCCTCCGGCCGGGCCACCCGGAAGGCACCCGCCACATTGGCCAGCCGCTCGTCAAGGGAAAGTCCCTCCTGCCGCCGGGTGGAGCGGGCACGGGTCAGCGCGTCCGTGACCACCGGCACGCCCACCGCCCGGGCAAGGGGCTGTGCCATCCGCTCCGGCACATTGTAGCCGCGCTTTTTGCTGGAGGCCGGTACCGGAAGGATGCAGTCGTAACCCCGGTCAAGGCCCGGCACCGGTTCGGGCAGGGGCTCAGAGCCGCACATTCTGATCTCGCTGCCAAGGAGCAGGCGGGCCATCTCCACGCCCAGCTCCACAGCTGCCCAGGGCGCGCCCTGATATTTCGCCCGCAGCACCGCGCGGCGGACAAGGCCGGTGTATTGGTAGGGCGCGGCTGCCCCATCCAGCCGCCCCAGGTAGTGCTCGGAGCCGCGCAGCCGCATGGAGGGTGCACGGCGCAGCTCTGCCAGCCCATCGGCACAGTCCGGGCAGGCAGACCGGTTTCCCAACACCCGGTCACAAAAAGGGCAGCGGCGCGGGTAAAGCACCCAGCGCAGCTGCCGCAGTGTGCGGCTCAGGCCGCTGTAATAAAGCATCAGTCGTTCTTGACCGCAATGATGACGCGGACCTTTTTTCCGGCAGCGCAGCCGAAATTATCGTACCAGCCGGTCAGCTGGTAGCCGTCCGCATCCACCTGAGCCAGCTTGGTGGGGTAATACTGGCCCTTGTACCACAGGTAGACCTGCACATTGTCTGCCATCTCGTAGCGTTCATTGCCCGAGAGCACCGAGGCCGCGCCGACCTTGTCGATCTTCAGGGGCATCAGCTGCATCATGGCCTTGACAGAGCCGGTGGTCTCCTGCCGCACGGCAATGCCGCCCGCCAGCACCGGATACTTGATGGCCGTGGTGTAGCTGGCCACCGCGCCGTTGACGTAGCAGATATAGGTCGCCCCGCCGCCGATGTAGTTAAAGATCTGCTTGAAGGGGGTGCCCGTGATCTCCGCGATCTGCTGGAAGCCAATGCTCATCAGGGAGCCGGTGTTGCTGGTCAGCTTCTGCCAGGCCGTGCTCAGGATATCGCCCGAGACGATGCCCCACAGGATCTCGCTGGTGGTGGGCACCAGCAGGTTGGACAGGCGGTCTACCGCCGTGGCACCGGTCACAGTGGTGGTGGTATCCGAGGTGGAGCCGGAGCCGTCGGTGCCGCCCGTGGCCGCTCCGGTGGTGGTGCCTGTCGTGGTCGTGGTGCCGGAAGCGGAATCTCCCGCCGCAATGCTGGTGACGAGGCTCTTCAGGTCAGAATAATTCATGGCCAGATTTTTCACATCGTCCAGCACGCCGTAGCTCCACAGGTCGCCGGTCACATCGTTCAGGATGAGCCGGTCGATCTGTCCGGCATCGTTGACGGTATAGTAACGGACATCGAGGTCCCTCAGTGTTACCCCCGATAGGCGGCTGGGACGAACCGTCCCAGCCACACCCTCCGAAGTCGTATCCAGAATCTCTACATCGTCGGCCAGGGCGGCTGCGCCCAGAGCAGTGGCGTTGGCATTGATGGTGCCGTTGACACGGCGGTCCTCGATGTGCTCCACGCTCTCACCCTCCGGGGTGACCTTGATCTCTACCAGCCACCCCTGCGGAAAATTCAGGCTCTTGTCCACGTTCACGGTGCGGGCAATGCCGTCGGTGCACATGACGGAGACTTTCTGCAGAACATCCGCGCCGTTCTCTTCCACCAGACTGCGGGTGGCGGTCTGCACGACACCGTAGAACACGCTGTCGGCTTCCTCGCCGGTCACGATCCCGGCAGCCTCATTGTTCATGCCCAGCAGCAGGGTAACGACCTCGCCCACGCCGCCGCCGTTGAGGGAGGACACCTGAGAGGCCACAGCAGAGGAGCCCAGCGTATAGCTGGTGCCTGCCACCGTTACACTGGTGGGGGCACTGGCACTGGGCGAAACTGCCGTGATGCGGCCAGCGGCCCGGCGGGTATAGACCCACAGCGTCTGTAAACTCTCGCTGTAATAATACACATCGTATTTGTTCAGTTCCGCAGATTCCGACGCTTTATCGTTGCGGTAGACCATCTTGGGAACAAAGGGCAGCTGGACCGTATCGCCCGCCACAAAGGGGCCCTTCAGGCTCTTGAGCATGACGCTGGAGGTATCCACCTGACCGTTGGAGACCGTGAAGCCCAGGCTGCTGCCGTAGGCACTGCCGCTGGCAGCGTTGGCTGTCAGGGCGTTGTAGAACAGCAGGGCGCACTCCTCGTAGTTGAGCGCCTCGCCCTGGCTGCGGTCCACCTGATTGCGCAGGCCCAGCTCACTGGCCTTGTTCAGCTGTGCGTTGGGGAAGGAGCCGCTCAGGTCGGTCATCTTATAGCCCATCAGCTTGAGGATGGCCGTGACCGCTTCTTCCAGCGTCACGGCATTGTCGGGCCGGAAAGAGCCGTCGGTGTAGCCGTTCATCCAGCCGTTCTGCACCGCAATGCGGACATAGGGTGCATAGGGCGAAGTGCCGGGCAGGTCGGTGAACAGGGTGCCCACTGTGCCCTGAGAGCCCACGCTCTCACGGTAGGTGGAGTAGGACACCAGCATCCGGGCCAGCGCACCGCGGGTGACCACAGCGTTCAGAGCAGCCTGCTGGCTGCCGTCCATCGCGCCCAGCGTGATGGACAGCTGGACCGCCGTGTTGGCGTTGCCCGCTGCCGCTGCCGGCAGCACCAGCATCGACACGGCAATGCTCACCGCCAGCAGAAATGCAAGGATTCGCTTTTTCATGGAAAATCCTCCTTAAATAAGGGTTTCATCTATACCTGGCTCCCCTATCAGGGGAGCTCCGCAAGGCGCTGGCAAAGCCAGACCGAAGCGGTGAGAGGTTTAATCATATCTCAGTGCTTCAATGGGGTTGAGCCTTGCGGCACGCTTGGCGGGCAGATAGCCGAACAGCACGCCGATGCCCACCGAGATGCCAAAGGCCACCACGATGGAGTTGAACGAGGGGCTGACGGTCACATCAATGTCGCTGGAGATCATGGGCAGGATGCGGTTTGCCGCCATGGACACGATATAGCCAAGGACGATGCCCAGCACGCCGCCCAGTGCAGAGGTGGTGGCAGCTTCCACCACGAACTGCGACAGGATCACCCGCTCCTTGGCACCCAGTGCCTTGCGGATGCCGATCTCCCGGGTGCGCTCGGTCACCGACACCAGCATGATGTTCATAATGCCGATGCCGCCCACCAGCAGCGAGATGCTGGCAATGCCGGTAAGGATAATGATGACCATGTTGATCATCTCGTTCATCTCCTCCAGCCACTCGCTGGCGCTGTAGATGTAATAAGCGTTGTCGCTCTTGAGCAGGTCGTGCAGACCGCTTTCCACCACCGCCTTGGCCTCGTTGGCGCGGCTCTCGTCCTTCATAATCGCAACAAAGTTCTTGGCGCTGGACTGGTTGGAGAGCCGCATGGCCGTGGTGTAGGGCAGATAGATGCAGTCATCATCGGAGCCCTGCTGCATGTTCTTGTCCGTCACCTTGGCGTTCAGCACGCCCACGATCCGGAACTTGTAGGCCCCCAGCTTGATGGTCTGGCCCACCGCGTTGCCGCCGTAGGCCGCCCGGTTGAGGTAATCACCAATGATGCAGACCTGCTTGTTGTCCTTGATGTCCATGTACTGCAGGCCGCGCCCCTGGGCGAGGGTATAGTTTTTCATCTCGGCGTAGTGCTCGTCCACACCGTAAACGCTGGTGCCGTAGCGGTAGGTCGTGGTGCCCACCTTGGGGGTGTTGTTGCTGAAATCGATCTGGGGCGAGACTGCGGAGATGAGCTCCTTGTTCTTATCCGCGATCTTATACACATCCTCCACCGAGGCGGTGCGGGAGCCGTAGCCCCAGACCTGAATGGACAGGGCATTCGTGCCCAGCGCCGAAAAGCTGTCCCGCATGCTCTGGGTCATGCCGTTGCCCAGACCCACGATGACGATGACCGCCATGACACCGATGATGATGCCCAGCATGGTCAAAAAGGTGCGGAGCTTGTTGCTCCACACATTCTGGAGGGCCTGACGGAAGGTCTCAATGATCATTTGTTCCCCTCCTGTTCTGCCGGTTCAAAATTCAGCGTCGGCTGGACGATGGCTTCCGGCGCACGGGAGTCGCCATCGTAGACCACCCGACCATCCTCCAGCCGGATGATGCGATCGGCCTGCACGGCAATGGAGTTGTCATGGGTGATGAGCACCACCGTATGGCCCTGCCCATGCAGATCCTGCAGCATTCCCAGCACCTCGCGGCCGGTGTGGCTGTCCAGCGCGCCGGTGGGCTCGTCGGCCAGAATGATCGCCGGGTTGCGCACCAGCGCCCGCGCGATGGATACGCGCTGCTGCTGGCCGCCCGAAAGCTGGTTGGGCTTGTTTTTCAGCTTATCGCCCAGCCCCACCTGCTCCAGCACCTCGCGGGCCCGGCGGTGACGTTCGGCGCGGGGGATGCCTGCATAGACCAGCGGCACCTCCACGTTTTCCAGCAGGTTCAATTTGGGCAGAAGATTATACTGCTGGAAGATGAACCCCAGCATCTCGTTGCGGATGGAGGCCAGCTCATTCCGGCTCATCTTGCCCACGTCCCGGCCGTTCAGCCGGTAGGTGCCCGCCGTGGGCACATCCAGACAGCCGATGATGTTCATGCAGGTGGACTTGCCGGAGCCGGACTGGCCCACAATGGCAACAAACTCGCCTTTTTCTATTTTCATGGTGATGTGGTCGGCAGCTTTTACCGTGGTGTCGCCCATCTGGTAATACTTGCAGACCGCATCAAATTCGATCAGAGCACTCATTCCATCCTCCCATCAGAAGATCATCATGCCGCTGCCATCGTCATAGTAGCTGTCGCTGCTGACCGAGTTGGGGTCGTAACCAATGGTGTCCCCCTCCTGGATGCCGCTGACGATCTGGGTGTAATCATCATCGCTGACACCGGTCTTGACGGCCACATAGACAAAGCCCTCGGGGGCCTCCATGGTGGCATCCGCCTTGGAGGCGCTGGGGGAATCCTGGGTCACCAGCACATAGCCGCCCCGGACGATGGCCGCATTGGGCACGGTCAGGGCATTGGCAGCCTCGGCCACCACGATCTCAGCGTTGGCGTTCATGCCGGGCCGCAGGCCGTCGGTCTCGTCAATGCGGATGGTCACCGGGTAGGTGGTGGTGCCGCCGTTGGAAGCACCCTTCATGGAGACGCGGGTCACAGTGCCCACATAGTTCTTATCCTGCACGGCATCGGCCGTGATCTGCACCTTCTGGCCCACAGACAGGGAACTGATCTGCAGTTCGTCCACGTTGATGACCATTTCCAGATAGCTCAGGTCGTAGATGACGCAGAGGGTATCGCCGGATTTGACCGCATCGCCCACCTTGGCATCCTTTTCAATGATGGTGCCGCTGATGGGAGAGGTTACGGTATAGTTGGCCATGGTATCCTGCAGGTTCTGCAGGGAGATCTCAGCGCTGCGCAGGGTCTCAGAGGCCGACTGGATGCTCTCGGTCAGGTCATCGCCGCTCAGCTCGATCAGGATATCGTCCTTGGCAACGGTCTGACCCTCCTGCACATGGATGGAGGTCACGGTGCCTGCGGCCTGTGCGGTCAGGGTACGCTCTGCCTGATAGCCAAAGGTGGCAGAGCCGATGGAGCTGATCCCGTTGATGGAGGCGGTGGCCGCCTGCGCGGTGGTCAGGCCGCCCGCATTCCGCACGGCAATGGTCACGGTGCGGGTGAGCAGGTTGCCGGTGCTCAGGGCATCGGTTCCGGTCACGCTGGTCACGGTGCCGTCCAGCTGCTCAAAGGTGCCGTCCAGCGTCACCTGGGCGGTCTGGCCCACGCTGAAATTGGCGGCATCAGCGGCGGGGAATTCCAGCGTCAGCAGCATTTTGGAGCTGTCGCGGATGATGGCGACCTCCTGCCCGCTGGTCACCTCGTCGCCCTTGGCGACCTTCAGGGTGCTCACGGTGCCATCCACTTCGGCACGCACATACTGGCGGTCCACCACCTTGTCATAGCTGCGCTGTGCCTGCTGCATGGCGATCTCAGCCTTTTCAAAATTGGTGGAAGCGTCCGAGCTGTCCAGCGTGTAGAGGATGCTCCCCTCATCCAGCACGTCGCCCTCCTCAAACTCGCCGGTGAGCACCTTGCCTTCCACCAGAGATTTCACGGTGTAGGTGTTGGCAGGGTTCAGGGTGCCGGTGCCGCTGAGGGTGTTGGTGACATCCCGCACTTCAGGGCTGGCTTCCAGATAGCTGGGATCCACGGCTGTGGTGCTGGCGCTCTTGGGCTTGAGCAAAAACACACCGCCCGCGATCACCACGCAGACCACCGGCACGAGCCATTTCCAGTTCTTCTGCAAAAACAGCACCGGGGCCTTGGTTGTCTGTGCCGCAGGCGTTTCCGTGCCCGGGTTCTCCGCGCCGTCCTTCTTCTTGTTCCAGATCATCATGTTCCTCCTATCAGATTCAGGCCCGCCGGGGGCGGCCTGCCAGATTCCTTTCCTATGTATAGATGTAGTGTATCGCATTTTGCCCGGATACACAAGCGTCCAAATTTCGTTTGAACGCTTTTCAGCAAATTTTCACAGATTGTAAACCTTTGTGCAAATCGCAAGTTGACCTGCCTGCCGCTTTCTGGTTTAATCGGGACGTTGTTTGTACCAAATCAGAGGAGGATTTTTTACCATGAATCAGACCAGTAAGTTCTCGGTGCGCGATATCTGCTACGCGGGCCTGTTTGCCGCCGTCATCGCCGTGATGGCACAGATCTCCATCCCCATGCCGCTGGGTGTGCCCATGACCATGCAGACCTTCGCCATCACGCTGGCGGCTGTGGTGCTGGGCTCCAAGCTGTCCGCCATTGCCACGCTCGTTTACCTGCTGCTGGGCGCTGTGGGCGTGCCGGTGCTGGCCAACTTCTCCGGCGGCATCGACAAGTTTGTCGGCCCCACCGGCGGCTTCCTGATCTCCTTCCCCATCATGGCCTACATCATCGGCCTGGGCGTGGAGCACAGGGATGCCTTCAAGGGTGCTTTCCCCGTGGCGGTTGTCGTGGGCACCGTGGTCAACTATATCGTGGGTGTTATCCTGTTCGTGATCGTCGCCCACAGCACCGTGTCCGTGGCTGTTTCTGCCTGCGTTCTTCCCTTCATCCCCACCGCCATCATCAAGGCTGTGCTGGCCTGCGTGCTGGGCCTGAACATCCGGAAGCGGATCCCGGGGGTAAAAAAGGCATGAGCATCGTACTGCGTCCGCATCACCTGCTCTGCACCCAGGGCTACTCCGGCCATGGCTACAGCGAGGCCTTTGTGGAGCACATGAACGATGTCGTCCACCAGCTGCGGGATGTGCCCGGGACGAAGGTCCAGCTCACCTTCTCCACCGACACCCTCTGTTCCTGCTGCCCCAACAAGCTGGGCACCGACCTGTGTGACACACAGGAAAAGGTCAAGCGATACGACCGCAAGACCGTGGAGTATTTCGGGCTGGAGGAAAAGGAATACGACTACCAGGCCCTCATCCGGGAGATCGATGCCAAAGCCACCCCCGAGATGCTGGCCGATATCTGCCGGGACTGCTGCTGGTTCCCCATCAGCGCCTGCTGCAAGAATATCTGCGAAGGCAAATACGTGAAATAACATTTTCCCCTATACAGCAAGGCCGCCGTGCAGGAGATGATCCTGCACGGCGGCCTGTTTGTTTTATTCTGTTTCTGCGGCCTGCACCGTTACATAGACCCCAGCGGGGACACAGGCGGCCCAGGCATCCTGCTCGCTCAGCCAGCCGAATTGCTCGCACACATGGTCCGGGCACTGACTGTCGAGGAAGGCGATGGCCCCATCCTTTACCTGCAGATGTACGATATAATCGCCCACATCATACAGATAATCGTGGTCCTCGTCCAGCGGGATCGTCTCGGTAATGCCGTCGCCGAAATCGACTACGGCCACCAGCGGCTCCGCTTTGGGGGCGTTGGCGCGGTACAGCACGAACAGGAGTGCTGCCGCGGCCAGCACCACGGCCGCAAAGATCAGATTTTTCTGCCAGCTTTTCAGGCGTTTCATGCAGCGTACTTGCTTGCAGCAGCACCGGCAATGCGGCCAAAGACGGTGAAGTCAGCCACGGCATTGCCGCCCAGGCGGTTTGCACCGTGGACACCACCGGTCACCTCACCTGCTGCGAACAGGCCGGGGATGACCTCGCCGTTCTCGTTCAGGACTTCAGTGTTGGTGTTGATCTTCAGGCCGCCCATGGTGTGGTGCACACCTGCGGTGACCTTGATGGCATAGTAGGGAGCGGTATCCAGCTTGTTTGCAAAGCTGGTGCGGCCAAAGTCGGGGTCGTTCTTGGCCTCAACATAGCCGTTCCAGGTGTTCATGGTCTCGGCAAAAGCAGCCTCATCAACGCCCATTGCCTTGCCCAGTTCCTCATAGGTCTCACCGGTCACGGTGTAGCCCTTCTTGATGTAGCCCTGAATGACGCTGGAGGCATCCACCATAGCCTGATCCACCACCAGCCAGCTGTAGCTGCCGGTCTGAGCGATCTCAGCGGCGGAAACCACATCACGGGTACCGACTTCATCAATGAAGCGCTTGCCCTCGGCATTGATCAGCACAGCGCCGTCGCCGCGCAGACCCTCGGTGATCAGGGCAGCGGTGT
>OIRS01000565.1_pt1 | contig 9048 bp, 9 predicted proteins | sample 1586331 | NCBI WGS metagenome assembly OIRS01 (sample SAMN02674964, study PRJEB24791) | human gut metagenome, SKBSTL008 | isolation source: stool | host: Homo sapiens | place: USA | reverse complement strand
ATCATATAATATAACAGTGATATATAACAGTGTTATGGAGGTGAATAGAATCAAAGAAAGTCAGACTACTTTAGAACGTATCCACCGGGCAGCGAAAGCAGAATTTTTAGAAAAAGGATACAAAGACGCTTCCCTACGAAATATTGTGAAATCCGTGGGAATGACCACCGGTGCTTTTTACGGTTACTATAAAAGCAAAGAAGAACTCTTTGAAGCCATTGTTAGTGAGCATTACGAATATATTCTCAACCGTTTTATAAAGGCACAGGAGGAGTTTGCCCAGCTACCAGCGGCCAGGCAGCCGGAAGTCATGAGTGACATTTCGGGGATCTGTATGTACGATATTCTCCATTATGCGTATGAACATTTGGAGGAATGTAAATTGATTCTCTGCTGTTCGGAGGGAACAAAATTTTCTGGCCTTATTGACGAAATGGTGGAGATCGAGGCAGATGGGACGCATGCCTATCAGGAGGTTCTAAGGCAGCTTGGGAGGCCTTCTCCCAAGATTGATCCCAGGCTGGAGCATATTCTGATCACAGGAATGTTCCATACTTTTTTTGAATTGATCATCCATGAAATGCCGCTTAAAGATGCCGAAAATTATGTCAGAGAAATGCGCGCTTTTTATACGGTGGGATGGATGAAAATTATGGGGCAGTAATGCCTTATAATTTTTCTTTTTAGGTTAGCGTATGCTAACTGCTGTTAGGGATGTACAATGGGGCAGTTTCGCTCTTTTGACATAAATACAAAGAAGGAGGGATTTTTTTGAAAAAACAATCCAATTTATCACGTCTGCTGGAAATTGCAGGCAGCCATAAGTACCTGATCTATGCTTCCTGGGTGCTTTCTGCAATCAGTGCCATGATTGCCCTGGTGCCGTTCTATTACATCTGGAAAATGATCAGGGAAGTACTGGAGGTGGCACCGAATTTTGACCAGGCACAGAACCTGACCGGTAATGGCTGGATGGCAGTATTGTTTGCGGTTATAGCGGTGCTTGTCTACATAGCCGGGCTGATGTGTTCCCATTTGGGAGCATTTCGTATCGCCACAAACCTGCGTATCCAGACCATGGAGCATATTGTTAAGCTTCCTCTTGGATTTGCCGAAAGATTTGGCAGCGGAAAACTGCGTAAAATCGTCAACGAATCCAGCGCAGCCACCGAAACCTATCTCGCCCATCAGCTTCCCGACAGAGCCAATGCCATTGCAACCCCCTGTAGTCTTTTGGTGCTGTTGTTCGTGTTTGACTGGAGACTGGGCTTGTTGAGCCTTGTTCCGGTTGTGCTGGGATTTCTGATCATGATGACAATGACCGGAAAGCAGATGCAGGAAAAGATGAAAGAATACCAGAATGCGCTGGATGATATGTCCAATGAAGCGGTAGAGTATGTCCGCGGGATTCCGGTGGTAAAAACCTTTGGCCAGACGATCTTTTCCTTTAAGAAGTTTAAAGACTCCATCGACCGGTATAAAGTGTGGGTGATCGCTTATACCAAGCAGCTTCGGACACCGATGATGTTCTATACGGCTGCGATCAACGGAGTTTTTGCCACACTGATCGCCGGAGGACTGTTGCTTACACAAGACGGTGTGACTTCCGGTTTTTTACTGGATCTCATTTTCTATATCATCATTACACCGGTTATTTCTGTTACACTGACACGCATTATGTTCCAAAGTGAAAACGCCATGATCGTCGACGACGCTTTACAGAGAATTGACAGCGTGTTGAATTTGAAGCCTCTGGAGGAAACGAAACATCCAAAGCATCCTCAAAACGCTTCCGTGGAACTGAAATCGGTTCATTTCAGCTATGATGGAGAAAAAGAAGTATTAAAAGATATTTCACTGACCATTCCTGAAGGACGAACCGTAGCTTTTGTCGGCCCGTCCGGCGGTGGCAAAACAACCCTTGCCAACCTGATTTCCCGATTCTTTGATCCCCAGAGCGGAATGGTAAAAATCGGTGGTGTCAATGTGAAAGACATTCCGAAAGAGAAACTCATGAATACGGTGTCTTTCGTATTTCAGAACAGCCGTCTGATCAAGGCGTCCATTCTGGAAAATGTGCGTATGGGGAAACCGGAAGCTGCCCGCGAGGAAGTTCTGACTGCCCTTCATCACGCGCAATGCGATGATATTCTGGAAAAACTCCCACAGGGTGCGGATACGGTCATCGGTACAAAAGGGGTCTATCTTTCCGGCGGCGAGCAGCAGCGGATTGCTATTGCCCGTGTAATGCTGAAAAATGCACCGATTATTATTCTGGATGAAGCCACTGCCTTTGCTGACCCGGATAACGAAAGCCGCGTACAGGCTGCTTTCTCAAAACTTTCCGAGGGTAAGACAGTGATTATGATTGCCCACAGGCTTTCTACCGTAACAAATGTGGATCAGATTTTTGTCATTCAGGACGGACAGGTTGCCGAGTGCGGGAACAGCCGTGAATTGCTTGCAAAAGACGGCATTTTCAGCCGTATGTGGAAAAATTATCAGACTTCCGTGCAATGGAAGGTAACAAAGGAGGTGCAGTGATATGATCAAAAAACTGCAGAAAAAATATGCCCTGTCTGAACAGGGAGCAAAAGACCTGATCAAAGGCTGCCTGGCCTGTGTCCTTCAGAATCTGTCTTTTATGTTCCCGGTAGGACTTTTATATTACCTGGTCAGCGATCTGATGAACGGGGGTGTTCCCGGTGGGAAAATTCCATTTTATGTGGCAGGCTGCGTGGTGTGTATCGGCCTGATACTGCTGACCACTTTCTTTCAATACAATGCGACCTATTTTGCCACTTACAAAGAAAGCGGTATCCGCCGCATTACCCTGGCAGAGCATCTGCGCAAAATACCTCTTTCTTTTTTCGGAAAAAAGGATTTAGCCGATCTTACCAGTACCATTATGGCGGACTGTACCTTCCTGGAACAGAGTTTTTCACATTTTATCCCTGAGCTTGCGGGTTCGATCATTTCTACGGTTCTGATTTCTATCGGTCTGCTCTTTACGGACTGGAGAATGGCGCTGGCTGCCTTATGGGTTCTGCCGGTTGCCTTTGCGATTGTGGGATTTTCCGCAAAGATTCAGGAAAATCTGAATCAGAAAGCCATGGATGTAAAGATGGCCTGCGCAGACGGGATACAGGAGTGTATTGAAACGGTGCGTGACCTGAAAGCGAACAATGCGGAGCAGGCATATTTAAAAGGTCTGGAAAAGAAGATCCGTGCCGTGGAGCATCGTTCCATCCTCAATGAATTTGGTCTTGCTGCTTTTGTGGTTTCCGCGTCACTGGTGCTGAAGCTTGGTATTGCAACGGTTGTGCTGGCAGGAGCTGTTCTGCTCATGCAAGGAAGCCTCTCCGTGCTTACATTCTTTATGTTCCTTCTGGTAGTATCCCGTTTATATGACCCTCTGCAGGGTGCACTCCAGAATCTTGCGGCAGTCATCAGTACACGAACCAACATTGCCCGTATGAATGAGATTCTCAATCATCCCATCCAGCAGGGCAGCGACAGGCTTTCCAATCATGGGTATGATATTGTCTTTGACCATGTTGGGTTTGCCTACAATACTGGAGAAACCGTATTGAAAGATGTCTCCTTTACGGCAAAGCAAGGAGAGGTTACGGCTTTGGTCGGACCATCCGGCGGCGGAAAAACAACCGTATCCCGGCTGGCTGCAAGGTTCTGGGATATTAACAGAGGAAAGATTACTGTGGGCGGCATGGATGTATCCCAGATTGATCCGGAAACACTGCTTTCTCTGTATTCTATTGTATTCCAGGATGTTACACTGTTTGACAATACGATTCTGGAGAATATCCGAATCGGAAACAAAGACGCCACAGATGAACAGGTCATTGCTGCTGCGAAACTTGCCAATGTGGATGAATTTGCGGAAAAACTGCCGGATGGATGGCATACCAATATCGGAGAGAACGGCTGTGAACTTTCTGGCGGAGAGCGCCAGCGGATTTCCATTGCCCGTGCATTTCTGAAAAATGCGCCGATCATTCTTCTGGATGAAGCGACTGCTTCCCTGGATGTGGAGAATGAAACCCTGATACAGACAGCCCTTTCCCGTCTGATCGCAGATAAAACGGTTCTGGTCATCGCCCACAGAATGCGTACCGTAGCCGGAGCAGATAAAATTGTTGTCCTTTCTGATGGCACCGTGGCAGAAGAAGGATCACCAAAGGATCTGGAAGAAAAGAATGGTGTGTATACTCATATGGTAAAACTGCAGACAGAAAGCCAGAACTGGAAACTTGCGTGAAGAAGGAAAAGGAGGTAGTGCAATGAAAAGGAACCAATGGAAGCAGGAGAATATCCGCCTTGGCACCCACGGGGAAGACTATGGAAGCTGGATGTCCAATCCTGTCTTTTACATCATTGGCGGAATCATGGAACAGGTTCATAGGGTTGTTCTCTCCCATCTGGACTATGATGGGCAGGAAAAGATTTTGGAAGTAGGCTGCGGCTCCGGAGCACTGATAATCCGTGCGGCTCTGACATGGTCGAAAGCAAAAGTAATCGGTATTGATTATTGGGGCGCTGTGTACACTTACAGCAAGGCACTCTGCGAGAAAAATGCTGTAAGTGAGGGCGTGGCTTCCCGCTGTGTATTTCAGCACGGTGATGCAAAGCAGCTGGATTTTCCTGATGAGAGCTTTGATGTAGTCATCAGCAACTATGTCTATCACAATGTTATGGGCGCAGATATGCAGAAACTGCGGGATATGGGGTATCAGGATGTTCGTCTCATTGATACTGCACAAGAGGCGTTCGGCTCACACCGCTGAGCAGCTATGATGATGCTGGAATCTTCCAGACTCCTGGTAGGCCGGAAATAATCTCACCATAAGGAGGACTGGTTATGCAAATATTAGGCGTTGTGGAAGATACTCTGTTTGTCCCTATGCTGGGCAGAATCTATGCCAGTGAGTATTGTCCGCAAGTTTTATATGATAAAAAAGCATTGGAATTGAAAAATAAGCTGCCCTCGGACTTGATTGAGCAGAAAAAGCAGAACCAGTATACTCTTTTGGCCTCTGCATCCCGGTCTGCCAATATGGATCGTTTTGTTCGGTCTTTTCTGGAACGCAGACCGGACGGTGTGATTGTCCAGCTGGGCTGTGGCCTGGAAACAACCTATCACCGATGTGATAACGGAAAAACACACTGGTATGCCGTGGATCTGCCTCATGTGATCCAATACCGGCGAGGGCTTCTTCCCGAACCGGAGCGGGAATTCTATATTTCAGGGGATGCCTTTGTGAAGGATTGGATCATAAAAGTTCGCAATGATGTACCAGATGCCCCTGTTCTCGTTACTGCAGGTGGATTATTGCATTATTTTGAGGAAAATAAGGTCATTTCCCTTTTGCGTATGATAGGACAGTCTGGAAATATGGAAGTTGTTTTTGATACCGTGAACAAAAAAGGCATGGCTATGATGCAAAAGAAGTACATGAAGCAGGTAGGCCATGCCGATGCGCAGATGTTCTTTTATGTGGATGCAGCAAAAGAACTGGCAGCAAAGATTAGGGGTAATGTAAAGGTGATTGCGGAGGAACCTTATTATCGTTACATTCCTAAAAACGGCTTAAAGCTCTCCACAAAGGTCAGTATGGCGGTGTCTGATCAATTCAAAATGGTAAAGATGATACATCTAAAACTATAATAAATATACTGCAATGTTAGACAGATAGAAATCCATTGTCGAACGGAGTATTTTTACTGTTAAAGAGTTGGAGAAGAAGGAGTTGGAGAAGAAGTAAATAAGAAATATAATAAATGGTGGTTAGTGATTGCTAACCACCATTTATTATGAAAGAGAAGGTGATATCAATGGCGAAAAAAGAAAGCCAAGACGGCAAGTCAAAAAAAGGCCTGCCACGCCTCATGGAGCTGGCTATTTATTTTATCATTCAGGAAATTGTGGGGGCTTACCCGGATTTCAGCACTCTGGATGTGCCCAAAGTGCTGGGATATGGCGGCCTGGCTCTCGGTGGGGTTCTCCTGAATGTACTGCTTTGCACTGCATCCGTGGAGCTGTCGCACATTGCGGCCTATGGGACTCTGTATCAATGCAAAATCAACTATGTTTCCCACATTACAAAGCTCCCACTGGACTACCATTTGAAGATGGGCAGCGGTAAGCTGCGGAAGGTCATGGATGATAACATTGAAAGCCTGGAAGGATTCATCGCCCACGACCTTCCCAACATGATTTCTGCTTTTGTAGCGCCGGTGGTCATGTTGGTGCTGGTGTTCATCGTTGATTGGCGATTTGGCCTGGCAACCTTTGTAGGAATTATCGTTTCGTTCCTGATGTATGGGGTGACTTCCGGCGGCAACAAGACAAAGAAACTGATGGAGGACTACCAGACATCGCTGGAGGATATGAGTAATGCTTCCGTAGAGTACATCTGAGGGATTGCTGTGGTTAAGGCTTTCCGCCAGAAATCCTTCTCTTTTAAGCGTCTGCACTATTCTATTAAGAATTATACCAAAACCGTCATTCCGTACTCTCTGAGCCAGGAACTGATGACAGCGGCCTTTACCGCCGCGCTAAATGGAATTTATCTGTTTATTATCCCGATGGGCATTTGGATCGGCAGCTCCACCACAGATTATCAGTCTTTTGTGGCTTCCTTCATTTTCTATTTGATCTTTGTGTCTGTGGTGGCTTCCATTTTGATGAAGGTGCTGTATGCCTTCGTCAACGCCATGCAGGTTGGCAATGCAGTAGAACACATGGATCAGGTATTGGCGGAGCCGGAAATCCCGGAAAGGTCTACGGAACTTTGATGAACAGGCTTAAAGCCTAACAATAAAATAAGCCCCGTAGGGCTTAATAAGTAAAAGACGGTACAGTTGGCGAACCAAATTCGATGGGTTTTTAGACTTAACGTCGGTAATAAGCCCTTATAGGGCTAGTACAAAACACCAGCTAAGCCGGTGATTTTGATTTACCAGTATTTTTTAATATAAGCAAGAGCTGTTTCCTGTGACAAAGAAAATTTATCCATGATAAGCTTAAGGGCAGCATCTTGATCAGGATTAAATAATTTACAAGTTTGAATAATTCCTTTAACTTCGCCTTTTTGTAAACCTTCTTGTAAACCCTTTTGCAGACCTTCCTGTAAGCCTTCCTGCACGCCCTCTTTTTTTAGTTCTTCTAAAGCGGTACACATATTAATCGCCCCTTTCTTCTCATTCTCTAAAGCGTGATCAATAAGTTCCTGGGATTCTGTAATTGCTCCAACTACCAGTGCAAGTTCTGGAGAAATTGGTTGATTTTTGTATAATTTGTTGATTTTCTCATAATCACGATTATAAATAGAACTGCTAAGATCAAATACAGTATTTATATCGTAGTTATGAAAATGTAAATTGTTACAAGACCGCATTTGGATAAGATTAAACTTATAATCAGAAAAAATAAATTTTAACTTATCAGGAATATCTAACATATCAACTAATGAAAGTGGACCATCCCACTCCTTTTCGCCATAGTATATGCAAAGCGTTACCATTCCATGCAGACGATCTGTTTTTCTGAATTTTGATAAAAATTCATCCGTAGAAGCAAAGTTTCTTTCTTTTTTACTACATCTAATATTTTTTGGACAGTTTCAGCATGACCATTGAATTTTAACATGGAAGAAACATCTGTATCTACTTCTGTTAGATCATCAGGTTTTAATATTTCTTCTCCATTAAATAGGAAAGTATTAAAAAGATCAGCAAATCGGTCATTGTTTTTCCAAAAATTTTTTAAGATAGTATCTTGTTTGATTTTATTTAACTTAGCCGTAGTCAACACCTCACTTTCGAACATCTGTTTATGGTATATGGATAATATAACATAGATAAATGGAAAAATAAAATAGAAAATGGAACAATGAATTTCTTAAAAAAATACGTTGAAAAACCGAACATTTTGGTAAATCAGATCGAGATATATGTAGAAGGGAAAAATTCTCTTAATGGTACATTGATAATTAAATATAATCCTACAAGACGTGTAAGGCAACAAAGCCCTTCAATGGATACGCCATGATGATGAATTATTCATTTGATGTACTTTGCGCCACGGTGGCGCAAAGTTGAAGAAGATGAATCGGAGCGAATAAATATCTGATTGTAAAAAGAAAATGGAAAATCTTTGGCGAAGATGTTGCCTTTTAATAATGATACTTCTGATATAGATCAGTCCATAGAGATGGTGAGATTCCAATGCGGTCCTGGTTCCAGGGATGCTTGTAGGATTAATATTCTATTTAATAGGAAGGAACTGATTTATGGAAGATGATGAAATATTAAAATACAGCATGCAAATAGCAATGTTAAAGCAATTATTGAACAAAAAATTAATTGATGAGAAAGAATACGAAAAGATAAAAAAAGAATTGATGAAAGAATATGGAGTTTTGTCTGATTTAGTTATTTGACGTGAAAAATTGTGTTCGTTAAAATGTGTAGCATTATAATATGTCAAAGGATAAAAAATGGAAATCAAATTTATAAAAGGAAATAAAGTAGCTTTAGGAGCTTTTCGTAAAACAGTTCGTAAATTGAGAGTTGCCGCATATTGTAGAGTTAGCACAGACAGTGAAGATCAAATCAAAAGTTATAATTCTATGATAAAGTACTATACAGATTTAATTGAAAAAAATGATGAGTGGGAATTTGTTGGGATTTATGCGGATAAAGCAATCACAGGAACGAATGTAAAAAAAAGAAATGATTTTAAAAGATTAATAGAAGATTGTACAAATGGCGAAATCGATATGATTATAACGAAAAGTATACCAAGATTTGCAAGAAATACATTAGACACATTGAAATATGTCAGAATGTTAAAAGAAATGAACGTGGCAGTTTATTTTGAAGTTGAAAAAATTAATACGTTAAAAGACGGCGAATTTTTGACAACAATTTTAAGTTCTGTAGCACAACAAGAAGTAGAAAATACCTCTGCATATGTGAAAAAAGGACTTAAGATGAAAATGAAAAGAGGTGAAATGGTAGGATCCC
>OIRS01000558.1_pt1 | contig 9158 bp, 6 predicted proteins | sample 1586331 | NCBI WGS metagenome assembly OIRS01 (sample SAMN02674964, study PRJEB24791) | human gut metagenome, SKBSTL008 | isolation source: stool | host: Homo sapiens | place: USA | reverse complement strand
ATGCTTATCTGAATGGATCACAGTTTTCAACGTATTATATCAGTTTATCTATTTTTCTGGCATATGCGCTGACATATCCGGATATGAAGGTTTTACTGTACTTTGTAATCCCGATCAAGATGAAGTGGATGGCGATTGTATATGCTGCTCTTGTGGTATATGATATTGTCAGATATTTTATGGGAGGAGCATGGTTTATGGCACTGCCGATCATCGCATCCTTACTGAACTTTATTATTTTCTTCCTTGGTACAAGAAATCTTAACCGATACAATCCGAAGGAAATCCATCGCAGAAATCAGTTTAAGAGAGCAATGGGAGAAAGTAAGACCGTTCCCTTCCCGGGTGGCAGCAAGTCAGGGGAAGTGACGAAGCACAAATGTGCAGTCTGTGGCCGTACAGAGAAAGATGATCCGAATCTGGAATTCCGTTTCTGTTCTAAATGTAACGGAAACTACGAGTATTGTCAGGATCATTTATATACACATATACACAAGAAGTAAGAGGAGAAAAGATTATTATGAAAAAAGTACCATTTGTCACCCTGGATAAACTTCAGGAAATCACCGCGCAGTTTCCTACACCTTTCCATCTTTATGATGAAAAAGGTATCCGCGAGAATGCAAAGGCAGTGAAAGAAGCATTTGCATGGAATAAGGGCTTCAAAGAATTCTTTGCTGTGAAGGCAACTCCAAATCCATTTCTGATCCAGATCCTTCAGGAGTATGGCTGTGGCTGTGACTGTTCTTCCATGACAGAGCTGATGATGTCCAAAGCAATCGGATGCAAAGAGGGAGATATCATGTTTTCTTCCAATGATACACCGGAAGAAGAATTCAAATATGCAAATGAAATCGGCGGGATCATCAATCTTGATGATATCACACATATCGAGAGCGTAGAAAGAGCCGTAGGATATATTCCAAAGGTGATCAGCTGTCGTTATAATCCGGGCGGAGTGTTTAAGATCAGCAACGATATTATGGACAACCCCGGAGATGCCAAATATGGTATGACAACAGAGCAGATTTTTGAAGCATTCAAGATCCTGAAGGAAAAAGGTGCCGAGGAATTCGGTATCCATGCATTCCTTGCAAGCAATACTGTGACAAATGAGTATTATCCGATGCTGGCGAAAGAGATGTTTGAAATGGCAGTGAAACTTCAGAAGGAGACAGGTGCTCATGTGAAGTTTATCAACCTTTCCGGTGGTGTTGGAATCGCTTACAAACCAGATCAGACTCCGAATGATATCAGAGAGATCGGTGAGGGTGTCCGCAAAGTATACGAAGAAGTACTTGTTCCGGCCGGAATGGGTGATGTTGCAATCTATACAGAGATGGGACGTTTCATGATGGGACCGTATGGCTGCCTGGTAACTAAGGCAATCCATGAGAAGCATACTCATAAAGAATATATTGGTGTGGATGCGTGTGCTGTAAACCTGATGCGTCCGGCAATGTATGGCGCATACCATCATATCACTGTTATGGGAAAAGAAGACCAGCCATGTGATCATATGTATGATGTGACAGGTTCTCTCTGCGAAAACAATGATAAGTTTGCAATTGACCGCTATCTTCCGAAGGTTGATATGGGAGATCTTCTTGTGATCCATGATACAGGAGCTCATGGTTTTGCCATGGGATATAACTACAATGGTAAACTGAAATCTTCTGAGATCCTTCTCCATGAAGATGGAAGTTTCGAGATGATTCGCCGTGCCGAGACACCGAAGGATTATTTCGCAACATTTGACTGCTTCCCGATTTATGAGAAATTACTGGAAGATATGGAATAATGCTGTGATTATTCTGTAATTTACTGTCTTGTGGTATTGCCGGGGCAGATATGACATAAAAACACACAAAAAGAAAGGTACTGATCTGTGCATGATGCTGGAAGGTTAGTGCCTTTCGTTTTGCATGGAGAAACAGTGATTTCAGAAGAATGTACTGTAAAAATTTTGTCTGTTCGGAGGTAGACGTATGATTAAATATGAATATGAAACAGGAATGTGTAAACAACTGCATTACAATGGTCTGTGGAGTGTACAATATGAGGGTGTTCCCGGACATTTTAAAAAAGTAAAGATGGTCTGTCCCTGCATCAGAGACGAATGTGATCAGAATTGTGAAGTGTTTAAGAACATACCGGAAATAAAAGCAGCAGATCAGGAATGGCATATGAGAGATGAGAGATAGAATAATGGGAGATAAGAAAAAAGAATACAGAGACAAAAGAACAGGCATGCAGACTGTAAGGTCTGTCATATTTGCTATTGTGCTTATAATTACAGGTTTTACCAGTATAATATCTGTGGCAGATAATACTTATGCAGCAGACGAATATCGAGTGCATAAATCTGAGGTGGTTGTAAAGACCGGTGCCACTTATACAGTAAAGATCCTGAATCATGATACAAAAGTGAGTCCAAAGAAGTTTAAATGGACCAGCAGTAACTCAAAATGTGTAAAGGTTATAAATGGCAGGATATATGGTTTAAAGCCCGGACATGCAACGATCACAGCACAGATGAGTGGACTGAAAGTAAACTGCGAGGTTTTTGTCTGTAATAAAACGGAAACAGTTCTTTTTAAGAAATACAAAAAACAGGTGAAAGTAACGGCAGGAAAGACAATTATTCTGGAGCCGCAGAAGTATGGAAAAAGGCTGACTTATACTTCTTCTGATAAAACGGTGGCAACTGTATCAAAGAAAGGAAAAGTTACTGCAAAAAAGGCGGGAAATGTCAAAATCACCAGTGTTTCTTATGGTATTGACAGATATGTATCAGAGATAGAAGTGATCGTCCTGCCGGCAGCGTCAGAAACTCCGGAAATTACGCCTACACTGACGCCGGATGAACCAGCACCATCTGTGACCCCGGAGCCGACGGTAACGGTCACGCCAACTCCGAAAATCACACCTGCACCGGAAGATGAAGAAAAGTTCCGGAAACCCTTGGATGGAGTTACTCATTATATTTTGCACAGAGGTGAACAGACAGAAGCACCTGAGAATTCCGTGCCTGCCTTTGAGATGGCAGGACGCAATGGGGCGGAGTTTGTGGAGACAGATGTGAGAGAGACCGCAGATGGAGTTCTGGTTGTCTCTCATGATGATTCTTTGCTGCGGATGTGCGGGGAGGACAGGCTTATTTCAGAGATGACTTATGAGGAGATAAAGCAGTATCCGATTATAAATGGAAGAAATGCTTCGCAGTATCCGGATAATCTTATTCCTACACTGGAACAGTATATTGCATGCTGCAATAAGTACTCTGTGACGCCGGTGATTGAAATAAAGTCAATCCGTACGGAAGAAGCCATGAATTTGTTCATGCAGCTTCTGACTGAATCACAGAAAGAGCCGGTACTCATCTGTTTTCGCATAGAAACACTTGGTAAACTGCGTGAGATGGGATTTACAGGAAAAATGCAGTGGATCCGTACAGTGCGCATGAATGCTTCTATGATACAGCAGTGTAAGAAATATGATCTGGACATAAGTGCAGAGTATAAAAATATCAGTATGAATGATATCAACAATGCCCATCAGAATGGAATCCGCATATCCGTATGGCTTTGCCGGAATGAGGATATGGTAGACATTTTCAGGAAAATGGGTGCGGATTATATCACGTATGAGAAGTGGAATACAGATGAAGTAAAAATACGACAGGATTAGCAGAAAATCAAGGTAGACATTTAGCAGAAAAATAAGTAAAATACAAGATGTAGATATAAATTGTAAGCAGAACAGTAACAGTTCACTATTGCTATAAGAAAGGACTGAACAGTTGTATATATTTTATATACTGCTGAAAAAGAGGAGGAGAGAGTAATGAAAAAAATAGCAGCTATGGTGCTGGCAGGTGTTCTGGCAGCAGTTCCGGTCAGTACGACCGGTGCAGCGGAATTTCAGGATGGAGCAGATACACAGAATTTCATCTGGGCAGCCGGAGAGGAAACTTCAACAGACACAGATGAAAGCAAAGGGGTAAGTGCAAATGACAGTGTCGTTGAAGGACTTGACAAACCTCTGGTTTTCTATCCCAACACTTACTATAAATTTAATGTGACCGGTGCCGGAACGCAGAATACGAATCCTGTTGAGGGAGATGTCAGATGGACACCATTATACTGGAGTCTTTCTCTCAAGCCACAGGAAAGCGATATTCACAGGAAATGGGAAATCGGTTCTGCAAAGGGTATTTATACAAAGGTGGAACGTGCATACAATATATATATCTTTTTCCAGAGAGAAGAATATACAGGAGGTATATGGGAGAAAAACGATATTGTACAACCTGTGAGATATCAGTTCAATGCAGCTCCGTTAACTGAACAGGGTGGAAGCTATAAGTACCTGATAGGTGGAATTGGCTATAAGATTTTAAATGAAAGAGAAGTAAGCGTTACAGGTCTTGCTGCGGAATATAATGTGATACAGATTCCGGCTACAGTTGTGATCAATGATAAAGTTTATAAAGTAACTACAATTGACAAGAATGCCTTCAGCGGGAACAAAGAAATTACAGATGTTATTTTTGGAAATAATGTAACAACGATTGGAAAATATGCGTTCAGCCAGTGCCCGAATCTGCGGAACATAAGATTTGGCAGCAGAGTAAAAAGAATTGGCAGCAACGCATTTGCACAGTGTACAAAACTGCGAAATTTTATACTTCCTGCCAGTGTCAGACATATAGATGCCAGAGCTTTTTACCAGTGCCCGGCAGTCAAAGTGATCAGGATCAACAGTACAGCACTGAACTATGTTGGAAAAAAAGCTTTTGCGGTCAACAAAACCGTAACTATCAGACTTCCTGAGAAGCTGTTTGCCAGATATCAGAAACTGATCAAGGCAAGCAATGTGTATTCTAAAACGAGGTTTGTGAAATATTAAAAAAAACTCAAAAATGCCCTTGCCATTTCGACAAAAACGTGATATGATAATACTCGTTTCAATGCCGGCATGTCGGAATGGCAGACGAGGCAGACTCAAAATCTGTTGTGGGCAACCACGTGTGGGTTCAAGTCCCACTGCCGGCATTAAAAAGTAAGCGAAGCCTTTGTTTGTGAAGGTTTTCGCTTTTTTTATTTGCCGTATTAAACAGTTCAGATAATTCTAAAATCTTTATGAAATTTATCTCGCTTTTCTTGAAAAAGAGATGAATAAGTGATATGGTACATCATAACAAAACGAAATGGAGGAAAAGCCAATGAACCTTGATAATAAAAAGCCTGGCAGAAAACCGCTTTATGTATATTATATCATTGCGGCAGTTATTATCATTCTTCTGAATGTGCTGTTACTTCCTGCAATTGAGGGACGAAAGGTACAGACGACTGATTACAGTACTTTCCTGACAGGAGTAGAGAAGGATTACGTTAAGACAGTAGAAATTCAGGATGATTATATTTATTATGTAGCAGAGAGTGACGGACAGGAGGGTTATTTCAGAACTGTCAAGATGAATGATCCTGACCTTGTAGACCGTTTGCATGATGCAAATGTCAAGTTCGGTGCAGCAGCACCACAGCAGACATCTATCTGGATCAGTCTGATCGCAGGATATGTACTGCCGATTGCCATCTTTATCCTTCTTGGAAGGTGGCTCAGCAAGAAGATGATGAGTTCCATGGGCGGAGGTCCCGGTGGGGCAATGTCATTTGGAAAGAGTAATGCGAAAGTATATGTGAAATCATCTACGGGAATCAAATTCTCAGATGTAGCGGGAGAGGACGAAGCCAAGGATCTTCTGACAGAGATCGTAGATTATCTTCATAACCCGCAGAAATACAGAGAAATCGGTGCATCTATGCCGAAAGGAGCCCTTCTTGTAGGCCCTCCGGGTACAGGTAAAACACTTCTTGCAAAAGCGGTAGCCGGTGAAGCGGAAGTTCCGTTCTTCTCCATTTCCGGTTCTGAATTCGTGGAAATGTTTGTTGGTATGGGCGCTGCCAAGGTGCGTGATCTTTTCAAACAGGCGAATGAGAAAGCTCCATGTATTGTATTTATCGATGAGATCGACACAATTGGCAAGAAACGTGATGGTGCCGGATTTACAGGCGGCAATGATGAGCGCGAGCAGACTCTGAACCAGCTGCTTACAGAGATGGATGGTTTTGACGGCTCCAAAGGTGTTGTGATCCTTGCGGCAACCAACAGACCGGATTCCCTTGATCCCGCACTTCTTCGTCCCGGACGTTTTGACAGACGTATTCCTGTTGAACTTCCGGATTTAAAAGGACGTGAGGAAATCCTTAAAGTCCATGCAAAGAAGATTAAGATTGCATATTCCGTACGTTTTGATGAGATTGCGAAAGCTGCAGCCGGAGCCTCCGGTGCAGAACTTGCAAATATTGTCAATGAAGCAGCACTTCGTGCAGTACGTGACGGCAGAAAATTTGCCACTCAGGCAGATTTTGAGGAGAGTATCGAGGTAGTTATCGCAGGATATCAGAAGAAGAACAGAGTTCTTTCCAATAAAGAAAAACTGATAGTTGCTTATCATGAAATCGGACATGCGCTGGTTGCAGCAAAGCAGACCGAATCTGCACCGGTCCACAAGATCACTATTATTCCGCGTACATCAGGAGCACTCGGATATACCATGCAGGTGGATGACGGAGATCATTATCTGATGACAAAGGAAGAGCTTGCAAATAAGATAGCGACCTTTACAGGCGGTCGTGCCGCTGAGGAACTGATCTTCCACTCTATTACAACCGGAGCATCCAATGATATCGAACAGGCGACTAAGCTTGCAAGAGCAATGATCTCCAGATATGGTATGAGTGAAGACTTCGATATGGTTGCCATGGAGAATGTGACAAATCAGTATCTGGGCGGAGACTCCAGCTTAAGCTGTTCTTTTGAGACACAGACTCTTCTGGATAAGAAAGTTGTGGAGCTTGTCAGGATGGAACACCAGAAAGCACTGAAAATCCTTCAGGACAATATCGGAAAGCTCCATGAACTTGCAAAATATCTGTATGAGCATGAGACAATTACAGGTGAGGAATTTATGAAGATCCTGAATGCACCTGTACAGGTTCCCACTGTAGTGGCAGAATCTGAAAGTAATACAAAGTCTGAGAACAATGCAGAATCCGAAAACAGTACAGAAGCTGATGCAGATACATCTTCCGGGAAAGTGAATCTGCAGAAGTGATATTTTCTCAAGATATACAAGCCAAAAGTCCATTGCCGCAGGCAATCCGGAAATTTGGTTATGTCACTGAAAACTGAGTGAACAGCAATGAAAGCAGCAGAGGCGATTTGAGCTTCTGCTGCTTTTTCTTGCCAATTAACTCCGGTTCGGTTATAATTCGTAATAGTGAACGCAGCATCCTGGATGTTTTTTGGAAGAAAGAAGGGAATGAAGATGGATTGCCGAACTGCAGAAGGAATGGTGAGTAGTTATATTAAACATGATCTTCCACTAAATGAACTGGAAGAGTTTCTCGATCATGTACAGAATTGTTCTTCCTGTTATGATGAACTGGAAACATATTTTATTGTACATGAGGTAACACAGCAGCTTGATGATGACAGCAGCGATTCGGTTCTGGATTTCAAAAAACTGCTGGAACAGGATATCCGGAAATCCAGAAGATATATCCGCAAGAAGAAAGCCAGTTGGCTGATGTTTGGAGTAAGTATATGCCTTCTGATTGCTACGATTGCGGCAATATTGATTTTTGTAATGATGGAGACAAATTACATTCTATAAAGACACTGGAGGATTTTATGAGCGAAAAAATATTACTGATTGACGGACACAGTATTCTGAACAGAGCTTTTTATGGTCTGCCGGATCTTACAAATTCAGAAGGAAAACACACAGGGGCAGTATATGGTTTCCTGAATATCCTTTTTCGGACGATCGAGGAAGAGAAGCCTCAGTATCTGACAGTGGCATTTGACCTGAAGGCACCGACTTTCCGCCATAAGATGTTTGAAGCATACAAGGGAACACGTAAACCCATGCCTGAAGAACTGAGAGAGCAGGTACCGCTGATCAAAGAAATGCTTACTGCAATGGGTGTGAATGTTGTGACAAAAGAAGGCTACGAAGCGGATGATATTCTGGGAACTCTGGCCAGGAAAAGCGAAGCGGCAGGAATGGATGCGACAATCCTTTCCGGTGACAGAGATCTGCTTCAGCTTGCGACAGATAAGGTTATGATCCGTTTGCCAAAGACTGTAAGGGGCAAGACCACCATAGAGGATTATCATGCACAGCAGGTGATCGAGAAATATCAGGTGACACCTCCCCAGATCATTGAGTTAAAGGCTCTGATGGGTGACAGTGCTGACAATATTCCGGGAATCCCGGGAGTAGGTGAGAAGACTGCCACAAAGATTATTGTGGAGTATGGAAGTATTGAGAATGCTCATGAACATTTGGAAGAGCTGAAGCCAAACAGAGCCAGGGAATCAATGAGAGAACATTATGATATGGCGCAGATGAGCAAGGCTCTGGCTACAATCTGTACGGACAGTCCCATAGAGTTTTCGTATGAAAAGGCAAAACTGGGAAATCTTTATACAAAAGAAGCTTTCCTTCTCTGCAGACAGCTGGAATTTAAGAATCTGCTTAGCCGTTTTGACTCTGCGGCAGTACAGGAAGATACGCTGGAACAGGAGTTTTTCACATGTGCAGACCTGGCAGGCTGTGAAGCGCTGTTTGCGAAAGCGGAAGCAGGAAAGACAGCGGGTGTTTCTCTGGTTACAGAGAATGGCAGGGTATTTGGTGCAGGACTTGCGCTGAATGAAGAGGAAATTTATTATATTCCTGTGGAGGGGATGATCACAGAAGGATATCTCTGCGGAAAATTAGAAGAGCTTTTTCGTAAGGTATCTGAATATAATGCAGAGAATAATATGGAATGTAATGCAGAAGATACAAAGGGAAGTTCAGAAAAAGAGATATCTGATGTTAATGCAGACGGTACTCTGAAATATAATAAAACACATACTGTCTGTGCATTGGATGTAAAGGCATTACTCAAGTATATACAATTTGATGATCCGATGGCTGTATTTGATGCAGGCGTGGCTGCATACCTGTTGAACCCGCTGAAATCCTCCTATACCTATGATGATATGGCAAAGGAATATCTGAGTGGTCGTATCCTGCCTGC
>OIRS01000543.1_pt1 | contig 9310 bp, 9 predicted proteins | sample 1586331 | NCBI WGS metagenome assembly OIRS01 (sample SAMN02674964, study PRJEB24791) | human gut metagenome, SKBSTL008 | isolation source: stool | host: Homo sapiens | place: USA | reverse complement strand
TGCAATTTCTGTGCAATGGAGCTTTCCATCCTCGGACTTCTTGCCATTGCATATGTAAGTGAACTGGCATCTGCATCGGTACCGATGCTGGTACTGGTCCAGAACGGTGTAGGCGCCGGTATCCTGACACCGATCATTTCTCTGCTGATCATCCTTGGAGCTATCTCCACAGCAGTAAATATGATCTCCGGTATTGTGACCCGCTGCGTAAATGCAGTGGAGCGTCGTATGGACAGCCCGGCGAAAAAAGCGCAGGGACACCTTGGAAGAAATGCAGTTTTTACAGCGATCTTTACATTCCTGGCATTTGCCATTGCACAGTTCGGTCTGATGACAGTTGTTAAAAAGGGATATGCATACCTTGGATATGCGGCGTTTATTACATTGTTTGTACCGTTTGTTGTACATGCCGTTGCGACAAAGGGAAAAGAGATCTGAAGAATAAAAAGCTGAACAGAAAATCCCCCGTTGATCCGTATGGCAGGATCATCAGGGGATTTTGTCAAAGTTCACAAAAATATTATAAATATTTTATTAAATATTCCAGATAGACAACATATATTTTTTCTGATATTATTACGTACAGTTATTAAATAGTTACGAATCAGAAGGATTGTTACTGAAATATTGATTTATCGTCAGGCAAGACCTTATAGTAGTATAGGAATAGGTTTTCTATATACTGTAATGGTCTTTTTTTATTTGTTTGGCAGCGGGGGAACAGGACTATGGTTATCCATAAGATTTTGAATAATAATCTGATACTGTCCAGGGATGGACAGGGACATGAAGTTATTGTAAAGGGCTGCGGAATTGCTTTTCAGAAAAAGAAAGGACAGCAAGTGGAGGAGTCCAGAATCGAGAAGATCTTTACTGCGGAAAATGCCCAGATCAGCAAGGAGATACAGGGTTATCTGACTGCTATTCCGGAAAAATATCTGGATTTTGTGGAAGCTTTTGTAAATGATGTGAAGGAAAAAGAGGGGATGAAATTAAATGACAGTATTTATTTTTCCCTTAGCGACCATATCATGGGTGCGATCTCCAGACTTGAAAACGGGATCCGCCTTCAGAATATGCTGCTTCTGGATATCAAGCAGCTTTATCATAAGGAATATGAGATCGGCTTGGAATTACTGAAAAAGGTAAATGAGATGTTCGAGGTAGATCTTTCTGCAGATGAAGCAGGATTTTTTGCATTGCATTTTGTGAATGCGGAAGATGGCGGCAAGACGGACAGCTATCAGATTTCCATTATCGTACATCAGATCCTGGACATCGTGGAGAAGTATTATGACAATATGGAATTTCAGGAGAATAATCTGTATTATCAGCGGTTTCTCACGCATCTGAAATATTTTGCCCAGAGATTCCTTCATAAAGAGCTTCACTATGATGAGAATCAGGAGCTTTTCAAGATCATCAAGGAGCAGTACAGAGAAGCTTACGGCTGTGTAAAAATGATCTATCTTATGATGGAAGAGGAATATAAATACGCTATGACTGAGGATGAAATGCTGTATCTGACGATTCATATCCAGAAGATCACAGAAGACCATAAACGTCTGAAAAATCTGTGAAAAGAGATTGTTTTATAAATTAGGTGTTAATGGATTGTTACTGAAATACGTGCCATGTGCGTATCTTTTCAGGCAAGACCTTTAATATAAATTTCAATATTTATTATTAAAGGAGGTCCCCAAATGAAAAAGGACTATGCAAAAACTGCAGACACACTGATTGCAGCGCTGGGCGGAAAAGATAATATCACCCGTCTGTTCCACTGCATGACAAGGCTTCGTTTCTATGTGAAAGACAGATCGAAGATCAACGAGAAAGAGATCTTAAAGCTTTCTGAGATCTCCGGCGTTAACTGGCATGAAGATCAGTTCCAGGTTATCGCAGGAAACGAAGTAAACGCTGTTTACAAGGCATTGGAAGACAAAGGCGTTCCTACCGATGATGCACCGGCAGCGAACTCTGACAGCTCAAAGAGTGTTGTTTCAAAAGTTATCGATGCCATCACCGGATGTATGACCCCGATGATCCCTGCCCTGACTGCAGCTGGTATGATCAAAGTTGTACTTAGCCTGCTGACAACTTTTCATCTGGTATCAGAAACAAGCAGTACCTACCAGGTGATCAGTTTTATCGGAGATGTTACTTTCTACTTCATGCCGTTCCTGATCGCAGCAAATGCTGCCAAGGTTTTCCGCGTGAACCAGTCACTGGCGCTGTTTATTGCCGGTGTTTACTTAAGCCCTACCTTTGTAACTATGGTAGCTGGTGATGCGGCCATCACACTGTTTGGTCTGCCGATCACAAAAGCAACTTATTCTTATTCCGTTATTCCGGTTATCCTGATGGTATGGATCACACATTATATTGAGATTCTGGTTGATAAGATCACACCGAAAATGGTAAAACTGATCCTGAACCCGACACTGGTAATTCTGATCAGTGCACCGATCGCCCTGATCGTAGTTGGACCGCTCGGAACAATTATTGGTAACGGACTTGCGGTAGCTATCAACTTCCTGTCCGTAAAACTTGGTTTCATTATTGTAGGTATCCTTGCAGCAACCTTCCCGTTCATCGTTATGACCGGTATGCACCATGCGCTGACACCGATCGGACTGAATGCCATTGCAACCGGTGGTACCGATACACTGATTTTTGTATCTCAGGTATGCTCTAACCTTGCACAGTCCGGAGCTTCTCTTGCAGTAGCTGTAAGATCCAAGGACAGCAACATGAAACAGCTGGCAAGTGCAGCCGGTGTTTCCGCTCTTATGGGTATCACAGAGCCTGCTCTGTATGGTGTTACACTGAAACTGAAAAGACCGGTTGTAGCAGCTTCCATCGCAGCCGGAATCGGTGGTATCGTAGGAGGACTTCTTCAGGTTTCTCTTTACATTGCACAGAATTGTATCATGGCGATCCCGGCGTTTATCGGCGAGAAGGGATTAAGCAATCTGATTTATGGAATCATTATGATCGTGGTATCTTTTGTAGCTGCTTTTGTTCTTACGCTTATCTTCGGATTTGAGGATGTAAAGGCTGAGACAGAGGATGAAGTACAGAACACAGATACAGAAAAACAGCCTGCACAGCAGAGTGTTCCGCTTGTAGACAAGATCGAGCTTTGTGCACCGGTAGCAGGAACTGTAAAAGCACTTTCCGATGTTCCGGATAAAACTTTTGCTGATAAGGTTTTAGGTGACGGAGCAGCAATCGTTCCATCAGAAGGTAAGGTTTATGCACCGGCAGATGGTACGGTGGCAAATATCATGGACAGTAAACATGGAATCATGTTTGTGACAGAAAGTGGAGCAGAAATTCTGATCCACATCGGACTTGATACTGTAAATTTAAATGGCAAATATTTTAAATCCCATGTTTCTGATGGAGATAAGGTAAAAAAAGGAAAGCTTCTTGTGGAATTCGATATGGATGCCATTAAGAAAGAAGGATATGATCTGATCACACCGGTTGTTGTGACCAATATTTCTGATTATATCAAAGCAGTATGCATGGAAAAAGAAGATGCAGCTGTAAATGCAGGAGATAAATTCCTGACTATTGTATAAGAATAACAACGAAACATCAGGCGGAGATAACAGATCCGCCTGATGTTTGTAAAAAGGAGAAAATTAAAATATGAAAAATTATAACCGTATGCCGGAAAACTTTCTCTGGGGCGGAGCAACTGCTGCAAACCAGTATGAAGGCGGTTGGGATGAGGATGGCAGAGGCCCGTCCATTGCAGATATCCTGACAGGAGGAAGTGTGGATAAGGAACGTCGTCTTACACCGCCGGCACCGTTACCGGAAGAATTTTATCCCAATCACCAGGCGACTGATTTTTATCATCACTGGAAAGAGGATATTGCTCTTTTTGCAGAGATGGGATTTAAGGTATATCGTTTTTCTATTTCTTGGTCCAGAGTGTTCCCAAATGGGGATGAGGAAACTCCAAATGAGGAAGGCCTTAAGTTCTACGACAATGTGATCGACGAACTGAGAAAATATAACATTGAGCCGCTGATAACGATCTCTCATTATGAGAATCCCCTTCATCTTTCTCTGGAGTATGGCGGATGGAAAAATCGTAAGATGATCGATTTCTATCTTCGATTTGCAAAGGTTTTATTTGAGAGATATAAAGGTAAGGTAAAATACTGGCTGACTTTTAATGAGATCAATATGCTGACGCAGGATTTTGGTGCGGTATTCTGTGCAGGAATGCTGGATCCGAAGGATGTATGTGAGCAGAGCCGTTATCAGGCAATGCATCACCAACTGGTAGCAAGTGCACTTGCAGTTTCCATGGCTCATGAGATTGATCCGAAGTTTATGCTTGGCTGTATGCTTGCTTATCACAATGGTTATCCATATACTTGCCATCCGGATGATATCTTATATGCACAGCAGTTTGGGCAGATCCACAATTCCATTGCCGGTGATGTTCATGTAAGAGGATATTATCCGGGATTTGCAGCGAGATACTTTGAGGAGCACGGAATCCAGCTGGAGGTTCTTCAGGAGGATAAAGAGATCCTCAAGAAGGGTACGGTGGACTTTTTCACCATCAGCTATTATTCCAGTAGCTGTGTCAGCGTGACAAAGGACGGAGAGAAAACGGCCGGAAATGGAAGTGACAATCTGAAAAATCCATATCTGAAAGCTTCCGACTGGGGCTGGCAGATCGATGCAACTGGTCTTCGCTATGTTCTGAACCAGATCTATGACCGCTATCAGATTCCGATCATGATCGTGGAAAATGGTCTTGGGGCGGTGGATCAGCTGACAGAGGATGGAAAGATTCACGATGATTACCGTATTGAATATATGCGCCGCCATATAGAGCAGATGAAGGAAGCAATCCATGACGGAGTAGATCTGATCGGCTACACCTGCTGGGGCTGTACAGATCTTGTCAGTGCCTCCACCGGAGAATTCAAGAAGCGTTATGGTCTTATCTATGTAAATAAAAATGATGACGGGACTGGAGACTTTTCTAGAATCCGCAAAGATTCTTTTTACTGGTACAAAAAAGTGATTGAATCCTGCGGGGAAGAGCTTTAACTGAATCAACTGCGAAGCAGTTATCTGGTGTAGAATTATGTAGCGAATGCGGTTGCTTTTATCCGGTTGACGACAAAATCCTGGAGTATGACAATGTACTCCGGGATTTTTTTGGAAGGTTGACTTTTACACGGTAAAGTGTAATACTTATTGTAAGTGACGAATGTGAGGAGTGTTTTTTATGCCGGATGAAAAAGTACTGCAGGTAGCGATACTTATATGGGGATGTGTATTTTGTGCCATAGCTGCATTATGTATGAGAGCGTTTCAAGTTTTGTGTAAACAGAAAAACTGATATAAAATATGTCATTAGTTATCGATGACAGAACCTGTTTTCAGGGTTTTAAACTGAAAGGTGCAGGCGAGCTTATTCCTGATATTATGGGAGTATGAAACTTTTTTTTCGATGATATCATCCTGCATATCTAACTTCCATAAATTGTCTTTCGCTATCAGAAATCGGTGGATTTTCCAGCGCTTTAATCCAATAGATTTCTCCATCGCATTCTAACTGAATATACATCTTTCAATTTATGAGTGCGCATTTAATGATTTTTGTTAATGATCCGGTTTTCAGTGTTGTGTTCACCGCAGTAGCGCCTGGTCTGGTATACGCCGGAAGATCACTGCTTACTGTGAAATGTCGGCTGCTTCCATCTGCGGAATATATTTCTTTGTAAGATCCATATCTGCTTGTCGGAACAAATTTTCCATTGACATATTCGTAGGTGAAATTAATTGCATTGATACCAAGAGAATAAGAAACGATGCTCTCTGTAATTACAATCTTATTTCCATTTAAGTTGGTAACTTCACCTATGCGATGGTCTCCGTATCCTGCCATAATCTCAGTGAAATCAAGGATTTTTCTGAACTTTCCGTTTGTGTATTTTAATAATGCACATACAGGTCCGTCACCATTCTCGGCTGGTGCATAGAGATATAAAAACGGCTGTCCGTTTTTCAATGTATAAATATTTGCTATAACATTATAAAAACGTGTATTTTTTAATCTGTAAGCTGTTTTTCCATTAACCGATACAGTAAGTGACGAATATGCTTCATCGTCGGTTTGATTGGCTGCTCTGATTCTGATTTTATCTTTCGTTCCATCACCGGTAACATCATATGCTGTGTATGTCCGATTTGCTTTTAATTGGACCCCATTTGCCGTTGCTTTTACGGGTCTGGAGAAAATAATTGCAAAACCAATTGCCAGAAACATAGTAAACACAGAAATAAAATTGTTTCTTTTTCTCATAAAACATGACCCCTTTCGTGTAGGAATTGCTATAATTTTTACATTTTTATTGTATCATTGTATATGTGCAAACTGTATTTTTTAAATTACAAAATCCTGAGATAATTTTATGAGAACCAATTCTCTTCTCGGTGCATCTAATTAGTGTAAAAGTAAAAAAGCAAACACGTGTAGTAATCCGGCTGGACAAAAGGAGAAGACAAAGTTATGACAAAAGATGTATTTATTAAGGAGGTTCGGGATGCAGAAGCCATGCTGTATCATATATCAAAGTCCATTCTGAAGAATGACTCTGATTGTGGGGATGCTGTGCAGGAAACAATTCTTAAGGCATATGAGAAACTTCCCACCTTAAAGAAAGAAAAGTATTTTCGAACATGGATTACAAAGATATTGATCAATGAATGCAATGGGATTCTTCGGAAAAGAAAAAATGTTATTCCATATGAAGAATATATGGACAATATGAGGCTGACTGAGGAGGACAGATACAGTCATCTGTATATGGCGATTATGGAACTTCCGGAGGATCTGAGGATTTTGGTAACATTGTATTATTTAGAAGGATTCTCACAGAAAGAGATCAGTGAGGCTCTGGATATTCCGGAAGGAACGATTAAAAGCAGACTTTCCCGTGCAAGAGAGTTTTTGAAAGCACAGTTATCCGATGAAGAAGAGAAAAGACCGATGCCTGGGAAAAACAGCAAACTATCAAAGAGAATAACAGGAAAGGGGAAAATGTCATGTTAGAGAACAAATGGAATAATATAGCACCGGAAGTACCACAGGATTTTCATGAGAAATTTGAAGAGACACTGAGACATATTGAGCAGGCAGATGCAGTTGATAAAAAATACAAAAGAAAAAGATTCAGTGGCCGATTACTGATTGCAGCAGCAGTGATCTGTACAGGCATGGGAGTAACAGTGGCGGCAAAAGAGTTCTTTAAATGGAATGACCATCTGTTAAAAAGACTGGAACCCTCTGAGGAACAGCAGGAAACGATGCAGGAATCAAACTATATTCAGAATATAGACCAGTCTGTAACACAAAATGGTGTGACGGTTACCCTGACAGATTCTATTCAGGATCAGGGATTCCTGTATGCTTTTTTTGAAGTGAAAACAGAGGACAGTATTTCTATGACTGATCATACTTCTTTTGAGGAGATGACACATTTTAAGATCGATGGAAAAGAAGTATATGCAGTGGACGATAACAGATTTGGAAGTTTCAATACTGGGGTAGGACAGGATATGTTACTGAAAACAGATCAAAATTCTACACATCTTAAATATTTTAACGCCTGTATATCTTATGACGGTGATTATGATCTGAGTAATAAAACAGTAGAAATCACATTAAAGAATCTTACGGAGGAAGGAGATTATGATACGACTGTTATTACAGATGGAACATGGGATTTTAAATGGACTCTGGGTGCAGTAAAGCCTCCGACAACTCTGGAAGTGAACCGGAAATGTGATTTTGGAGGTTATGAAATCACAGTGAAAAAAATGGAAGTAACGCCCCTTTTATGGTCATTATATCTTGATTATGATGAAGCTATGAAGGTGTATGAAGATGAGAAAAACAAGTTTGAGTACACAGGTACAGATTATGGCATGGATCTTTATGGCAGAGCTAATATTGACCAGGTGCGTTATAAAGATGGAACGGTTTTAACACTCGATCTGACCATGGGAGGCATCGCTGGCGGTGGAGAAAAACAGGATAAGGAAAATGGTGTCCTGATCATCAGAAACAGCTTTCCGCAACTGGTTGATGTAGATAACCTGCAGGCGGTACATTTTGGGAACATTGACCAGTGGCTTGAAGTGCGGGAATAATAGTTTTTTCGGTGATATAGAAAAATCCTCCCATAATTAGATAATGAGAAAATACAAAAAGAACCGATACAAGGTCTTTGCAAGACTGATATCGGTCTTTTTTGGCTAAGTCTGCCAACTGTAAAATTTTGTTTATATATTAACGCATCCTGTTCATGTACAGGAAACGGATTCTAGCGTATACTGAAATTATTGATTACAAGGTCTACATGAACTGCAAATACAGATTCCGGGTTATATCCGGAAGCCATATTTTGCACTTACCGGTAAAATCTGTAATAGTTGGCATAAAAGTTCATTACATATTCGATATAAGCTTTAAATCTTTTCATTGTCTGTTCCTCCTCTTCTTTACGGGACGGGGAACATGCACTGGGGCTTTTGAAAAACCAGCTCCGTTATACCAGGGAGGAAAATATTTCCTGTGTGGGAGGCGGCATTTATCCCAACATGCTGTGTGCACATCCACCGTTCCAGATCGATGGGAATTTTGGCTTTGCAGCTGCGGTTGCAGAGATGCTCATCCAGAGCAGGAAAGGGTACATCCTGTTACTTCCGGCACTTCCGGATGAATGGAAGGACGGAAAAGTCCAGGGAATGAAGGCACAGGGTGACATCACAGTTGATTTTGAATGGAGAGAGGGCAGGATACACAGGGTTCGCCTCTGTTCTTCCCATGAGCAGAAAGTAACGCTGGAATGTAATGGAATTTCAAAAACAGTATTTTTAAGACCTGATGGGACAGAGGATATGATTTTTGATTGATCTGTCCTGAGGACCTGGAAATCATAGACAGTGGTAAGTAATGGGGTACAATAAAATACAGCCAATCGATTTTGCCAGAAACTATTGATATTTCTTAGGGTATCGCATATAATATAGTTAAACTAAAAGGTTTCGTGTAGCGGTACGTAAAAGCTGTACTGTGCCCGGGCAGGGTAATTACTGGGACCATTTGATACTCGGAAGGGTATTACGCCCACACCAGTGAGATACGGTGAGTCCGCGCCGGGGACTTAATGATACCGGCGACATTTTAGACGTTCGGAAGGATGTCGCGGCTGACAGCCAGCATAAAACCGCTTTTTAAGATTATGGGCACTGGATAACA
>OIRS01000520.1_pt1 | contig 9667 bp, 4 predicted proteins | sample 1586331 | NCBI WGS metagenome assembly OIRS01 (sample SAMN02674964, study PRJEB24791) | human gut metagenome, SKBSTL008 | isolation source: stool | host: Homo sapiens | place: USA | reverse complement strand
AGTGGCCATTCACGGAACAAGCCCTACGATACTGTATGAGAACAACAGAACACTCGATTCTTGGATGGATCAGTCTCTCTCTACCATAATAAAGGAGGTGACGCAGGAGTATGGAAAGGTCAATCTGGTTTCCAATCCCAAGTATGCAACGCCCATACCCTACATGGCGCAGTATAACGAGAGTGTCTTTGACTTTATGAATCGCCTTTCGGCTCTTTATGGGGAGTGGTTCTATTATGACGGGACGAAAGTGTATTTCGGCAAGCCTGACAGGGACAATACGGAGAAGATTGTTTATGACATGGATTTGGAGGAGGTACGTCTGGTTGCCAATCTGGTACCGGGTAAATCCGCAAGATACGATTATGTAGCGCAGGAGAACAAACAGCATAATGCGGATACGCCTGCCAAACCGGATGGCATGAACGACCTTCAGTCTATTGCACACAGCTGCTCTGAGAAGGCATATACCGCAAAAACGACCTCGGCTGCCGACCCCCATGTAACGGACAAGGCGGAACTGGACGAACAGATGAGGATTGTAAAGAATGCGTCTGGTGCCAATCTTCTGAACATCAAAGGCATAGGAAAGACTTGCCGGATAAGGATTGGTGAAATCATCGATGTTTCTTTCCCTGACAGGATGAAACTGCCTCCTTTAGGCAAGTTCCGTATTGTCGGGATTGAGCATGAGGTACGCCGTGACGGACATTACTCCAATAGTTTTGTCGGTGTGCCGGACGGTACGGTACATATTCCTGTTCCCGATGTGAAGCGGCCGTTGGCGTTGCCGGAACTGGCTACGGTGAAGGAAAACAACGACGACAAGGGACAGGGACGTGTGAAAGTGGCTTTCGACTGGCAGAAAAACGGCAAGACAACCAATTGGATCAGGGTGCAGACTCCTAATGCGGGAGTAAGTGGTGCGGTTCCCAAGAATCGCGGATGGGTATTTGTTCCGGAAGTCGGCGATCAGGTTATGGTAAGCTACGAGCATGGCAACCCGGACCGCCCCTATGTTACGGGATCGGTGTTCCATTCCGGTTCAGGTAAAGGAGGGGACAAGGACAACAAGGTCAAGAGCATTATCACACGCAGCGGCAATGCCATCGTTTTCGATGATGAAACGGGAAGCATCGTTATTACCGACCAGACGGGAAAACAGCTGATCATGTTGGATGGCACGGATGCCATTACCGTCATGGCGAAAAAGAGCATTACCCTTACCAACGAGGCGGAATCGGTCATCGTAATGGATGATAAGTCGATAGGCTTGCAGGCCGATACCATTGCTCTCGAAGGCAGGAAAAGTGTAACATTGCTGTCCGGCAACGAATGTATGGTACTCAGCAGCGAAAAGAGTATAATTAGCAGCAGCGGTACCAATATTAAACAGGAGGCGGAAAAGGATTACGATGTTGCTGCAAAGAACGGAACGGTCAACGGTGTAAATCTGATGATAGAGGGAAAGGGAAACGTAACGGTTTCGGGAGGAATAGTAAAGTTTAACTCATAATTCGGTTGGCCATGGGAGCATCTGCATCTGTGATACAGGAATATTACAAAGCGGTCGATTACTGGGCGGACATAGTCGGCAACAGGGACTGGAAACTGTCTGTATGGATTGTCGGGCAGAACGATGTGGACTTGGTGGACAGGTTTCTGGAAATAGAACGTTCTCCGGTAGGGCAGTTCGATGACATATTCTTTCGTTTTGATACGCCGTACAGGGGGGATGACGAGGAATACACCGAACAGCTCTGGCAGGAATATGCGGGTTGGTTTTCAGAAAAGGTTGAGGAGAAGTATGATATTCTCAGGGCTCTGAGGCACGACGGGTTGCTGAAGGAAGAATACATTCCTGATGTGTCGGTTGAGCATACGGCGGGCAACTTGTGGAGAGAGATGTTGCGTTTCAAGGCATGTATCTCCCGGTTGGATGATGCCTTTTTCTGTCTGTACTTTCCTCCGGAACAGGAAAGGGGGTATTCCCGGACAGGATGGTTCGGCAATGTGCTGAAAGAAGGTGTCCCGCAGGGAATCCGGATGACAACCATTGACTTGAAAAAGAACAGGAGTATCCGGCTGGGTGAGTCTCGGGAAGTGGTTTGCATACGCCCGCAGTTCGATATGGCGGCGGCTTTGCATAACCGGATGGCACGGTCTGATAGCGGTAACGACCTGATTGCACCTGAAAATCGGTTCAAGCAGCAGGTTACGGTTGTCATGGATTCTACACAAAAGCAGGATTGGAAATTATTGGACAGGGAAATCCGAAAACTGTTGGATATTGCACAGGAAATAAAGGATACGAATATCCGGATTTCCGCTCTGCTTATCGCATCCGAGGCATGTTATGCTATCAGGGAATATAAGCATAGCATGAAATACAGCGACGAAACCGTCCGGGAGGCGGAAAAGGCGATGCAGGGCGGTGAAACGGCAGGATATAGTTATTGGAAAATGGCTGTTTCCATGAAAGCGGCCATTCTGACAGCCGGGAAAAAACGGGAGGAAGCGGTTGCCTTGTATGACATGATGGCTAAAAAAGCCGTCATGCAAAAGGACCCTTATTATGTCATGGAAGGCTATCGCATGTGTGGTTTCCTGCGCTATGAGGATGGAAAGATGGAACAGGCTTTCGAATATTTTTTGCTTGCCCTGGCAGGAGGCAGCTACCTTTCTGCCGAAATCAGGCGGAGTTCCACGTTCGTTTATGCGGCGTATCTGGCTCTTCATACGGGAAGGCTGGTTCGTGCTCCGATTGATGTCGGGATATTGGAACGGCAGCTCTGCGAATGGATTGGGGAGGATTGGAAGGAACTGGTGGACAATCCGGATATGCAGCAGGCGAAGGCCAGAAGAAGGGGAAGTTTTTTCAGTTGAGCGAGATTTAATTAATATATATTTTAAATTTAAAATTGAATAAGTATGGATCTTGGTAATTATGGAATCGGCGGAAACGAAGTGAAGATTGACGCTTCCGAAGGTATTGCGGAAATTCCACAAAATCGAACCTTATTGGTGGAACAGCTGACGAAGGATGAGCCGGTGGCTCCCGAAGTGGTTGCCGGTCTGACCAACATTGACGAAGTCTTTGCACATTTCCGGCCGGAAATAGATATCGAGTTCGCGGATGCGGACGGTGCTCCCGTAGAGGAAAATTTCCGTTTCCACAATGTCGGTGATTTTTCTGTCAGGAAAATGACGGAACAGAGTTCATTCTTGTCCGGCCTGAATGCGGAAAAGCAGTTTGCGGACAGGATGGAGAAGTCGTTGCGTTCCAACAAGGTGCTGCAACGGGTGCTGGAAAATCCGGAGACACGTGGAGCGTTTGTCAATGCGATTTCTGCCATTTTGGACGATTTGAAGAACAATGAGAAGTCTAACCCCACTAATGAATGATAGTTATGAGCGAACAGAATACACAAAGAGAAGCAGCCGTACAGCAGCAACAGGCTGTGGCGCAGTCCAGAAATCTGAACGCTGAATTGCAGATTTTGGCTAAGTTTGGCGGTTTCAATGTCTTGGAATCTTCCGTGGACGGCATACAGAACATGAATCCGGAGCGTAAGGCACGGCGGAACATATTCCTTTCCGACCCCGAACGGGCGGCTGAGCGCAAGGAGCTGGAAAAACGGCTTGAGATGTGGGTCGATATGTTGAAAGGCAACAAATCCATCAGCGAGATGGTGGAACTGTGCCAGAAGAAGTCTGCGGCGGTGTCCGGTCTGCTATCCCAGAACCAGCTGAAAGCGGTGGAAGAGGTCAGGCAGTTGGAGAAGTCCTACCGCACGGTCATGCTCTTCTACAAGAATACGGATTCCGACAAGATCAAGAATATCTCCATAGTGAACGCTTCGATGAGCCAGCTTACCGATTTGGACAACTCCTTCTTTATCGATGCCATTGCAAACGAGCTTCGTGCGAATTATGACCGTTTGGACTTGCGTACCAACTATTCCCTGCTGGTTATCCCGGGATATTTGGGTTCCAACAAGGTTGTTGAAAAATGGGCAAAGATTGCGCATGACAACAAGGTGATGATTTACACGGATTTCGCTGATCTGGAAAAACCGGATGATGTCATTGAAATGTTCTTTGATTCCAATCTTTCGGGAGGCGATGTGTACAAGTCCAACGTATGTATGACCTGCAACTATCTGGTAGGACGGGGACGCTATGCGGAACTGGGCGAAACCGAAGACTTGCTGATTCCTCCTTCTGCGGCATTGGCCGGCAGTGTGTACAAGACGGTAATGGCACAGGTTACCGCCGGTAAGAAGTATGGTTCCATGAGCGAGGTGGACGGGGTTGCCTTCAACCTGAAAAAAAGCGAGATTTCCGAAATCGAGAAGATTGGCCTGATTCCGATGGTGAAGGAATACGGCAAGGTAATGGCTTTCTCTGCCAAGACATTGTTCAACGGGGACAACTTGGGATTGCAGACCTATTCCGTAGTCCGTGTGTTCGATTGGGTAACGAAAGTGCTGATGGATTTCCTCAACCGCCGTGCCTTTGAGAACTGGAACAGCAAGGCGGAAAGGGATTTGCGTGGTCAGATCAGCAAGTTTTTGGATAGCATACAGGGTCCCGGACGCTTGATTGAGAAATTCAAGATTCTTCGTTTCGAGCGCGATCCGAAGCAGAAAGACCGTATTTTCCTCGACATTCACCTGACTCCTTATTTCCCGGCAAAGAGTTTTGTCATCAAGCTGGAAGGTACAAAAGGGGATGACGAGAACGACTGGAACAGCGACTATGCACAGGATGCATAGGTAAGTCCTTGCAGGGACAGCCGGAGTGTGCCGGTTGTAACGCCCGGTTGTCTCTTTTTCACATTCTAAAAAATTCTCACCATGTCAGATGTGTTCAAGAATATAGCTGACGCCGCCGGTAGCAGCAGCGTCAGACGGGGCTTTGCCGACCTTTTTTCAGCCTCCAAGGCGGCTTTGGACGAGATTCAGACGGGTCTGGGCGGAATCCTTCCTTCCATGCCGGGTATGCCTGTTGCCAAGTTCGGCGACCTGTCCATCGGGATAGACATGCATCCTACCGTTACCCCTCCCTCTCCCATCATGCCTGTGCCTCATGTAGGCAAGGTGTACGACCTCATGGCAGACCTCATGGCTGGCATGGCGGCTGCCATGCCGCCTGCGGCTGATGGAGTGGCCGGAGTGGCGTGCAACATCCTCAAGAGTATGGCTCCGTCGGTCAAGGTGCATAACCAGTGGATTGCGCAGGCAGGTATCGGCATCGTGCATCTGCCGGCATTTGTATTGCATCCGGCCCCGTTGGTCAGCGGTATGTCCGAGTCCGAGATGTGGATGGGCAGTTCCACTGTCCTGGCGGACGGTGCGCCTTGTTCCTCCCTCACACATCCGGCACTCTCATGCAACATTGTGGGAATACCGACGATTCCCCGCAAGGGGAAGCCCAGGAAGGTGAGCAAGGCCCTGCTTGCCCCCACTTCCATGCTCTCCACCATCACATCCGTAGGAAATCCCGTGCTTGTGGGAGGACCGCCCACAATTGATGTATTTGCGCTGGCGATGAAGTTCGGACTGAAAGGCTTGGGCAAGATGTGGAAGAAGATAGGCGACCGCTTCCAGAACCTGATCGACAGGCTGAGGAAAAAAGGCATGAACAGGCTGGCGGACATTCTCCAGCCCATCAAGTGCAAGACTTTCGGTGAGCCGGTGGACGCTGCTACGGGCAGGGTCTATCACACCAATGTGGACTTCGAGCTTCCGGGTCCGATTCCCGTCGTATGGGAACGTACCTATTACAGTGATGCCGCCGTGGACGGTCCGTTGGGATACAACTGGCACCATAGTTACAATCTGGGAATACGGCAGCTGGAGGAAGGGGCGTTCGCATTCCGTCATGCTGACGGACGGGAATCTTTCCTGCCCGTACTGAAACTTGGAGAATCCCATTTTGACCGCAGGGAGCAGCTGGCATGGACACTCGACGGCTGGGGCTACCTGCTTACGGACATCCGGGGGTTGCAATACCGTTTTGACGGTCCCGAAAACCGCTCCGGCTACCGCATGGTGTCGGGCATTTCCACGAAGGACGGATTCCGGCTCCGCTTCGAATACGCTTCGGGGGGAAGGCTGGCAGGTATCATATCCTCACGGGGAGAGTTCCTGAAAGTGGAAACTGACGAGTCGGGACGGGTACTCTGCGTTTCCGTAAATCAGGACGGTGAGGAGGTGAAGCTGGTCCGTTACCGTTACGATGACCGGGGCGACATGGTGGAAACGCTGGATGCGCTGGATGTCAGCAAGCATTTCGTCTATTCCGGCGGACATCTGCTGGTACGGCTCACCAATCAGGGAGGCATGTCCTTCCACTGGGAATATGAAGGTAAGGGGGAGAATGCCCGCTGTGTGCATACATGGGGCGATGGAGGCGTGATGGAATATTTCATCCGTTACGGCAAGGGATATACCCATATCCGTAACGGGGAAAATGCCGAAACCGAATATTATTACGGTGAGGACAAACTTATCTATAAGATAGTGGATGCCAACGGAGGAATTACCCGTCACCAATACAACAGCTTTCAGGAGCTGGAGGTCACGGTCAATCCCGAAGGCTATACCCGTAAGACCGCCTACAACGAGTTCGGCCAGCCGGTCCGGATTACGGACGAGAACGGGGAGGACACCTTTCTGGACTACGACGGCAACCGCAACCTCGTCTCGCTTTACACTCCGGGTGGAAAAAGGCTTTCATGGGACTATGACGGACTGGACCGCGTCGTCAGCCGGACCACACCGGGCGGAGAAACTGTGAAATATGCCTACGAGGGAGGCGTGTTGCGTACCATAACGGACGGGCAGGGACGGGTTTACACGCTCACGTTCAACGACAGGTACGACCTGGAATTGCTGCAGTTCCCCAACGGACTGTTCCGCCGGTGGGAGTACGACGGCAGGGGAAGGCTTGTACAGGCGGTGGATGTGAAAGGCAACGTTACCCGTTATGCCTACGACCGTGCGGACAACCTGATACGGCTGGAAGAGCCGGACGGCAATGTGCACCGGTTTGAGTACAATGCCATGGGAAACATGGTACATGCCAGCGACAACATCCGCGAGGTCAGGTACACCTATGGGGCACTGGGGGTACTGAAAAGCCGCGAGCAGGAACGGCACCACATCACCTTCGGCTACAACAGCGAGCTGCAGCTCCGGCGCATCGGCAACGAGGCGGGCGACAACTATTTCTTCGAGCTGGACGGGCTGGGACAAGTCGTTACGGAAACCGGCTTCGACGGCATGCGGCGTGAGTACGAGCGCGACGGTGCGGGCCGTGTCACCCGTGTGAACCGTCCCGGAGGAAAATGGACGGAATACCTCTACGACGGACTGGACAATATCCTGAAGGAGGAACAGTATGACGGGGAGGTCTCCCTCTACACGTATGACAAGGACGGCATGCTCGTCAAGGCGAAGAACAGCGAGAACCTGCTGGAGTTCACCCGTGACAGGAAGACGGGACTGATTACAGAGGAAAGGCAGGGAGAACACACCGTCAGCCGGGCTTATGACGGCGAAGGCAACTGTACTCGTATCACCAGCAGTCTGGGAGCGGACATCCGTCACACTTATGACCGGGAAGGCAACCTGCAGACCATGCAGGCAGGCGAGAGCTGGCAGGCATCATGGGTGCGTGACAACACGGGGCTGGAGGTGCAGCGCACCTTCTCCGGTGGCGTAACCGTCAGGACGGAGCGCGACCGTTTCGGGCGCGAGGTGCGCAAGTCGGTACGGTCAGGCGGCATAGAGAAAGGGGCTTACCGCTACCAATGGGGAATCGCCAACCGCCTGCTCTCCAAGGAAAACGAGCTGACGGGAACGGTCATGCGCTACGACTACGACCGTTTCGACTTCCTTATCCGGCAGGAAACCACCCAGGGCTCGGAAACGGATGTGATTTATCGTGTGCCGGACTTCGTGGGCAACCTCTTCGGGACTCCGGACAGGAAGGACCGCAAATACGGTGCCGGTGGAAGACTTTTGGAGGACCCAGATTGTTTCTACCACTACGATGACGAGGGGAACCTCATTTTCCGTGAGTTCAAACGGTTGCAGGAAACGGGCGTAAGGTACGACCGCAAGCGCATGGAGAAGGAACGTGACATCCGCTGTCTGGCAACGGGAACGGGATGGCTCTACGAGTGGGCTTCCAATGGTATGCTAAAGAATGTCATACGTCCGGACGGAAGACCGGTAGAGTTCCGTTACGATGCGTTGGGACGGCGTACCGCCAAGCTGTATTTCGGAAAGGTCACACGCTGGGTGTGGGATGGAAACGTGCCGCTGCACGAATGGATTACTACTGCTACAGATAATGACGTACTACCTAATAGAAACAATATAACAACTTGGATATTCGAAGAAGAAACATTGATTCCTACTGCCAAGATACAAAGTGATAAATCCTGTTCTATTGTATCTGACTACTTGGGTACCCCCATCCAGATGTACGACGGGCAGGGGAACAAGACCTGGGACTGCACGCTGGATATTTACGGAAAAGTGATTGATTTTACGGGAAAATTCCTTTATGATTGCCCGTTCAGGTTTCAGGGACAGTATGAAGATGCTGAAACAGGATTATATTATAATAGATTCAGATACTATTCTGCCGAAATCGGATGTTATTTAACTCATGATCCAATTGGACTGGCTGGAGGAATCCTTATTTACGGTTATGTTTCTAACCCTAATTCCTATATTGATCCTTCCGGAGAAAGCAGTTATCGGTTAGGTAAAAATTTGGAGAAGAATGGTATGAATCATGGAGGTAAAGTAACTTTCGGACCAAACGGGAATAGAAGTACAGAATGGCAGGCGCATCACATTATTCCAGAACAAGTTTGGAGACGTAATAACGTTTTCTTTAAGGAAATTGGGCTGAGAGGTCGTGACTCCGCATCCAATGGCGTTTTCTTACCCAATAGTAAAGAAGTTTCCTCAAAAAATAGCTTACAATATTTTCACTGCGGCTCTCACCCTGACTACAATGTAACTGTTGATAAAGAAATAAAAAAGATAGAAGCAATGTATGAATTTGAAAAAAATAATATAAAACCTGATATAGCTAAAGCTAACGCTATAAACCGCATCCGAAATTTACAAAATGATTTTCGGCAAAAGATGTCCGCCTATTATACAGGAGAACCTGCCTCTATCAATAACTTTCATTAACATTAACGAAAAGATAATAATATTTATGAATACAGAAGAGCTTTATATTTGGCGATATGGGATAGATAAACTTCCTAAAGGATTATTGGAGTATGGTAAATTTGATGTATGTGATATTTATGATGAAACTAAAAGGCAACGATTTCAAACTAAAGGGAGATGGATGTGGAAAATTAAGAATGGATGGGAAGAAAATTTACCTCCAGTCTTATACCTCGTATGTAACAAGAAACCTGGAATCTTACAATTTGATTTTTGTGATCAGTGGAGCATAAAACTAAAAATCGTATCGGAAGAGTTTTTGTCTTTACTTCAAGAAAATGGGTTCATTGATAAATATGATGTTGCAACTGTCAAGGTAGTAAACAAGAAAAACGAAACTCTAACGGATAAAAAATACTACGCTTTACGTATAAATCATTTTGATAACGATTCTTTTCATT
>OIRS01000478.1_pt1 | contig 10252 bp, 5 predicted proteins | sample 1586331 | NCBI WGS metagenome assembly OIRS01 (sample SAMN02674964, study PRJEB24791) | human gut metagenome, SKBSTL008 | isolation source: stool | host: Homo sapiens | place: USA | reverse complement strand
TTTCGAGTTTGAGCATCGGGAGACCAAAGAGCGGCGCTGGTTCCATAACATCGCCATGGGCAGCGAGGTAGAGGGCAGGACCAAGTATATCCTTGTCTTGTCCGACCGCACCGCCGACAGGCAGGTGAATCAGGCACTTTCGGATGCCGTTGCAGCGGCCGAGACTGCCAACCGCGCCAAAAGCACCTTCCTTTCCAATATGTCCCACGACATCCGCACCCCCATGAACGCCATCATCGGCTTTACCACGCTGGCACTCAGCAACATTGACGATAAAGACCGGGTGAAGGATTATCTTGCCAAGACCCTCGCTTCCAGCAATCATCTACTTTCCCTCATCAACGATGTGCTGGATATGAGCCGCATCGAAAGCGGAAAGATCCATCTGGAAGAAGTGGAAGTCAACCTTTCGGATGTGCTGCACGACCTGAAAACCATCGTCAGCGGGCAGATCTACGCAAAGCAGCTGGAGCTTTATATGGATGCCATGGATGTGACCGATGAGGATGTCTACTGCGATAAGACCCGGCTGAATCAGGTACTGCTGAACCTGCTGTCCAACGCCATCAAGTTCACCCCGGCGGGCGGCACGGTCTCGGTGCGGGTGCGGCAGCTTGCCGGAGCGGTGCGCGGCTGCGGGCAGTACGAGTTCCGCGTCAAGGACAACGGCATCGGCATGAGCCAAGAGTTCGCCAAAAAGATTTTTGAGCCGTTTGAGCGGGAGCGCACCTCCACGGTAAGCCGGATCCAGGGCACCGGCCTTGGCATGGCTATTACCAAAAACATCGTGGATATGATGGGCGGCACCATCGAGGTGCAGACGGCGCAGGGCAAGGGCAGCGAGTTTATCATTCGTGTGCCCATGCGTGCGCAGGCAGAGCACCGTCCGGTGGAAAAGATCACCGAACTGGAAGGCCTGAAGGCACTGGTGGTGGATGACGATTTCAACACCTGCGACAGCGTGACAAAGATGCTGGTCAAGGTGGGCATGCGTGCCGAGTGGACCCTTTCCGGCAAGGAAGCGGTGCTGCGTGCACGGCAGTCCATCGAAATGAGCGACGCCTACCACGCCTATATCATCGACTGGCGCTTGCCGGATATGAACGGCATCGAAGTCACCCGCCAGATCCGCAGCCTGAACGATGATACGCCCATCATCATCCTGACTGCCTACGACTGGTCCGACATTGAGGTGGAGGCAAAGGCTGCCGGTGTGACCGCCTTCTGCTCCAAGCCCATGTTCATGTCCGACCTGCGCGAGACCCTGATGAACGCCATCGGCCAGACACAGACGGATGAGGCGCAGGAGCTTCTGCCGAAAAAGAACACCAACTTCAAGGGCAGGCACATCCTGCTGGTAGAGGACAACGAGCTGAACCGCGAGATCGCGCAGGAGATCCTGTGCGAGTACGGCTTCCGGGTCGATACGGCGGAAAACGGTGCCGTGGCGGTGGAAAAGGTAAGCACTGCCGCACCGGGCAGCTATGATCTGGTGCTGATGGATGTGCAGATGCCGGTGATGGACGGCTATACCGCCACCCGGCAGATCCGCGCACTGGGCGACCCTGCACTGGCAAAGATCCCGATCCTTGCCATGACTGCCAATGCATTCGATGAAGACCGCCGCAATGCCTTGGAAAGCGGCATGACCGGCTTTTTGTCCAAACCCATCGTGATCGGCGACCTTGTGCAGGAGCTGCGCAAAATTTTGTAACAAGCCGCCTGTCAGGCATAAAAAAATAAAGCACCCGCAGCAATTTGCTCACCGGAGATTCAAAACCTCTGTGGCGCTTGCTGTGGGTGCTTTTGCTTTTGGGCGCTGTTTATTTCAGTACATCTGCAAGGACCTGCAGCAGGTGCGGAATATCCAGCGGCTTTGCAATATGGCCGTTCATACCGGCCTTCAGTGCATTCTGACGGTCTTCCTCAAAGGCATTTGCCGTCATTGCAAAGATTGGGATGCCAGCCTTTGCGGCATCCGGCAGCGCACGAATCTGCCGCGTTGCCTCGTAGCCGTCCATGTTGGGCATCTGGATGTCCATGAGGATCAGGTCATACTGTCCGTCTGCCGCCTGCTTCATCTTCCGGACGGCGATCTCGCCATCCTCGGCAGATTCCACCTCAAAGCCCGCTTTCTTCAGGATCTCCACTGCGATCTCACGGTTCAGCTCGTTGTCCTCCACCAGCAGGATCTTTTTCCCTTTGAAGGCCTCCGCGTTCAGCTGCACCGGCCTGCAGGCAGGCTCTGCACCGAACGGCTCTGCCAGCACTCTGCGCAGCTCCGAGAGGAACAGCGGCTTTTCGCAGAAGGCGGTAACACCGGCAGCGCGGGCTTCCTCTTCAATATCGGCCCAGTCGTAGGCGGTCAGGATGATGATGGGGCAGCTTTTTCCGATCACCTTGCGGATCTGCCGCACGATCTCGATGCCGTTCATATCGGGGATCAGCCAGTCGATGATGTAAACGCTGAATTCATCCCCCTGCTCCATGGCATACCGGGTGCGGATCACCGCTTCCCTGCCGGAGATCGTCCACTCCGGCCGCATCCCGATCTTGGACAGCATGGTGCTGACGCTCAGGCAGGTGTCGGTATCGTCGTCCGCCACCAGTGCCCGCAGCCCTTCCAGCTGCGGGAGCTGCCTGAGCTCCACCTTTTGTCCGCTGAGCGCAAAGCAGAGATTCACGATGAACTCGCTGCCCTTGCCCGGCTCGCTCTCAATGGCGATGGTGCCGCCCATCAGGTCCACAATGTTCTTGGTGATGGACATGCCGAGGCCGGTACCCTGAATGCCGCTGACGGTGGAGTTTTCCTCACGGGCGAACTCCTCAAAGATGTGCTTCTGGAATTCCTCGCTCATGCCGATGCCGTTGTCCTTGATGCGGAATTCATAGCAGGCCCGGCCCGCAGGCGCACCGTTTTTCTCAGCAATGCGAATGCTGATCATACCGCCTGTGGGAGTGAACTTGATGGCATTGGACAAAATGTTCAGCAGGATCTGGTTCAGCCGCAGCGGGTCGGTGATGATATCCTCGTTCTCCACATCCATGGTATCAATAAAAAGCGACAGCCGCTTTGCCGAAACATTGGGCTGAATGATGGAGCGCACATCGTGGACGAGGTCCGGCAGATGCACCGTTTTTTCCTCGATCTTTACCTTTCCGCTCTCGATGCGGCTCATATCCAGCACATCATTGATGAGGGAAAGCAGATGCTGGCTGGAGGTGGAGATCTTTTTGAGGTAGTCCAGCACCTGTTCCCTATTGTCGATATGGGTCGCAGCCAGCGAGGTGAAGCCGATGATGGCGTTCATGGGGGTGCGGATATCGTGGCTCATATTGAACAGGAACTCCCGCTTGGCGCGGTTTGCCGCCCCCTCGTGCTGAAGCGCGATCTCCAGCTTGCGGTTCTGTTCCTCCAGCTGGGTCTGGTACTTCCTCTCCTGCTCTTTTTTCTGCAGCTCCATCTCCTGCACGGAGCGGCGGCGCAGCAGCTGAAGGATCATTACAAGCAGGATGTAGCCGACCAGAACCGTCAGGATCAGCAAAAGCGCCTCCCGGAAGATTATTTTTTCATCCGTGTACGCATAGAGATCGAAGGATCTGCCATGGCAGAACATCCCGAAATAGCAGCCGGAGCCGTTCCAGTCCCGGGTATGGGTCAGCTTCTCTGCGGCCCCGGCTTTGCGGATCCCCTGCGCCAGCGGACTGCCTGCAACATCCTGCCCAATCAGCTCCGGGCGGTTTGCGGCAACGATCTGATTGTTCTGCACGATGAACAGCGTGCCGCTGGTTTCTGCCGGGTAGCCATCCAGTATGCTCTGGATGGACAGCGCCGTTTCCTCCACAAATTCCGCCGGGGTGTACCGGTAGGCAAGCAGGAGCAGCTCTGTGCTTTCTGCCCGGTGCACCGCAACATCCACAGCAGAGCCATCTTCCAGCAGGACGCGCTTCACATAGGTCTTTCGCGGGTAAGACAAAACGTCCAGAACAGCGTCATTTTTCAGCTGGTCGCCAAACCGTTCATAGCCGATGCCGTTGGTCGTGGACTCGCACCGGAGCGTGCCATCCGGTCCCAGAACCGAAATGCCGGTGAGCCAGAGCTTTTCTGTCTGCCTGTTCAGGCACTGCGGGTCGGAGAGGTCAAGCGCAGGATTCTCTGCCAGCTGATGGACTGCGACCGCCGTGCGGCGGAGTGCCTTTGCCGTGATAGTATCGTTGTGCTTTTCAAAGCTGGTGGACTGGGATTTGACAAACTCAAGGGTCTGGCAAAAGCGTTCCTCTGCTGTGCGCATTGCCCGCCAGCTGGAGAAAAAAGCAACACCGGCCATCAAGAGCACGCCGATGATCAGATAGGCTGTCCATATCCTTTTATCCGGGGTGGTTCTGTTTTTACGCGCCAATGGTGTCCACCTCCAGATACTGCGAAGCATTTTCAAGGTATCGGCCAACGATCTGCTCCAGCGTGCCATCCGTGCGCATCTGCGCAAGGGTATCGGTCAGCTGGCTGTCCAACCCGCGGGTGTCGTTCTTGGCAAAGGCGATGCCCAGCCCGGTGACCAGCAGCGGTTCCTCCAAAATGCGGAAGTCTACGGCATTGTCCTTCATATATTGCAGGATGCCTGTCTCGTGGGCGGCGATGCCGTCCACATAGCCGCAGGCCAGCATTGCGTACTGCACACTGCGGTTTTCGATGCTGAACACCTCCACCGTCTGCGGGATGCGCGGGTCGGAGCCGCTGAGAAAGATCTCCTCCGGCTTGCCGGTGCTCTGCACGGCGACGGTCTTGCCGGCAAGGTCGCTGAGGGATCGGATGCTGCTGTCGGCATCCACCGCAACCACCTGACGGCTCACCATGTAAGGCCCCGCCCAGCGGTATACCTCTTCGCGTCCATCCATGGAAAAGCAGCCCCAGATGCAGTCGATGGCGCCGCTTTCCACAAGATTTGTTTTCTGCTCCCAGTTGATCGTTTCAAACCGGGCAGCATACCCCATGCGGCGGAACGCCTCGGTGGCGATCTCCACATCGATTCCGGTGGGAACACCGTCATTATTCAGATAGATATAAGGTGGATAGCTGTCGCTTCCCACAACGATTTGTGCAAGACCGCTGTCTTTCGCTTCCTCTTCTCCGCAGGAAGTCAGACTGCTTACGGCAGCAGCTGCCGCCAGCAGCGTGCATCCGTTCAGGAATGCACGGCGTGAGATTCTGTGTTTCATTCGGGCTTTTTATACTCCTGTTTTGATTGCATCCGCAGCTCAGTTGTGCTGCTGTAATTCTTCTTTCAGGGCAGCTTGGATATCCGTCAGGCATTGCAGCAGAAGCGGCTTCCTGTTGATGAAGTTTTTCCAACAGCTGCTGCTCACGCGCTTTGTAATACTCCTCGATCTCGGAAAGTGTATTCACGTTCTAATCTTCTCCTGCATCATTCACATCGTTTGTGTGCTTCCTCTGCGGAAACGCGCTTGTCCGCTATTTATTTTCGGGGGGATAACACGGAAGCGTTTTACCGTCTGCTCCAGCGCAGCAATATCCACAGGTTTGGACAGGTGCTCGTCCATGCCGGCTTCCCTGCTCTTCTGCATATCCTCAAGGAAGGCATTGGCGGTCATGGCAAGGATGGGAATGATCCTGCCCAGCGGGTTTTCGCCGCTGCGGATGCGGCGGGTGGCTTCCAAGCCGTCCATCACCGGCATCTGCACATCCATCAGGATCATGTCGTACTCGCCGGGCTTTACGCTGGCAAAGGCATCCACGATTTCCTGACCGTTGGAGCAGATGGTGCAGCTTGCACCATTGGCTTCCAGCAGCATTTCCAGAATTTCGGCGTTGATGGCGTTATCCTCGGCGCAGAGGAACTTCATGCCGGACAGAGGAGAAGTTTCTTCCTCTTCCTCCGGGAGCACCTGTGCCTCTGGCACCGTATCTGCTTCAGCATCAACGGGAAATTCCAGCACCACCTCAAAGCGAGTGCCCTTGCCGGTGGTACTCTCCACATTGATAGAGCCGCCCATCAGGTCAACAATGTTCTTGGTGATGGCCATACCAAGGCCGGTGCCCTGCACCTTGTTGGTGCCGGAGCGCTCCTCGCGGGTAAAGGGGTCAAAAAGGGTCTTCTGGTAGGCCTCGCTCATGCCAATGCCGTCATCCTGCACCACAAAGCGGTATCGGGCGTAGTGCTCGTTTCGGGGCAGCTCGTCCACCTCAAACCGGATATGCCCGCCGGTGGGCGTATACTTGACTGCGTTGGAGAGGATGTTCATCAGCACCCGATTCAGACGGTTGGGGTCTGCCAGCACGTTTTCGTGCTGCAGGTGGGTGTTTACCGTAAAGGTCTGGCGGCGCTGGCCTGCCTGCTGGCGGATGATGCTGTCCAGCTGGCTGATCTGCTGGGGCAGATTCATTTTTTCCACATTCAGGGTGGTCTTGCCGCTCTCGATGCGGCTCATGTCCAGAATATCGTTTATGATGCCCAGCAGCAACTGGCCGGAATTTTCCAGCTTGTCCAGATGTTCGGCCAGCTTTTCCGGCTGGTGCAGCTCGTTTTTCATCAGAGTGGTAATGCCGATGATGGCGTTCATGGGGGTGCGGATATCGTGGCTCATGTTGGCAAGGAAGTCCGTCTTGGCCTTGCTGGCGCGCTCGGCGGACTGTAACGCCTCTGCGGCAATGTCCTGTGCCTGCCGCAGCTCATCGTTTACCTGCGTCAGATGGATGTTGTATTGCTCCAGACGGAGGTTCGCTTCTTTTTCTGCCTGCAGCTCCTGCTGCTGCTTTTGCCGCAGGAGAAACCAGCCGACAAAAACTGTTATGACCGAGAACACCATTGCAATGACGATGATGATGATCATGACGATGCTGACCAGCTTCTGCGTATTCACGGCCACATATTCTGCCGGAACAAGGAACGCCAGTGTCCACTGGGCGTTTTCCATCTGCTTCAGGGCGTAGAAATACTCGGTCCCGTCCAGCACGGCGTTGGAATAACAGGAGCCTGTGCGGTCAAGCCGCTCCTTTGCCTCCGCAAAGGAAGAGCCGTGCAGATAGGACATCCGGGAGAGCACGGTGTATACGTTATGCCCCTTTAGCAGCTCGGTATCATTGGCGTTGAACAGCTTGAAACCGTTGTCGTCCAGCACATAGACACTGTTGTTATTTTCGTAGGCATCACAGCGGAAATAATCGTTCAGTTGGGTCATGCTTTGCGAAATACCAAAGTAGCACAGGGTGATCTCTTTTTCTCCGCTTTGCAGTGTGATGGGGGTGGAGAGCAGTTCCAGAAACACCATCCGGGAGTCGTCCACGGTCAGCGAGTTAGAAACGTAGCTGACCCGCTGCGGTGCGCTTTCCAAATACTTCATTCCTCGCAGCAGCCCCATGCGGCCATTCTCAGTATAGTAATGTCCGGCAGAGTCCACGGCAATCAGTTCGATCTGTCTTTCATGGTAATTGGAAAGCTCCGACAGCTTTTTCAGATAGCGATAGAACTCGGTATCGGTCTTTAACGGAGTGTAGTACAAATAATTGCATTGTACATTCACCTCGTCCCAGTGAGTGTCGATCACATCCTCCAGACTGCGAAACATCTGGTGGGTGACCTCTTCCATCTGGTTCAGCCGCTCATGGTAGACAAGGTTCTGGATGTAGGTCTGGCTCATGATAAAAAGGGTCAGGATCAACACGATGCTGACAAAGCCGGTGCCCCAAAGCAGCTTTTTATATAGGTTGTTGTTCACATCTGGTATCTCCTGTCCGTTCTGTTTCAGACGCACCCTAGCTCCATGCGGTATCTGCCCGGCTGATGGTGGTGTATGCACCAAAGAAGGCTTTTGCAGCATCCATGCCCACCACGCCGCTGTCTGTGACCGTGGTCTCCGCAGCCAACTGGTCGCTCACACCGCAGATGGCAACCTGATAGGTCTTGCCCGCATCCGGCTGCACCGGGCTTACCAGCACATAGGGGTAGCCCTTGCCGTTGCCGTAGGCATCGTAGCCCGTGGCCAGCAGGTCGTTGATCTGCTGCCCGGTCAGGGTAACGGTCTGGATGGTGCGGTTCCAGCCGGTGGGCAGGATCACCGAAAGGTCGTAATCCGTAATGTCCTTGGCGTACAGCTTGGCCGCTACGCCGTGATGGTTCTGATCGGTGGGGTTGCCGGGGATCCATGTGCTCAGCGACACCAGCGCAAGGTCGCTGCCGGTAGCCTGTGCAAAGCAGCGGCCCACCAGCATGGCGCAGTCCTCCTGCGAAAGCTCCTCCGTAACGGTAGTGATGGTATCCGGGGTGTTGTTCACCACACTATCCTGATCCTCGTCCAGCTGACGGATCACATCTTCCATGGTGGCATTGCCCTTCATGAAGTCCAGCATTTTAAGGCCAGTGGTCACGATGGTGTTTTCCCAGCCGGAATAGATAAAGGGCGCGGTGTTGCCTGCATTCAGGGCATCGGCGATGTCGGCATAGTAGGTGCCGTCCGCTTTTGCGTCCTTGAAGGGCAGCAGACTGCTTTTCAGCGCCGTTGCGGGCTGCAGAGCGCTGGTGCCTGCAACGGTGGAAAGCACACGCATCACCTTGAGCGCATCTTCCAGCTTCTGGGGGTCCTGCTCCAGCTTTTTATTCAGACCGTAGAAGCGGTTCACATTCAGCACAAAAACGTTCTGGGTGCCGTCCTCCGAGAGAAACGGCATCAGCCCGTATTTATCGGCGTTGCCGTCTGCCTCCACGATGCCGTTGGTGCCGCCCATCAGAAACAGGGTGTTGCCCTCGGTCATCCTCTGCCGGGTCACATTGTCGTCAAGAGCGTCGCCGGTGTCGTTCAGCATCCCGATGTCCTTCCACTTCTGGACATAGGCCATCGCCTGCATCATGCCGGGGGTATTGCTGACATTCGCCTTACCGGACAGATAATCCCGCTGCCACAGCCTGCCGTCCAGTGTGCCGAGGAAATCGGCGTCCGCAATGTTGCACAGATACTGGAAACCATAGCCCGGATACTGGATCTGCGGCAGACAGAGATCGACCTCTGCTTTCTTGGCCTTTGCAGCCAGTTCTTCCAGCTCAGCGAAAGAATTGGGCAGCTCCCAGCCGTATTTTTTCAGCAGGGTCTTGTTGTAGGTGATGCCGTAGCAGTTGTAGGTCGAGGGCAGCAGGTAGATGGCACCGTTGTCGAACACGTCCTGCAGACGGGACTCCACATAGTTATCCGTAAAATCGTAGCCGGAAAGGTCCAGCAGTTTGTCGGAGACCAGATCGATCCGGGGGTCGTAGTAGGTCAAGGTGCAGACGTCCGGCAGGTCGCCCGCCGCAAACATATTCTGCAAACAGGTGGTGGTGTTATCGCCGCTGTAGGGCACGACCTCGATGTTCACTTCCGGGTAAACGCTGTGTACCTGCTCAATAAAGGCTTCTATCTCCTTATAAGGTGCCATAAAGGTGATGGCTTCGTGCGCATCGTCTTTTTTCGCCGTTTCGGTCTTACCGCCGCCGCAGGCAGTCAACGCCGCCGTGGCTGCCGTAATGCCGCAGACCTGCAAAAAAGAGCGGCGGGAGATCTTTTTCATCATATAAATATACCTCCCTCACATTATCGGAAAGTGCAGTAGCGCAGTGCTGCCCTAGCTATTCTTACACATCCCATAGGAATCCACACACCCGCGGCCTGTCCGCATGGGCTTTGCGCCGAGCTTCCATAAAATAACATTATTATTGTACCATTGCAACAAAAGTGTTTCAAGTTGTTTTTGAAGGCTTTTACATACGAAAGAACTTTTTATATCTGATTCTGCCTTTTGCATGGCATAAAATGCAAAACGACCTATTGAGGAAATAATCGTAGATGGTTAGCATGAATGGAAAAAATGTGCAGGCTCATCATCAACACTAAACCACCCAGTGTGAAGAAGAGCTTTTCACATCCGGCGGCTGCGTGGATCAGCTGCTGCCAAAGGCCCTTTTTCTGCATAAACAAGATCCAGCCCATGGAGGCAATGTAGGCCATGCCGACACCGAGATGCCTGAGCATTATCTCCATGTTCTACAACACCGGCACCCGGCTGGGGCTTATCCACGAACTGAGGCTGATGCAATGCTACCTGATGCCGGACGAAACCGCCCTGCGGGAGCTGTCCGAACAGGTCATCGAAAAACTGAAACTGCTGACCGATGCAGAGTTTGTCGAACTGGAATTTCCCCTGGACTGATCTTTGCCGCCTGCGGGCGGCGTACATAAAGTATTTTGTTCTTCCAAAAGATATGCT
>OIRS01000448.1_pt1 | contig 10736 bp, 8 predicted proteins | sample 1586331 | NCBI WGS metagenome assembly OIRS01 (sample SAMN02674964, study PRJEB24791) | human gut metagenome, SKBSTL008 | isolation source: stool | host: Homo sapiens | place: USA | reverse complement strand
ATACGCTCCGTCAGATACAGATGGCTATCCTTCAAATAACCGGCATCACCCGTGTGGAACCAACCGTCACGGTCGATGGCAGCAGCCGTTGCCTCCGGTTTCTTGTAGTAGCCGGTAGTGATAGTCTTACCACGAAGAAGTATCTCGTTGTTCTCGCCAATCTTCACCTCCACATCAGGCATCACCGTACCTACGGAACCAATCTCATAGCCTTCGTTGAGGAAGCAGGAAACGGTAGCCGTAGATTCCGTCAGACCATAGCCCACCACCATGTTTATACCTACAGAATGCACAAACTCGCAGATTTCATCGGGCACAGCAGCACCTGCCGTAGGGAAGAAATTACCGTTCTCAATACCTATCGTCTTCTTCAGCAGAGCATAAATGGTCTTTTCGTAGAACTTGTATTTCAGATGAAGCATCATCGGAGGAGTCTTTCCTTGGCGCAAATAATCAATGTTATGCGTCCTGCCCACCTTGATGGCATCCAACATCATCGCCTTACGCAGACCGGTTTCCTGGGAAATCTTCTCCTGCACACCGGCATAGACTTTCTCCCAAAAACGGGGTACACTGCACATCAGTGTAGGGCGTATCTCTTTAATAGTAGTTTGGATATCTTGTGGACGGAGATTGATGCAGACCTGCACTCCCCGGTGTATACAAAGGTAGGTCCATGCCTTTTCGAATACATGGGTCAGCGGAAGGAAGTTCATGGAAACATCCTGGTCTGTCATGAAAGGCAATCGGATATCATGAATGCGGAAAGCCTCTCTATAATTGAAATGATGGAGCATGACACCTTTCGGCTCACCGGTAGTACCGGAAGTATAAAGGATATTGGCGAGGTCATCATCTGAGGCAGCTGCTGTACGTTCTTCTACAATGGCATTGTGCTGCAACTCTTCATCCATTGCCATAAATTCATCAAAATAGATGGAAGTCATGTCGCGCGGATCTTTCACCACAGCACGGTCGAAGATGATGAGCTGCTGCAGAGACTGGCAAAATCCGAACACGCTGAAAGCGGCATCGTACTGGAACTGCTCGCCTACAAACAGATAACGTATCTGTGCATCGTTGATGATATACTGTGCCTGGGCCGGTGAGCTGGTAGCATACAAAGGTATAGTCACCGCCCGGTTGGCGAATGCACCGAAATCAGTAAAGAGACATTCGGGTTTATTCTGCGAGAAGATACCGATATTCTCTTGTGGCTCTATTCCCAAAGCCACCATTGCATTGGCAGTCCGGCGTACAGTCTGTGAGAACTCTTTCCAAGAGATGGGTATCCATTGTGCAGTTTCATAGTCCCTGTATTTCAGGGCTATTTTGTCTCCATACTTCTCTGCCTGGCGGTGCACCAGGACAGATAAATGATGATAAGTCATAACTTTTGATATTGGTAAATACGGTACAAAGGTAGTGGTTTCATTTGAAACTAATTTGATATTAGCGGGTAATTATTCAAACTTTACCTTTAAAGTATCCGACCATCCGTTAGCAAATTATCCACAAAAGATACTTTCTTTACCATTAAAACAATAGAAATATATTAAATATCTATATATTTGTGGTGATATACAAACTAAATCAAATTCAATGAACATGAAAAAAGTATTGCTTTTAATGGTTATGCTGACCATAGGTTTAGCAAGCATCAATGCTCAAGACAACCTCAGATGGGGAGCAACAGTCGGCATGAACTCCAGTAACTTCTCCATTACCGGTTTCGACAGTAAAATAGGCTTTCATGCTGGGGTAAAGGCTGAAGTAGGATTGCCTCAAATTTCAGAAGGAGTCTACCTCGATATGGGTGCATTACTTACGCTGAAAGGAGCCAAAATAGACGGAGGCTCTGCTGCTTCTATCAAGTTCAATCCCTACTACCTGGAAATTCCTGTACACATTGGCTATAAATATGCAGTAAATGAGAACTTTGCCATATTCGGCAATGCCGGTCCTTATTTAGCCATCGGTCTTTTTGGCAAAGCCAAGGCGGAAGGAGATATTCTTGACGAATATGAGTTTGATGATAACTCCACCAATGTATTCGGGGATGATGCCATGAAGCGTTTTGATTTCGGTCTCGGATTAAAAGCCGGAGTCGAATTCAGTCAGAAATATCAGATTTCCATCGGTTATGACTGGGGACTGGTAGAGAACATTAAAGATTCAGGCAACAAAAACCGCAACTTGATGATATCACTCAGTTGCTTCTTCTAAACAATATTGAAAAAACAGAAAGGACGTCGGTTTGGCGTCCTTTTCATTTTTTATCCGTAAGTTTGCGGCCAGATTATTTATTTACCGAATATGATTTACGATATACCGACTTTAACTTCCGAAGCAATCGGATTGCTCAAATCACTGATAGCCATTCCTTCCTTGAGCCGCGACGAGGAGAAGGCGGCAGATTATCTGCAGAACTATATCGAAATGCAAGGCATGGCAACAGGACGTAAAGGCAACAATGTATGGTGCCTCAGCCCGATGTTCGACTTAAAGAAACCGACCTTGCTGCTGAATTCCCATATCGACACCGTAAAACCCGTCAACGGGTGGCGGAAAGATCCTTTCAAACCAACGCTGGAAAGTAATGGAAAGCTCTACGGGCTGGGCAGCAACGATGCCGGAGCCAGTGTAGTCAGCCTGCTGCAAGTATTCCTGACATTGTGCCGCACCACTCAGGCCTACAATCTGATATATCTTGCCTCGTGTGAGGAGGAAGTATCAGGCAAGGGGGGAATAGAATGCGTATTGCCGGAACTCCCTCCCATACAGTTTGCCATTGTAGGCGAGCCGACAGAGATGCAACCTGCCATTGCAGAAAAAGGATTGATGGTGCTGGACGTAACTGCTACCGGAAAATCGGGACATGCTGCCCGAAACGAGGGAGATAATGCTATATATAAGGTATTGGATGATATTGCCTGGTTTCGTGATTACCGTTTCCCAAAAGAATCTTCCCTGCTGGGTCCCGTGAAGATGAGCGTAACCATGGTAAACGCCGGTACACAGCATAACGTCATTCCCGACCGTTGTACTTTTGTCGTAGACATTCGTAGCAACGAGTGTTATAGCAATCAGGAGCTATTCGATGAAATACAGAAACACATCACGTGTGAAGCCAAAGCCCGCTCCTTCCGGCTAAGCTCTTCACACGTAGCTCCGGAGCATCCGGTAGTGCAAAAGGCTATTGCCATGAAACGTACTCCTTTCGGCTCGCCGACCTTATCCGACCAGGCACTGATGCCATTCCCTTCTCTGAAGATGGGACCGGGGAAAAGTGCCCGTTCACACACTGCCGATGAATTTATCTTTGTCAAGGAGATAGAGGAGGCGATAGGGATGTATCTGGAGCTGCTGGAAGGAGTAAAAATTTAAATTATCATTATCTGTTCAGCCACGGCTCCGGATTCAGTTTTTCCTTCTCTTTCCTCAATTGGAAGTGTAGCACCGTACGACCATTGTCGGCCCCATCCGAGAAGATTTGTCCGAGGGTCTGTTTGGTGGTGACATCATCGCCCTGCTTCACCGAGGCCGATGACAAGTTGCAATAGACTGATATATAATTCCCGTGACGGACAAGGATATTGAACAGTCCGTTCAGTTTAAAGACAGCCGCCACTTTACCATTGAAGATGGCACGGGCTTGGGCACCCGGTTTCCCTTGTATATCGATGCCCTTATTGTCCAGCTTGACATTGCGCAAACCTTCCACAGAATACTGGCCGTAATGGCTGGTAATGATATACGCTCCGGTGATGGGCATCGGCAACTTACCGCGATTATTAGCAAAGTTCCCTGATAATTCACGGTCTGCCTTACTCATGGAGTAAGTTTCCAAAGGCTGTGCCTTCGGCTTTGCGGGCGTAGAGGCAGTTGCCGTTTTTTCGGTTTTTTCACCAGCCTTTTTACGTGCGGCTGCCTCACGGCGCGCTTCTTCTGCCGCACGCTTACGCGCTTTCTCTATTTCTTCCGCTATCAGACGGTCAATGCGTGCATTGAGCTGATTGGCTTCACGGCGTTTCTTATTCAGTTCGTTCTGTAAGCCCCGCTGTTTCTTTTTCAGATTGGCTACCAACAACTTTTGTTCCTTCTCCTGCGCTTCCAGCTTGACTTTCTCCTCTTCACGTTCTTTCAACAATCCTTCTTTGGCAACCTTCACTTGCTGAAGCTCAGTCTTCTTACGGTTCACCTGCTCCTGCTTTTTCAACACTTCCTCGCCTTGCAGGCGCTGATAAGTAGCATATTCACGTACATAGCGCATGCGTCGATAGGTCTGTGCCAGGCTCTTGGCAGAGAAAATGAACATCAGCTTCTCTTCAATGGAGCGGTTCTTATACAAATATTGAACGGACGATTCGTATTTCTTCTTCTTGTCCCTTAGGTCACGTTGCAGGCGGGTCAACTGACGTTCTAATGAAGACAACTCGCGCTCTATGGATTCCACATCATTATTGATAGTCAGAATATAGCGTTTGCGCTCTTCTATCTGTCCGGTCAGTGCAGCAAGACCGTTCAACTGGCTTCCCACATCCTTCTTGGTGGTTATCAACAGCGTTTCCGACTCTGCTATCTGTTTCTGCAAGGCACCACGCTTGCTTTCCAGTTCCTTAATCAGCTTGTTGGACTGGGCAAGGAGCGGAGAAACCGGCAAAAGGAGGAGAAAGAAGAGAAGGAGAAGCTTCATAAGTTATGAGTTATAAGTTATGAGGGATTATCTGACAATTATCAACTAATCAAAGGTCCATCAGCATTTCCAGCAGTTCTTCCAGCTCCACCTCTTTATATTTCTGTGAGAGCTGGGTAGGAGTCAGTGCAAAAGGCTTATCCGAGAAGTTGGAAAGTTCAATCTTTCCCTTTTCCAGAGAGGGTATCCCGAGTTCCTTGCCGGTAAGCACCTTCTTGCCATTGGGTTTGGAAGCAGCATAAAGCAGTTTCTCCAAATGGGCAAAATCCGCCTTCTTGGGCAGCACATCCTTCAGTTCCTTACGTGTTGCACGGACATAACGTTTTCCCATACGGTCTACCAACAGAATCTCATCCGGGGTGACTTCCATACGTGCCACCTCCGTACGAAGTATCGGCATCAGAAAGGAAATCTGCATGCATTCTTCCTTCTTCAACTTCATCGTACCGTTCACAGTAAGGGTGGCATCTTTATGGGGTACCGTCAGCTGCACTTTGGAGGAAAGGCAGGCAGATTCTCCGGACAGAGAACTTGAGTGACGCGAAGTCTTGCAACCGGCAAGCCCCACAGCCAGCAACAACAGCAAGGACAACAGGCGGCATATCCTTGCCATATCATTCAGCAGGTTTAGTTTCATCTGATATATATTTCTTTTTTTGTATTTTCTGTTTCAACGTATCAGAGCGATTGCCCTTATCCCAGGCTTGTTTCCAGTATTTCAAGGCACCTTCCGCATCGCCAGTCATGTAATAGATATCTCCGCAATGTTCCAAGACCACGTCACTGCTATCTTTATCATTCTTTATCGCCTCATCTATGTAGAGACGCGCCTCGGCATAATTACCTTTAACAAACAATATCCATGCATATGTATCGAGATAGGTGGAATTGTTCGGCTCGGCTTTCACTGTCTTGTAGCTCATCTCTTCCGCCTTGTCCAAGTCGCGGCGCTCCACGGAAAGATAATATGCGTAGTTATTCAAGGCACCGATGTTTGAAGGATTGTACACCAAAGCGGAATCATAAGCCGCATAAGCTTCCACATGCAGATTCTTGGTGTGATAAGCATCACCGATAATGGCATAAAAATCTGATACGACCTCCTTCTTGCTGTCGTCCTTGACATGCGACAAAGCCTTTTGACAGATGGCAAGGGCATCATCCGTCCGTTCCGCCTGGTTGTAGGCAATGGCCAGATAGAAATAGAACTCCAACATATCGGGATTGGACTCCACACCGGCTTCGCACAAATTCATTATTTCCTTGTAATCCTCCTGGCGCACAGCTTCCCCCAGCAATGTCATACGAGCCGCTGTGTTGGTAGGGTCTATCGCCAGAACCTGGCGCAGAACCGGCCCTGCCTCCTTGTTCATTCCTTTGGAAAGAAGATATTGGGCATACAGCAAAGGTAATTGCGCCTCATCGGGCTCCTGCTCCATGATGCGGTTGAAGAGCGTAATGACACGTGTACTGTCCTTGCCTGCCTGCTCATTCTGCACGATGAACTGCCGCATCACATTCAGTTTGGTGTCCGAAGCCACTTTCTTGTTCAGCAACAGCGTGTCCAATTGCTGTTCATACAGCTCCTTCTGTCCGGTCTCTTCGTAGTAAGAAGCCAATGAGTACATGGCCATTGCATTGTCCGGCTCTTCGGCCAGCACCTTCTTGTAAATCTCATAAGCTTCCTGCTTTTTCCCGTTCTGCATATAGACATCCCCCAGCACAACCTGATAGCGCATATCGTTGGGATACTCTTCTACCAGACTTTCTATTTCATGAAAGGCGCTCTTGTCGTCCTTCTTTTGCAGATAGATGCGGAACTTCTCCATACTGAGCTGTTCATTCTTGCCCATCCGTTCCTCGAGCTTGTTCAGTATACCGATAACTTTGTCATACTCTTCCTGGCGGTTGTAAATCTCCAGCAAGTTGTATAGCGGGTCCAGCTTATCCGAGAAACGTACCGCCATATTTTCCAACAAGGCAGCGGCTTTCTCCGTTTCGTTTTGCTGCATATACAGATTGGCAAGTCCCTGGGCATACCAGTAATTATGGGGAGCATTCTCCACCGCCTTTTCCAACGCGGCTTGTCCCAACGGCACCTGCTTGAGGTACATATAATACTGGGCCATCTCATACAAAGCCGATGATGCGTTCGGGTTTATCGTCAGGCAATGTTGCAGGACATCGAAAGCCGCATCATAGTCTTTCTGGACTTTCAGACGGGCGGCTTCAAGAAAGAAGTAGTCGTAACGGCGCTGCTGTTCGGGGGTAAGCTCCTTTACGGGCGAAACGTCGGCTTTCTTCGACTTCTTCCGTTTCTTCAATTCCTTCCGTGCCTTTTCAGACCGACCGTACCCGCTCATTTTCTCCTTAGAAGCTTGAACATTGGCAGCCTGCACTCCGTACGTAGTAAAGCAGAAGGTACCTATCAACAACGCAAGTATTATTTTTACTCTGATTCTCATCTATTTAATTATAAATTCTTAACCCGTAAAACGGAACAATATCCATTCATTTTTTACCCGTATGCCCGAAGCCACCGGCACCGCGCTCCGTCTCATCCAGCACTTCCACTTCCTGCCAAAGAGCTTGTTCGTGACGCGCTATCACCATTTGTGCAATCCTCTCCCCATCTTCGATGACGAAGGTTTCTGCAGAAAGGTTGACGAGAATAATACAAACTTCACCACGGTAATCGGCATCAATCGTTCCAGGGGAGTTCAGCACGGTAATCCCCTTCTTAATGGCCAATCCGCTACGCGGACGCACTTGCGCCTCAAATCCTTCCGGAAGAGCGATATAAAGGCCAGTAGGCACCAGACACCGCTGCATCGGAGCCAGCGAAATAGGTTCATTAAGGTTTGCACGGATATCCATTCCTGCAGACAGCTCAGTGGCATAAGCCGGAAGCGGATGCTTTGATTTATTGATGATTTGTACGTTCAACATGATGTTATTTACGATTTGACGATTTACTATTTACGATTGGGGCTACTTCTATTCTTACAATTCGAGTAATTCAAGTTTCGCAATTCATCTTCCTTTTACTATAAACTTGGGCGAAAATACGGCTTTTTATACAAAATAGTGATACATTTGCAGTTAAATAATAGTAACTTCAATCGTAAATAGTAAATCGTCAAATCTCAAATAACATCATGATGAATTGGAATACGCTCATATCTGCCAAACGCTTCGGACTGGAAGAGTTTCACCAGGAACGCCATGAAAACCGCTCGGAATTCCAACGTGACTATGACCGCCTTGTCTTCTCTGCCCCCTTCCGCCGTCTGCAGAACAAAACCCAGGTATTCCCTCTTCCCGGTAGTGTATTTGTCCACAACCGATTGACACACAGCTTGGAAGTATCATGCGTAGGCCGCTCATTAGGCAACGATGTATCGAAAGTTCTCATTGCCCGCCACCCGGAACTGCAAGGCAGCTACCTCACCGAAATAGGCTCCATAGTTTCGGCCGCCTGCCTGGCACACGACTTGGGAAATCCTCCTTTCGGACATTCGGGAGAACGAGCTATTTCCACCTTTTTTTCTGAAGGAAAAGGAATGTCCCTGAAGGGCCAACTGACACCTTCCCAATGGGAGGACCTTACCCACTTTGAAGGGAATGCAAATGCGTTCCGCCTGCTTACCCACCAGTTTGAGGGAAGGCGACAGGGAGGATTTGTACTCACCTACTCCACCTTGGCAAGCATCGTGAAATATCCCTTTTCATCGAGCCTTGCAGGAACCAAATCGAAGTTTGGATTCTTCGTCAGCGAAGAAGAAAGTTTCCAAAAAATAGCAACTGAATTAGGACTGACCTTGCTCAACGAGCATCCTTTGAAGTATGCACGCCACCCACTAGTCTATTTAGTGGAAGCGGCAGACGATATTTGCTATCAGATGATGGATATTGAGGATGCATATAAACTGAAGATTCTCACCACTGAAGAAACCAAAGAACTATTAATGACCTATTTCAGCGAAGAGCGGCAGGAACATCTCCGGAAAACATTCCTGATTGTCAATGATGTCAACGAGCAAATCGCCTACCTGCGTTCTTCCGTCATCGGTTTATTGATCCGGGAGTGTACCCGTGTCTTTTTAGACCATGAACAAGAAATACTGTCCGGCACGTTCGAAGGATCACTAATCAAGCGCATAGCCGAACGTCCGGCAGCAGCCTACAAACACAGCGTCGAAGTATCTATCAATAAAATCTACCGTTCACGGGACGTACTGGATATCGAGCTAGCGGGATTCCGCATCATCAGTACCTTACTCGAATTGATGATAGACGCCGTAACCTCACCCGAAAAGGCTTATTCCAAACTCCTGATCGACCGAGTATCCAGCCAATACAATATAAATTCGCCTGTACTCTATGAAAGAATACAGGCGGTACTTGACTATATATCGGGAATGACCGACGTCTTTGCTCTTGATCTTTATCGTAAAATTAACGGGAACAGTCTGCCTGCGGTGTAACGACTTTAGGAGTAAAAACCTCTTCCCCTTCACAAGAAGACAATCTCAACGCATCCGGATGGCTTTCAATAAACGTCTGGATGTGGCGCATGCGCTTGTCCTCCAATATTTCATCTACAGCAATCAGGATTCCGGTTTCTTCTACATCCCCAAACTCATAGTTGATAGCTGTGCCAAACATACGCATAGTGGGACTCAAGCTCATATAAGCATTTACCAACGGTGGAATATTATATCCTAATTTGCGAATCTCACAATTCAGGATCTTATAATCTTCTTTAAACGTATTCTTGCAGAACAACGCTTTCAGTTCTTCTTCGGAAGTTTCCGATTTTAACGGGTCCATTGGAGTCACCAGATGTTCTTTATCACAGAAATGCTTCTTGAGGAAATAAAGAATCATATCGCGACCGCGACGGTGATAACTGGGATACATGGTCACTTTACCAAAGAAGTATTTCACATTCGGCATGACAACAGTCAACGCCCCCAATCCGTCCCAAAGATTATCCAAAGCAAACAGACCTTTGCTTCCGGCACGGGTAGACTGATATTCAAGCGTAACAAACGAACGCCCCAGCTCAATTGTCTGCGGCAGGTATTCTTTAATAAAAGCATCAGAAAAATGAAACATGTGGGAAGTAGCCAGAATTGGCGCGCCTTTTTCATCAAAACGCACGTCCGTACCAAGCAGATACCGGTAACCACCCAGAATTTCTTCCGCTTCCGGATTCCATACGATCAACTGCTTGTAGGGGTGTTCCATCGTGTCGTATTCATCAATATCCATTGACAGACCTGTACCTCCACCAGCAGCACGGAAAGCTATTTCACGCAAACGACCAATCTCTCTCATTACATTAGGAGCATTCTGATGAGTAATAATATAAATCTGATTATTACTCTTATTCGTCATTCGTAAGCGTTTGTCTTCCGTCAATTCTGCCTTCAGCAGTTCTTTGCTTACCGGTTTAATAATCTCTTCCATATTCCTTGTTATAGTTGTTCTATCAGTTACAGTTTATAAACAATATCCTTTACGTATTCAGCCCACTGCGCAGGGGTTTTCGATTTATCAAAAGTCTGCCAGGGTATGGGTTTGCCAAAAGTGACAGTAAAAGTTTTGTGGCGATTCTTAAACATTTCATCCGCAAGATACAACATAGCGATGTTAAACTTGATACCCAATGCCTTGCAAATATTTGCCAAGTTGTAGAAGAAATCAGAATTCCTACCGCCGAAATGCACGGGTATTACATCACGTTTTGCTTGTATGCTCTTTACTACAAATGTCTTTTTCCATTCCAGGTCACGAATGACTCCATTCTGACGACGCGAACACAGTCCGGCAGGGAACATTATCAGCTGGTCATCCGACTGAAATCCGGCTTCCACCATTTTCGGGAAGTCTTTTGCCTGTTTGCCGGTTTTATTAATAGGTATGCAAAGGGGAGCCAATCCGCGTAGATTCATCAACAAATCATTCACCAGGTATTTCACTTTCCCGTCATAGTGCTTTCCCAACACATAACCAAGCGCAACACCGTCCTGTC
>OIRS01000428.1_pt1 | contig 11020 bp, 4 predicted proteins | sample 1586331 | NCBI WGS metagenome assembly OIRS01 (sample SAMN02674964, study PRJEB24791) | human gut metagenome, SKBSTL008 | isolation source: stool | host: Homo sapiens | place: USA | reverse complement strand
CCGGGTGTGTCTAATCTGAGCGTTGACTTCCGTATAGGTGTCGATGTTATGACAACAGAGACTACATGTCTTTCTTCTATCTGGAGAACAGATGACCAGGTTAAGGAATTCTTTGAGATTCACGGTAGGGCTGAGGACCACAAGGAGCTTAATCCGGGTGAGGTGGCTTACTACGACAGATTTATTGAGATTGATTTAAGCCAGATCCGCCCAATGATAGCTATGCCATTCCATCCAAGCAATACCTACACTATCGATGAGCTCAATGCAAACCTCATGGATATTCTCGATGACTGTGAGAAGAGAGCTGAGGTAAGCTTTGACGGCAAGGTGAAGCTTGATTTAAAGAGTAAGGTAAGAGACGGAAAACTGTATGTAGACCAGGGAATCATCGCAGGCTGTGCAGGCGGTGGATTTGAGAATATCTGCGATGCGGCTGACATATTAAACGGACATTCAATCGGAGCAGACGAGTTTACACTGAGTGTTTACCCGGCATCTACTCCAATATACATGGAGCTTGTGAAAAACGGAGCTGTAGCAAAGCTTCTTGAGACAGGTGCAATCGTAAAGACTGCTTTCTGCGGACCTTGCTTTGGTGCAGGAGATACACCGGCCAACAACGCATTCTCTATCCGTCATTCAACAAGAAACTTCCCTAACAGAGAGGGTTCTAAGGTACAGAACGGACAGATCAGCTCAGTGGCACTCATGGATGCACGTTCAATCGCTGCAACAGCAGCAAACAAGGGCTTCCTTACATCAGCAGCGGATATTGATGTCAACTTTACAAAGCCTAAATATTTCTTTGACAAGACTATATATGAGAACCGTGTATTTGACAGCCATGGAGTGGCAGATCCTTCAGTTGAAATCCAGTTCGGACCAAACATCAAGGACTGGCCGGCAATGAGTGCGCTTCCTGAGAATATGCTCCTTAAGGTGGTTTCAGAGATTCATGATCCTGTTACTACAACAGATGAGCTCATTCCTTCAGGAGAGACATCATCATATCGTTCAAACCCTCTTGGCCTTGCAGAGTTCGCACTTTCAAGAAAGGATCCTGAGTATGTAGGCAGAGCAAAGGAAATCCAAAAGGCCCAGAAGGCTATAGAGAGTGGTGAGTGCGCAGGAAAGGCTGTTCCTGAGGTTGCTGAAATCATGGGAGTAGTAAAGAAAAAATTCCCTGAGGCAAGCCATGAGAATATGGGCTTCGGAAGCACAATTTTTGCTGTTAAGCCGGGTGACGGCTCAGCAAGAGAGCAGGCTGCCAGCTGCCAGAAGGTACTCGGAGGCTGGGCAAATATCGCAAACGAGTATGCCACAAAGAGATACCGTTCAAACCTTATCAACTGGGGAATGCTTCCATTCATCATCGATGAGGGAGAGCTTCCGTTCCACAACCTCGACTATATCTTCCTTCCGGGAATCAAGAAGGAAATCGAGGATGCAAAGACGGAGTTTGAGGCATATGTTGTCAAGGATGGTGAATTAAAGCCATTTACACTGAAGATGGGTGAGCTCACAGATGATGAAAGAGAGATAATATTAAAGGGATGTCTCATCAACTATAATCGTAAATAAGGAGAGTTTAATCCGATGGAAGAAACCGGAAAAGCTGGTAAAAAATCAAACATTGAGATAAATGCAGATAAGGGTGCGAAGCAGAATTCGCACCCGGGGCGTGAGGAATGGCCACATCTGATCAGAATAGGTGTCATGGTATTTGTCACGTTTGCAGTCAGTATACTGTTTTTCTTTGCACTGTACAGATTTGAGGGCTTTGCAGGCATATGGAGCAAGCTGCTTGCGGCAGCAATGCCTATTATAATGGGACTTGTGCTTGCATACCTGATGAATCCTGTCATGCTGTGGCTGGAAAGATGCTTTAAAAAGCTTCTTTCCAAAAAGATGAAAAGCGAAAGCAAGCTGCGAAAGGTTTCAAGAGCTCTTGCAATCACAGGCTCGGTTATTATTCTTGTAGCGATTATTTCGCTCCTCATTGCGGCTATTGTGCCTTCTGTCATAGCAAGTATATCAGGACTTATGAAGACACTGCCAAATGATGTTGCGGCATTCATCAACATGATAAAGAACGGCAATTTCGGGGACAGCAAAATTGCTGAGCTCGCGAGCACAGGTTTACAGAATGCAACCGACTACATTGAGGATTATGCCACAGAAAAGCTGATTCCTGAGGCACAGAAGTATGTTGCACAGATTACAACCGGTGTGATTTCGGTAGTCAGAGGCTTATTTAATTTTATTATCGGAATAATCGTGATGGTCTATGTGATGAGTATTCAGGAGACTCTCGCAGGACAGAGCAAAAAGATAATATATGCTGTCTGCAAGCCAAAGACAGGCAATATCATCATTGAGACGATCAGAAAGACAAATGAGATTTTTGGAGGCTTCATAAGCGGTAAGATTATAGATTCACTGATTATAGGTGTGATTGCATATTTCGGATGTCTGATTTTAAGGATTCCATCATCGGTGCTCGTTGCAGTGATTATCGGCGTCACAAATGTGATTCCGGTATTCGGACCGTTTATCGGTGCAATTCCATCGTTACTCATAGTAGTAATTCAGAGTCCGTGGCATGCGCTTTATCTTCTGATATTTATTGTCGTGCTGCAGCAGGTGGATGGTAATATAATAGGGCCTAAGATACTTGGCTCATCTACCGGTCTTTCGACCTTCTGGGTTATGTTTGCCATACTAATCGGCGGAGGAATGTTTGGTTTTCTTGGAATGTTACTTGGTGTTCCAACCTTTGCTGTGATATACTATATTGTGAAAAGAGTTGTTAATTATGCTCTCAGGAAAAAGAAGCTTCCTGAGGACACAAGGGATTATACAAAGACAACAGGCGTAGATACAAAAAATAATAAGCTTAAATACGAGTAGGTGAAATAAGTGGATAAATACGAATACAATCTCAAGCTGGATCAGATAAAAGCCCTAAGCGCCGAGGAGGGCTATATGAGCGCAGCAGAGATTGCGGATAGCATAAATTGGAACAAAATTAAAAATGTAAATACACTCGTTAAAATCGGCGAAATCTACGAGAAGGCCGAAAGATACCAGGATGCAAGGGACATACTTTTAATGGCCTATGACCGTTCACCAATCGGCAGGATGATTATATACAGACTGGCTGAGGTCGCCATCAAGATGGGGGATTATGATGCTGCTACAGAGTATTATGATGAGTTTGTTGAGATAGCGCCTCATGATGATATGAAGTATGTATTAAGATATGCCATCAAAAAAGGGCAGGGAGCTTCATTTGATGAGCTTATCACTATTCTTGAAGAATACAAGGATGAAGAATACACTGAGGAGTGGGCATATGAGCTTGCATATCTATACCACAAGGCCGGAAAAGCCGATAAGTGTATAGATGCCTGCGATGAGCTCATTCTGTGGTTCGGAGACGGACCATATGTGGAGCGTGCGCTGGAGCTTAAGATGCTTTATCAGCCACTTACCAAGGCTCAGGAGGAAAAGTACAGACGATTCAAGGCAGAGAAGGAAAAGCCGGCTAAGATAAAGGATGAGGCTGAGGTCACTGAGATAGGTGCCATGGAGATGGTAAAGGGCGGAGAGATAGTGCATGATGACGTAACTATTCCGCAGATTACTGTAAATCAGGAGAAGTTCAATACTGTAAATTTACAGCAGGAGATTGCCAAGGGTATGCAGCAGATCATGGAGGCCAAGGGCAAGAATGAAGTTGCTGATACGATGGATACCATCAAAAAGATAGTTGAGGATATTCCTTATCTCAAGCTCGAAAAGGAGCAGGAAGAGTATGTACAGCAGCCGGAAGAGACAGAGCATATCGCTACAGATGAAGAGATAGATGGTTCACTTAAGTTGAATTTCAAGGAGCTTTTGGGTGAAGACGCTGACGGACAGATGTCTATGGTCATGAGTGAAAAGACTCAGCTTGAGCATCAGATTACAGGACAGATGTCTATACAGGATGTGCTTGAAGAATGGGAAAAGACCAGACATGCGGCTGAAATTGCACTTAAAGAGGCTGAGCAGCAGAAACTTGAGTCAGCTAAGGCAAGAGCACTTCAGGAGGCAGGAGACATCATGGAGAGACTAAATGATGTCATTCCAAAGCTGGATGCAGGTGTCACTCCGAAGGAACTTCTTGAGGAGGAGTATTTGAAGGTCCCGGTTGATATTATAGAGCAGAAAGCTGCCGTGAAGGAGCCTGAAGAAGAGCAGAAACCGGATATGCAGGAGCTTTATGCAGAGGAGACTGTGGATGAAGTACAGGAGCCGCAGGAAGCACCGGAAGAGGCTATAGACGAAGTGCAGGAGTCACAGGAAGCACCGGAGGATACTATAGACGAAGTACAGGAGTCACAGGAAGCACCGGAAGAAGCTATAGAAGAAGTGCAGGAGTCACGGGAAGTACCGGAAGAGGCTGCAGATGAAGCAAAGGAACCGGTTGGAGAGCCGGAGGATATAATTATGGCAGAGGAGTCTGAGAAAGACGAGATATTCACGCAGCCGACTACCATGATGCCTGAAATAACAGATGATATGTTAAATGTCGATGATGATACATCAGATGATGAGACTTCACAGGAGAAAGAAAACGTTTCTGAGAAGAGAGATTTTGATCATGTGACATCATTTATCGAGCAGGAAATAGCCAAGATGACAGCAAAGAATCCGGGACTGGAGAAGAAGCTGGATATGGCTAAGACAAGAAAAATGCCGGATATTTCATTGCCGGAGGATTTAGAGAGCGAAGAAGATGACTCGAAATTGAAAGAAACAAAACATATAAAAGAGCTTACAAGCGAACAGAAAGCTATATTTTCATATTTCATACCGGTAAAGGGTATGGAGGATCAGATCTGCAAGGCATATAATGCAGTGCTTGATCATTTCAACAGGAAAGAAAACGCATCCACAGGCAACCTGATTATACAGGGAGAGCAGGGTTGCGGAAAGACAATGCTTGCTACAAGCTTTATAAAGGTATTACAAAAAGATGGTGAACAGCTTACAGGAAAGATGGGCAAGATTGATGCTGCCGCACTCAATAAAAAGGATGTGCAGCAGGTAGTCAGAAAGATAACAGGAGGCTGTCTCATCATAGAAAGAGCCGGTGATATCGACCGCAGCATAGCTGCCCAGCTATCATTTTTGATGGAGCATGATATTACAGGAACACTCTATATACTTGAGGATACATCAAAGGGTATAAAGAAGGCTCTCTCAATGGATGAGGGCTTTGCATCCAAGTTCACGGAAAAGATATCGGTTCCTATTTTTACAAATGATGAACTCGTATTGTTTGCCAAATCGTACTCTGCAGAGCTTGGGTACAAGATAGATGAGATGGCTATTCTGGCATTGCATAACAGAATCAGCAATATTGAGAGGATAGACCAGGCTACCACTCTGACAGAGGTCAAGGATATAATTGACGAGGCCATAGACAGGGAGGCTCACAGCGGACTTAAGAAGGCTATAAGTATTCTGACAGCCAGGCGATATACAGATGATGACCGAATTGTACTCAAAGAGGATCATTTCAGGGAAAAATAAATACTTATGGGGGGTATATATATGTGTAATTTTACAGCAATGGATTGTTACCTGTTTGGTCAGGCAACACACTATGATATCTACAAGAAGATGGGTGCTCACTTAGCTGAGCGTAAAGGAAAAAAAGGAGTGTGCTTTGACGTCTGGGCGCCACATGCGAGGGAAGTATACGTGTTTGGTGAGTTTAACGACTGGAATGAGACCAGTCATGAGATGAAGCGTGTAGAGCCGGAAACCATGGGAGTGTATGAGCTTTTTGTACCGGGAGCGCAAAAGGGTCAGATGTATAAGTTTATTATAGTCACTGAACAGGGTGATAAGCTGTACAAGGCGGATCCATACGCAAACTACGCAGAGCTTCGTCCGGGAACAGCGTCAATCATCACAGATATCGAGCACTTCACATGGACTGACAAAGAGTGGATGGATAAGAGAGCAGCAAAGTCAGATGCTGATGTATATTCTTCACCTATGGCTATATATGAGTGTCATCCGGGCTCATGGATGAGACATCCGGGCAGGGATGATGAGGGCTTTTATACATACAGGGAGCTTGCAAAATCACTCATATCCTATGTGAAAACTATGGGATATACACATATTGAGCTTATGGGTATTTCAGAGTATCCGTTTGATGGCTCATGGGGATATCAGGTGACAGGCTACTATGCACCTACATCGAGGTATGGAGAGCCTGAGGATTTTGCATACTTTGTTGATCAGTGCCATAAAAATAATATCGGAGTAATCCTCGACTGGGTACCTGCACATTTCCCAAAGGATGCGCATGGACTTGCCAATTTCGATGGAACAGCCACATATGAGTATGCAGACCCAAGAAAGGGAGAGCATCCCGACTGGGGCACAAAGATATTTGACTACGGTAAGAATGAAGTAAAGAACTTCCTTATCGGAAGTGCATTGATGTGGATAGAAAATTACCACGTAGACGGACTCCGTGTGGATGCAGTTGCGTCAATGCTTTATCTTGACTATGGAAAGAACGACGGACAGTGGGTGCCAAACAAGTTTGGAGGCAATAAGAACCTCGAGGCAGTAGAGTTTTTCAAGCATATCAATACACTCATACTTGGAAGAAATCACGGAACTGTAATGATAGCCGAAGAGTCTACCGCATGGCCAAAGGTAACAGGCAAGGTAGAGGAAGACGGACTGAACTTCAGCTACAAATGGAACATGGGATGGATGCATGACTTCCTTGATTATATGAAGCTGGATCCATATTTCCGTAAAAATAACCACAACAAGATGACATTTGCGATGAGCTATAATGAGAGTGAGAAATATATTCTGGTACTGTCACATGATGAGGTGGTACATCTGAAGTGTTCTATGCTCAACAAAATGCCGGGCTTAGAAGGGGATAAATTCAAGAACCTCATGGCAGGATATGCATTTATGATGGGACACTGTGGAAAGAAGCTTCTTTTCATGGGACAGGAGTTTGCACAGAAGCAGGAGTGGAGTGAGGAAAGAGAACTCGACTGGTATCTGCTTGAGAATCCGGAGCATAAAAAGATCCAGAACTGGGTAAAGGAGCTGCTTCACCTCTATAGGAGAAACCGCTGTCTGTATGAGCTGGATTCAAGCTGGGAAGGCTTTGAATGGATAAATGCAAACGATGCAGACAGAAGCATCTTCAGCTTTATCAGAAAGAGCAAGGATGGCAAGAATAATATGCTCTTTGTCATCAATTTCACACCGGTAGAGAGACCTGATTACAGAGTCGGAGTGCCAAAGCACAAGACATATCAGCTCGTTTTAGATAGTGAGGATCCTAAGTTTACCGGCAAAACGGTACAAGCGCCTGTAAAGAAGGCTGCAAAGGGCAGAGGCAAGGCAGCAAAACAGTCATATAAGAAGCTGGACTATAAGGCAGTCAAATCAGAGTGTGACGGCAGACCATTTTCATTTGCTTATCCACTTGCGCCTTACGGAGTTGCTGTATTTAAATACTAATATACCGGTAAACAGCAGGGTAAAGGACCGCGCCAATTTAAGGCGCGGTCTTTATTTTTGCGTATTATATGTCGATATATAATAAAAAGATAACTATTCAGAACCACCCCCTCACATATGAGAAAAAAATATCCATAAATAAAGGCTGCAGAGATGGTATATATGCAGGGCACGGAGCAGGAAATATGCAGATAGAGAATTTGATTAATAAAAGCACAGATACGAAAAATACGGACACAAAAACCATAAATGACATGACAACGGGTATGCGTGTGTCAGACTACATAAAGACAGACAGTAGTGACAATATGTCAAAAAAGGCGGCTGTTGTCGGTTCGTCAAACTCTGTTGATATGTCGGATACGATATATGCAAGACCACAGGCTAAAAATGAAGCCGGGAACAGCGATGACACAGATATGGCAGAAAATCTGCTAAATGACATGAATCAGACCTCAGAAAACAGGCGAAATGATATGATTGTCACTGCAAGCACCACCACGAGTGATGATTACAAAGCTGCAAAGGATGACGGCTACGATGTCATTGTCACTGAGACCGATAAGATAAAAGCAGTGCTGGCAAAGGCAGGTGTAGATATATCCATATATGGAGATGATCTGAGCATGGAGCAGCTTACAGACATCACGGGAAGCCAGACTGAAGCGGCCATGCTTGTCAATCAGATGAAAGCATATGATATTCCTGCTACAGATGATAATATAAAGGCAGGTACAGATGCCATAGACCGGGCAAAGAGCCTTACAAATATATCCAATGAGACAAAGGCATATCTGGTCAGAAATAACATGAATCCGACGGTTTCCAATGTATACAAGGCTACGTACAGCAGCAGTCAGGTACAAGATTACAGGCAGAAAACCAAAATGACGGAGATATCAGATGAGCTGTTTGAGGAGCTTAAGCCACAGCTTAAACAGATATTAGAGGAAGCTCATATAGACAGTAGTGATGAGAATCTGAATCAGTGCAGATGGCTGATAGATGAAGATATAGCCGTTACACCTGATAATGTGCTGCTTGCGAATCAGGTAGACTGCATCAACGCAGCAGAAGAAAATGTGAGCAGTGATTTTTATGCAAGGGCAGTGACAGAAGCACTGGCAATGGGAAAAAAGGCTACAGATGCCACTATGTCACAAGATGGTCTGACATTTGACATGGCAAAGAAAGCCTGTGATGTATTAGGTGAGGCGACCGCAGATGACATTGTCACATTAGAGTCAGATAACATACCTGTCACGATAGAGAATCTGTCAAAGCTTATAGCTGCAAGAGGCAAGGATAGTGCAGCATCGCAAGCCTCAGCGAATAAAGCTGCGGATAATCAGATTACAGACAGCCGGGAAGCAAGGCTTGTGACAGCTCAAAGAAAGCTTGAGGAAGCGAGACTTTCCATGACAGCAGAAGCCAACCTTTCACTCATAAAAAAAGGAGTTTCAATAGACACAGAGCCTATTGAACGTGTAGTGGAGCTGCTTAAGCAGCAGGAAAATAAATACTACGGAGCGCTGTTTGGTGAGAGCAGTGTAGAGGCATCTGATGATAGGGTACGTATGTACAATAATGTCTGTGATATTTTCAATCAGATGAAGCAGCAGCCGGCGTATGTACTGACCCTGGAATCCGCTGATGACACTGTGTATGAGCTGTATACAGCAGGCAAAGCAATGAAGCAGTCATTAGAAGCAGCAGCCTCAGGATATGAGACTCTTATGACATCACCGCGGGCAGATATGGGAGATAGTATGTCAAAAGCATTTCAGAATGTGGATGATATACTTAAAGAGCTTCAGATAGATACATCTGAAAGCAATCGCAGGGCTGTGCGGATACTTGCGTACAATAGTACCGACATCACAGAGGACAATATAAAGCAGATAAAGTCTGTAGATGAGCAGGTGCAGAGAGCATTCAGCGATATGACACCGGCGGTGACGATTGAGATGATAAAAAGAGGCATATCACCGCTTGATATGAGCATGAGTGACATAAGTGACACTGCCAGACGGATAAAATCAGAAAATCCTGACGAAAAGGATGAGAAATTCAGCGAGTTTCTCTGGAAGCTTGAAAAGAAAAATGAAATCTCAGAGGAGGAAAGAGACTCATATATAGGCATATACAGGCTTATTTCACAGGTGGAGCAGTCAGATGGTGCTGTGATAGGCTCACTTGTTAATCAGGGAGCAGATATTACAATGAAAAATCTGCTTACAGCGGTCCGGGTACGAGGAAAGAGTGCCATGGACTATAAGGTGGACGATACCTTTGCCGGAGTGGACAGTGTAAGCAGTGGCATTAAAATTGACTCACAGATAGAAAGCGCATATCATACAAACTGCCTAAGGGATGTGCTTGATACACTTTCACCTGAGAAAATGGAGTTTATGCAGTATGACAGCTGGCTTGATATGACTCCGGAGCAGTTAAGGCAGGCTGTATATGAGGCAGACGAGGATAACGCACTGTCAGAGCAATATGCCACAGAACAGCTAAGACAGTTCAATCAGGCAGTTTCGGTGCCTGAGAACGTATATGCTTTTCTAGAGAAATATGATGTAAAAACAACCGCGGTAAACCTCATGGCTGCGTCACGGCTAATGAAAAATCCGTCAGAGGCAGTAAGAAATCTCTGGGAGCGTGGAGACAGTGCTACGGCAAGGGCTCTTTTGGATGAGACTCTCAGACGGTTTTCTGAGTCGGTCAAAAATCCAAAGGAGCTTGCGCAGGCGCAGGAAACGCTGGCTGATACAGCAGAGCATGTTATGGATTCGATGATTATAGAGGATAGGCACACCGGTTCAATAGACCTCAGACAGATGAAGCTATTATGCAGTCAGCTAAGGATAGCTTCAAATATGTCGAGACAGGAAAACTATATTGTACCAATAGAGACTGCAGACGGGGTCACAGGTATGAAGCTTAGTATAGTAAGAGGCGAGGATAAAAAGGGCATGGTTGACATATTCCTTGAGGATAAAAAATGCGGCAGAGTAGCTGCATATTTTGAGGCAAAGGAAAACTCAGTATCTGCTATGATAGTCACAGACGATGAGCAGACTAAAAAGCTGTTTGAAGATAATATCACTATGTTTGAGGCAGGAATAAGTGATGGTGAACAGCGTGTGCGCATAGATGTGGCACTGGAGCATGATATATCTGCAAAAGAGTCTAAGATGTCAGATATGAAATCGAATACTGAGTCAGATAATGAGACTAAAAAGCAGCTTGATGGCAGTGAAAGTGTCCAGACAACCAGACTATATCACATCGCAGAGCAGTTTATTGTAAATGTCCAGAGGGTGATTGCGCAAGATAGTCTGTAACACCGATATATATTGCATGTGCCAGGTCATCCTGATAGTTTTTGTCAGTAAGAAGAAGTGTCTCAGCAGGATTACTCAAGAATCCACATTCTACGATTACGGTC
>OIRS01000421.1_pt1 | contig 11224 bp, 8 predicted proteins | sample 1586331 | NCBI WGS metagenome assembly OIRS01 (sample SAMN02674964, study PRJEB24791) | human gut metagenome, SKBSTL008 | isolation source: stool | host: Homo sapiens | place: USA | reverse complement strand
GACACAACGGACGAGCCGGAGCACACGGCACTTACAACCCCAAGCACAATGACCGGAGTTTCAACCTTGCCAACAGTGAGCATATCGACCCGGAACGAGCCAAAGGCAACATCTACTGGGACTGCTTCCATGGCTTCCGTTCGGCTCTCGATCCGCAAGACCCGGACGACTTGGCAGTGACCTTTTCAGATGTGGAACGGCAGTTCTACGAGAGCCGGTACACGACCTTTATCGAAGGTCAGAACGGGCGTAATGCCAAGATCCGGCACACGGAACGCAACCGTTCCATTCCAGACCTGTTGTCCAGCCGCAAAACCTGCCCGGAAGAAACCATTTACCAGTTGGGAACGCTGAATGAACACGCTTCGGCAGAGGATTTGCTGAACATCGTCACGGAGTTCATTGACGAGTTCAAGGCCAAATTCGGCAAACACGTTCATGTGCTGGACTGGGCACTGCATCTGGACGAAAGCACACCCCACATCCATGAGCGTCATGTGTTCGACTGCGAGAACAAGTACGGTGAGGTGGCACCCCAGCAGGAAAAGGCACTGGAAGCGCTGGGCTTTGACCTGCCCGACCCGGATAAGCCCCTCAGCCGCCGGAATAACCGCAAGATCACCTTTGATGCTGCCTGCCGGAAGATGCTGTTCGAGATTGCAAAACGGCACGGGCTGGATTTGGAGGAAGAAGCAGAGTACGGCAACCGCAAATATCTGGAAAAGCAAGACTTCATCCTTGCCAAGCAGAAAGCACAGCTTGCCGCCCAGCAGAGCAAGCTGGACGAATTGACCCTCAAGGTCAACGACATGGAAACGCTGATTGATGAAGTTTCGGCAGCAGCCTACGACAAGGCGGTGGAGGTCGTGACGGACGTGGTACGCACCGAGACCCGCAAGGAAGATATGCGGATGATCGAGGACACGAAGAAGTGGGTGCTGTCCCCGGAACGCAAGGCTCCGCAGGCCACGAGAGAATATGCAGCGCACCGTTTGGATACCGTACTGGACAAGTTCCTCAAGACCATGCAGACCACCGCCACTCGTTTGCAGGAGAAGCTGCTGAAGCCGGAAGTCCGGCAGAAAGGCAAAGAGCAGGTCAAGGAAAAAGCACGGGATTCGGTGCTGCAACTGCTGAACCGCTTGCAGGCGGAACAGACCCAACGGAAGCCGTCCGCACCGCCTGCCGCCGAAAAATCGGAAAATTGTTTTCAATAATAGTACGAGGTGATGCTTATTGAGCAAAGAAGTCAGCGAAGAACGCACTCCCCGAACCGTTGAAGATGTGAAAGAAATGCTCACCAAGCACTCCAACGGAGAGATACAGCGAACGATCCAAAATTGCATCACGATTCTGCAGAACGACCATGTGCTTGCCGATGCCATCCGGCTGAACCTGTTGAGCGAGCGCATCGACATTGTAAAGCCTGTGGGCTGGCCCCGTTCCGGTAAGACGCTGAACGACACGGAACGGATTCCCCATGTCCTGCATCACTTCCTCGGTGCTGCGGAGGACGAGTACACTTGCGAAGCCATGAAGATCTTCCTGCTGGGAGCCATCAAGCGGGTGTTCCAGCCGGGATGCAAATTTGAAACCATGCTCTGTCTGGTGGGCGGTCAGGGTGTGGGAAAGTCCACCTTTTTCCGGCTGCTGGCGGTCAAGGACGAGTGGTTCTCGGATGACCTGCGACGGCTGGACGATGACAACGTGTACCGCAAGCTGCAAGGGCACTGGATCATCGAAATGTCAGAGATGATCGCCACCGCCAACGCCAAGAGCATCGAGGAGATCAAGAGCTTTCTCAGCAAGCAGAAGGAAACCTATAAAATTCCCTACGAAACCCATCCTGCCGATTGTCTGCGCCAGTGCGTCTTTGCTGGCACGACCAACCGGCAGGATTTTTTACCCCGTGACCGCACAGGAAACCGCCGCTTCATCCCTGTCCCGGTGGATGCAGAGCTGGCCGAGATGCACATTCTGGACAACGAAGAAGAATCCCGTTCCTATATCGACCAGCTCTGGGCAGAAGCTATGACCATCTACAACAGTGTCAACTACAAGCTGGCGTTCAGCCCCGCCATGCAGGAAACACTGCAAGCCCATCAGCAGGACTTTATGCAGGAAGATGCACAGGCTGGAATGATCTACGCCTTTCTGGAGGACTACACGGGTGACCGGGTGTGTTCCAAGCAGCTTTACGCAGAAGCACTGGGCAACACCAATATCCCGGCAGAGTGGGAGACCCGTGCTATCTGCGAGATCATGAACACGGGTATTTCGCGCGGCGATATCCAAGGCTGGCAGGCTCACAAGACCGCCAAGCGTTACCCGAAGTACGGCGTTCAGAAAGGCTGGGAGCGCGTAACCAGCCCCGAAACCGGGGCTGAAGATTTCTCCGAAATAACGGATGCGGAAGCCCAGCAGCTGGGCTTTCCCTTCTGATGGACAGCGGTTACACGTCTGGTTACAGATTCGGTTACGCCACAGTTACAACGAAAAGTCCGCACGACTGCTGCGTTTTCCGCCTTCTGTAACCATGTAACCTTAAAAAGAGAAGAAAAGGTATAAAGCCCACCGGATGCCCTGTGTGCAGAAAAAGAGAGTTTTCCTGCCCGGTTACAGGCGTTCGGTTACAAGGAATTGGAGGTCTGCCTATGAAGGAAGTTCGCGTTTGCGAAGCAATGAAGTCCCCAGTGGGGACTTTAAGCGACGGAACGGTCTTGCGTCAGCAAGATGGAGGGACCAAGTCCCGACAAGTTCCGATCTGGGAAAAGAGCAATCTGACGCTGGAAGAAGCTGCGGCTTACTCTGGCATTGGCATCAACAAGCTGCGTTCATTATCGGATAAGGAGCATTGTCAGTTCGTGCTGTGGGTGGGTTCCAAGCGGCTCATCAAGCGGCGCAAGCTGGATGAATACACGGAGCGAATGTACTCGCTTTGAAAATGTCCCGGATATTTTTCAAAACGTCTTGCAGAGAATGGCGTATCTGTGGTACTATGAACACGGAACAACGCTCTTTTCTGTATCGCAATGTAGAAAGGAGCAACGCTCATGGCAACAAATCAGAATACGAAACGCAAGGACAAGGCGCGTGTGGTTCTCCGCAAAGGGGAATCCCAGCGCAAAGATGGCAAGTACGATTTCCGTTGGACTTCCCCGGATGGCAAGCGACATTCTATTTATGCCGCGACCTTGGAGGAACTTCGGGAAAAGGAAAACGACATTCAGCGAGATTCGCTGGAAGGCATCAAGGCAGAAGCACGGTACGTCACCCTGAATGATGTGTTCACCCTGTGGGCAAAGGTGAAGCGTGGTCTGAAGGACAACACCTTTCAGAATTATCTGTACCTTTATCGGCAGTTCGTGGAGCCGGATTTCGGCAAATCGAAGGTGTCTGCGCTCAAAAAGTCGGATGTGAAGCAGTTCTACAACACGCTGGCAGACGAGCGGGGCTTGCAGGTCTCTACGATTGACAGCGTACACACGGTTCTGCATCAGGTGCTGGACATGGCGGTGGATGACTGCTATCTGCGGAGCAATCCCTCGGACAATGTTCTGCGGGAGCTGAAAAAGGCACACCAGTTTGAAACCAACCGCCGTAAGGCGCTGACCGTCGCAGAACAGAATCTGCTGCTATCCTACCTCTCCAAAACGCCGAAGTACCAGCACTGGTATCCGATTTTCGCGGTCATGCTGGGAACTGGTTTGCGCGTAGGAGAAGCCACTGGTCTGCGCTGGTGCGATGTGGATTTAGAGGAAGGCACGATCTCCGTCAACCACACGCTGGTCAACTACGACCACCGTGAGAACAACGGCGGCAAGAAGGGCTGCTACTTCAACTGCCACTCGCCCAAAACAAAGGCCGGTGTCCGCACTGTTCCGATGATGGACTTCGTGAAAGAAGCCTTTGAAAAGGAACGTGCCTATCAGGAAGAAGCAGAGATCCATTGCACGGTAACGGTGGACGGTTACACGGACTTTATCTTTGTCAACCGCTTTGGTGAGTGCCAGCATCAGGGAACGCTGAACAAAGCCATCCGACGCATCATCCGGGACTGCAACGATGGAGTGCTGGCGAAGAATCCGAACAGCACCGTACTCCTGCCGCGTTTCAGCTGCCACACCCTGCGGCATACCTTCACGACCCGGATGTGCGAAGCGGGCGTGAACATCAAGGTGATTCAGGATGCGCTGGGACATTCGGATATTTCCACGACCTTGAACATCTATGCGGATGTGACCAAGGAACTGCGTAAGTCTGAATTTGAAAATCTTGATCGTCAGTTCGCACAGTGGAAAGACCCTGAAGAATAAAATAAAGCGTACGCCAAATACGCCATACGCCATTTACGCCATTTCATACGCCAAACGATACAGTTCGGATAAAGGTTTGTGTAGAGATGTAAATGGAAGGGCAAAAATCAACCCCTGCGGTGTAGAGTAATATCAAGAAATAAAGGCTTATAACTGCTCGTCGATGACATCCCCACGATGAAGCCCATCGACCAGTAAAACGTAAAAATTGGCTTTGCTTCGTTTGAAATTGTGGCGTTCGATACTGGAACAACGTGGATTTACCACCAACTTACCACTAAATTTCATCATTTGCATTCATAACGCAAGAAAGCAGCCTACAATAAAACACCGGCACCCTTGTCCATTCGATGTTGTGCGACAGCACAGCACGATGGGCAGGGGTGCTTTTTGTATCTTGGGCGGGCATCCACTACAAGCGAGAAATTATTGATGATTGAATGTGTCCGCCTACTATGTTCTGAACGCACTGGAGAAATAGAAACTGTGCAAAGACATCCAGACTGAAGATGTTGATTTCGGTATTCCATCTGACCAGAGAAATTGTTCCAACTACGGAACACAGATGAAATTGCTTGACAAAAACATGGCTCGCGAAATCCCGAAATTCATCCTCCAAAAACTCAAATTTACACGTTATTTATGACAAAACTTATAGAAAAAACTTTTGGTTTTTAAATTTCTTCAATGAGTCAAACGAATAATTCTTCCAAAGAACAGGGCATCCGCCACGGCATACATCAAAGTGCTCGCAGGTGGTGCACTCGTCAGATGGTAACTTGCGGATTTCGTCCATCGTTTTACGGTAGATAGCATTTTCGGTCAATGACTGGAAATCTTGGTAGGACGAAAAGTCCCTGCCGAATTTTCCCAACGGCTGGTAGAGATACATATCACATGGAAGCAATTCCATCTTCGTATTGAATGTTACGGCGTTTTTCAGATGAATCTGGCAGGGTGTAGCAAGCCTGCCTTTTAGAAGCTTTAGCTGCTCTTCCGTATATACACATAGTGGAAAGCTGTATTCGATCCACCATTCATCTGTAATATCGCTCAATTTATCAATTTGAGAAATGAAATCACGGACTAATTTTATGGGGTCGTGCTTTTGCAGGTAAATCAGATCTTTGTCCCCGGCATTATTGTTGTCGATGATGAATGTGAACGAGAACTGCTTTGCACCATTATCATGAGCGATTTGGACAGCTTCGCAAAAGGAGTGAACATTCTCGGGGGTTATCACCATGGAACAAGTAAACTCTATTGGCAACGAAGCCAGATTACGAATTGCCTGATGCTGTTTCTCAGTGCCATCATATCCCGTCATTTCACACCATTCCTTCCGATTTCTTCCTTTCATAGATACATCAACATATCCGAGGCCACTATCGATCAGCATCCGGCATAATTCCATGTTGCTAAGCAAGACACCATTTGTTGCAACTGCAGTTGTTATGGGATGACGTCTTGTTTTGATATACTGCAAAATTTCCGGAAGATGTGGGTATGTAAGAGGTTCTCCTCCGGTAAAGAATATATACTTGACTTTTGCTTCACAGCAAAAATTAACGATACTTTTAAGATCATCGTATTCGATTCGATTATCTGCTACATATCCAGCACTTTTTACATAGCAAAAAGTGCAACGCAAATTACAGTCGCGTGTAAGCACGATTGAGCATTGCTTAATCTTTCCTTCAGCAGTCATTGAAGCTCTCCTCCCATAATTGACAGGTGCATTAATATGTCAGTTTATCCAGACGGTATAGCGAAGAGACTTTGTTGGCAAATACTGCTTCCGGAAATCCTTGCGCGACGATTTTTCCACCGGATTCACCGCCGGATATACCAAAGTCAATGATATGATCTGCAACCGTTTTAATGAATTCAACATTATGCTCGATTATTATGGCTGTCTCACCGTTCTTTTGCAAAGAAAACAGAACTTGAATGAATTTGTCGATATCTACATCATTCAAGCCAGACGTCGGTTCATCAAGAATATACAAATTTTTGCCATAGGACGAAGAGCTCAAGGCTTTTGCCAGCTTTACGCGCTGAGCCTCTCCTCCGGATAAATTCATGGACATCTGACCTATTTTTAAATATCCTAGACCCAATTCGATCATGCTGCTCAAAGTTTGGTAGACTTTTTTGGATTCTTTAAACACATTCACAATATCAATGATTGGTGTTTCCAGAATATCCAGGATTGTTTTTCCGCAGTATTTCACAGATAACACTTGATCGTTGAATCGCTTTCCTCCGCATTCAGGGCAGGTGATATAGGAGTTGGGAAGATAGTTGAGTTCGATTTTCTGGAGGCCTGTGCCTTGGCAGCATTCACAACGCCCACCTTTAACGTTCATGCTAAATGACGAGGCACTAAGCTTCATCTGTTTTGCAGCGTCTGTCTTTGAAAACAATGCACGAATCTCATCAAAGATTTCCAGATAAGAAACAATCGTCGATCTTTGTGTTTTTCCTATGGGAGCCTGATTAACCTGTATGACCCGCCGGATATTCTTTCCGCCATAAACAGTGCCATGAACATTATCGGATTTTCTGGAAAAACATCTTGCAATGACCGATGCTAAGGTCGATTTTCCAGAACCAGAAACACCGGTTATACAGGTGATTCCGCCAATAGGAAAACGAGCATTCTGTCTGCGAATATTTCTGAAATTGATGTTACGAACTTCAAAATAGTCTTTCGCATTTAACGGTTGCTTAAAAGCAAGAGAATGACCAGTGGTAGGGGTGGTGCCTGACTGGCGGATTAAGTATCCTCCATCGGGTCCACCAACCGGCCCGAGCTCTATGATACAGTCGGCAGATGAGATGTACTGTTTGTTGTGCTCTATTGCGATAACGGTGTTTCCACGGCAGACTAAATTCCGAGTAGCGGTTACAACCTTGGTTATATCTCTATAATGCAGCCCTTTACACGGTTCATCCAAAATATAGATTAATCCCTTCAGGGAACATGTAAGCTGAGTGGCAATCCGAACTCGTTGCCTTTCACCGCCTGAAAGGGTAGGAATGGGTCTGTTAAGGCACAGATAGCCCACGTCAAGTTGCATCAATGCGTTCAATTTGCAAAGAATGCTGTTTACAAGTTGCTCAACAAACTCTTTTTTGGACGGAGAAATTCGCTTGTCATTAAGCTGCTGTATCCAAGAAAACAAAGCAGTCAGTTCCATGCTTTCGATGTCAGCGTAGTTCAGTCCGCCAATTTTGTATTCCAGAACTTCTTTGCGTAGCTTGGTCCCACCACATACATGACAAGGAATCTCCTCCAGATATTTTGCATAGACAGTTGAGGGGGCGGATGGATCACTGTCGGATATTCGTTCCAATATAGCAGGTATAGCTCCGCGAAGTGTTACATAGTGCTGCTTTTTTCGTTTGCCCTCTTTATAGGCCAATTTGCATCGGATTTGGTCATCAGCATAAAGCAACTGGCGAAGCTCGTAATCGCTGAGTTGGGAGACTTTTTTGTCAATGTCGATTCCATAATGTTCGCATAGGGCTTCCAGATACTTTTGTTCCTTGCTTTCCGGTGAACCTTTAAAATATAAAATTGCACCGTCTCTCAATGTGATATCACGGTCTGGAATCAGGAGAGATTCGGACACGACAGTTTCAACGCCGAGGCCAAAGCAATGAGGACAAAAAGATTTTGGGTTATTGGACGAGAACAATTTTTCTGAAACGCTGGATGTTTGGCTGCTATTAACAATGGAAAATAATGATCTGAGATAATAGGAGATTTCTGTAGTGGTGCCGATAGTGGAACGGGGATTTACGTTGTAGTAGTTTTGAGAAATATTCAGAGCTGGGCGAAGATTTTCGATAGAACCCACCTTCGGCTTATTCATCAGTTTCTGACCATAAATATTACCGGTCATCCCCTCAAGAAATGCTCTCTGACTCTCTGCGTAGATCGTATCAAATACCAAGGAGGATTTACCGCATCCGGAGCAACCAGTTACGCAGGTGAATTTGTCCAAAGGAATTTCTAGATCTAGGTGCTTTAAATTGTTTTCAGAGGCATCCTTAATTATAATCTTTTCCATGATTGGCACGACTCCCATATAAAATCTTTAGAGATATGTATCAAAGTCAGCGGGATGTTATTTTCGCAGAAGATATTCTCTGTAAAGCTTTGTCGACTTTACGGTGGGTCATAGCTGCAACATTGCAACGGTACTGGTTGATTCTGAACGGAGCTCCATCAGGATTCTCGTTTGAATTCCACATCATGCAGACTGTGCAGTAGCCTCTGTCCTTACAGTCAACACACTGTAAGAACCGCGACCGTTTTACTTGTCTTAGTTCCTTTATTTTTGCTGAGGTTTCCCATATTTCCTGAACGGTTTGATGATTCAGGTCTCCAATAACATTGTTCTGCCAGCCAGCGCAGGGAAATACAGTCCCACTTGCTGTAACGCAGAAGCTATATCGGCAAACAGAGCATATTGGATCATTTCCGGTCAGACTTTCTCTGTCCATGGCGATCTTGTGGAGCGATTCAGCATACCCCTCCTGCATTTGTACAGTTAAGACATCGTCTACTTCTTCGATGGACAAGCGGTTTGCAAGGTTGCAGCCGGAATGATCGTAAGCGGCAAAGATTACCGGCTCTGTTGCAACAGCAATATTATGGTCCCATCCCCAGTGAAGGACATCAACATAGGTGTCTTTATTTTGTTTTATGATAGGACACGATATCTGTACCGGGATATTTTCATCACACAACCGAAGGACTCCCGCTTTTGTTTTTTCAAAGCTTCCGCTTAACTTTGTGATAGAATCGTGCACTGTGGCATCCATAGAATAAAGGGAAACTTGTACAGAGAGAAGAGGATTTTTCTTCATTTCCGATAGGATATCATCCGTCAACAAAGTCAGATTCGACAGAACGTTTACAGACAAATCCAGTTCTCTACATCTTTTCAAAAAGCCTAAAATATCTTTGTGAAGAAGAGGTTCTCCTCCGGACAGCGTAACATGGATGATGTTCATCTTCCGCCCTTCCTCGATGAGTCGATAAAACAAGGCGGGATCAATCGCGTTGTTTTTGCGTTCATTTGGAATATAGCAATGTACGCAACGCTCATTGCATGCATCAGCAATCTCGATATGGATGCTTCTAAGAAAATCATTTGGACTGATTTCTCCACCAGTGCAGTCACTTCTTGCCATACCATCTTGAGCCGGATTGCGATTGTCCGGTCTCAGGATATCTGCAACAAATCGATCTGTGCAAGTGTCGACCGTTTTACCACAACTAAGAAATCCCTCATCTACAAACCAGTCGAAAAACTCTATAGTATCTTGTTTCAACGTTTCATACTCGACACCAGTGAAGATTTGCGACAAATCTCCAACAATATCATCAATGGCGCGAGGAGATTTGCTCAGCATACTCAACATGACAGCTCCACTGGCAGAGACATATTTTTCACCCGGATATATACGGGCATCATTGAGCATACGATAGCCGTATTCTGAATTGTCTGTTATATAGCCATGTCCCTGATATTTTCGGAACAACACATCATTCCTGATTTTGTAGTACATACTGTCTACCTCCGTGGCTCTGAATTCAGATGGAAATCTCAAGACGTTTCATAGATATAAAAAGAGGGCACAGCACGATTGCTCTGCACCCTCTGATAGACTTTATGGCTTTATTTTAGGCTCTGTTCACACTGCAGGGTCTGCCACACGGGCCATCGCCGCACTTTGCCGAATTTACGGTCGCGGGATTAATAACAGCGGGCTTAACGTATTCCATGCTTTTATCTCCTTCCTAATGAATTAACATAATCGTACATGAAAATGTCTTTATCTGCAAAAATACTATCATGAATGGCAAAAAAAGTCAATGGTATTTCTAAAGACAGAGCGTATGTCTTTGTAGAATTACAATAGATGTGTTACAAAGTTGAATAAAAAGAAAGATGAACACGTCGACCTGTTGTACAGTTAAGTTGCTACACAAAAACAGCACAGAAAGGGCGGCGCATTCGCCATGAATACCGTAACACAAACCATGCAGTTCCGTCAATCACTTTTGAACTACGCAGAGAAGGGCGGCGTGAACCGGGCAGCAATCAAGTATAATATGAACCGCAACGACATTCATTCTCTTGCCAATAGATTGTACCGGCCCATCATCCGAACTAGCGCACAGAAGCGGAGCTTTAACGGATCACAAACTTTTGTAGGAGAAACTCAAACACAGAGCTGGTCGTTCTTTAGATGAAGTTGTATCGGAGCGGCTACAAGCATTTCATTACTGGCCTGTATCACGTTTTACGCTGTCAGGGATAAAATGTCTGTTAAGCTGCCCAGCTCCAAATACATCCCAAAACCTTAAGAAAAGATGCACTTTCCCGGAGAGCGAGTTCTAATTGTTTGAAACGCGCAGGTATCCGTACAACTGATGATCTTGCTTCAAAATCATACCAAGATCTTATGCGTGTGCGTAACCTTGGAAAAAAGAACTGCGAAGAAGTTATCTGAAAGCTGAAAGAAGTTGGCTTTTCAATAAAGGATGAGCAATAAGACAAGTCTGCATCCAGTGGATGCGGATAAACTTGTTTTTTCCAATCTTCTCATAAGGAAAATTATTGGAAAAGCCCAAGACAGTAATTTATGCGTATCGCGTTATCGACACAAAACGGTAAAGTGGATTTTGGTTCGCTTTGCCGTTTTTCTTTTTTCTTAAATTGAAAAATTTTCAAAACTGTATTCCAAAACGGCTCTGCGGATTCCTATTAGTGTAGGGGTTTTCAAAATCTTTTGTAAAACAGCTTTCCTCTGGTTCTATAAGTGGGAATCGAACAAAATCTATATTCTAAAATTAGGCAGTTCAACAAAATTTGAAAAACTGGTTG
>OIRS01000400.1_pt1 | contig 11588 bp, 7 predicted proteins | sample 1586331 | NCBI WGS metagenome assembly OIRS01 (sample SAMN02674964, study PRJEB24791) | human gut metagenome, SKBSTL008 | isolation source: stool | host: Homo sapiens | place: USA | reverse complement strand
TGCAGCACGATATGGATACATCGCCAATCGGAGATCCGAAGGGACTTCTCTCAGGCATCAATATGATTCTGCTTCCGGCAGATACAAAAATGGTGGAGCTCATGTGCTCATGCTTAGCTGACAGGAATATCCACTACAAAAAGGGTAATATCGCAACAGGAGATCAGTTTATTGCCACAAAGGAGCAGAAGGATTATATTTCGAATACATTTGATGCAATCGCAGCAGAGATGGAGGGAGGCAGCATCGGTCATGTGTGCTATGTGAATAAGGTGCCATTTGCCATTCTTCGCTCAATATCAGACGGCGATGGCGGCGAGACAGACTACCAGACCTTTGCGGAGAAGGCTGCGCATCAGTCGATTGAGGTAGTGCTTGAGTTTATCGGAAGGGCAGAAGAACTGAAATAGAGTTATTTCATTATTCATAATTTGTGATAATAAAGAATAGTATATAGCATGAGTGAATACAGAGCATACATGCAAAATACAAAACTACATAATGGGACAAAACGAAAGAAACGCCGACACAGATTCCTTTTTGGAGTGCTGCTGTCGGCGCTTCTTATTACAGGCGCTTTATATGGCAGAGAGTATGACATATCGCAGCTGAAAAATATAGAGGTGATGGAGACACTTAGCAGTGCTGTGAGTCAGTTCGGGGACAGAAAGCTGCCTGTATATTCGGTTCAGACAACAGAAAAAAAGATAGCCCTTTCATTTGACTGTGCCTGGGGAGCAGAGGATTTTGACAGTATGATGGAGACACTTGACAAGCACAACGTAAAGGCTACATTTTTTATGACAGGAGGGTTTGTGAGTGATAATCCTGAATGTGTAAAGACGCTGGTTGAAAAAGGGCATGAGCCCGGAAATCACAGTGAGCACCACTATGATATGGCAACAATCACTGCAGGCGAGATGAAGACAGAGATAATGGATGTGCACAAAAAGGTCAAGGAGCTGACCGGAAAGGATATGAAGGTATTCAGACCGCCATACGGCTCGTACAACAATGAACTGATTGACACAGTGTATGGCTGTGACTATTATCCAATCCAGTGGGATGTGGATTCACTCGACTGGAAAAACTATGGTATGCAAAACATTATAGATACAGTGTGCAATCACAAAAGCCTGGATTGTGGCTCGATAATACTCTGCCATCTAGGCGCAAAATACACCTCGCAGGCACTCGATGAGATGCTCACGAAGCTGCAGGACATGGGTTATGAGATAGTTCCGGTATCAAAGCTGATCATGACAGAAGGCTATCATATGGATGCAAACGGTATGCAGATCAAGGACTGAGCAATTTCATAAATCAATATTTAAGTCAATATTTAGTCAATATTTTAGCCCTGTACGATATTGTTATTTACAGACAAGTGTGTTAAACTAAAACTATATTTTAAAGAAGCTGTGAGACAGCTATGGGGGTAAATTATATGACAGATACAGGTTTTTTAGTAGCATTCTTTATAGTTATTTTTTTAGTTATCATCTTTGCGCTGGTCGCTGTAATCGGAGCCGTTACAAGTGCTGTTGCAGGTATCAATGATGATGAGGATGAGACAGAGGAAGAGGGCATCTGAAGCTAAAATCAATAAAAGATATTAAAAGATATTTAAAGACATCGAATTATATTGATCGTATAATTGGGTGTCTTTTTATTGTCAAAATCTCTTAAAAAAGTATAAACCAATTGAGTTGCAATCCGCAACATTGTATAATAAAAGTATAACAGCGAATTAAATTTATTGTGAAAATCGCAGTAATCACATTGTCTATTAAACTAATGCAGGACATTATCAAAGAAAAGAAAAAGGAGGGGTCAGATGATATCAAGATATAGTGTAAAAAAGCCTTTTACTGTACTTGTAGGAGTACTGCTGGTAATAGTACTCGGTGTTGTATCGCTCGGCAGGATGACGACAGATCTGCTGCCGGATATGAGCTTTCAGTATGCACTTATCGTGACAACAGATATGGGAGCAAGTCCACAGGAGGTGGAGAGCGATGTCACTGCGCCGCTTGAAGCAGCTATGGCAACTACGTCCAATATCAAAAACGTAAGCTCAATGTCATATAACAGCTATTCTCTGGTGACATGCGAGTATGAGCAGAATGCCAACATGGATTCTGTAGTGATAGAGATGCAGCAGAAAATAGATCAGGTCAAGGCTGGCTGGAAGGATGGAGTGGGTACTCCGACCATTATGAAGATAAATCCGGACATGCTTCCAATCATGATGACTGCTGTGGATATGGATGGGAAAAGCAAGTCGGAAATCACAGACTTTGTGGAAAACACACTTAAGCCTGCAATTGAGAGTACAGAAGGAGTCGCATCAGTGACTGCAACAGGTGAGCTCACTGAGCAGATACAGGTCACGATGAATCAGGCCAAGATAGATGCGCTCAATGAGAAAATAAATAATGCCGTTTCAAAGAAATTTGACGATGCAAAAAGTCAGATGGATGATGCAAGCGCAAAGATAGAGAGCGGACAAAACGCAATCACATCGGCATCGGATCAGATGAGCGCGGGAGTGGATACGCTAAAGGAGCAAAAGGCAAAGCTTGCAGAGCAGAAGACTCAGCTAGAGAGTACACTTTCAAGCTTAAATGAGCAGAAGAGCCAGCTTGAAACAATTCAGTCAGCTCTTTCAGACTTCATGAATAGTGATACATATACAAAGACAATTCCGTCACTCAAAGAGGGCGCAAATGCACCGGGTGAAGCGGGCACAGCACTCAAAGCGCAACTTGAGCAGGTTAATAAGCAGATTGCAACACAGTTTTCAGGTCTCTCGACGCTTGGAATCAAGGTAAACACAGCAGATGATCTGCCTGCGGCAGCGTCAGCGATAGCACAGACTCTCATTCAGGTGAATACAGGTATAGAGCAGTGCCAAAGCGGGCTTGACCAGATAGCACAAGGAGAGACAGCACTTTTAGATGCCTATGATAATCTAAACAGTCAGGCAGCCATCAGCTCGATAAGCATAGGACAGCAGTCGGCACAGCTTGCAACAGCAGCGGCATCTCTTGACAGCTCAAAAAAGGAGCTTGAAAAGAGTAAGGATGATGCACTTGACAAGTCAAACTTAAATGCAGTTTTAACAATTGACTCACTCTCGCAGCTGCTCGTCGCACAGAACTTTGATATGCCTGCAGGCTATGTAAATGATTCAAATGGCACGCAGTACATAGTACAGGTGGGAGATGAGATAAAATCAATTGATGATTTAACAAATCTAGTGCTTATGGATATGAAGCTTGATGGAATAGCTCCTATTCATGTCGGTGATGTGGCAGATGTTGAGATGACTGACAATTCGGATGAGACATATGCGATAGTCAACGGTAATCCCGGAATAATGCTCTCCATGGAGAAGCAGACCGGCTACTCTACAGGAGACGTCACAGACCGTCTTTTGGACAAGCTTGATTCGCTGGAAAAGGAAAATGACGGATTACACACCACAGTGCTCATGAATCAGGGCGTATACATCGACATGGTAGTAAAGAGTGTTATGGAAAATATGATAGTGGGAGCAATACTTGCTATTTTCGTATTGCTTTTGTTCTTAAAGGATATAAAGCCAACGCTTGTTATCGCAGCATCTATACCGCTATCGGTTATTGTGGCAGTGGTGCTTATGTATTTTACGGATATCACCTTAAATATCATTTCTATGTCGGGACTTGTGCTTGGAATAGGAATGCTGGTGGATAATTCAATCGTAGTAATCGAGAATATCTACAGATTAAGGGGAGAGGGATATTCGGTAAAGAAGGCGGCTGTTGAGGGTGCAAATCAGGTGGCAGGAGCCATTTTTGCCTCTACACTTACCACGGTAAGTGTGTACGCGCCAATCATTTTTACTGATGGAATCACGAGACAGCTCTTTGTAGATTTGGCTCTTACTGTAGCATTTACACTTATGGCATCTCTTGTAGTGGCACTCACATTTGTACCGGCAATTGCTTCAGGCATGCTCAAAAAGACGAAGGATATAAAGCATCCATGGTTTGACCGTTTTAAGGATTGGTATGGAAATGTGCTCGGCACATGTCTTAGATTTAAGCCGGTGGTATTTATTGCGGCAGTAGTGCTTTTAGTCGGCAGTGGCGCACTTTGCATGTCAAGGGGAATGACATTTATGGATATGGACATGGAGTCAAATCAGATTTCACTTACCATAGAGGCAAAGGATGACGAAAAGCTTGACTTCAAGCAGCTTACAGAGCTGTCTGATAAGGTAATGGACAAAATATCTGATATAAAGGGCATAGACACAATAGGAGCTACAGCAGGCGGCAGCTCGACCATGAACCTGATGAGCTCAGGAAGCGACAGCGTGAGCATGTATATATTGCTTGATGAGAAGTCGAATGTTTCATCGGATAAGGTAATAGATGAAATTGAAAAACGCACAAAGAATCTGGACTGCAAGGTAACAGCATCTTCGCAGGCTATGGACTCATCAGAGTTTTTCGGAAGTGGTCTCTCTGTCAGGATTAAGGGTAATGATATAGACAAGCTGCAGAAGCTTGCAGGTGATGTGGCGGATATTCTTAAGGACACAAATGGAGTGACAGATATAGATGACGGTCTTGGAGATACAATCAATGAGCTTAAGATAACTGTGGATAAGGAAAAAGCAGCAAAGTATGGCTATACGGTGGCTCAGGTATACCAGCTCGTATCCAGTGAGATATCATCTCAAAAGAGCGCAACAACCATTACGACCGACATAAAGGACTATGAGGTATACTTACAATCTGCAGAGCAGTCTGATGTGACTGTGGACGACATCAAAAACCTTACATTTACCTATAAGGATAATGATGGCAGTGAAAAGGAGATTCCGCTCAGTGATATCTGCACTATTTCGCAGGAACAGACACTGAGTACCATTCATCGAGATGCTCAGACAAGATATATTACAGTATCAGGTGCGGTTGATGAAAACCATAATGTAACATTACTAAGCGATAAAATTAAATCAAAAATTAATAAACTTAGTATTCCTGATGGCTATTCAATAGATATGGAGGGCGAGGATGAGACAATAAATGAGTCAATGAGTCAGCTTGGACTTATGCTTGTGCTTGCAGTGATATTTATCTATCTTATCATGGTGGCGCAGTTCCAGTCATTGCTTTCACCGTTTATTATCATGTTCTGTATACCTCTTGCGTTTACAGGAGGCTTTATAGCTCTTTTCATCACGGGAAATGAGCTTGGAATCATATCAATGCTTGGCTTTATCATGCTGGCAGGTCTCATTGTAAATAATGGAATCGTGCTCATTGATTACATCAATCAGGCCAGGAGAGAGGGCATGAGCAAGCATGAGGCAATCATAGACGCAGGCCGTACAAGGCTTCGTCCAATACTGATGACAGCGATGACCACCATACTTGCAATGTTTACATCGGCGATAGGTATCGGAGATGGCTCAGATATGATAAAGCCGATGGCAATCGCAATAATAGGAGGTCTCGTATACGGAACCATCCTTACGCTTATAGTAATTCCATGTATCTATGATGCGTTCAACAGAGAGAAGAGCATGGTAGAGGAAGAGCTGTAGCAAGTAGATAATAATAGCTGACATATAAGGATAGAGCTGTACAATCACAGGATTAACTAAAAAACCGCTCGGAACGCAAAAAAAGTTCCGGGTGGTTTTTTATAATAAAAAGTAGTTTTATCTGCTTATTTTTTATGGCTATTGCATATTGCACAAAAAATGATTAATAAATTTAAACAAATAGCTGAAAATGCTTTTGCAACGTTATATACTATTGAAAAGTCAATGCTATAGTAATATAATACAAACAGAAGCCAAGAGAAAAACATAACGGCTTATATTTTTTACAACAATTAATTAACAAATTTAACTAACTATCAAGGAGGAAGCAATCATGAAGTATTTTCTGGACAGTGCAAAAATCGAAGAAATCAAGGAGGCCTACCATACATTTGGTATTGATGGAGTGACAACAAATCCACGCCACATAATGGTAAGCGGAAAGCCTTTCCTTACTGTAATCAGTGAGATGGCAGACTGGGTTAAGGCGGAAGGAATCGAGGGATACGAGAAATTCCCTATTTCCGTTGAAATCAACCCACACCTTGATGATGCAGATGAGATGGTAGCAGAGGCAAGAAAGATTTCAGCTATCTGCAGCAACTTTGTTATCAAGATTCCGTGCACAGAGGCCGGTATTCAGGCAGCAAGAAGACTCGAGGCAGAGGGAATCAGAACAAATGTGACACTCGTATTCTCACCAGCACAGGCTATTCTGCCGGCAAAGAATAATTCGCTTTTTGTTTCACCTTTCATCGGCTGGAAAGAGGCAAATGGAGAGGATTGTAAAGCGTACATTCAGGCTATTTCAGATATCTATGACAATTATGGATATAAGGGAAAGACACAGATTATCTGTGCGGCTATCCGTACACCTAAGCAGATTGTAGACTGTGCGGTTGCAGGAGCAGATATCGTTACAACAGGCCTTGCAGTATACAAGGACAGTATCAAACATGCATATACCAGACAGGGACTTGAGACATTCCAGAATGCATGGGATAATACAGTTACAGAATAGATGAAACAGGGAGGTGTTTGTAGGCAATGAAAATTGGATTTGTAGGACTCGGAATCATGGGGGAGTCCATGAGTGAGAATATAGTGAAGAAGCATGATGATGAGGTATATGTATTTGATTTCGTAAAGGAGAAGGTAGAGCTATTGGAGAGCAAGGGTGCAATCGGCTGCAGCAGTTCGCTTAAGCTGGCAGAAAAATCAGACGTAATTATATCAATGGTTCCAAAGTCAGAGCATTCGATGGCTGTTTATAAGGAGGTTTTACCGGCACTTGATGATACAAAGCTCTGTATTGATATGAGCACGATAGATCCATCTGTTTCTGTGGAGATTTCTGAAATGGTAAAGAAGACGGGCGCAGAGTTTGTGGACGCACCGGTTGTGAAATCGAAGCCTGCTGCTATTGCAGGAAAGCTCGGAATATATGTCGGTGGAGATGAAAAAGCATGTGAGAAGGCTATGCCGATTCTTTCCTATATGGGAGAAAATATCATCAGGATGGGTGGAAACGGAAAAGGTCTGGTCATGAAAATCTGCCATAACGCGCTTGTATCACAGATTCAAAATGGTGTAAATGAGACACTGACACTTGCAAGGGCATATGGAATAGATATAGAAAGCTATACTACAGCTATCTCATATGGCGGTGGACAGAACTTTTATCTGGATTCCAAAAATGTGCCAATCAAAAATGAGGATTACACCACTGCCTTTTCGATTGAAAACATGTACAAGGATGTGAATATCTGCATGAATATGGCAAAGGAGAGTGGATTAAAGCTTCAAGGAGAAAACGCTGCAAAGCAGGTATATGACAAGGCAATGGAACTTGGCTTTGGAAAAGAAGATTTCTGCGCTACTATAAAGGCTGTCAAGGCAATGCAAAGATAAGTGGGGGAAATATGTTAAAACATTTGAATGAAAAAAATTCTGTGACTATATACAGTGTCACTGATCCATGTTTTGAAACCTACGGAAGGGTGATTTCAAATATCAATTGCAACGAACTTATCTCATTTATGGAACAAAATACTGTAATTCCTGAGAAAGGAAATATATATGTGGCTTCAGTAGAAGAGCTTGAACGTACACATATAGCAGAGTTTTTTAAAAATCGTATATATGGAGAGATGCCTATACAGATAGGCTACTGTAATGGCAGAAACACCACATACAATGGTTTTGAGTACCATAAGGGCAGCGAAATCAATATAGCGGTAACTGACTTTATGCTGGTGCTGGGGCATACCTGGGAGATAAAAGACAATACATACCGTATTGAAGATGCAAAGGTATTTTTTGTGGAAAAGGGTACAGCAATAGAGATGTACCAGACGACACTTCATCTATCACCATGCAGGGTGTCAGATATTGGATTTAAGAATGTTGTGATTCTTCCACGGGGAACCAATACACCACTCAATAATGGAGGGGCAGATGAAGCTGCTATAGGAGAAGAGAGACTGCTTTTGCAAAGAAATAAGTGGGTAATAGCACATCCCGATAGAGAACCATTGATAAAACAAGGGGCATATCCTGGATTGCTTGGAGAGAATAAGGAACTTTATTATTAAAAAAACCACGTGACCGAAAGACTGAATACTGGACATATTACTGTACTTTCGGTTGCGTGGGAAATAATTTTCAGAAAAAGTATATCATGTGAGAGATTGAATGTGAATAGTTAGTTTCAACAAATCGATGTATATTTTTTCTATTAAATTGGAGGATTTTATGGAGCATTTAGTATTTACTTTGGTGACATTTGTGCTTTTCACAGCACTGGTTGGAATTATTTCAGGAAAGATAGTGAAGAATAGCGATGACCAGAAAACGGCAAAGGGTTATTTCCTTGCCGGAAATGGACTTGGAGGTTTTTTCATTGCAGGCTCAATGCTGCTTACGAATCTGTCGGCAGAAAATCTGGTAGGTTTGTCGGGACAGTCATATGCAGCTAATATGTCAGGCATGGCATGGGAAGCAACAGCGGTTATAGCCACAATTATTATGGCTTTTGTGTTTTTGCCGATGTATCTTAGAAAAGGATATACAACGCTGCCGGAGTTTATGGAGGAGAGGTATGGCGTTGGTGTACGCCGTATGGTTTCTATCCTATTTCTTATTGGATATTTAGTAATCGGAATTCCTGTATGTCTGTACGCAGGCGCTATAGCATTTGAGCAGATTTTTGATTTTGCTACAGTATTTGGAATCAGCGAGGGTATGGCACTTACAATTCTTATAGTGCTTGTAGGTATTATTGGTGCACTATATGCCGTACTTGGAGGTATGAGAGCAGTAGCTGTATCAGACACAATCAATGGAATTTTACTTGTTTTAGGCTCAGTGCTTGTAGTCGTATTTGGTTTTATAGCTGTTGGAAAATTAAGCGGAGGTGGATTTATTGTCGGTGTGAAGGATGTTATTACATCTGAACCGGCAAAGCTCAATGCGATTGGTGGAAAAAATGATCCTGTACCATTTGCATGTATTTTTACAGGTATGCTGCTTGCAAATCTGTTTTACTGGGGTACTAACCAAGTACTTATTCAGAGAGCACTTGGTGCTGAAAACTTAAAGGAAGGACAAAAGGGAGTTTTACTTTCAGGCTTTTTAAAGATGATGGTACCATTACTTCTTGTTATTCCCGGAGTAATCGCAGCAAGACTTGTACCAGGTCTTACAAGCAAGGATTTTGCATATCCTTCACTTGTAGCTAGGTCATTGCCATGGCCGGCTGTAGGACTGTTTTGTGCAGCATTGTTTGGATCAATTATCTCAACTTATAATTCATTTCTCAATGCAGCTAGTACCGTATTTATGATTGATATTTATAAGCCGATTTTTAACCCAAATCTCTCAGAGGAAGCTACAGTAAAACTTGCAAAGAAAATTGGATGGGGCTTTGCAGCATTTGCCATTATCTTTACACCATTCCTTGATGTGCTTAGCACAGGACTTTATGATTTCGGACGAAGCTTTACAGGTTTTTATAATATTCCTATCATTACAATGGTGCTTGTAGGAATGTTCTCAAAGAAGGGCTCTAAGCTTGGAGCAATATGTGCAACAATATTCCATATTGCATTCTACGCATGCTACAAGTTTATCTTCCCACATATTGACACACCATTCACAAATGCTGTTAGTGGAATTAATTATATGTATATATACGCTATCTCATTTGTTATCATGCTTGTAATCATCTTTGTATGCAGCAAGATTGCACCAAATACAAAGGTATTTGACAAGAGTGCTTCAAGAAATGATGGCTATGATATGACAGCATGGAAGCATAAAAATGCTTTTGCAATCTGGCTTGTTTCATTCCTGGTATATGAGTATTTCATTTTCTCGCCTGCAGGAATTGCAACAGAGAACAAAAATGTAGTAAGAATTGCTATTGTAACAGCAATATTTGTGATTGAGACAATTGTTCTGATTGTGAAAGAGATGAACAAGCGTAAAAAGACAGCTTAGGGAGGTTATTAAATGCAGATTAAAGTAAATGATAATGAATTTCAGCTTTTTGTGGGAGAAAAAAGGATTCTGGAGCATAGCAAAGAAAGACCGATGATTTATGTCGGAGTAGGACAGGAAGATGTTGATATGTACAGAGGTAACTTCAAGATAACAGATTATGTTACCGAGCGTTTTCCACTAAAGCTCACAGATGTGATTCAGACAGCTGATACAGTCAGACTATGCTTTGAAAGCTATATCATTGCGAAAATTAAATGTGACGAAAATCTGTGTACCATTGATTTTGAACAAAAGGATGACAGGATTAACCGATTCTGGTTTAGGGTAGCCGCAGATAAAGAGGAAAAATGCTATGGCTGCGGTGAGCAGATGTCTTACTTTAATCTGCGTGGAAGAAATTTTCCTATCTGGACATCTGAACCGGGTGTAGGACGTGATAAGACAACCTACGTTACATGGCGTTCGGATGTAGAAAATAAGGCAGGAGGAGACTATTACAACACAAATTATCCACAGCCAACCTTTGTTTCCACAAATAAATATTATCTGCATGTGGATTCAACAGCATATGCTGATTTTGATTTCAGAAATGACAGCTTTCATGAGCTGCAGATCTGGGAGGTGCCTAAGCAGATCCGTATAGAGTGTGCTGATACATATCTCAAACTGCTTGAGAGACTTACAGCATATTTTGGAAGACAGCCAAAGCTCCCGGATTGGGTATACAATGGGCTCATAATTGGTGTTCAGGGTGGAAATGAAAGGTCATTTGGATTGCTTGATAAGACCCTTGATAAGAACATCAAGGTAGCTGGCATATGGTGCCAGGATTGGTGCGGAAAGAGAGTGACATCATTCGGAAAGAGACTCCAATGGGACTGGAAATATCACAAGGAAATGTATCCGGATCTGCCAAAGAAGATTAAAGAGATAAATGCAAATGGCATAAAATTTTTAGGATATGTTAATTCATATCTGGTAAATGATGGTGAGCTCTATAAGGAAGGCAGGGAAAAAGGCTATTTTGCAACAAAGGCAGATGGCAGTGATTATCTCGTGGATTTTGGTGAATTTTATTGTGGAGTTGTGGATCTCACAAACCCGGAGGCATTCGAGTGGTTTAAGGATATTATTAAAGAATACACACTTGGTATAGGCATTGATGGCTGGATGGCAGACTTTGGAGAGTATCTGCCTACAGATGATATATGCTTATACAGCGGCAAATCACCTATGATTGAGCACAATCACTGGCCGGTGCTATGGGCAAAGTGTAACTATGAGGCAGTAAAAGAGTCAGGAAAGCTTGGAGATGTGGTTTACTTCATGCGTGCCGGAGGTGCCGGAAGCCAGAAATACTGCACATTGCTGTGGGCCGGCGATCAGTCTGTTGACTTTACAATACATGATGGACTCGCATCTGTTATCTGCGGAGCACTTAGTGCAGGAATGATGGGATGTGGGCTCACGCATAGTGATA
>OIRS01000362.1_pt1 | contig 12358 bp, 10 predicted proteins | sample 1586331 | NCBI WGS metagenome assembly OIRS01 (sample SAMN02674964, study PRJEB24791) | human gut metagenome, SKBSTL008 | isolation source: stool | host: Homo sapiens | place: USA | reverse complement strand
CTTTTATGCATTTTGGAAAGTTAGACAAACATCATACTTAAAATCATTCATTCAGCGGGCCAGCAGCAGCAAAAGTGCCGATGCCACCGCCTGCAGGATCAGCCAGCGGGCTACCACCTGCTCATCGCTCCAGCCCATCCGCTTGCGCACATGGTCGTGCAGCGGGGTCAGCGTTTTTTTCAGGATGCTGATGTGCAAAAACCGCTTGAAGCTGATCTTCAGGATGCCCAGGCTGCCGTCCACAATGAACACCAGCGCGGCCAGCAGAAAGGCGAAGGGGTGGCTGCTCTTGAGGGCCAGGACGGCCAGGAAGAAGCCCATGGCGCGGCTGCCCGCGTCACCCATCAGCAGGGTGGAAGGCTTGGCGTTCTGCCACAGGTAGGCCAGCAGGGCACCAATGAACACGATGCCTGCGGTGGCGTAATCCCCCAGTTCCTCCCAGTAGGCCAGCAGGAAGGTTCCGATGCTGACCACGGCAAGGCTGGCGGAAAGGCCGTCCACGCCATCGGTGCAGTTGACCACATTGATGCTGGCCCAGATCAGGACGATGATGAGGATGAGGTAGACGGCATAGGGCAGGCTGAAGCTCCAGCTCAGGAAGTTGACCTCTGTGCCGTTGAAGTTCAGGTAGGTCACGCCCGCCACAACGGCGATGACCAGATCGATCAGGCCCTTTTTGTACTCGTTCCAGGCGGTCTCGGCGGCATCGTCAAAATAGCCGGAGAGCATGGACGCAATGAGCAGGACGGTGTAGATGACGTACTCTGCCTTAAAGGGCACCACGGCCAGCGTGACCAGTGCGATGCAGAGTACAAAAATGAGGCCGGAACCCCGGGCCTTGCCCTTGGAGAGTTCGCCGTTCACGGCAAACGCGCGGCCATGGTCGTGGGGGAGCTTATCGTGGAACACCGAGTCCATCAGCGCGGTCAGCGCAAATGCAAGCAGAAAGCCCAGCGCATCCACGGTGCGCGGGTTGCCAGAAAGCAGTTGAAGCATAGTTTTTTTCCTCTTTCCCGGAGCGGCAGAGGCCGTTCCTGTTCTTTCACGGCTGGATACAAATGAAGTGTATCACGCCCGGGCCAAAAAATCAATCTCCGGGGCAAGGTCTACCCCGGGGGTAGATGGGTTGACATTTTTCGCCCCCCTGTCTATAATGGGAGGACAAACGCCCTTTCGAGGGTATTTTTTTGTCTCACAGGAAAATCGGAGAAAAAGGAGAAGACATGAAACTTTCACTTGAACAGCTTTCGGCCCGGATGCGGCAGGGTGAGACCATCCCCTCCCGCCAGACGGCCCAGGTGGCTCTGGCGCTGAGCATCCCCTCCATTCTGGAGCAGCTGGTGGTCACTGCCATGGGATACATCGACGCTGCCATGGTGGGCCACATCGGTGCAGAAGCTACTGCTTCCATCGGCATCGTCAGCTCCAGCACCTGGCTGCTCCACGGCGTTCTGGTGGGCCTGTACACTGCCCTCTCCATCCAGATCGCCCAGTATCTGGGGGCTGACCGGCAGGATGATGCCCGCAGCGTACTGCGACAGGCCATGCTTTTCAATGTGATCCTGGGCGTGGGTGCCGCCCTTTTCGGCCTGGGCATCAGTCCCTTTCTGCCGGGGTGGCTGGGAGCTGACCCCTCCCTGCGGGCAAACGCCACAGCCTACTTTGCCATCTGGTCAACGGCTCTGCCCTTCACCATGGCCATGGGCATGTACGCCTCCATCCTCCGGGCGGCAGGCTACGCCCTGACCGCCAGCCTCATCAGCGTGCTGGTCTGTGTGCTGGATGCCATCTTCAACTTCTTCCTCATCAACCCCACCCGGACGCTGTGGGGCATCACCGTCTGGGGTGCCGGGCTGGGTGTGCCCGGCGCAGCCCTGGGCACCGCCCTGGCCACTGTGGTGGGCGGCCTGCTGGCTTTGGCCATCCTGCTGCTGCGGGAAAGCCCCCTCTGCATCCGGAAGCCTGCCCCCTGGAAGATTACCCGCTCCTGCCTGCGGAACCTGCTGTGGGTCGGCGGTCCTCTGGCGGGAGAACGTGCCGCCATCTCTCTGGCGCAGGTGGTGGTGGTGCGCATCGTGGCCGGCCTGGGTACCGTGGCCATTGCCGCCAACAGCCTGGCTGTCAACGCCGAGGGCTTGTGCTACATGGCGGGCTACGGCATCCAGAGCGCAGCTGTCACCCTCATCGGCCAGGCCGTGGGTGCCAACCGGAAGGATATGGCCAAGCGTTTTGCCTGGCTGTGTACCGGCCTTGGCATGGGGGTCATGGCCCTTTCCGGCGTTGGCCTGTGGATCTTTGCCCCCGCCCTGATGAGCCTTTTCACCACCGATGCGGCTGTCATCGCTCTGGGTGCTCAGGTTTTGCGCATCGAAGCCTGGGCCGAGCCCATGTTCGGTGCCTCCATCGTGGCCAGCGGTGCCATGCAGGGTGCGGGCGACAGCACCTCCTGTTTTGTGCTGAACATATTCAGCATGTGGTGCATCCGGCTGACACTGGCGTTCCTGCTGGCTCCCCGGCTGGGCCTGATGGGCGTTTGGGGTGCCATGTGCTGCGAATTAAGCATCCGGGGCCTGCTGTTCCTCATCCGCCTTGCCCGGGGCAAGTGGCTGGAAAAGGGCGCGCTGTCTTAAATCGAATCGATATAAGCAAAAAAGAAAGGACGCTTTCGCGTCCTTTCTTTTTTGTTCTGTCACTCACTTCCGGCCATGCAGGATGGGAGAGAGCGGCTTATAGATCAACATGCAGATCAGGGCATCCAGCAGGCCCTTGACCAGAGTGAAGGGCATATTGAAGATGACCAGGCACTTGATGAGGCTGTTGGCAGAGGGCAGGATAGCCTGATACATGCCCAGGATGGCTTCCATCGGCATGTGGTAGAACTTGACGTAGGCCGGGTAGGTGATGAAGTAGTTGGACGGCACACTGAACAGGGCCATGGCCACGGCACCGGCCACTGCGCCGATGATGGCGTTCTTGCGGCTCTTGTGGTGCTTGTAGAGGTAACCGGCCAGTGCGGAGAACACCGCACCCAGCATGAAGTTGCACAGCTCACCCACCAGTGCGGTAGAGGTGCCCTTGATGACCACATGGAGCAGGTTCTTCATAAAGCTGATGATCACACCGTACACCGGGCCAAGGGCAAAGGCACCCAGCAGAGCGGGCAGGTCGGAGAAGTCCATCTTGACGAAGGACGGGATGAGCATCGGGAGCGGGAACTCGATGAACATCAGGATAAAGGCCACCGCGCTGAGCATGGCGGCAACGGTCAGGTTACGGGTCGTGTTTTTCTTCATGGTAATATCCTCCCGGGGCGTTCTGGCCCCAAATCAAAGATTGGAAAGCCCCTTTCGCGTGGTTCGGAACCGGGAAGACAATCAAAAACGCGCCCTGCCGCAGCAAACACTGCAACAGGGCGCGTAGACAAATCGTATTGCCTGCCGTTTCTTGCATCCGGACTATACCGTTGGCCCCGGAGTCTCACCGGGTCAGCACCCTTGCGGGTGGTCGCGGGCTGTACCGCCAGTGGGGAATCTCACCCCGCCCTGAAACGAACTTTCTGGCCAAGAGTATAACGCGGCTGCTCCGCCTTGTCAACCCCTTTTTTATTTGCCCTGCACGGGCCGGATATGGTATACTGTGGGACAGGATGTTACAATTTCTGATACAAGGAGCTTTTTGCCATGATTTTTACCGTTCGTGACCTCGGGTTCGAGATCGGGCCTTTTTTGCTGGAGGGCTGGTGGGCGCTGGCTGCCCGGGCTGTCTGCGCCGCTGTCATCGTTTTTGCGGGGCTTCTGGTCGGCTGGCTGCTGCGCCGGAAGATCTTTCCCGCTCTGCTGGCCCGCAGCTGGCACTTTGCCGCCACGCCCATCCTCCTGCGCAGCTTACAGGGCCCTTTGGAGCGGATGGCCTTTTACAGCGGCCTGTATCTGGCCCTGACCAGCCTGCCGTGGGCCATTCCGAGCCTGACAAAGTTTCTGTTCACGGCCTATAAGATCGCAGCGACCCTCCTGTTCTGTCAGGGCCTGTACAACGCTTCTGAGGTAGCCGACCTGCTGCTGGCCTCCTTCAGCCCGGAGATCCGGAACAACAAGACCCTGCGCTCCCTGCTGGACACCACTTACAAGGTGCTGGTCATCATTCTGGGCGCTGCCACCTGCGCGCAGATCGTCGGCTTCCCCATCGGCAGCATCGTAGCCGGTGCCGGTCTTGTGGGTCTGACCATCTCGCTGGCCGCGCAGGAAAGCGCCAGCAACCTGTTCAGCGGCATCGTCATCCTGCTGGACAAACCCTTTTCCATCGGCGATTGGATCACCGTGGGCAATGTGGAGGGCGAGGTCATCGACATCAACTTCCGCTCCACCCGCATCCGCTCCATGGACCACAGTGTAATCATTATCACCAACAGCCAGATCTGCGCCTCCACCGTCCAGAACGCGGCCCTGCGCACCATGCGGCCCTACAAGTTCACCCTTGGTGTCACCTACGGCACCACCCGTGCCCAGCTGGAAAAGCTGATGGCTGACCTGCAGGCCATGCTGGACAACAGCCCTTACACCAACAAGGGCACCAACATCGTCCGGCTGACCAGCTTTGGCGATTCCAGCATCAACATCCTCATCTCGGCCTACCTGACCACCAACGTCTATGCCACCTTCCTGCAGCAGCAGAATGATCTGAACCTGAATATCATGGACGTGATGCAGGCAGACGGCGTGGACTTCGCCTTCCCCTCCACCAGCGTCTACATCGAAAAGAATTGAGCATACCAGAACGCCCCCTGTGTGCCTGCTGCGGCGCACAGGGGGCGTTTTTATCATACGTCATTCCCGGGTCCTGATCTCGATCGTTCTGCCGCCAAGATTTTCATAGACGCGGTGGGAGACGGAGAGCACCGTGCGGCCCGCGGAGGCGCGGCGCAGAGCCTCCAACACGCGGGCCTCCGTTTCGGCATCCAGATTGGCGGTGATCTCATCCAGCAGCAGCACGGCGGGGTCTGCGGCGGCGGCACGGGCAATGGCCAGCAGCTGCCACTCGCCCTGCGAGAAGATGCCCTCGGTACAGACGGTGTCATAACCCTCCGGCAGAGCCCGGATGGCAGCATCGATCCCGGCCAGTGCGGCGGCATCCCTTGCCATTTCCCTGGTGATCTGCGGGTCTCCCAGCGTGATCTGTTCCAGCACGGTGCCCGGCACGCGGGAGAAATGCTGTTCCACACAGCCGATGCAGGTGCGGCGCTCCCGGTCGGTGATGTCCCCCACATTCACGCCGCCGATGGTCACCGTACCGGTCTCCGGCTGATACAGGCCCAGCAAGAGCTTGAACACGGTGCTCTTGCCCGCACCGGTGCGGCCCACCAGCGTGACCTGCTCCCCCTGTTTCACGGTCATGGAAAAATCCTTCAGAACGTGCCGCTCCCCATAGCCGAAGGTGACATGCGCAAATTCCACATCGCCCCGGGCAGCCTCCCTGCGCGCGGGCGGGATCGTGCGCTCCGGCTGGTCGAGAAAGGCATCGATGCGCCTGACACCCGCCATGGCCGACTGGATGGTCTGGATCTCCATGCCCAGGCTCTCGATGGGGGCGAAGATGCGGGAGATGTAGTTGATGACGGCCACCGAAGTGCCCACCGACATACCGAACAGGGTCAGGAGCTGTGCGTTCCCCGAAGCGGAGAGCAGCATCACGATGCCGACCACAACGGCATTCAGCAGCAGCACCACCGGCGAATAGACGGCATCATAAAAATTGGTGCGCTCCATGGCGGCATAGCTGTCACCGATGCACCGGTCATACCGGCGCTCCATGTAATCCTCCATCCCCAGCGCCCGGATGGTGCGGATGTTGTGCAGGGTCTCGGGCACCTGCCCGGAGACTGCGGCGACCGCGCGGCGGTTGTCCAGCTGCGCGGCCAGCATCCGCTTCTGGACGTAACGGGTAAACACGGCAAACAGCGGCAGCACCAGCAGCAGGATCAGCGCAAGGCCGGTGTTTTTTACCGCAATGACCCCCATGATGGAGACAATGCGGCAGGCATCTGCCGCCATGCTGATGATGCCGGAAGTAAACAGGGCTTCCACCGTGTCCACATCGCCCGAAAAGCGGGCGGCCACCTCGCCGGGATTCTGCTCTGCCAGTGTACCGGCGGGCAGGCGGCTCAGCTTTCGGGACATCTCCGAGCGCAGGGCATGGGTCATCCTCTGGCCAAAGAGCACCAACAGACTTTCCTGCGCCGAGGTGAGCACACCTTCCAGTGCAAGGCTGCCGAAGTAGAGCAGCACGGCCAGAAAGGACAGCGGGAGGCCCGCGGTCAGACGGTCAATGACCCGGGCCAGCAGCAGGGGCGGCAGCAGGGATGCCGCCACCGAAGCCGCCACACACAGCACCGTGCCCACCGTGAGAAGGCGGTGCGAAGCCGCTGCCATCCGGACGGCAGCAAACACGCCGTGATCATTTTTCTGTTTCATGCGCCCTCTCCCCCTTTCAGGCCGGTCTGGCTTTCATACAGCTGGCGGTAGACCGGAACCGCTGCCATCAGCTCCTCGTGGGTGCCAACGGTGGTCCTGCCGCCCTCCATAAAGATGATCTGCTGCATCTGCGGAAAATGGTACAGCCGGTGGGAGATCAGGAACACCACCTTATCCCTGGCATACGCCTGCAGCTCGGCAAAGATCGCATCCTCGGTGCTGCGGTCCAGTGCCGAGAAGGGGTCATCCAGCACCAGCACCGGGCGGGGATGGGCCAGCGTCCGGGCCAATGCCAGACGCTGTGCCTGCCCGCCGGAAAGGCGGGTGCCGCCGCTGCCGATGACCGTCTCCGTGCCCTTTTCCATGGCCAGCACTTCCTCCTTCAGGGCAGCGGCTGCAAGCCACGGCATGACATCCTGTTCGCTGCCGCAGAGGACATTATTCTGCACGGTGTCGGCACTCAGTTCCGGGTCATGGCCCAGATACCCGACCGTGGCGGCGATCTGGCGCGGGGTCAGGGCGGAAAACTCCCTGCCGCCAAAGCAGACCGAGCCTTGATAGGGCGCTTCGCAGAGGAATACGCGGCCAAGGGTGGATTTTCCGCAGGCGACCGGGCCGGTGATGCCGATGATATCGCCGGGGTGGGCCGTCAGGCTCAGGCCGGAAAAGACAGGCTCTTCGCCATAGGAGAAGGCGAGTTCTTTCAGCGTCACATCCTGTGCCGCCGGGATCTGCAGGGCATCCAGCTGCTCGGGCGTTTTCATCAGGGGTCTGATGCGCTTCCAGGAGACCTCTGCCTTTTGCACCGCGTTGAAGAGCTTGGCCACCTTGGAGGATTTGACCACCAGCTTGGTGAAACAGGAAAGGAAGGTGGTGAAGGCGGCGATATCCCAGCTGCTCCAGCCAGTACCCAGCACATTCTTTGCGCCGAACCACAGGATGAAGAGGGTCCCTGCCTCGGATGCCGCCAGATAAAGCGGCGGCAGAGCGGACTGCCACACGTTGTTCCGCACGGCAGTCTTTTCGTAAAGGCTCAGGGCCTCCTCGTATTTTTCCATCCGGGCCTCCTCGCAGCCGTAGATGCGGTAGGTCACGGCATTCCGGGCACGGTCCAGCGTGGCACTGCTCAGGGCACCGGCGGCCTTTTTATAGGCCGCACCGGCGCACTGCACTGGCTTTTTCATCCCTGCCGCGCAGACATAGGACACGGGAGTAAAAAGCAGGCCCAGGATCGCCAGCCGCCAGTCGTACACCAGCAGCATGACCGCATAGCCCGCCAGCGCCACACCGGTGTCAAACACCTCCGTGGTGAACTTGCGCATTCCCTCCACACAGTCGTCCACATCGGCGATGGCCTTGGTCATCAGCTCACCGGCCCCCTCTTTTTCCAGCGCTGCCCGGCTCTGCCGCACCAGATTGGCGTACAGGATACCCTTCATCCGGCGGTTGATATTGTTGGCGAAGCGGCGCACATAAAAGCGTTTGATGAAGCGCGCCGCCTGCACCAGCAGTGTGACCGCAATGTAGGCCAGCACCAGCAGCGCCATTTGGGCAGCAGTCTCACTGCCGCCCAGGATATCCGCCAGGCACTGGGCCAACCGGCCCTCGAACCACGGCGCGGCCAGCAGACCGATGTTATAGACAAGGCCCGAAAGGGTCACAAGGAGCAGCGGGAACCACTCCACCCTGAAATAGGAGAGGACCCGGTCCGGGCGGAACGATTTATCTTTTTTCATGGGGCATTTTACCTCCTGCGGGTGTTCCATTCAGTATACCACGGTACAAAAAGCATCTGGACAGCTTTGTTCAGAAAAAAGCCATGACAGCAGGAACAAAATGCAAGATCATTGCAATGGTCACCGCTGTCATGGCGATCGGTTTTCTTTGTATGAAAAATGCTCCCATCGGCAGGATCTGCATTGCAGTGGTGTGGGTCTGCCATCTTCTGTATTTCACCCTGCGGGTCAAAACCATCAAGCCCACAGAGCAGACTCAGGAAAGTGCAGAATAGATCCCCCCGGGATCCCATCAGATTGCGGACATCCATGGCACGCAGGGATACAGTTACGTTCTTATCGATTCACGAAATTCAGCGCCAGCACAAGCAGCAGCATGTGTACCGGGTAAAAGGCGTAGCAGGCATACTGGAACGGTTTGCTGTGGCAGCCCTGCCGCCCGCGATACAGCCAGATGGGCACCAGCGCCAGCAGCGCAAGCCCCTGCTGACACAGCTCAAACTCCATGCCGAACAGCCGGATGGGGTACATCAGCCCGCCCAGAAGCACCACGTTGATCCAGTACAGGGTCAGCACCTGTCCCAGCAGGCACCACCATTTCCGGCCCCGGAAAATGTAAAAAGCGAACACGGTCAGCACACCGGCACCGTAGTAATCTGTCATGCCCAGCGTTCCCAGCAGCGCCCCTGCTGCTGCCACTGCGGCGCACACCGGCAGCGAGACCCAGAGCTTTTGCTTTTTGCGCACCGTTTCCATCAGATGCACCCCCAGAAGCCCCAGCAGCAGCGTCCAGATCACGTTCTGGTGCACCGGGTAGAACCATGTCCCGCCATACATCAGATCAAAGGGCACTTCTGAAAGCAGCGCAAACAACAGCAGCCGCAGTGCATAACGCTTCAGATTCCGGGTATGAAAGTAGCCTTCCACTGTCATAAATGCAAAGATAGGGAACGCCAGCCGCCCGGCACAGGTCAGCCAGTCCTGCGCCGGCAGAAGGGTCGCCCACAGGTGATCCATCAGCATCAGCGCCATGGCAATGATATGAAGTGCTGCTGCACTCAGGTCAATGCAATTTGCGGCAGTGGAACGAATCGGTTTGGTTGACATGATCATACCTCGTCTTTGTCGAAATTTGGTCGTTCTGTCTGGAATACGAACGAGTCCCGCAAAGAATTGCAGCCCCGGCAGTTTTTTACCGCCGGGGCTGCAGCACTTCATCGCTTATCCCTCCGGTTTTGCACCGGCCATTTTGGATACGGCAAGCATCCAGGGCAGCTTCTGCCATTTGCTCTGCCTGCAAAATGGGGGATGCAGTGCACCCGCCCCGCAGGCGGAAAAATGCTCCCGCAGCAGTCTGCGGGGCAAATTCAGAAAGGGTGGCTTGCCTGCCTGCCCATGGAGACGTAAGCACAAAAGCAGGAATGCGGGAAAGGGCAAGGGACGATTTCGGCGAAGAAACGTCTGGCGGTGGCGGAAAAGCCGAACGCAAGATTTTTTCAATTATGCTGGCTCGTAAGGTGAACCGGACCGAAACTTCCTTGCGGAACTATGCAGCGTTATCGTTCATCTGCACCTGAACCGGCAGCCGCGTCCCCGGCGCTTGCCGCACCCAAAATGGCCGGTTGGCGGCGTGTCACCCTTTGGCGTTTTCCAGATAGGTCTCAAACGCTTCGGCAAAGCTGGCGTTCACATCAAAGGGGACTGCATAGTCCACCCGGGAGGTCACAAGGCACAGGTCGATCCGGTTGGAGGTCTCGTCCGCCTGCCGGTTCAGCTTGCCCAGAGCAGCATGGATGACCCTGCGGTCATAGTTGATGGTGGTCACCCGCTTCACATCACAGCGGTAGGCGATCTGGTTGCCCTCCGCATTGAAACGGTAGCCGGTACCGCCGCCGGAAAGCAGCTGCTCGGAGCTGCGCAGGTCGTTCATTCGCTTGAAGGTGCGGGCGACGCTCTGGCGTGCGGCGTTCAGGCTGACCTCGCTGTCCATATCCATGTCCAGCGCATCCTTTGCCTTGCGGATGGCAGCGAACAGGCGGCCCTTCTCCTCCAGCAGATAGAGCATGAACCGGGCAATATCGGTGATCTGCTGAGCATATTCGGTCTGGGGCAGATCCAGGATCGTCTCGTCCTCAGCCTCTGCCATGACCTTGTGGCGCAGATAGGTGTTGGCCACATTCGTCACGTTGGAATCGCAGTCCAGAATACCCTGGGCCTCGTCCAAAAGGGCCTGCAGCTTGTTCTGATAGCGGAATGCTTCTTTCAGATTCATTGTATCCACCTCGTTTTTTCTTGGTCGCTGTGCGTTCCCGTCTGTTTTCCTCTATTGAACCATATTTTCGGGCAAAGCACAAGCCGCCCGCCAAAAGTGCATCAAAATGCAAAACGCCCCAACATGTTCTTTACCACACGTTGGAGCGCTATTTTCTGGAGCAGGATACGGGACTCGAACCCGCCGCCTACTGCTTGGGAAGCAGTCGCTCTACCGGATGAGCTAACCCTGCAGGACTGCTCCATTAGTGTAGCAAAGTGCAGCGGTTTTGTCAACAGTTTTTTCTGTCGGAACGCGGCAGGCGGAAAAAACTTGCTTTTTGCGCCAGTTGCTTTATAATGAAAGATAGATTATCACAATGGAAGGAATTCTACATGATCTTTGTGCCCATGCTGCACTATCTGCAGAACAAAAACTCATTCAGCGGCAACGAGGATGGGATGCGCTACCTCATCACCCCGGGCAAGCGCTCCGTCCCCGACCCGGACGGCGGCGAGGAGGCTAAAAAAGAAGAGGCCATCCTCACGGTAGATCTCTGGCCCGAGCCGTGGACGCTGGACAAGACCGACCCGGCCCTGCGGCGGCGGGAGATCTTCCCGATGACCGAGGAGGGCCGCACCGCAGTCGCCCAATATCTGAACGATGCCTACAACGCCGAACCGGAACGCTGGAGCGCCCACCCGTCCATCCTGGACTGTGAGCCCTGGACACCGCCCGCACCGGAACCGGATGCCGAAACACAACACTGAGGTGCACCATGATCTACCGACTGAAAGAATTCAAGGGTGACACCATCCCGGTGCCGCAGCTGGTCTTTTCCAAGCTGGGCATTGCGGAGGAATATAACGTCCGGGTGGCTCTGTATGTGCTGGCCACCGGCATCACTGACCCGGAGAAGCTCTGCGCCGACTTAAAGCTTCGCAGCAAGATGACCGCCGAGAGTGCCCTGTCCTTCTGGGCCGGTGCGGGTCTGCTGGAACGGTACGAGGAGAACGCTGCCCCGGGCGAGGAGCCCACAGCCCCTGCCCCCATGACCTGGAGCGAGATCGCAGCGGCCAGCCGCACCGACCCCATGATCTCCTCCCTCATCGACTGCGCCCAGACCAGCTTTGCCCGCCCGCTGACCCACCCCGAAATGGAAAAGCTGGTAAACTTCTATGTGCAGGAGGCCTTTGCACCCGAGACCGTTATGCTCTGCGTGGCCTATGTAGCCAGCCGGGGCAAGCGGACGATGGGTGCCGTCAGCCACGAATTGAAGGTCTGGCGGGCCGAGGGTGTGGAGACCGGCGAACAGGCCGACGCACACCTCCAGCTGCTGGCCCTGCGCGCCCAGCGGGAGCAATACGTCAGCGGCCTGCTGGGCATTGCCGACACTGAGCTGACCCTTGGCGGGCGCAAGGCCATTGCCCGCTGGTACGAGGTCTACGGCTACGATGATGCCATGGTGCAGGAAGCCGCCGTGCAGGCCGGGCCCAAGCGGGATCTCTGGTACTGGAACAGCATCCTCAAGACCTGGAACGCCAAGGGCCTGCGCACCGTCCACGATGTGCGGGGCCCGGTGGCCGGGATGGGTGCCAGCCGGAACCTCCGGGTGGACCGCACCGAGCCCAGCGGAAACGATTTTCTCAAGAACGCTGCCCGCCGCCGTCCGCTCCGCAAAAAGACGGACACGCCTGCAGAATAAGGAGCTTTTATGCGTACCAAACAGGAACTGTATCAAGCCGCCCTGCGCACGGTGGCTCTGCGGCGGCAGACCGCCCGCGCCAATGCCGAGGATGCCCGGCTGGAGGCGGAGGCCGCCATCCCGGCCCTGCGCCACGCTGAGGACGAGGTGCGGGTGCGGGGCATCCGCTGCGCACTGGCCGGTGCTGCGGGCAAGGACC
>OIRS01000338.1_pt1 | contig 12949 bp, 9 predicted proteins | sample 1586331 | NCBI WGS metagenome assembly OIRS01 (sample SAMN02674964, study PRJEB24791) | human gut metagenome, SKBSTL008 | isolation source: stool | host: Homo sapiens | place: USA | reverse complement strand
ATGAAGGAGAACTTTGGTTGGAGATCATGCTAGTTGATGGGATCAACGATGATGAGCAGTCTATTCTTAAGTTTCAAGAATTATTAAAAGAATTAAAATATGACAGACTATACTTAAATACACCAGTTCGTCCGCCAGCAGAAGCAGATGTGAATGTCGTATCTGAAGAACGCATGCGATATGCGGTTGAGACACTTGGTGGTATTTCGATTGAGATGATGAGTTCTGGTGCATTTTTCAGTGAGATTGAAGATGACTATGAAGCGGTTAAATCCATTATCGGAAGACATCCTATGAATCAGTTTGAAGTACGAGGATTCTTAGAAAGCAGAGATGTGAAAGATCCAGAAGCGATGATGGAACAGATGAAAAAAGATGAAGCGATCCATGTGATCGATTACAAAGGAATCCTGACGTTCCGTTTAAAATAGTACAATGATCGGATTATAAAAAGGAGAAACAAAATGAAGCATAGTGTAAAAAGAGTGGCAGCAATTCATGATCTGTCTGGTTTTGGAAGAGCTTCGTTGACAGCGATCATTCCCATCCTTTCATCCATGGGAGTGCAGGTCTGTCCATTGCCGACAGCGATCCTTTCCAATCATACTGGGGGATTTGATACCTTTAGTTTTGTAGACTTTACAGATCATATGCAGGACTATATCGATCATTGGAAAGAGCTAAATATCGATTTTGACTGTATTTATTCTGGATTCTTAGGATCTGAACGTCAGATTGAGATCGTTTCCGGATTTATTGATGATTTTGGAACAGAGGATAATATGGTTGTGATCGATCCAGTCCTTGGAGATAATGGAAACTTGTATTCAACGATGGATCAAGGATTAGTTGAAGGAATGAAACGTCTGGTAACAAAAGCTGACATTATTACACCCAATTTTACAGAAGTAAGTCTTTTATTAGGGGAAGAATACAAACAGACAACAACCGATGAAGAGATCAAAGAATGGGTAAAACGTTTGTCTGATATGGGACCAGATATCATTGTTGTGACAAGTGTTCCAGATAAAGAGAAAGATAAAGATTCTAATGTGATCGCTTACGATAGAACTTGTAATACATATTGGAAGATAAAATGCCGTTATATCCCAACATTTTATCCGGGAACAGGAGATGCTTATACTTCTGTTATGATAGGAAGCCTGTTAGACGGAGACAGTCTGCCAATCGCACTGGATAAGGGTGTGCAGTTTATCACACAGGCGATCAAGGCAAGTTATGGATTTGATTATCCAAACAGAGAGAGAGTATTGGAAGTATTGAAAATGCCGGTAGTTTTAGGTGGATATGAAATGATTTGATATCGAAAGCTAAAAAAGGAGGTGTCTGACATGTTTTATTTACTAGACCCAGAAAAATGGGAACGACAGAAACATTTTGAATATTATATGCAGATGATACCATGCGGTTATACTGTTACAGTACGTCTAGATGTGGAAAATCTGTATCAGCAGGTCAAAAAATGTGGATTAAAGTTTTATCCGGCATTTATTTACTGCACAGGAAAAGTTGTTAATGAGAAAAGAGAATTTAAAATGGGAGTCGATCAGGAAGGAAGACCTGGTTATTTTGATGTGATGCATCCAAACTTTACGATCTTTCACAAAGATGATCATACATTTTCAGACATCTGGTCTTATTATGATGATGATTTTCAGACATGCTATCAAAACATTATAAATGATATGGAAACATACAAAGATGTCAAAGGACCCAAAGGAAAAGAAGGGCAGCCGTCAAACTTTTTTTGTATCTCCTGTGTGCCATGGATGGATTTCACAGGCTACAGCACATGGGTGCCAACTGGAAGACCAAATCTATTTCCGATCATTACATTTGGAAAATATGTGGAAGAAGAGGGCAGAAGAAAGCTGTCTGCTGCTTTGACGATATCTCATGCATCCGCAGATGGATATCATGCTAGTATGTTCTTTGAAAGACTGCAGGAAGTATTAGATGAATTTGTAATTGATCAGTAATTGATGCATTGTTCAAAGTTTATAATTCATTTTTAAGTGAAAAAAATCGATGATTATAATAGCAGCATGTATTATGAAAATCCATTTTATTTATTTCCCTTGCAAAAATCCAGCCGAAGTAGAAGCGGACAACTTCTCCAACATTGATGAAATTTCCTCATCAGACTCCTTGAAACCACCCGTGATCCACTGTCGGATCACAGCCATGCATCCGCTCACAATATAAATATGCAAAGAAGACAAGGTTTCTGCATCATAATCAGGCCGGCGGCTCTGCCACATTGGCATGGTCCAGTGTTGGGTGGCAAGCAGAAGTTTATTCTGGAATCCAGGATCACCATGGTCTGAGAACAACAATCTTACCAACTGCTTATGCTCACTGATATAAAAGATAATAGAATTCATCAACTGTGAAATTGAATTTTCCTTCTCAAACTGGATCATATCTTCTTCTAGAGTATTTAAAATCTCATCTTCAATCGACTCCAGAAGATCCATCGGACTGGAATAATACGTATAAAATGTACTGCGGTTAATATCCGATTTCTCACATAGGCGGGAAACGGATATTTTTTGTATTGGCTGTTCTTTTAATAAATAAAGCAGGCTCTCTCTGAGCGCACGTTTTGTTTTCAAAATACGACGATCAGTTTTCTTCTCTACCATATCAAAAACTCCTTTAAAATCATATAAAAAAGATAATCTACAAAACAATGAAAAATGTTCGATAACCACCAAAAACACTATTTTGGTGGTTGTTGTATACACATACATTTATTATAATATACATATGAATGAAAAACAACAGTTGTATGATAAAAGGAGGCACAAACATGAACCGGCAAGATTTTTATGATGGAAAATTATTTGATGCATATCGTTATATGGGTGCACATAAAGACGGTGATAAGATTCGTTTTGTAACCTATGCACCAAGAGCCTCCAGGATATCGATCATTGGGGAGTTTAATAACTGGAATGAAGAATTTATGGAACAAGACGCACAAAGTGGTTTCTTTTTATTCTACTCCGACAAAGCTAAAGAGGGTCAGATGTACAAATATTGCATCTACGGACCAGATGGCAATCGGCAGGAACATTGCGATCCTTACGGATTTGAGATGGAACTAAGACCAGGAGCATGTTCGATCATCAGAGATATCACAACATACAGATTCAATGACAGATCATGGATGCAGATGAGAAGTGCCGGAATGGAAGATGCCATCAATATCTATGAGATGCATATGGGTTCATGGAGAATGAATAAGAAAGATGAGAATGGATGGTATCAGTATGATGAGATTGCCAAGATGCTCGTTCCATATCTAAAACAAAATAATTATACCCATGTAGAATTAATGCCACTGTCAGAACATCCATTTGATGGATCATGGGGATACCAAAACACTGGATTTTTTGCACCAACGAAACGTTATGGAACTTCAGATAAATTAATGAAATTTGTTGATATGATGCATCAGGCAGGGATTGGAGTCATTATGGATTTTGTGCCAGTTCATTTTGCAGTAGATGGATATGGACTGAAATTATATGATGGAACTCCATTATATGAATACGATAATAAAGATACTGGAGAGAGTGAATGGGGAAGTTGCAACTTTATTCATTCCAGAAGAGAAGTTCAGTGCTTCTTGCAATCAGCGGCCAACTATTGGCTGGAAGAGTATCATTTTGATGGAATCCGTATGGATGCAGTGAGCCGCCTGATCTACTGGCAGGGAGATGAAAGCAGAGGAGTCAATGATACAGCGATCGACTTCTTAAAAGCATTCAATTTAGGTTTAAAACAACGTCATCCAACCGCCATGCTGATCGCAGAAGATTCCACTGCTTATCCAGGTGTGACAGAACCTGTATGGAAAGGCGGGTTAGGATTTGATTACAAATGGGATTTAGGATGGATGCACGATACTCTGGAATATTTTCAGACTGGACCAGAATATCGAAGTCGTGATTATCACAAACTAACATTCTCTATGGTGTATTTCTGGAATGAACGTTATATGCTAGAATATTGTCATGATGAAGTTGTACATGGCAAGGCAACGATCTTACAGAAGATGTATGGGGATTATGAAGATAAATTTCCACAGGCAAGGGCTATGTATATGTATATGATGATCCATCCAGGAAAGAAATTAAACTTTATGGGGAATGAATTTGGACAGATCAGGGAATGGAGCGAAGCACAGGAACAGGATTGGATGATCTTAAAATATCCGATTCATGATGCCTTCCATAAATATATGGTCAAATTAAATGACATTTACAAGAAAGAAAAAGCTTTCCATTATGATTATCATAGAGAAAACTTTGAATGGCTGGACTGTCATCAGGAAGAACGATGTATTTATGCGATCGGAAGAAAAACGGCAGATCACATGATCGTTGGAATCTTTAATTTCTCTGATAAAGAGCAGAAAGATTATAAATTAACGATCAAAGGACACCATACGAGAAGAACATTGTTACATACTGAATGGGAACAGTATGGTGGAACGATGAAGAAACGTAAAGAAAATATTCATCTAAAGAAAAAAGGAAAAGACAGTGAGCTTACGATCACACTTCCAAGATACAGTGGAGTTTTATTAAAACTAACGAAGAAAGAATAAGGCAGAAATTTTGAGTAAAAGGAGATAATATCATGAAAATATACGATTTAGTAATCATAGGTTCCGGACCAGCTGGAATGTCTGCAGCAATCTATGCACAGAGAGCAATGCTTGATTTTGTTATGCTCGAGAAAGAATATATGCCAGGAGGACAGGTTGTACAGACTTATGAAGTTGATAATTATCCTGGAATTCCAAAGACAAATGGAATGGATCTTGGATTAAAATTTTCAGAGCATGCGAAAGAACTTGGTGCTAAAAGTATTACAGCAGAAGTTAAAGAAATCTATGCAGACGAAGAAATCAAAGAGATCATGCTTAAGAATGGAGATATATTAAAAACAAGGACGATCATTCTTGCAACAGGAGCAGTTCATCAGACTTTGGGAATAGAAGGAGAAGAAAAATTAAAGGGAATGGGAGTATCTTATTGTGCAACATGTGATGGAGCATTTTTTAGAAATAAGGTAACAGCAGTTGTTGGTGGTGGAAATGTTGCATTGGAAGATGCAATATTCTTAAGCCGTATGTGTAAAAAAGTTTATCTGATCCATCGAAGAGATGAATTTCGTGGTGCAAAGATTCTTCAGGATGAAGTAAAGAAGAACGACAAGATTGAAATCTTATGGAACACGATTGTGACAAAAATCGATGGAGATGAGGTTGTGGAGGGACTTCATATACAAGATGTAGATAACCATGTGGATAAGTTACTAGATGTTGATGGAATTTTTATCGCTGTGGGGACAAAACCAGCTTCCGAGCTTTTATCTGGAAAGTTATCAACAGACGAAAAAGGATATATTATCGCAGGAGAAGACGGTGTTACAAATATTCCGGGAATCTTTGCTGCAGGGGATGGAAGAAGCAAAAATCTTCGTCAGGTGGTGACGGCGGTGTCAGATGGTGCCAACTGTGTGTATTCAGTCGAGCGATATCTTCAAAATGCCTAATTTTCAGACAATTTAAGCTATTTTTATATAGTGACTCATAAATTAAAAATCAACCGCTTTTTATCGATTTGTGCTAGTTGTATAACAAAAAGCAGGTTGATTTTTTTATGGAAAAATTACACACATATTGCTAACAAAATACCCACAAAGTTATCAACATACAGAAATGGCATATTTTAGCCAAAAATGAGTTACCCACAGAGTTATCCACATTATCCACATCCACAATTCGACAAATAATAACTGTGGATAACTTCAAAAAGAAACATATGTTTTGTTTACTATTTATAAAAAGATTTTGTTTTCTTAATCAGAATTATATGTTATAATGAATTCATACAAAAAAGGTAAAGGAGATGGGAGCCATGAAATTCATTATTAGTGGAAAGAACATTGAAGTTACAGAAGGTATCAAAGCAGCAATTGAAGAGAAACTCGGACGTCTCGACAAATATTTAGTAGACGATACGATCGTGAATGTAACTTTAAGTGTTCAGAAGGGAAGACAGAAGATAGAAGTTACCATTCCTATGAAAGGGCACATTATCCGTGCTGAAGAAGGCAGTGAAGACATGTATGTATCTATTGACCTGGTAGTAGATGTGATCGAACGTCAGATCCGCAGATATAAAACAAGACTTATGAATCAGAAATATGATGGAACAAGCTTCAAACAGGAATTTATGGAGCAGGAAGACGATGTGGAAGATGATGAGATCAGAATCATCCGAAGCAAGAAGTTTGCTATCAAACCAATGGATGTAGAAGAAGCTTGTGTACAGATGGAATTATTAGGACATGATTTCTTTGTATTCCGCAATGCTGATACATTTGAAGTCAATGTTGTATACAAGAGAAAAGGAAATACATACGGACTGATCGAACCTGAATTTTAGAAGATCGGAAGATGGAGGAGATCCTTATGACAAGGATCTCCTTTTTTCATACTTTTTTTTATAAAAAATTCAAAATTTATTGAGAATTTTTACAATTAGTTAACTTGCACCTTATAATGTTAAGTGTTACAATAGCAAAGACTATATAATAGATATAAGACTATCTTGATATCAGATGTCAGAGACAGAACGATCACAAGATGGAACAATCATAAAAAGAAACTTAGGAGATTATTTATGGGTTTATTTGATAAAGTATTTGGTTCTCACAGTGATAAGGAACTAAAACGAATCAGCAAGACGGTTGACAAGATCGAAGCACTCGATGAGTCCATGCAGAAATTGTCAGATGAGGAACTAAGACATAAGACTGTTGAATTTAAAGAAAGACTTGCAAATGGAGAGACATTAGATGATCTGTTACCAGAAGCATATGCAACAGTAAGAGAAGCCAGCAGCCGTGCGATCGGTTTAAAACATTACCGTGTACAGCTGATCGGTGGTATCATCCTGCATCAGGGACGTATCGCAGAGATGAGAACTGGTGAAGGTAAAACTTTAGTATCCACGTTACCTGCATATTTAAATGCGCTGGAAGAAAAGGGCGTTCATATCGTAACAGTCAATGATTATCTGGCAACTCGAGATGCCGAGTGGATGGGAAAAGTTCATAATTTTCTTGGATTAACTGTTGGCGTTGTTACAAATGATATGGAGAATGATGAACGTCGTGAAGCATATAACTGTGATATTACTTATATTACAAACAATGAATTAGGATTTGACTACTTAAGAGATAACATGGTCATTGAGAAAGAAGATCTTGTACAGAGAGATCTTCACTATGCGATCGTCGATGAGGTCGATTCCGTACTGATTGATGAGGCAAGAACACCACTGATTATTTCCGGTGAAAGTGGTAAGTCTACAGAATTGTACCGTGCATGTGATATCTTAGCCCGCCAGATGGAACGAGGAAGTTCTGATGGTGAATTATCCAAGATGGATATCTTAATGAACGAGGATATCGAAGAAGATGGAGATTTCCTTGTCAATGAAAAAGATAAACAGATCATGCTGACTGCAGATGGCGTGAAGAAAGTCGAGAAATTCTTCCATATTGAGAATCTTGCAGATCCAGAGAACCTTGCAATCCAGCACAATATCATCTTAGCACTTCGTGCACATAACTTAATGTTTAAAGACAAAGACTATGTAGTAAAAGATGATGAAGTATTGATCGTCGATGAATTTACAGGACGTATCATGCCAGGAAGACGTTATTCTGATGGTCTGCATCAGGCAATCGAAGCGAAGGAAAATGTAAAGGTTAAGAGAGAATCCAAAACTCTTGCAACGATCACGTTCCAGAACTTCTTCAATAAATATGACAAGAAAGCAGGTATGACAGGTACTGCACTTACAGAAGAACAGGAATTTAGAGAGATTTATGGAATGGACGTTGTTGTGATCCCAACAAACAAACCAGTTCAGAGAATCGATCATGATGATGCGATCTACAAGACAAAACGTGAGAAGATGAATGCTGTTGTCGAAGATATCATTGAATCTCATGCAAAAGGACAGCCTGTTTTAGTTGGTACGATCACCATCGAGATGTCTGAAGAATTAAGTGCAATGCTTAAGAAACGTGGAATCAAACACAACGTACTGAATGCGAAATTCCACGAGAAAGAAGCAGAGATCATCTCTCACGCAGGTGAGATCGGTGCCGTAACGATCGCTACGAACATGGCTGGTCGTGGTACTGACATCGTGCTGGAAGATGGTGTTGCAGAACTTGGCGGATTAAAGATCATCGGTACAGAACGTCATGAATCCAGACGTATCGATAACCAGTTACGTGGTCGTGCTGGACGTCAGGGAGATCCAGGTGAATCTAAGTTCTATTTATCACTGGAAGATGATCTGATGAGATTGTTTGGATCTGAAAGAATGATCAGTATATATAATGCACTGGGAATTCCAGAAGGAGAAGAAATCCAGCATAAGACGATCAGCAAGACGATCGAGAAAGCCCAGAAGAAGATTGAGAATAACAACTTTGGTATTCGTAAGAATCTGTTAGATTATGATAGAGTCAACAATGAACAGAGAGAAGTTATGTACAAAGAACGCCGCCGTGTTCTTGACGGAGATGACATGAAAGAATCTGTTTTAGGCATGATGAAAGAAACAGTTGCAAATCATGTATATCAGGTGATCAGTGATGAGCTTCCACCAGAAGAGTGGGATCTGGCAGCACTGAATGCAGAGTTGCTTCCAATTGTACCACTGAATAAGATCGTATTAACAGATGCAGAGAAATCTTCTGGTAAAGTTGATGATCTGGTAGCAAGATTACAGGAAGAAACAGTTGCATTATATGAACAGAAAGAAAAAGAATTCGAAGACTTTGATCTTCGTGAGATTGAACGTATTATCTTACTGAAAGTCATCGACCGCAAGTGGATGGATCATATTGATGATATGGATCAATTAAGGGAAGGAATTGGTCTTCAGGCATATGGACAGAGAGATCCAGTTGTTGAATACCGTATGGCTGGATTTGAGATGTTCAATGATATGACAAAGGCAATTCAGGAAGAGACAACAGGTGCACTGTTCCACGTACAGGTTGAGCAGAAGATTGAGAGAGAAGAAGCTCCAAAGATCACTGGAACAAACAAAGATGCAGAAGTTGAGAAGAAGCCTTATGTAAGAAAAGGAGCAAAAGTCGGCAGAAATGATCCTTGCCCATGTGGAAGTGGTAAGAAGTATAAGAACTGCTGCGGAAGGAATAAATAAGGAGTTTTTTATCAATGATTGAAGCAGAACAATTAAAATATAAATTAAACTCTTTTCAGGAACCACTAGAAGATCTTAGTGGTTCCCTTGCGTTAGAAGCAAAAAAAGAGAGAATTGATCAATTAGAACTGAATATGGAAGAACCAGGATTCTGGGATAATGTTGAGGAATCCCAGAATGTTATGAAAGAAGTCAAAAGCCTGAAAGGTGTTGTGGAAGAATATGATGATCTGAAAACAAAATATGAAGATATCGAGACTTTGATCGATATGGCAGAAGAAGATGAAGATGCCGATCTGATCGAAGAAGCCACTGCTTTGATGGATGAATTTGAAAAAACATATGAGGAATTACGTATTTCAACACTGCTAACAGGTGAATATGATAAGGATGATGCAATTCTTACACTACATGCAGGGGCAGGTGGAACAGAGTCTTGCGACTGGGCAGGAATGCTATACCGTATGTTCATAAGATGGGCAGGAAAGAAAGGTTATGGAACAGAAGTTCTTGATTATCTTGATGGGGATGAAGCAGGAATCAAATCTGTTACTGTGAAGATCACGGGAATGAACGCTTATGGATATTTACGATCTGAAAAAGGTGTTCACCGTCTTGTCCGAATTTCTCCATTCAATGCAGCAGGAAAACGACAGACATCGTTTGCATCCTGTGATGTAATGCCAGATATCAAAGATGATATAGAAGTTGAGATTGCAGATGAAGATATCCGGATTGACACATATCGTGCAAGTGGAGCTGGTGGACAGCATATCAACAAAACAGATTCCGCAATCCGTATTACGCATTTACCAACAGGAATTGTTGTACAGTGCCAGAATGAGCGTTCACAGCACAAGAACAAAGATCAGGCAATGAAGATGTTAAAGACAAAACTGTATCTGTTAAAACAGCAGCAACATTTGGAAAAATTATCAGATATCCGAGGTGATGTTGGGGATAATGGATGGGGAAACCAGATCAGATCCTATGTCCTGCAGCCTTATACAATGGTAAAAGACCACAGAACAAACTTTGAAAGCGGAAATCCAAGCGCTGTATTAGATGGGGATCTGGATGGATTTATGAATGCCTATCTTGCATGGGATAACAACAGTAAGAAGGAAGAAAATTAAACAGAAAACTTCCGGTCAGATCATGTATTTATTTTAAAACCAAATTTTCTATTGCATCATAAAAATATCTGTGGTAGTATTTTGTGCAAAGACAACTGTACACCACAGGAAAACAAAAGGAACCAGACATGAAAGAAACCAACTATTATGTAATTAAAAAGAAAGCAGTTCCAGAAGTGTTGTTAAAGGTGTTAGAGGTCCAGAAACTGTTAGATTCAAAGAGAGCAGTTTCTGTATTAGAAGCTACAGAGAAGGTGGGAATCAGTCGAAGTTCTTATTATAAGTATAAGGATGATATTTTCCCATTTTATGCTGGTAAGAAAGGACGTAGTATCACATTCGTGATCGAAGTCGATGACCAGCCTGGCGTTATGGCCTCGATCCTTAACATTTTTGCACTTTATAAGGCAAATATCCTGACGATCCACCAGAGTATTCCAATTAATGGAAAGGGACTCTTAACAGTCAGTGTTGACATCGAAGACAGCGAGACGGATGTCTCGGCTATGATTCAGGATGTTGAGAAGATAGAAGATGTATCTTATGTAAAAATAATTGCAATGGAATAGATGTATAAATATACATGACACATTTTTGGAGGACAGAATGAAATACGTTATTGTTTTAGGAGATGGAATGGCTGACGAGCCAATCGAAGCAGCAGGTGGGAAGACACCACTTCAGTTAGCAGACAAACCAGTGATGGATGAGATGGCGAAAGTTTCCGAACAGGGAATCGCTTATACAGTACCATCCAATTTACCAGCAGGAAGTGATGTAGCCAATCTTTCTATGTTAGGATATGACCCACAGGTTTATTATTCCGGAAGATCACCCCTTGAGGCATTAAGCATTGGTGTTGATATGAAAGATACAGATATTGCACTTAGATGTAACGTTGTAACCGTATCTGAAGACGAAGATTATGAAGATAAGACGATCATCGACCACAGCGCAGGAGAGATTACTTCTGAGGAAGCAGCGATCCTGATCGAAGCTGTGAGAAAAGAATTAGAAGATGATGAATATAAATTTTATCCGGGAGTCAGCTACCGCCATTTAACGATCTGGGATCATGGAGAAGTAGTCGAACTTGTACCACCTCATGATGTTTTAGGACAGAAGATCGGGCAGTATCTTCCAAAGCAGGAGAAGCTAAAAGAGATGATGGAAAAGAGTTTTGATATCTTAAATCATCATCCAATCAATGAAGCAAGAGCTGAGAAAGGCTTGAATAAAGCAAACAGCATCTGGTTCTGGGGAGCAGGGACGAAACCGGCACTGGACGATTTTAAAGAGAAGACTGGAATGAATGGAGCTATGGTATCTGCCGTCGATCTGTTAAAAGGAATCGCAGTTGGAGCAAACATGAGAAATCTTGATGTAGAGGGTGCCAATGGCGGTCTTGACACGAATTATCATGGGAAAGCGATGGCAGCAGTTGAAGCACTACTTGAAAAAAATGATGATTTCGCTTATATTCATGTAGAGGCACCTGATGAGATGGGTCATCAGGGAAGTCTTGAGAATAAGATCAAAGCAATCGAACATCTTGATAAAGAAGTTGTGAAGGTTGTCAAAGAAGAACTTGAGAAAGCTGGAGAGGATTTTAGAATTCTGATCGGACCGGATCATCCGACACCAATTGCGATCCGTACCCATTCCAAAGAACCGATACCATTTATGATCTACGACAGCACGAAAGATTATGAAGGTCAGGAAGAGTACAGCGAAGAAGCAGCGAGAGAGACAGGAATTGTCATTTCCCACGCTTATGATTTAATGAATCGGTTATTACAAAAATAAGAGAAATAATTTTAGGAGGCACAAGATGCTAGTAGTTAAGAAATTTGGTGGTACTTCTGTAGGAAATAAAGATCGTATCATGAACGTTGCAAAAAGATGTATTGAAGATTACAAAAAAGGAAATGATGTTGTTGTTGTCTTATCAGCAATGGGTAAGATGACAGATGAACTGATCGCAAAAGCAAAAGAGATCAATCCTAATCCATCCAGAAGAGAGATGGATATGTTATTAACAACAGGAGAACAGACTTCTGTATCATTAATGGCAATGGCAATGGATTCTCTTGGAGTTCCTGCTGTTTCCCTAAATGCATTCCAGGTAGCAATGCATACAACTTCTGTATACAGCAATGCAAGAATCAAAAGAATTGATACAGACCGTATCATGAATGAATTAGAACAGAGAAAGATCGTAATCGTTACAGGATTCCAGGGAGTTGACCAGTTCGATAACTACACAACACTTGGACGTGGTGGATCTGATACAACAGCTGTAGCACTGGCAGCAGCGTTACACGCAGATGCATGTGAGATTTATACAGACGTAGACGGAGTCTATACAGCAGACCCAAGAAAAGTATCAGAGGCTAAAAAATTAAATGAGATCACATATGATGAGATGTTAGAAATGGCAACACTCGGAGCAGGAGTACTTCATAATCGTTCTGTAGAACTTGCTAAGAAACATGGAGTTGCCTTAGTTGTTAGATC
>OIRS01000326.1_pt1 | contig 13283 bp, 8 predicted proteins | sample 1586331 | NCBI WGS metagenome assembly OIRS01 (sample SAMN02674964, study PRJEB24791) | human gut metagenome, SKBSTL008 | isolation source: stool | host: Homo sapiens | place: USA | reverse complement strand
TCATCGTGGAACACGGGGATATCCAGCTCCCGCTCCAGCGTCTCTTCGATTTCGAAGCACTCGGGGCTCTTGATATCCTCCAGATTGATACCGCCAAAGGTGGGGGCAATGGCCTTGCAGGCTGCGATCACACTGGCGGCATCGTGGGCATTGATGCAGATGGGGAAGGCATCCACGCCGCCGAACTCCTTGAACAGCACGGCTTTGCCCTCCATCACAGGCAGACCGGCCTCGGGGCCGATGTCACCCAGGCCCAGCACGGCGGTGCCGTTGGAGACAACGGCCACCATATTGCCCTTGAAGGTGTACTTATAAACATCGTCGGGGTTTTCCTTGATCTTGCGGCAGGGCTCGGCAACGCCGGGGGTGTAGGCGGTAGACAGGTCATCACGGGTCTTGACCTCCACCTTGCTGGTAATGCCCACCTTGCCGTGGTGGGTCTCGTGCATTTCAAGGGCGGCTTTGTTGTAATCCATGGGGTGTTCCTCCGTTTGTATCGGGCGCTTCCCGCGGAAGGGAGCGGCCGGGGTTTCTCGTATCTCTTTTATTTTAACAGAACCGGGCGGGCATTTCCACCGGAAAAGCCGCTTTTTCGGCCGGTGCCCCGCAAAAGTCGGACAAACCCGGCGCTCTATTTGTGGAATTTCTGCAAAATTCTTTTCTTTTTCACTTTTGCCCTTTATAATAAGGTCTGTACTATGCGACCCGAATCTGAACCCGGCGGGATGCCGGTGTTCCAACAGGAGGAACTTTATTTTGAAAAAGATTATCACAAAGGCGGTCTGCCTGCTCTGCGCCGGTGCGCTGGTGCTGGGCGCAGCAGGCTGCTCCAAGTCCGCTGATTCTTCTTCTGCCGCTTCCAGCACAGCCGCCGCTGTATACGGCAGCGCGGAAGATTACGATTATGAGAACTTCTCCTACAGCAGCGGTCTGGACGAGAATGGCTACTGGGAGGGCGTGAAGGCGCTTGACTATGTCACCCTGCCCGAGAACTTTGCAAGCCTTACCTTCAAGCGTTCTGAGATCGAGCCCACCGAGGAGGAGATCCAAAGCGAGATCGACAGCCTGCTCAGCGACCACGCCACCGAGAAGCAGGTGACGGACCGTGCCGCAGCGGACGGTGATACCGTCAACATCGACTATGCCGGTTCCGTGGATGGCGTTGCGTTCAGCGGCGGCACTTACAGCGGCTACAGCCTGACCCTGGGCAGCGGTACTTTCATCGATGGCTTTGAGGATCAGATCGTAGGCCACACCCCCGGCGAGACCTTTGATGTCACCGTGACCTTCCCGGAGGGATACAGCGATTCTACCGATTCCGAGGGCAACACCGTTGTCCTGAGCGGCAAAAAGGCTGTGTTCTCCGTTACCCTGAACTACATCAGCGAGAAGGTCCTGCCCGAGCTGACCGACGCGTGGGTGGCCGAGAACTACGGCGAGAGCGATGATGTTCACACCGTGGAGGAGCTGAAGGCGCTCTACCAGAAGATGCTCTACAACACCAACCTGCAGAACGCCATCATGGACGACCTGCTGGCAAACTCCACCTTCAAGGAGCTGCCCAAGGAGGTCACCGATTATCAGGTGAACCAGTGCCTGAACTACTACTACACCATGGCCAACTACTACGGCTACGATCTGGACAGCTTTGTGCAGACCGCCGCTGGCTATGAGAACGCCGATGCCCTGCTGGAGGGGATGAGCGATAGCATCACCACCTACTCCAAGGAGGCTCTGCTCTATCAGGCAGTGGCCGAGACACTGGACATCGTGCCCACCCAGGAGCAGATCGATACCTATTCCTCCTACACCGGCACCTACGGTGAGAACTACTGCACCATGGTCGCCCTGATGGATGCCGTCACCGATGCGCTGACAGAGAGCGCAGTGGTGAGCTGAGTGCCCTGCCCCCATATCAAGAGAACTTGTGCCGCTTCGGGTCTGCCGGGGCGGCATTTTTGTCTTGTTTGCAAACAATTTGTGAATTGTTGCCGTACCATCGAAAACCCTATTGACAAAGTGGGGTGTTTGGAGTATAGTTTTAGCAGTCGAACAGATAGAGTGCTAAAAATGAAATGGCAATCGATCTGAAAGACTGCTGAAATAACACTTCCGGTACGAATGGAGGTCGATTCTATGAATACCAATCAATATACGCAGAAAACGCTGGAAGCTCTGCAGGCTGCCCAGCAGCTGGCTGTGGAGTACCAGCACAACGCTTTGGAGCCGGAACATCTGCTGCACGCCCTGGCTTCGCAGGAGCAGGGCCTGATCCCGCAGCTTCTGCAGAAGCTGAACGTGGACCCGGGCAGCTTTGCCGCTGCCGTGGCCGAAAAGCTGTCGGCCCTGCCCCGGGTGTCCGGCTCCGGCCGTGACCCCGACAAGGTCTATATCTCGCAGGCAACGGATAAAGTCCTGAGTGCCGCCGCCCGGGAAGCCAAGGCCATGAAGGACGAATACGTCAGTGTGGAGCATGTGTTCCTGGGCCTGCTGGATGAGCCGACCCAGAACACTACGGAGCTGTTCCGCGCCTTCAACATCAAGAAGGATGCGTTCCTGCAGCAGCTGACTGCCGTGCGCGGCAACCAGCGCGTGACCAATGACAACCCCGAGGATACCTACAACGCCCTGCAGAAATATGGCCAGGATCTGGTCGATCTGGCCCGGAAGCAGAAGCTGGACCCCGTGATCGGCCGTGATCAGGAGATCCGCAACGTCATCCGTATCCTGTCCCGTAAGACCAAGAACAACCCCTGCTTGATCGGTGAGCCCGGCGTTGGCAAGACCGCCATCGCCGAGGGCCTGGCCCAGCGGATCGTGCGCGGCGATGTGCCCGAGAACCTGAAGAACCGCACCGTGTTCAGCCTGGACATGGGTGCGCTGGTGGCCGGTGCAAAGTACCGCGGTGAGTTTGAGGAGCGCCTGAAGAGCGTCCTGAATGAGGTCAAGAAGAGCGAGGGCAAGATCATCCTCTTCATTGATGAGCTGCACACCATCGTGGGTGCGGGCAAGACCGACGGTGCCATGGACGCGGGCAACCTGCTCAAGCCCATGCTGGCCCGGGGCGAGCTGCACTGCATCGGCGCGACCACGCTGGACGAATACCGCCAGTATATCGAAAAAGACCCCGCTCTGGAGCGCCGGTTCCAGCCGGTGCAGGTGGATGAGCCCACGGTGGAGGACACCATCTCCATCCTGCGTGGCCTGAAGGAGCGCTATGAGGTGTTCCACGGCGTGAAGATCAGCGATAATGCGCTGATCGCCGCTGCAACCCTCTCTGACCGCTATATCACCGACCGTTTCCTGCCGGATAAGGCCATCGATCTGGTGGATGAAGCCTGCGCCATGATCAAGACTGAGATGGACAGTATGCCCAGCGAGATGGATGATCTGGCCCACCGCATCACCCAGCTGCAGATCGAGCAGGTCAGCCTGAAAAAGGAGACCGATGCCCTGAGCCAGAGCCGCCTGCATGAGCTGGAAAAGGAACTGGCCGAGCTGCAGGATAAGTTCCGCAGCATGAAGGCAAAGTGGGAAAACGAGAAGAATGCCATTGGCAAGGTGCAGACCCTGCGTGAGCAGATCGAGCAGACCAATGCCGCCATTGAGAAAGCCCAGCGTGAGTATGACCTGAACAAGGCTGCTGAGCTGAAATACGGCAAGCTGCCCGAGCTGCAGAAACAGCTGGAAGCGGAGGAAAAGCTGGCCAACGAGAAGAAGGAGGACAGCCTCCTGCGTGACCGTGTGACCGACGAGGAAATTGCCCGGATCGTGGCCCGCTGGACCGGCATCCCGGTGGAGAAGCTGGTAGAGGGCGAGCGCGAGAAGCTGCTGCACCTGGACGATGTGCTCCACAAGAGAGTCATCGGTCAGGACGAGGCCGTGACCAAGGTGAGCGAGGCCATCCTGCGCAGCCGCGCCGGGATCGCCAACCCCAACCGCCCCATCGGCAGCTTCCTCTTCCTCGGCCCCACCGGTGTGGGCAAGACCGAGCTGGCCAAGGCGCTGGCACAGGCTCTGTTTGACGATGAGCGCAACATGGTGCGTATCGATATGACGGAGTATATGGAGAAGTTCAGCGTCAGCCGCTTGATCGGCGCGCCTCCGGGATACGTGGGTTATGAGGAGGGCGGTCAGCTGACCGAGGCTGTCCGCCGCAAACCCTACAGCGTGGTGCTGTTCGATGAGGTGGAAAAGGCCCACCCCGATGTGTTCAACATCCTGCTGCAGGTGCTGGACGATGGCCGCATCACCGACAGCCAGGGCCGTACCGTGGACTTCAAGAACACGGTCATCATCCTGACCTCGAATCTGGGCAGTGACATCATCCTGAACGATCTGGAGCAGCGCCGGGCACAGGGTTCCAACGAACTCAGCGACGAGGCAAAGCATCAGATCGACCTGCTGCTGAGGAGCAAGTTCCGCCCCGAGTTCCTGAACCGTCTGGACGAGATCGTCTACTACAAGAGCCTGACCAAGGACGAGATGCGCAAGATCGTGGATCTGCAGCTGGCAGACCTGCGCAGCCGCATGGACGAGGGCAAGCATCTGAATCTGGACGTGACCACCGCCGCCAAGGACTACATCATCGATTCTGCCTACGACAGCGTCTATGGTGCCCGCCCCATCAAACGGTTCATCCAGAGCCGGGTGGAGACTCTGATCGCCAAGGCGATCATTCAGGGCCGCTATGCCGAGGGCAGCACCCTGACCGTGGATTACGACGGAAATGCCCTTGTGCTGAAATGATTTTCCACAGTTTTACCAGTTTTGTACCTCTGTGCCGGCTGTAATGCTTGCATGGGGGTGCGGAATATGATATTATAACAAGTAACATTGATGTGCTTTTCATCGCGGAACAGCCACGGTGGAAAGCACATTTTTGTATCCCTAGGAAAGAACTCCTTCCGTCATCGCTGCGCGATGCCACCTCCTTCGGTGAGGGAGGCTGACCGTGCGGCAAGGCTCCCTCTTTGAGGGAGCTGGCTGCGAAGCAGACTGAGGGAGTCCGTTCTTTAATAAAAAACAGAAAGTTGAGTGTGATTTTCCTTTATTATGGACGATGGCAGTATGACGCTCTGGGTAGCGCTGGTGATCCTGGTGGGTTTCTCCGCCTTTTTCTCCGCATCCGAGACCGCATTTTCCTCCCTGAATCAGATCCGCCTGAAAAGCCGCGCCGAGGACGGCGATTCCTCTGCCGCCCGGGTGCTGGCCATGGCGGAGCAATACGATAAGCTGCTTTCCACCATCCTCATCGGCAACAATATCGTGAACATCGCCGCCGCTTCCATCGGCACTATCCTGTTTACCCAGATGCTGGGTGCCGAGCGGGGCGCAACGGTGTCCACCATTGTGCTGACGATCATCGTGCTGATCTTTGGCGAGGTGACCCCCAAGAGCCTGGCCAAGGAGATGCCGGAAAAGGTGGCTACGGCAGTCTCGCCCTTCCTTGTGCTCCTGATGGCCCTGATGACCCCGCTGACCTGGCTGTTCACCCAGTGGAAAAAGCTGCTGGGCCACTTTGTCCACAGCGGCGAGGCCGATACCATCACAGAGGGTGAGCTGATGACCATGGTCAGCGAGGCTGAAAACGACGGCGAACTGACCGACCGGGAAAGCGAGCTCATCCGCAGCGCCATCGAGTTCGATGACGTGGAGGTGGAGGAGATCCTGACCCCCCGTGTGGATGTGGTGGCTGTGGAGGATGATATCCCGCTGGAGGAGCTGGCCCAGACCTTTGCGGAGTCCGGTTACTCCCGTCTGCCTGTCTACCACGGCACCATTGATAACATCATTGGTGTGGTACATGAAAAGGATTTCTATATCGCCCGCCTGAAAAAGGCGACCAAGATCGATGATCTGGTGGTGCCCACCCTGTATACCACGGGCTCCACGCAGATCTCCCAGCTGCTGCGCACCCTCCGGGAGCAGCACCACCACCTGGCCGTTGTTGTGGACGAATACGGCGGCACCGAGGGTATCATCACGCTGGAGGATATCCTGGAAGAGCTGGTGGGTGAGATCTGGGATGAGCACGACGAGGTCACTGAGGACTTCCGCAAGCAGTCGGACGGCAGCTGGCTGGTGTCCGGTTCTGCCAGCGTCGATGATCTGTATGAGGAGCTCGACCTGCCGGAGGAAGAGGATATCGATTCCAATACCGTCAACGGTCTGGTGCAGGAAAAGACCTGCCATCTGCCCAAGGTAGGCGACCGCTTTACCCTGGGCGAGTACGATGGTGTTGTTACCCGCACCGCCAAGCGCCGCGTGACGGAGGTGCGCCTGACCCCCGCCGCCCCGGCTGAGGATGCCGAGAAGGACGACGAAAAGGATAAGCGCTTCTCCCGCATTGCACAGCGCGGAGAGAGCCGCTGACAGGAAGCGTAAGATAGAAACAGTGAAACGCCGCCGGGTGGAGCTTTTGGCTCTGCCCGGCGGCGTTTTCTTGATTCAAGTCCTTGCCCGCGGCCCTGCACTGTGCTAAACTGAATAAAACACAGAACGCAGGAGGACAAGGAACTTGAAACGGATGTCGAAGTTTGCGCGCCGGTGTGCGGCGCTGATGCTGGCGGTGGTGCTGCTCTGCATGGCAGTGCCTGCCGCCTTTGCAGCGGAAGGGGACACCCTGCCCGCCGGTGCCACCACCATGGGCGGTGCCAACACTACTCTGATCCCGGACGAGGAGGAAAACTGCCTGAGCTGGCTCTTCGGCTCCGGCGATGCCATCACCATGCCCTACCTGAACGTCAAGGGGCAGGGCCTGCGCCGGAACGTGACCCTGGATCTTGAGGACTGTCTGGTGGGCATCACCTACACCGAGCTGGGCTCCATCGGCAGCTATGTCAGTGACGCGGCGGCACAGCAGGCGTGGAAAGCGCAGGCGGTGGCCATCCACTCCTATCTGGAATACCACAAGAAATACGGCTCTTCGGCCAACGCGCTGGTGTACACCCCCGTGGATCAGATCCCTTCCTCTGCCCGCAGCGCCATCCGCAGGGCAGTCTCTGAGGTCAAGGACGAGGTGCTGACCTGCAACGGCAGCGTCATCGATGCAGTGTGGTCGGCCAGCGCGGGGTACAACACCCAGACCGGCGTGTACGGCACCTGCTCCGGTCTGGATGCCTGGGGCACCGATGTGCCCTATCTGCAGAGCGTGGAAAGCCCCTACGAGGAGCAGTATCACAACCTGATGCGCCGGGTCATCGGCAAGGATTACCGCTACATCGAGTATAACGACAGCAAGACCGGCCAGCCCTACGAGAGCGCCGACACCACCCATAAGGATCTGGGCGGCTTTGTCCAGTACAATACCTTTGTCTCGAACGGAAAGAGCTACCGCTACATCGGCCAGTTCGTTTCCTCCCGCTACTGCTTTGATTTCAGCGCGGACGAGAACGGAACCCCCTGCATGAACTACTATGGCTTCGGCCACGGTGTGGGCATGAGCCAGTGCGGCATGGTGGGCTATGCGCAGGAGCAGGGCATGGGCTACCGGGACATCCTGCGCCACTACTATACCGGCGTGTCCTTTGGCACGGTGGGCAGCGGCAGCTCGAACGGCGGCCTGTTCGGCTGGCTGTGGAGCCTGCTGGGGCTGTAATAAATTTTGCACCGGAAAGCGCAGGAAATGCGGAAAAGCGCTTCTCAAACGGGACGAAATCTGGTATACTATTATAGTTTGTAATAATGCGTCTGGGCGGTGGAATGGCCCAGTGAAGTGGAGAAGTCGGAATGCAGTTGGAGAAAGCAAAGGAAACAAAGCAGGACATGGAGCGCTGCCGCCTGCTGGCACAGCGCATTGCGGAGGAGCTGGCCCCGGCAACAGCTGCGGTGCTGAACGCCGAGACCCCGGCACTGGAAAAGGCCCTGCACCGGGCGGGCGTGGATGCCAATCCCTTTACAGTGGCTGCCCGGCAGGCAGACCTGCTGGTGGTGGAGGACCCCGCCTGGGTGGAGATGCCCGCGCAGATGCCCGGGCAGGTGCTGCTGGTGTTTACCGGCAGCAACGTGGCTGAGGGCTGGGCCGAAGAGCTGGCCCGGCGGGGCTACTACCGGGATTTCCGCTGGCGCAGCCGGGGCCGTGCCCAGCAGTCTGCTCTGTACTGCACAGTCCAGCCTGCCACCGCCGAGATGATCGCGGGCTATGAGAAGGAGCTGGATCTCCTGCGTGACCGGATGGTGCGTGCCGAGCGCACCTGCAACGAGGAAGCCGCCCTCATTGAGCGGCTCCGCAGCGATCTTTCCCTGAGCCGCAGCCATGCCAAGAACCTGGAAAAGACCCTGAACGAGGTGACCAGCTCTACCTTCTGGAAGCTGACCTGGCCCATGCGGTATGTTGTCAGCAAGAGCCGCCAGATCTGGCACACCTTCCCGCTTTTCGTCCTGCTGGGTGAGCTGCGCCGGGACGGCATTTCGGGAGTGCGGGAGCACGCCCGCGCCAGGCGGGAATATGCCGCCCTCTTCCCGGGGAACCTCCTGCGGGCTGACCGCTTTGCCCCGGTGGAGCTGCTGGTCAGGCAGGCAAACGATCAGCCTGCCGGTCCCAAGATCAGCATCGTGGTGCCCCTGTACAACACCCCGCTGGATTTCCTGGACGAGATGCTGGATTCCGTGGTGAACCAGACCTACAAGAACTGGGAGCTCTGCTGCGTGGATGCCGGTAAGGACGAGGCCGTAGGCCAGCATGTGCAGGCCCGTGCGAAGGCCGATGCACGCATCCGGTATCAGAAGCTGGAAAAGAATGAGCTGATCCCTGGCAACACCAACAAGGGCTTTGAGATGGCCACCGGTGAGTATATCGCCCTGCTGGATCACGATGACCTGCTGCATCCCTGCGCCCTGTGGTACGCGGCCAGGGCCATTGCCGAGCAGAAGGCCGACTTTGTCTACACCGACGAGGCGACCTTTGAGGGGAAGCCGGAGCATGTGGTGCTCTACCACTTCAAGCCCGATTTCATGCTGGACAACCTCCGCTCCAACAACTACATCTGCCACCTGACCGTGTTCAGCCGCGCTCTGATGGAGCGGGCCGGCGGCGGCGAGCGGATGGAGTACAACGGCAGCCAGGATTACGAGCTGTTCCTCCGCCTGACGGAGCAGGCTGAGAAGATCGTTCACATTCCCCATGCCCTGTATTACTGGCGCTCCAGCCCCGGCAGCACGGCGGCGGATATCTCCGCCAAGACCTACTGCATCGACGCAGGCATTGCGGCCCTCAAGGCCCACTATGCCCGCTGCGGGATCGCTGTGGACGATGTTGCCCTCATCCCCGGCACCCCGGGCTATTACAAGACCGATTACACCATCGAGCACCCGGGCCGGGTGAGCATCCTCATCCCTACCTGCGACCACATCCGGGATCTGGAGCTCTGCGTGGATTCCATCTATGCCCGCACCACCTACCCGGATTTTGAACTCATCCTCATCGAGAACAACAGCAAGCAGCCCGAGACCTTCCGCGCCTACGAGCGGATGCAGAAGGAACACCCGGACAACCTCAAGGTCGTGACCTGGGAGGGCAAGGGCTTCAATTACAGCGCCCTGAACAACTTTGGTGAGCAGTATGCCACCGGCGAATACCTGCTGCTGCTCAACAACGATACCGAGGTCATTACCCCCAACTGGCTGGAGGAGATGGTCATGTACGCCCAGCAGAAGCGGGTGGGCTGTGTGGGTGCAAAGCTGCTCTACCCCGATGACACCATCCAGCACGCCGGCATCGGTTTTGGCATCGGCGGCGTGGCGGGCCACCTGCACAAGTATTTCCCGGCGGCATCCGATGGCTATATGGGGCGGCTGAACTATGTGCAGGATGTTTACGGCGATACCGCTGCCTGCCTGCTCATCCGCAGGGAGATCTATGATGAGATGAACGGCCTGGACGAGAGCTATGCCGTGGCCTTCAACGATGTGGATTTCTGTGTCCGTGTGCGGGAGGCGGGCTACACCAACGTGTTTACCCCCTTTGCCCAGCTCTACCACTACGAGAGCAAGAGCCGCGGCACCGAGGACAACCCCGAAAAGCAGAAACGCTTCCAGGGCGAGGTGCTCCGCTTCCAGGCCCGCTGGGGAGACCTGCTGGCCGCGGGCGATCCCTGCACCAACCCCAACTTTGATATCCAGCGTGAGGACTTCACGCTGAAGATCCTGCCTTTGGAGTGAATTGATGAAACTCTCTGCTTGTATTGTTGTATATAACGGCTATGACGAGGCGCTGAAGGCGGCGCAGACGGTGCTGCACTGCACGCGCCGCTACCCGGTGACCCTGTATCTGGTGGACAATGCCAGCCCGGACGGCAGCGGCAAAAAGCTGGAGCAGGCCGTGGCGGACGGCCTGCTGGCAGCAGGCCCGGGCCAGCAGGTGGTGGTGCACTGCCGCACCGAGAACGGCGGCTTTGGCACCGGCCACAATATGATCCTGCCCGAGCTGGACAGTGATTTCCACTTTATCCTCAACCCGGATATCCAGCTGACCGCTGATACCCTGAGTGATCTGGCCGACTGGATGGCCGCCCACCCGGATGCCGTGATGGCCCGGCCCTCGCTGGTGTTCCCAGACGGCAAGCCCCAGCAGCTGCCCCTGCGCCGGTGCGCCCTGCGGCCCATGCTCTACCGCCAGCTGCCCCGGCTCAGCTTCTGGAAAGGGCAGAACGACCACTATCTGATGCTGGATGAGGACCTGACCAGGCCCATCGAGATCGAGTTCTGCACCGGCAGCTTTTCCGGTGTGCGCACCAGCACCTTCAAGGCGGTGGGCGGCTTTGATGAGAGCTACTTCATGTATGTGGAGGATGCGGATCTCACCCAGAAGATGCGCACCCGGGGCAAGGCGTATCTGGTGCCCCAGTATACCGCCATCCACGCCTGGCACCGCGCTGCCCACCGGGACCTCAAGCCCGCCCTCTGGCAGACGGGAAACCTGCTGAAGTATTTCCATAAGTGGGGCTTCAAGTGGTAAGAAACGCTCCACCATCGCGATGTGCTGCCGCCGCAGGCGGCTGAACGGTTCTGTTTGACGGCCTGTTCCGGAAAAAATTCTGGAACAGGCCGTTTTTTCTTGCTTTTTTTTCGATTTGAGAGTAGAATAAGGTGTAAAACTATCTGATGCCGCCCCGCGCGGCCAGAACTTTTACCCTGTAACTTTGTTGACAGCGGACGCAGCTCCGCTTTGAATATTACGAGGTGAGCGTTTCACCCCGTATAGCTGCACAACTTTTTCAATACAAATAAAGGAGTGCACAAATTATGAAAGGCATTATTCTGGCCGGCGGTGCCGGCACCCGGCTTTATCCGCTGACGATGGTCACCAGCAAGCAGCTGCTGCCTGTCTACGATAAGCCCATGATCTACTATCCTCTGTCCACCCTCATGCTGGCGGGCATTCAGGATATCCTGATCATCTCCACCCCCACTGATACGCCGCGCTTTGAGGCGCTGCTGGGCGATGGCAGCCAGTACGGCATCCATCTGCAATATAAGGTCCAGCCCTCTCCCGATGGTCTGGCACAGGCCTTTATTCTGGGCGAAGAGTTCATCGGCGACGACTGCTGCGCCATGATCCTGGGCGACAACATCTTCTACGGCAACGGCTTCTCCAAGATCCTCAAGACTGCCGCCGCCAATGCAGAGACCAAGGGCCGCTGCACTGTGTTCGGCTATTATGTGCAGGACCCCGAGCGTTTCGGCATCGTGGAATTTGACCAGAACGGCAAGGTGCTGAGCGTGGAAGAAAAGCCCGAGCACCCGAAGAGCAATTACGCCATCACCGGCCTGTACTTCTACAACAAGGAAGTGGTCCAGATGGCAAAGCAGGTCAAGCCCTCTGCCCGCGGTGAGCTGGAGATCACGACCCTGAACGATATGTACCTGAAGAAGGACGAGCTGGATGTCCAGCTGCTGGGCCGCGGCTTTGCATGGCTGGATACCGGCACGATGGAGAGCCTGGTGGATGCCGCCGACTTCGTCCGCATGGTCGAGAAGCGTCAGGGCATCAAGATCAGCGCCCCCGAAGAGATCGCCTTCAAGTACGGCTGGATCGACCGCGAGACCCTGCTGGAGAGCGCTTCCCGTTATGGTAAGAGTCCCTACGGCCAGCACCTCAAGAACGTGGCCGATGGAAAACTGAGATATTGATGCAGGAGGGGAATCACCCATGAAAATCATCGTCACCGGCTGCAAGGGCCAGCTTGGCACCGAGATCATCAAGCAGCTGCGGGAGGGCCGCAGCGAGATCGGCCCCATTCCCGAAAAGCTGATGAATGCCACCGTGATCCCGGTGGACCTGCCGGAGCTGGACATCTCCAACTATAAGATGGTGGATGACTTCATCCGCCGCCAGCGCCCGGATGTCATCATCAACTGCGCCGCCTACACCAACGTGGACGGCTGCGAGGTGAACCACGACGCAGCCTTCAAGGCAAATGCGCTGGGCCCCCGCAATCTGGCACAGGCCGCTGAAAAGACCGGTGCCCGCCTGGTGCATGTCTCCACGGACTATGTGTTCTCCGGCCGTGAGAACGGCGGCATTGCACAGGACGAGGCCACCATCCCCGGCCCCATCAGCGCCTACGGCTCCACCAAGCTCATGGGCGAAAAGTATGTGGAGCAGTTCTGCCACCGCCACTTTATCGTCCGCACGGCATGGCTGTACAGCTACTACGGCAAAAACTTTGTCAAGACCATCGTCAACGCTGGCCGGAAATTCGGCAAGCTGGAAGTGGTCAACGACCAGTGCGGCAACCCCACCAACGCGGTTGACCTGGCCCATGAGCTGCTGCAGCTCTGCGTGACCCATGAGTACGGCCTGTATCACTGCACCGGTGAGGGCATCTGCTCCTGGTACGATTTTGCTTCCGAGATCATCCGCCTGTCTGGTGTGGATGCCTCTGTGGCCCCCTGCACCAGCGAGGAGTACAAGGCCAAGCATCCCGAAAGTGCCGACCGCCCCAAGTGGAGCGCACTGGACAACCGGATGCTCCGCTGCACTGTGGGCAACGATGTGCGGGACTGGAAAGAGGCCCTGGCCTGCTTCTTCGCCCACTGGGACGGCGAGAATGGGATGAAATAAGGGGAAAGCTTCCCCAAGAAGATAAAACCTGAAAATTGAGGTAGAATAAACCTATGAAAAAATATCTGATCACCGGCTGCGCCGGTTTTATCGGCTCCAACTTTGTCCACTATATGCTCAAGAAGTACCCCGAGATCCTGCTGGTCAACCTGGATAAGCTGACCTACGCGGGCAATCTGGAGAACCTGAAGGATGTGGAGGGCGACCCCCGCCATGT
>OIRS01000312.1_pt1 | contig 13634 bp, 9 predicted proteins | sample 1586331 | NCBI WGS metagenome assembly OIRS01 (sample SAMN02674964, study PRJEB24791) | human gut metagenome, SKBSTL008 | isolation source: stool | host: Homo sapiens | place: USA | reverse complement strand
CTCCTCTCTATTTTTAAATTACTTATAAATTTCTCTAAACAGCTTTCTAATTGTATCACACATTTTTTAATAATGCAACACCTTTTTAAATAAATTTCTGACGGATGATCTGCTGAACAAGCTCTTCGTTTGTTTTTGTACGGGAAAACATATTCAAAAGATTGTCCACTGCCTCTTCTGATTTCATGCCGTTCATTGCTTTTCTCATAATATAAACTGCATCCTGTTCTTCCTTTGTAAGAAGAAGATCTTCTCTTCTTGTTCCTGATTTTGGAATATCAATTGCCGGGAACACTCTTTTCTCCTGAAGCTTTCTGTCAAGCATCAGTTCCATGTTACCTGTCCCCTTAAATTCTTCATAAACAACATCATCCATCTTGCTTCCTGTATCAACCAGTGCTGTTGCAAGAATCGTAAGGCTTCCACCTTCTCTCATATTTCTTGCTGCTCCGAAGAAACGCTTTGGACTGTAAAGTGCTGCCGGATCAAGACCTCCGGAAAGTGTTCTTCCTGATGGTGGAACGATCAGGTTATATGCTCTTGAAAGTCTTGTGATGCTGTCAAGGAGAATCATAACGTCTTTTCCATGCTCTACCAGACGTTTTGCTCTTGAGATAACCATTTCTGATACTCGTTTGTGATGCTCCGGAAGTTCATCAAATGTAGAATAGATCACTTCCACATTCGGTCCCTGGATCGCCTCTCTGATATCGGTAACCTCCTCAGGACGCTCATCGATCAGAAGAATGATCAGATGCATGTCCGGATTGTTTCTCAGAATAGACTTTGCCACATCTTTCAGCAAAGTTGTCTTACCGGCTTTCGGAGGAGATACGATCATTCCTCTCTGTCCTTTACCGATAGGGCTGATCAGATCTACGATCCTCATGGCAACTGTGCCGCCCGGTCTTTCCATTATCAGTCTCTCATTTGGAAAAATCGGTGTCATATCTTCAAAATTATATCGTCTCTGCCCTTCACTGGGATGGAATCCGTTGATAGAGGTCACATATAGCAGGGCACTGAATTTCTCTCCCTGTGTTTTGATACGGATATTCCCCTTAATAATATCACCTGTTTTCAAGTTAAATCTGCGTATCTGAGAAGGTGATACATAAATATCATTTTCCCCCGGAAGATAATTCTCACATCGGATAAACCCATATCCATCCGGAAGTACCTCAAGGATTCCGTCTGCTCTCTCTCCACTGTCAAGCTGTACTGCCTCTGCCGGGGCATGATACTGTGTACGTTCCGGTGTTTTGTTATACTGGGGGATTCTCTCTCCGTTACCTTCCACTTCACTCTGCTGCGGTTTCTCCCGGACTGTTTCCTGTTTTTTTGTCTCACCTTCCAGTTCATCTTCGTGAAGCATTCTCTCGATCAATTCCGGTTTTCTCAATGCTGAAACCCCTTTTAATCCTCTGGCTTTTGCCAAATCCTTTAAAGTTGCCAGTGATAATGATTCATACTTTTCTCTCATAAAATAATCCTCTGCTTTTTGTTTTGATTGTTAATATTGATAATTATTTTTATTTTTGTTTTTCTGACTTCCTATGTATCTGAGTAATTTATTCTTTATTAACTTTTCCTGTAACAGTTAGTGGGATAATCTGTCTGAAGTGACACGAATATCAGATCTGCAGCAATGCATATCGCAGGAAAATTATACTCCTGCTCCTGTGTCGACAAGTTAATTCCTGTAGTAATCCTGTCTGCACACCGGTATCTTTATATTTATCTTAGCACATCTTCTTCATAATTGACAATACCATATTATTCCAAATCTTTATTATTGGCAAGCTGTTTTATACGTCATAAAACTGATATTATCGACATAAAAGCAGAAATCCGGAGACATAAAATATGTCCCCGGATTTCCGGTAAATCAGATATTAATAACACTTATTTAAGAAGACAATTAATGTACCAGATTTCCCACTAATCCATAAGAAACAATATACATAATGACAGTTGCCATAATAATGCCACAAAAAATTGCCAGAGAGGACTTCTTAATATCAATTTCCAGAAGAGATGCAATCAGAGATCCTGTCCATGCCCCTGTTCCCGGAAGCGGAATTCCCACAAACAGCATCAGTCCCCAAAACTCATATTTCTTTACCTGATCACTTTTTCTCATTGCCCTGTCTTCCAATTTCATAACAAGTCCCCGAAAGAGTTTCGTCTTTTTTAAAACCTTGAAAATCTGTCTGATAAACAACAGAATAAACGGAATAGGAATAATATTTCCAACAATACACAGTGGAATTGCCTTTGCAGCCGATATCTTAAGTAAGGATGCTGCAAGCAATCCTCCCCTGAGTTCCAAAAGCGGAATCATTGAAATAATAAAAACTGCCCCTTCAGGTGAAATATATTGTGACAGATTCTGTGAAAACCAATGTACCAGCGCTTCCATAAAGCCTCCTAACTCTTACTTCAGATAATCTTTCAAAAAGTCAATAAATTTCTGCATTTCTTCCTTTGTTCCAACTGTGATACGAAGGAAATTGTCAATTCTGTCCTCCTGGAAGTAACGAACATAAATATGCTGCCCTCTCAATGCCTCAAAAAGTTCTTTCGCAGGGCAGGTTTTATGCGTAGCAAAAATAAAGTTAGACATAGAATCCTGAAAAGAGAATCCCAGTGCCTTCAATTCTTTCTTTGTCCATTCTCTTGTCTCTATGATTTTATTACATGTCTCATCAAAATATGCTTTATCTTCAACTGCCGCCACACCTGCAGCAATCGCTGTACGGTCCATAGTATAAGAATTAAAAGAATACTTCACATCATTCAGGAATCTGATCAGTTTCTCATTTCCACACGCAAAACCAATTCTCATCCCAGCCATAGAACGCGACTTGGAAAATGTCTGTACGACCAGAAGGTTGTCATATTTTTCAATCAATGGAAGCGCCGACTGACTACCAAAATCCACATAAGCCTCGTCCACGATCACAATCACATCAGGATTATGGCGGATAATATCCTCCACTTCCTCCAGCGGCATCTCCACACCTGTCGGCGCATTCGGATTCGGGAATACAATTCCTCCGTTTTCTCTGAAATAATCTTCCGTCCTTATATGAAAGTTCTCATCCAGTGCCGGTCTCTCATATGGAATGCGAAACAGGTCTGCCCATACATCATAAAAAGAATATGTGATATCCGGAAAAAGAACCGGCTTCTGTGAATTAAAGAATGTAAGGAAACTCATGGCAAGCACATCATCGGAACCTACTCCCACAAAAACCTGTTCATCCTTCAGCCCGTAATTCTTTGCAATGGCATGTACCAGTTCTCCTGCTGTAGGATCCGGATAAAGTCTCATAGTATCTGTATCCATCTCCCTCAACGCCTTCTCCACTCCAGATGCCGGCGGATACGGATTCTCGTTGGTATTCAGCTTGATCATATCCGGCTGATTGGGCTGCTCGCCTGGTGTATATGGTATTACTTTACGTATATTTTCTTCCCATCTGCTCATTTATCTGATTCCTTTCATGTTTTTATTGTTTTTCACTTTCGTCAGTATAACATTAATCTCTATTTTCGTAAATCAACTTTTTGCATTTTACTGATTGACAAACCCACTTTGCAAGTTTATAATAGGCGGCAGAAAAGATAAGAAGGATTAAAACGTTGAAGAGAAGAGTACGCTGAGGAACGTTACAGAGAGAAATGTATATCGGTGCAAGCATTTCATCGCTAACCAGCCGAAGACCACCTCTGAGTGACTTTAATACAGTCCGGTGATTCCGTTACCATCGAATGAAGCGGTTCTGATCAGATGATTTATCCATCAGTAATGTATCAGAACAACCGGGGTGGAACCGCGAGTAATGTTATCTCGTCCCCTACAGTATTTAACCGTACTGTAGGGGATTTTTTTATTCTTTCTTTTACCCCTTCGCAGTACAAAAAACTGTTACTGTTCACTCCGTTCTCAACAACACGCTCCGCGGGATATCAACAGTGAACAGCAACTATAACAAATCCATACTAACGTAAAGGAGATAATCATCATGATCGTAACATTAAAAGACGGCTCAAAAAAAGAATACGCTGAGGCAAAATCCGTAATCGACATTGCTTACGACATCAGCGAGGGACTTGCACGTGCTGCCTGTGCAGGAGAAGTAAACGGAGAAGTTGTAGACCTGAGAACAGTTATTGACAGTGACTGCGAATTAAACATCCTGACAGCAAAAGATGAAAAAGGACTTGCAGTTCTCCGCCATACAGCATCCCACGTACTTGCCCAGGCAGTACAGACCTTATTCCCGGATGCAAAGGTTGCTATCGGACCTTCTATTGATACAGGATTCTACTATGATTTCGACTGCCCTCCATTCTCCCGTGATGACCTGGATGCAATCGAAAAAGAAATGAAAAAGATCATCAAAAAAGGCGCTAAGATTGAACGCTTCACAAAATCAAGAGAAGATGCCATCGCATACTTCCAGGAGAAAAATGAACCATACAAGGTAGAACTTATCGAAGATCTTCCTGAAGGCTCCGAAATCTCTTTCTATTCCCAGGGAGACTGGACAGACCTCTGCGCAGGTCCTCACCTTATGAGTGTAAAGGGTGTAAAAGCATTCAAGCTTCTCTCCTCTTCCAGCGCTTACTGGAGAGGCAGCGAAAAGAACGCAATGCTCACACGTATCTACGGAACAGCTTATGCTTCCAAGGATGAGTTAAAAGAACATCTGGAACAGATGGAAGAAGCAAAAAGACGTGACCACAACAAACTTGGCCGTGAGATGAAGATCTTCACAACTGTAGACGTGATCGGTCAGGGACTTCCACTTATCATGCCAAACGGTGTGATCATGATGCAGGAGCTTCAGCGCTGGATTGAAGACGAAGAAACAAAACGCGGATATATCAGAACAAAAACTCCGTTAATGGCAAAGAGCGACCTCTACAAGATTTCCGGACACTGGGATCATTACAAAGAGGGCATGTTCGTTCTCGGCGACGAAGAAACAGACAAAGAAGTATTTGCGCTTCGTCCTATGACATGCCCATTCCAGTACTATGTATACAAAGCAGAACAGCACAGCTATCGTGATCTGCCTCTTCGTTACGGTGAAACATCCACTCTGTTCCGTAATGAGGATTCCGGGGAAATGCATGGTCTGACACGTGTGCGTCAGTTCACGATCTCCGAAGGTCATCTGATCGTAAGACCTGACCAGATGGTAAAAGAATTTAAAGACTGTATCGCACTTGCACAGTACTGTCTGCAGGTTCTTGGTGTAGAGGAGGACGTAACCTATCACCTTTCCAAATGGGATCCTAACAACAGAGAGAAATACATCGGTGATGCAGAAGTGTGGAATCAGACAGAAGCTCATATCCGTCAGATGCTTGAAGAACTGAACATTCCGTTTACAGAGGATGTTGGCGAAGCTGCATTCTACGGACCTAAAGTTGATATCAATGCCAAGAACGTATACGGAAAAGAAGATACTATGATCACGATTCAGTGGGATGCTCTTCTGGCTGAACAGTTCGACATGTATTATATCGATGAAAACGGTGAAAAACAGCGTCCATACATCATTCATCGTACATCCATGGGATGCTACGAGAGAACACTGGCATGGCTCATTGAGAAATATGCAGGTATGTTCCCGACATGGCTCTGCCCGGAACAGGTTCGTGTGATTCCAATTTCCGAGAAATTCCACGACTATGCTGCCAAAGTTGAAGCTCAGTTAAAAGAAAACGGAATCCGCTGCTCTGTTGACCAGCGTTCCGAAAAGATGGGCTACAAGATCCGTGAAGCACGCCTTGCAAGAGTTCCATACATGCTCATTGTTGGCGCCAAAGAGGAAGAAGAAGGCAAGGTTTCCGTAAGAAGCCGTTACCTTGGCGACGAAGGAATGAAAGACCTTGGTGAGTTCCTTACATCCATCAAAGAAGAAATCAAAAACAAGACAATTCGTAAAATCGAAGTTCAGGAAGAAAATAAATAAAACAGGTATTTTACTTTAACCTGTTCAAATAAGTCCCCACCCTCTGCTTTAATTGCATCAGGCAATAAGCAATGGGTGGGGACTTTTATTTATCACTTATCCCATCTGTACAATTACATGGTATTCGTTTCTGCCATTGACCATAGGAATCTGGTTTCCATTTATCCTCTCACCATCTACCTCAATCCATCTGACTCCTTTCTGCACACCTTTCGGTTTATGGATTTCAATATGATAATCCGCCCCTCTAAAATGACGGTTCACTTTAAAATCGCCAAACGTTTCCGGAAGGCAGGGGTCTACGATCAAACCATCATATCCTGGCAGAATACCAAGAAGCGCCTGTGACAGGTTTATAAATGTCCACGCTGCAGTTCCTGTCAGCCAACTGTTTTTTGCCTCTCCAAATCCTGGTGCATCAGCTCCCGCGATCATCTGCGAATATACATATGGTTCTGTCCGGTGAATATCACTGATTTCCTCAATATAAGATGGACATATTTTACGATAAACCTCAAATGCCCTGTTTCCTCTTCCAAGCACAGTCTCCGCAATGGAAATCCACGGATTGTTGTGGCAGAAAATTCCTGCATTTTCTTTATATCCAGGCGGATAAGAAGTAATTTCCCCAAGTTCCAGATGGTATCTTGTATAAGCCGGCTGAAGGATCATTATTCCATACTTTGTTTCCAGCAATTCATTCACAGAGTCCAGAGCTTTTTCTGCTATTCCTTCTTCCTTGCCGATTCCTGCCATAACACAGAATCCCTGTGGTTCAATAAAAATCTTTCCTTCTTCGCATTCTTTTGAACCAACCTTTTCAGACTGTGCATCATAGGCACGCAGGAACCATTCTCCGTCCCATCCATTATCCAGCACTGCCTGATACATCTCATCCACTGCTTTCCCTGCTTCTTTTGCAAGTTCTGTGTGCCCGGTCCGCTCACAGAGCTCCTCAAATTCTTTTCCATATTTCACAAACATACCTGCAATAAATACAGATTCTGCCACAGGGCCTTCCGACGGCCCTGTTGTCTGAAAGGATTCTCCAGGTTCACTGGAAAAACAGTTCAGATTCAGGCAGTCATTCCAGTCTGCCCTTCCGATCAGAGGAAGTTTGTGAGGACCAAGATGGGTTACTGTGTAATAAAAAGATTTCTCCAGATGTTCAAAAAGCGGTACCTCTGTTCCCTTCTTACAATCAAAGGGTACCTGCACATCAAGTATTCCATAATCACCAGTCTCTTTGATATATGCTGCTACTGCTGCGATCAGCCATAACGGGTCGTCATTAAATCCGCTTCCAACATCCAGATTCCCCTGTTTTGTCAGCGGCTGGTACTGATGATATGCACTTCCATCCGGAAACTGTGTAGATGCTATATCAATAATCCTTTCCCTTGCCCGCTCCGGGATAAGATGCACAAATCCCAGAAGATCCTGACAAGAATCGCGAAACCCCATCCCCCGTCCTGTTCCTGATTCGTAATAAGATGCTGATCTGGACATATTGAAGGTTACCATACACTGATATTGATTCCAGATATTTGCCATGCGGTCAATATGTTCGTTCTCGCTGACGACTGCAAAGCGTGCCAGCAATGTTTCCCAGTAATTTTTCAGTTCTGCAAAGGCCTGCATCGCTTTTTCCATTGTATTAAATCTTTCAATCAATGCTTTTGCAGAGGTTTTATTGATAATTCCGGGAGCTTCCCATTTATCATCTGCCGGATTTTCACAATATCCCAGCATAAAAACAAATTCTTTTTCCTCTCCCGGCAGCAGAGTCAGATCTATCTGATGTGCAGCAATGGGATACCATCCGCTTGCAATAGAGTTACTGCATTTTTTCTTACATACAGCTTCTGGAAAAGCATTCCCGTTTCCTGCTCCCAGAAAAGCATCTCTGTTGGTATCATAATTGTCCACCTGTGTATTTACTGTAAAGAAACTGTAATGTTTCCTTCTTTCTCTGTATTCTGTCTTATGATAAATCGTACTCCCCTGTACTTCCACTTCTCCGATACTTAAATTTCTCTGGAAGTTCGATGCGTCATCCACTGCATTCCAGAGGCAAAATTCCACGTATGAGAACAGAGAAATATTTTTTTCAGTTTCAGAGTTATTTTTCAGTTTCAGACAATTGATCTCACATGAAGCATCAGAGGGCACAAAAACCAGAAGCTCTGCTTTTAGATTATTTTTCGAAGAACAGAAGCGACTGTATCCAAGACCATGTCTGCATTCATAAGTATCTGTTTCTGTTGCAGACGGCATAGTTCCCGGATTCCAGATTACTCCGTCATCATTAATATAATAATACTTTCCGTTGGAATCTGCAGGAATATTATTATAACGGTACCTGGTAATTCGCAACAATTTTGCATCTTTATAAAAGCTATATCCTCCGCAGGTGTTGGAGATCAGTGAAAAGAAATCATTACTTCCCAGATAATTGATCCAGGGTAATGGTGTATGTGGTGTAGTGATAACATATTCTTTCGCCTTGTCGTCAAAATATCCGAATTTCATTGAAAAGCCTCCTTAAAAAGAATAAATAAACACTTGTGAAGAAAAGGCCGAAAACAGACTTGCGAAAACGAATACGTTCAGAATTTATATGTTTATTATATAGTTTAGATTGGATTTATCACAGTATAATTCAGTTTTTCAAAAAAATCAACTACATTTTTAGCAGTCAAAATATTTCACAACTGTTATTTTAACTTCCGTAAGATCATCGCGAAACTTTTCGTTATATTAAAGCCTGTTTTTTGTGAAATTAATAAATTATTATAAATTCTTTTTTGTGCAACAGGGATAAATTATACAAATATAACAAAAATACTTGAATTTTATCTGAAAATAAAGTACGATTAGCTTGCGAAAACGTTTTAGAAACAAAAACAGAAAAGGCTGGACTATAATATGGTATCCATGAAAGATATCGCAAAACAATGTAACGTATCTGTTGCAAGCGTCAGCAAAGCACTTAATGGTTATTCGGATATCAGCGAAGAAACCCGACAGCTTATTTTGAAGACTGCATCAGAAATGGGATATCTTCCAAATTCCTCAGCAAGAGCACTAAAGACCAGACGCAGTTATAATCTTGGCGTACTTTTTGTAGACGAAGCCATGAGTGGCCTCACCCATGATTATTTCAATCATGTACTGGAAAGCTTTAAACGCACTGCCGAATCCAGAGGATATGACATCACTTTTACCAGCGGAAACCTCTCCGGTCAGCATCTCAGTTATTATGAGCACTGCCGTTACCGTGGAGTCGATGGAGTGGTGATCGCCTGTATCAATTTTTTTACAGAAGAGGTACAGCGCCTGGTACAGTCCGAGATACCGGTAGTCACTATCGATCATGTATTTGATGGAAGAATTGCTGTTGTTTCCAACAACATTCAGGGAATGGAAGAACTTGTCTCTTATATTCTTGAACGGGGACACAGAAAGATTGCCTATATTCACGGAGAAGATTCCTCTGTCACACGAAACAGACTTGGAAGTTTTTACAGAACTCTCCAGAAAAAACGAATCGATATACCTGATGAATATATGCCAGTCATTCCTTATCGAGATGCAGAAGCTGCAGCAATAGCAACTTCAGAGCTTCTGGATCTGAAAGATCCTCCTACCTGTATCCTCTATCCGGATGACTTCTCCGCACTGGGTGGCATCAATGAAATCCACGAACGTGGACTTCGAATACCAGATGATATTTCCATTGCAGGCTATGACGGACTTACTTTTGCACGCATCCTGGAGCCACGGCTGACAACTCTGTGTCAGGACACAGAAACGATTGGACGGCTTGCCGCACAGAAGCTGATTGATCTTATCGAAAATCCTAAAACAACGATCATCGATAAATTCACCGTTGATGGAAGACTTTTCCCCGGTGCATCAGTCAGAAATCTGGCAAAATAAGAAAATCTTCAGTATCTTCACAGTTGGTGGACTGCTGAAAAGTTACAATCAACCCAAAACAATTATCACAAGGAGGTAATAACATGATGAAGAGAAAAGCTATGGCAATTACATTAACAGCAGCTATGCTTGCCGGTCTTACAGCAGTTCCAACATGGGCTGAAGATGCAGCCGCTGACGAAGGTAAAGTTTTAAACATTTATTGCTGGAATGAAGAATTCAAATCCCGTCTGACTGACCACTATCCCGGATATGAAGAAGTTGACGGAACTCATGGCAAGATCGGAGATGTTGATGTTGTATGGAACATTACTCCTTCTGATGACAATGCATATCAGAATAATCTGGATGAGACTCTTCTGAAACAGGCTGATGCAGCAGCAGATGACAAAATCGATCTCTTCCTTGTTGAAGCCGATTATGCACTGAAATATGTAAATACAGATTATACAATGTCTGTGGCAGATCTGGGAATCACAGATGAGGAAGTTGCAGACCAGTATCAGTACACCAAAGATGTTATGACAGATTCGGATGGCAACTTAAAAGGTCTTTCCTGGCAGGGCTGCCCTGGAACCATGATCTACAGAAGAGATATTGCAAAAGAAGTATTCGGAAGCGATGATCCGGCAGAGGTTCAGAAGAAAGTTGCAGACTGGGATACATTTAAGGCAACAGCTGAAGAGCTGAAGGAAAAAGGCTATCAGATGACTTCCACTGTAAATGATGCCTACCGTGTATTCTCTAATAATGTAACTTCCCCATGGGTTGTTGACGGAAAGATCACTGTTGATGACAATATCAAAAACTGGGTAGATATGTCCAAGGAAATGGTTGATGCCGGAGAAACAGCTACCTATGAATTGTGGAGTGATGACTGGAGCAAGGGCTTCTTCAAAGACAGCAATGTATTCTCATATTTCGGACCTGCATGGTTCATCGACTTCTCCATGAGCGCTGACCAGGATGGTTCAGTTGGTAAAGATGGCGGCTGGGCTGCAACAGAAGGGCCACAGGGCTTCTACTGGGGCGGAACATGGATCACAGCAGCTACAGGCACAGACAATCCTACACTGGTTGCTGATATCATGAGAACTATGACAACTAACGTTGACGTTATGAAAGAAATCGTTACTGCTGATAATGACTTCGTAAACAATAAACCTGCCATGGAAGAAATGGCTAAAGATGAAAGCTACGGCGATGCAGTTCTTGGTGGACAGAATCCTCTGGCTATGTTCTGTGCAGGCGCTGATAAGATTGATCTGAGTAACATGAGTATCTATGATCAGGGCTGCAACGAAGAATTCCAGAATGCCATGAAGAACTACTTCGAAGGCAACGCATCTTATGATGAAGCTCTCGACCTGTTCTATAAGGCAGTTGTAGAAAAATATCCGGAACTTTCCTATTAATCAAACATTGAAACCTGTGTGCCTGCCTGACCATCAGGCAGGCACACTTTGGATTACAGCAGACTATGGAGGAAGATAATGGCAAAGAATAATAACCATAAAGCGGTCAGCTATAACAAATGGGGATATATCTTCCTGATACCATTTGTAGTAGTATATCTCATATTCCAGCTCGTTCCGCTTATCAGTACAATTTATAACAGTTTCTTTGAAAATTACAGATCTGGATTAACGCAGATAGGACCGAATTTTGTGGGACTTGCCAATTATGCAAAGCTCTTTCAGGGTGGCGATATCTGGATTTATTTTAAAAACACAATGATCATGTGGGTAATGGGATTTATCCCACAGATCCTGGTTTCCCTGCTCCTGGCTGCCTGGTTCTCCAATCCAAGCCTCCGGCTTAAGGGACAGCGCTTCTTCAAAACAGTTATTTATCTGCCAAACCTGATCATGGCATCCGCCTTTGCAATGTTATTCTTTACCTTATTTGCAGACGGCGGTCCCATCAATGCAATGCTGATGCAGTCAGGAATACTGAAACAGGCATATTCCTTTTTCAGCCATGCCTGGAGTGCCAGAACCCTTGTTGCAGTCCTGAACTTCCTGATGTGGTTCGGAAATACAACTATTCTTCTTATGGCAGGGATGATGGGGATTGACTCCTCGCTTTACGAGGCAGCTGAAGTAGACGGTGCAACTTCCTCACAGATTTTCAGAAAGATCACTCTTCCACTCCTTCGTCCAATCCTGATCTATGTTATGATCACATCCCTGATCGGCGGCATGCAGATGTTCGATGTACCTCAGATCCTGACAAACGGAACCGGCGACCCCATGCGTTCCACTATGACACTGATCATGTTCCTGAACAAGCATCTGTTCAGCAAGAACTACGGAATGGGTGGTGCATTATCCGTATTCCTGTTCATTATCACAGGAGTGCTCAGCCTGATCGTATTCCGCTTTAACAAGATAAAAGACTGATGGAGGTGAGAAGAATGAATGAAAAAAACTCCAAAAATAAAAAAGGAATGAGCATGAAAGGTCAGCGTACTCTTGCCTATATCGTACTGATCATCATTTCCTTCTTCTGCCTGTTCTGGTTTTATGTACTGTTTATCAATGCCACCAGATCTAATGGCGCACTGAAAAAGGGATTCACAGCCATTCCCGGAGGACATCTCATTGAGAACTGGAAAAATCTTCTCGCAGGAACACTCCCTGTATGGAATGGTATGTTCAACAGTATTTTCATTGCTACCTGCTCCGCTGTTTTATGTACCTATTTTTCAACAATGACTGCTTACGCTATCCATGCATACAATTTTAAAGCAAAAAAATTTATGTTTACATTTATCCTTGCAGTCATGATGATCCCAACTCAGGTAACTGCTCTTGGATTCCTTCAGCTGTTGGGAAAAATAGGTCTGGACGACTCCTTTGTCCCACTGATCGTTCCAAGTATTGCTGCTCCTGTTACTTTCTTCTATATGAAACAGTACATGGAAAGCAACCTTCCTCTGGAGCTTGTGGAAGCAGCACGTATTGACGGTTCCGGTGAATTTAATACCTTTAACAAAATCGTATTCCCGCTTATGAAACCGGCTATCGCTGTGCAGGCAATTTTTACCTTTGTACAGAGCTGGAATAATTACTTCATTCCGGCGCTGGTCCTTCACTCAGATAAAAAGAAAACACTTCCTGTACTGATCGCACAGCTTCGAAGTGCAGACTTCCTGAAGTTTGACATGGGACAGGTGTATGTAATGATCGCCTTTTCCATCTTCCCGGTCATCATTGTCTACATTCTTCTTTCCAGATTCATTGTAGAAGGTGTTTCCGCAGGTGCGGTTAAGGGTTAGATGCTGATACAACAAAAGCTGTCTGTTCCGGATGCAAATACATCCGGAATCCAGACAGCTTTTTTAATTATTTGCAGTACTGTTCTGTAATGATGTTACTATTTACAGCTCAGAGTTTTATTTTCTTAGATCTCAGCCAGTTTCAGCAGATCCGGGATCTTGGATTCCCAGCCAAGTGCCATGATATGTACACCCTGACAGTATGGCTTGCACTCTTTGATAATACGTGCAGCGATCTCAACACCTGTGATACCTGCTTTTGTCTTTTCTTTGTCTGCTTTCAGTTCCTCGAGCATTTCGTCCGGAACATGAATGCCGGCAACGTTGTTGTTCATGAATTTAGCCATTCCAGCGGACTTCGGAATGATGATACCAACCTGTACAGGTTTTCCGAACTGTTTTGCTTTTTCCATAAATTT
>OIRS01000302.1_pt1 | contig 13965 bp, 8 predicted proteins | sample 1586331 | NCBI WGS metagenome assembly OIRS01 (sample SAMN02674964, study PRJEB24791) | human gut metagenome, SKBSTL008 | isolation source: stool | host: Homo sapiens | place: USA | reverse complement strand
CAGGTAGCTGCCGGAGGTGGTCTGGGTCAGGTTGATGATCTGCCGCACATAGCCCTGATGCACATTGGGCCCGATGAGCAGCAGGCTGCTCTGGGTCAGGCTGCCGCCGCTCTTGTGCATGGAGACCGAGGCCATATCGGCCCCCGCAGCCATGGCGGAAACGGGCAGGCCGTTGCCAAAGTAGAAGTGAGTGCCGTGGGCCTCGTCGGCCAGGCAGAGCATCCCGGCCTCGTGGGCCATCTTCACGATGGCGCGCAGGTCGGAACAGATACCGTAGTAGGTGGGGTTGTTCACCAGAACGGCCACGGCGTTGGGGTGCTCCTTGATGGCCTTGGCCACCTGCTCCCGCTTCATGCCCAGCGAGATGCCCAGCCGCTTGTCCACCTCGGGATTCACATAGACCGGGACCGCGCCGCAGAGCACCAGTGCGTTCAGCACACTGCGGTGCACGTTGCGGGGCAGGATGATCTCATCGCCCCGTTTGCAGGCTGTCAGCACCATGCTCTGCACAGAGCTGGTGGTGCCGCCCACCATTAAAAAGGCGTGGGCCGCGCCAAAGGCATCGGCGGCCAGCTCCTCGGCCTCCCGGATGACCGATACCGGGTGGCAGAGATTATCCAGCGGCTTCATGCTGTTCACGTCCACGCCCACGCACTGCTGGCCCAGAAAGGCCGTCAGCTCCGGGTTGCCGCGGCCCCGCTTGTGGCCGGGCACATCAAAAGGTACCACACGCATCTGCCGGAACTGCTCCAGCGCCTCATAAATGGGCGCGCGGCGCTGATCCAGCCGGAACCGTGTACGGTTCTCACTCATCTTTTCTCCTCCGTCCCTGGTTCCGGCGCAGCAAAAAAGCGCAGGCCCACCACACTGGTGCAGACCTGCGCTTGAAAAAGCGTTCTGAACATGCAGACAAAGCCCCGGTGACACTGGGGAAAACCTCCGCATGGTTCAAAAAGACGGGATGACGAGAGTCTATATAGCAATTACACTTTTACTACTCTTATTGACCGTTTCACAAGTCTGCGCACGTTCTGCGCAATTTCATGGCTGTAAAGGAACCAACTTATAAAATTTGAGCTTTCAACTCAATCAATAATGGCAGCTTGCGCCGCCGGTCGGCAGTGGACCCGGCTGTCCGTATGGCCTTAGCCCCGATGGGCGGTCCCAGGTAATTTGCTTTGAAAAGACTCTGACACGCTTTGTCTCTCAAAATCGATGATATCTTATCATGCTATGAGGGTGGTGTCAATACTTTTTGGGAAAATAAAGCGGAAAATGGGCAAGCGGATCGCATGATGACAAGGACACTGTAAAGACATGGTAAAAGTGTGGCAAAACACTTTGCACAGACACGGCAAAACGCTTTTGCTTGACAAATGAAAGAAATTCTACTATACTGATTCTTACCGGTGCGCCATCGCCAAGCGGTAAGGCAGGGGACTTTGACTCCCCCATCGTAGGTTCGACTCCTGCTGGCGCAACTGAAAAAGAACCCGCAGGGGGCCTGGGTGTCAGGTTCCCTGCGGGTTTTATTTTTTTGTGAAAAGAGGGTGTTTGTGTGAACGAAGAGAATTCTCTGCTGACCGGGGCAGTGCGGCCCGCGCTGCTGCGGTACGCGCTGCCCATTATCCTGAGCATGGTGGCAACACAGTTTTACGCCGTGGCCGATACCATGATCATCGGCCTGCGGCTGGATGCCGATGCGCTGGCGGCAGTGTCCAACGCTTCCACGGTGCTGATGATCTTTCTGTTCATCTCCGGCGGCATGGAGCTGGGCGGCGGCCTGCTGGTGGCGGCGGGCAAGCCCACTGCCACAAAACATGAGATGACAGAGCTGCTGTACAACCTGCTGTTCGTGGATGAGGTCATCGCCCTGTTGACCACGGCAGTGGGCTTTGTGACCCTGCCGACCCTGCTGCGGCTGATCAACACGCCTGCGGAGATCCTGGATACCGCTGTGCTCTATGGGCGCATCTATCTGCTGGGGCTGCCATTTCTGATGCCCTACGATCTGAGCAAGGAGTGTGTCATGGGCTGCGGCGATTCCAAAACGCCGCTCAAGGTCATTGTGGCGACCAGCGTGATGAACATTGTGCTTGACCTTGTTCTGGTGGGGCCCTTCGGGGTGGCCGGTGCGGCGGCTGCCACAGCGGTGGCGCAGGTGGCGGGCGCGGTCTACATGGTGGCGTTTCTGCGCCGCACCCAGATGGACGCGGCCTTCTCGCCCCGGATGCTCAAGGCGCGCTATGCCAGGGATATCTTCCGGCTGTCGGCTCCCAACAGTGTCCAGCAGGCCAGCGGCACCATCATCACCACGGTCAAACAGGGGCTGCTGGGGGGCCTGGGTGTGGAAGCCATTGCAGGCTTCTCCTGCGCAGGCAAGCTGTCCAGCCTGCTGATGATGCCGGTGTTCGGCTTTGTGCAGTCCACAGTGTTCTTTATTGCGCAAAACACAGCCGCCCTTCAGCCGGGCCGTGTGAAAGAGGGCCTGCGGGAAGGGCGGCGGATCTTGTTGGTGTATTCGCTTGGGGTGGTGGCGGTCTGCATCGGCCTGCGGGAACCGCTGCTCCGGCTCTTTACCACCGACCCGGCAGCGGCCAGCTACGGCTGCACCATGCTGGCCTTTGAGTCGGTAACCTACCTGTTTGTGGCACAGAAGCATCTGTTCGAGGCCCGCCTGCGCGGTGCCCAGAAGATGGGGCTGTATCTGGCCTCCAGCCTGGGGCAGATCGCCCTGAACCTGCTGGCCTGTGTGATCCTGGTGCCCCGCATCGGTTTTGCAGGCTTCTGGATGTCCAGCTGGATCAGCGCACCCATCGGAATGCTGCTGGCGGCGGCGCTGGCGAACCTCTCAGGCGCTTCGCACCAGCTCCCCTAATAGGGGGGCTTGCCTCTCCTATTAGGAGAGGTGGCATCCCGCCGGGATGACGGAGAGCTTCAGCCAATCACCTCATACTGAAAATACTCGCACTTGACCTTGCTGCCCACCTCGATCTCGGGCGGCAGCAGGGCCAGCGCAACGGGATTCAGCTCGTCGCTTTCAATGTCGGTGCGGCGCAGGTTGACATAATCGCCGTCAAAACTGACGACCTCGTAATACCAGGGGCCCATAGGATACCTTCTTTCATTTGAGCTTTTCTTTGAGCTGTCGCTTTTTGGAGCGGCGGCTTTTTTAATGCTTCCGTCTTTTCTTTTCGTCCCAGGCAAAGTGCCCGGCGTAGAGCAGGAACACGGGCAGGGCGGCAAGGGTGACAGTCCGGCTCAGGCGGATGCCGTCCGGCTGATAGACAAAGTCGATGGTGACCGTTCCAGCGGGGCAGAGGACGGCCATCAGGCCCTCGTCCACCCGCAGGATCTCGGTCTCCTGCCCATCCACATAGGCCGTGAAGCCGTCATCGTAGGGCACGGAGAAGAACATCAGGTTGGCCCTGTCCAGCGTGGCCTCGGCGTGGAAGCCTGCGCTGGTCATCTCAAAGGCGGTGCAGGCAGAGGCCCGGCGGTCGGCGCAGTCCTGAGTGTAGCGGGTGTAGGTCAGGTCGTTGAGTTCTGCCGTGGGCAGGGGCGTGAGGTACTGCCCGTAGGCCACCGCATCCTCCTCAGTGAGCACCAGTGCCCGCATGAGCAGGTTGGAGCGGGTGGGGGTCACGGTGTCCTCGTTCTGGGCCTCGGTGAGGTAGTAATCGTAGGTGAAGCCCATGGGAACGTAGTTCTGGTTCTCGTAGAGAACATAGCCGTCCAGGGTATCGTAATACGCCCAGCCCTCATCGGCCTCAGCGTGGAACTGCTTCTGATGCGCAAGTGTGGTCAGCAGGTATCTGACGCTGAGCAGGCCGCGCAGGGCGTAGTTGGAGAGCTCGGGCTGACTGCGCACATCCCGCTTGACCCCCAGTGCAGGGTAGAAGCTGAGGATGCTGGGAGCGGCGGTGCTGCCGAAATACTGCAGGCAGCTCTTGTCCAGCCACAGGCCCAGATTGTCGTGGGTCTTGTAGGTGTCAATGCGCCAGTCGCCCTCGGGCAGATCCTCCTTCAGGGCCAGCGCGTTGATGTACTGCTCCACAAGGTCACTGTCGGTGTTCCACTGGCCGAACTTGCCAATGCCGATGTGGACGATGCCGAACAGGCAGCTGAACGCCAGCACACCGGCCAGCAGGCGGCGGGCAAAGACCCTGCGCTGCTGCCAGCGCCTGCAGATGCAATGGTAGACGGCCAGCCCGCCCAGACCAAAGGCGAGCACGGCGCAGTACTGGCCCGGATTCTGCAGCACGCCCAGGCTCCACTCCTTGGTGGTGGCATCCTGCACGGGCACCAGTGCAAAGGCCAGCGTGGCGATCATCACAAAGGCAATGCTCCGGGCGGGGCGGGCGAGGTCGAGGCTGGGGTCCTCCCACGCGCTCACCGTCATGGCCGCAAGGATGAGCACCGGCATATAGAACCACCGGGCATAGTAGCTGGAATTGAGGGCATAGAACGCGCTGTTCAGGATGGGCACCAGCGCAAATACCATGCAGACGGCAATGATCCGCTTTTTGCTGTCGCCCTGCCGGGCACGCCAGTAGGCCACCACACCGGCCAGACTGCACAGGGGCAGATAGGCTGTCATGCTGGTCCATTTGATGATACCCTCAGACCAGATGGAGGTCATATAGGGGGAATCCGGGGGCAGCACCCAGCTCAGCAGGATGGCCAGATACTGCTGGGGTTTGGAATAGGTCAGAAAACCCCAGCCGGAGGAAAGATCGATGGTGCGCGGGTTCTGCAGCACGCTGAGGACAGTGGGCCAGAGCACCACAAAGCCCAGTGCCACGCCCAGCAGGCTCTCAAAGGCCAGCTGACCGAAGAGGCGGGGCGTGAGCCGAAACTCCCCGGCGGAGAGCTTGCAGACGAAGTAGATGACAAGGAAGAGCACCTGCCCCACAAAGAAGAAGTAGTTGTTGAGCAGGTTCACCGCCACCCAGAAGGCAAACCAACCGTGGCGGTGCTCGTAAATGGTCTCATCCAGTGCCCAGAGCATCCAGGGGAAGAGGGCCAGCACATCAATGAAGTGGTTGAAGAAGATGTTGTACAGCCCCCAGCCCGAAAAGGCGTAGAGGGCCGCGCCCAGCACCGCATAGTTCGGGTCTTTGACGTAGCGGCGCAGGTACAGATACGCGCCGCCGCCCGCCACCGCGAACTTGAGCACCAGCAGCGGCACCATGAGGTAGGGAAGCCAGTTCTGCGGGAAGAGCAGGGAAAACCAGAAGAAAGGGGAGCCGTACAGGTAGAACGAATAGGCGTTCATGGCTCCGCTGCCCAGGTCAGTTGCCCAGGAAAAGGTGTTCTTCACGCCTCCGTATCCGGCGGGGTAGCCTGCCCCCTTGAGAAAGCCGTTCATGTAGCGGTAAAAGCTGATCTGCTGGCTGTTGAAATCGCCTGCATAGTGGAAAAAGCCGCCGTCCAGCAGATAGAACGGCAGGAAGATGAGGGCGGCTGTCAGGGCGCAGAGCCCCACGGTGAGCCAGAACTTGTCCTGCTTCTGCCCCAGCATCCGGGGCGAAGAATGAAATGCAGTCATGCGTCAGTCCTCTTTTCAGTATCGGAAATTTCCCGCTTACGGGAACGGCACCTCGCGGGTGTCATCGGGGTCCTGCGCGGCCCTGCGCTGCTGCTCGAACACCGCGTCGATGAGGGTGTCGAGGTCAGAAAGGCGGCTCAGCTCACAGCAGTAGCGCCGCAGGCTGGCGGCTCCCTTCAGGCCCTTCATGTAGTGCATGGTCTGGGCCCGGGCCTGGGGCATGGCAACGAACTCGCCCTTCTGCTCCACCATCTCCTCCACCTGCCGGCGCAGGGCGTTCATCCGGGCCTGCAGGTTCGGCTCCTTGGGGGCGGGCAGGCCCTCCAGCGCGGCGTTCACCCGCTCAAAGAGCCAGGGGTCGCCCAGAGCGGCCCGGGCGATCATCACGCCGTCGCAGCCGGTTTCCTCCACCATCCGCACAGCATCCTCGGCGGTGCGGATATCGCCATTGCCCAGCACGGGAACGTGGACAGCATCCTTCACTGCCGCGATGATGGACGGGTCGATGCCCGGGGTGTACATCTGTTCCCGGGTGCGGGCGTGGACGGCGATGAGCACCGCGCCCGCCTGCTCACAGGCCTTGGCGCATTCTACGGCCGTGACGTGCTCCGCGTCCCAGCCCTTGCGCATCTTCACGGTGACGGGGCGGGAGGTGTTTCTGAACACTTCCTCCACAATGCGGCCGCAGCGGTCGGGGTCAAGCATCAGCTTGCTGCCTGCCCCGCCCGAGACGATCTTGGGGGCCGGGCAGCCCATGTTGATGTCCAGAAAATCGAACGCGTACTGCTCCACGGCGGCAGCGGCCTGCCCCATGATCTCGGGCACTTCGCCAAAGATCTGCACGCCGTAGGGGGCACCGTTGGGCTCGGCCTTGAGCAGGCTGACGGTTTTGTGGTCGCCGTATACCAGCGCCCGGCTGGACACCATCTCACTGACGGTAAAACCGGCTCCGTGCTGGGCCATCAGCCGCCGGGCCGGGGCATCGGTAAAGCCCGCCATGGGGCCGAACACTGCCCGGTGGGGCAGGGAGATCTCCCTGATCTTCAAAGGGGTGTTGAAAGGTTCCATGATACTCCTTAGCGCTATCTGATTTAGTTGATAACATGATAAAATTTGGATTATAAGTATACCATATTTCCGGCGGCAGAACAAGAAGCGGAACATCTTTCTTGTCAGCGCGGGATTTTTCCGGTATACTGGGGACAAAAGGAGGAGCGGCTGGAACACGGCAGCCAGCTGCACAAAAGAGATGGAATACAGAGCATGGAAAAAGCAGAACGGCGCAGGGGAGAGCATCCGCACCTCCCTGCTGGGCTACGGCTGTATGCGGTTCCCCACCACACCGGAGGGAGCCATTGACGAGCCCCGGGCCGAAGCGCTGCTGAACGCCGCGCGGGATGCGGGCGTGAACTATTTTGACACCGCCTACCCCTACCACGGCGGCCAGAGCGAGCCCTTTGTGGGCAGGGTCATTGCAAAGTGGCCCCGGGAGAGCTTTTATCTGGCCACCAAGATGCCGCTGTGGCAGTGCGGGAGCCTGGAGGAGGCCCAGCATATCTTTGAAGAGCAGCTCCGGCGGCTGGGCGTGGAGTACATCGACTTCTACCTGCTGCACTCCCTGCACGCCGCCCGGTACGACCGGGCCAAGGAAATGGGCATCGTGGACTGGCTGTGGGAGCAGAAAAAGCTGGGCCGCATCCGCAGCTTCGGTTTCTCCTGCCACGACAACGCGGCGGGCCTTGAGCACATCCTGCGGGATCAGCCCTGGGATTTCTGCCAGCTGCAGTATAACTATCTGGACACCGATGACCGTGCCGAGGAGATCTCGGGTGACCGCGGCTATCAGCTGACCGAGGAGCTGAACATCCCCCTCATCATTATGGAGCCCATCAAGGGCGGCACGCTGGCCAACCTGCCCCCGGAGGCCGAAGCGCCCCTCAAGGCCCTGCGGCCCGAGGCCTCGGATGCCTCCTGGGCCCTGCGCTGGGTGGGCAGCCACCGGAACGTCCATGTCATCCTCTCGGGCATGAGTGCCGAGGATCAGCTCACGGATAACCTGGCCACCTTTGCCCGCTTTGAGCCGCTGACCGCTGCAGAGACCGCCGCGGTGGAGCAGACCGCCGCCTTCCTGCACAGCCGCATCAAGATCGGCTGCACCGGCTGCCGGTACTGTATGCCCTGCCCCATGGGGGTGGACATCCCGGACAACTTCAGCATCTGGAACAAGCTGGGGATGTTCGGCCAGCCCGAGGCCATCAAGCACCAGTGGGAAGCCCGCTTCCCCGATGCCGAAAAGGCCAGCCACTGCGTCCGCTGCGGCAAGTGCGAGGCGGCCTGCCCCCAGCATCTGCCCATCCGCAATGCGCTGGCCCAGCTGCAGCAGGAGCTGGATCGGCTGTAATCTGCATCAGAAAAGCCACCGGCAAAAACCGGTGGCTCTTTTCTCTTATTCGCTCCACTCCATCCCGATCTTATCCAGCATTGCGCGGCGCTCAGGGGTGAGCTTGGGGTCGTGGGTGGTATCCCACTCCCGCATCCGGCGGAGCCAGTCGCCCAGGCAGAAGCCGGTTTCGTCGGATTTGTAGTTGGCGGCGGCGTGGAGGTTGCCGTGGGCCTTGTAGTAGGCCTTGGCCTGCTGATAGGCGGTTCCCCACTTGGCATCCCGGGCATCCCACACCATGCCGATGCTGTTCAGCTTTTTGATGTGGGCGGGCGTGACCTGATAGGAATCCGGGCGGTTCTTGCGGGCTGCACGCAGGTTGGAGATCCACACGCCCAGCCGGACACCGTCGCTGTCCACATAGCTGGCGGGGACCAGCAGATGTTTGTATTTGCGGGCGTAACGGGCGGCACTGCGGAAGTTCCGCTCCCAGTTGGCCTCGCGCACGGTGCCGTGGTCAGCAGCGGGATCACTGGGGCGGCGCTCGCCCTTGAACAGGATGCGCAGCAGCTTGCGGCGCTCGCTGCTCAGGGCGCTGCTGCCGGAGTTCAGGGCCTGCCGCTGGCGGCTGACCCAGCTGCCCAGCCAAACACCGTCCGTGGTCTTGTAGACAGAGGGAATCTCCAGATCGCCGTGCTCTGTCTTGTAGGCCAGAGCCAGATCATAGCGCTCCTGCCAAGGGTCGTACTTTTCCCACACCATGCCCAGCTTGTCCAGCAGGGCCTTGCGCTCAGGGGTGACCCGGGCGCTGGAGCGGTCCGGGTTCAGGTAGGCATAGCGCTGGCGCGCCACCCATTTGCCCAGCAGCACTCCGTCCGGCGTGACATACTCCGAGGGGACGTTCAGGTTGCCGTGCTCATGGTAGTAGGCGGCGGCAACATCGTACAGGGACATCCACTTGCGGTCGTTGCGGTTGGTCCAGTCCATGCCCAGAGCGTCCAGCCGCTCCACCTGTTCCTGAGGCAGCTCGCCTGCCTTGTGAGCGGCGCGCTGGGCCCCCAGCCAGACCCCCAGACCGAAGCCGGAGGGCGTTTCGTACTTGATGGGCACTTCCAGATCGCCGTGCTCCAGATAATACTGGGTGGCGGCAGCATAGTTCTGCTCCCACAGGTCGTTGGAGGTGCTCCACACCATGCCGATGGCTTCCAGCCGCTCGATGCGGTTCTGGGTCAGGTTGCCGCCCAGATAGCGCTGGCGGTTGTAGACGATCCATTCGCCCAGTGCAAAATCATTTTTATCGCGGTAGCGCACCGGCACCAGCAGGTCGCCGTGCTCGGTGCGGTATTTCTGCGCGGAGGCAAAGCCTTTTTCCCAGGCGGCCTCCAGCCGGTGGTTCCAGCGGATGCCCAGCTTTTCCAGCTTGGCGGCCTGCTCCGCCGTCAGGCGGCCCGGGCGCTGCCCGGCCTGTACCTGCCGCTGGAGCTCGAGCCACTTGCCCACGGGCACGCCGCTGTGGATGGTATAGCTCCGGGGCAGCTCCAGGGTACCCTCTTTGGCGGCGGCATCGGCGGCGGCCTGGCACAACACCTCCCAGCGGGCCTCCATCTCCCGGCGCAGCTTGCCGTACAGGCGGTAGGTCTGCTGCATGGGGCGCTCCTGCCGGAAGCCCGGCGTTTTGCTGCCGGCTCTGGTCATGGCCTCGGTGCAGTCACGCTGCAGGGTGCGGCCATTGCCCAGCCCCTCGAACTGTGCCACAAGGTCGAACACCGGCACGCTGCGGCTGCCTGCAGCCACCAGCGCACGGCAGAGCATCTGCTTGAAGGTGGACATCAGGCTGGACTGGCGCACCAGAATGACCCCGGCCAGCCCCTCCAGCGGCTGCTGGACTCCCGGCGCGTTGACGCAGAGCAGAACCTTGGGGCCGGGGGCCGTATCAGAGAGGAAGGTCTCCACGGCGGCAGAATCCGCAAAGCAGGCGTGATCCGCGGCGTAAAAGCGGATGGCAGGGTCCACAGTGCGCAGCAGCTGTTCCAGCTCCGTGCCCAGCTTTTCCTGATAGGCGGCGGATTCAAACAGGACCAGATAATGGCCGCTGGTATCGCTGAGCAGGCGGGGCAGCAGAACGGTCAGGTTCTCCACCTGACGCAGAGACCAGCTCAGCTCTTCATATTGAACGCGCAGGGAGGTGTCTCCCTTGGGCATACACAGATTTTTGATCCGGGCGCGCAGGGTGGCCAGCTCCTCCTCCTGAGGCCAGAGCAGGGCTGCATAGGCCGAGGGCACCGGCATGGTCCCGGCGGCCATGGCCTCGGCCACAGTCATGTGGGAGACGATGCAGTCGGCAAACAGCTCCTGCGCGGCGGCGCAGACGGGGGCACCGTTGGGCACACCCAGCCCCAGCACCTTTGCCTGGGGGCACATCCGCAGCAGCTTCTGCACCGACTGTGCCCAGCACACGGCGCTCAACTCATGGTAGCAGTCCAGCACGATGCAGCCGGGTTTCTGCTCCCCCAGCCGCACCCACTGCTCCGGGGTGGCAGCGGCCAGCTTTTCGCAATCACAGAAGCGGACATTGCCGGGCAGGGTGCCGCCGTTGTAGCGTGTCAGCTCTGCCTGCCGCAGGGCCAGACGCTGTGCACCGGCCACCAGCCAGAAAAAGGTGGTCTGGGGGTGAGCCTCCACCACCTTCCAGGCAATACAGCTTTTGCCGGTGCCGGTGGGGTGGAACACGGCGGCCCGGTTCAGGGTCTCCAGAGACTGTACAGCTTTCTGAAAAGCGGCTTCGTTGACGGGATTCAGGGTCATCGACATGGTGGTAGTGTCCTCTCCGAGTTGCATGTTTGACATCGTTGGATACAACGAAAATATTTCATAGAATTAGTTTATCGCAAAAAACATTTTTCTGTCAAGCCCTTTGAAGAGAATTTAGAGCAAAACTCGGGAAAAGAATAAAAATAGTGTGGAATCTGTGGCAGAAACTGCGAACTTTGTGCGCAGCAACGGGGATACTGAAAGTGGAAATGCATCCCGGAGCGGAGAGAAAGTATGACCTATGGCAGGAAGAAGGCTTCTTTTGCCCCGGCAGAGCTGCCCGGGCCGCACCGGGGAGATCCGGGCAGGAGGGCTGCTGCGGAACATCCAAGAAGCATTTCATCTTTGCGACCGAAAAAATGAAAAATTCCCTCTTGACTTTATGAAAATAAAGCGTATAATGCAATCAACAAACCGATGAGGCGGAAGAGAACCTGCAAGCGCACTTACAGTGAGCCCGAATGGTGAAAACGGGCAGAGAGCGGGGCAGAGTTCGTGGGCCGCCGAGGGCCGGGCGAACAGGGCAGTGCCTTTAGTAGCTTGGGACGGAAGCCTCCGTTACAGGGCAGGGGAGTGTTGGCTCTCCGTTGAGGGGCTCCTGCAGTTTTCCATGGTGGGAAGACGAGCGGAGCAAGCAAGGTGGCACCGCAGATTCGAATTTCTCGACTCTGTCCTTGTGGATGAACACACAGGGACGGGGCTGTTTTTATTTTACCCGTTCCGCAGGTGGAGCGGGTTTTATTTATTTTTTGGGCCGCCCGCTCCGGGAAAGGAGCAACCGCTATGAAAACCATGAACATGATCTCCCGCCGCAGCTTCCTGAAGGCTACCGCCGCAGCCGCTGTCGTATCCGCACTGGGCCTGACCGGCTGCGGCTCCTCCGGCTCTTCTGCCGCAGCATCCAGCACCGCTTCCAGCGCTGCCGGTTCCGCTGCCGCCGCTACTGAGGCAGGCCAGACCTTCAAGGTGGGCATCGTCAACTATGTGGATCATGCTTCCCTGAACCAGATCGTGGCCTCTGTTGAGAGCCGCCTGGATGAGGTGGGCGCGGAGAAGGGCGTGACCTTCGACTATGCCGATTACTACGCCAATGCCCAGGCTGACCAGTCCAACCTGAACCAGATCGGTGCAGACCTCGTGGCCGACGGGGTGGACGTGATCGTGGCCGTTGCCACCCCCACCGCCGCCACCATGCTGGCCGCTGTGGAAGATACCGACATCCCTGTGGTCTACTCTGCCGTCACCGACCCTGTTTCCGCCGGGTTTGACGGGGAGGAGGGCATCACCGGCACCTCCGATGCCCTGAACACCGAGGCCATTATGAACCTCATCACTGCCATCAACCCCGACATCGACACCATCGGTCTGCTGTACGACCTGAGCCAGGATGCCTCCACCCAGGCCATCGCCGATGCCAAGGCGTTCTGCGACAGCAAGGGCATCAAGTACATTGAAAAGAACGGTACCACCACGGCTGAGGTGCAGATGGCTGCTGAGGCCCTTGTGGCTGCCGGTGTCAAGGCAGTGTTCACCCCCACCGACAACACCGTGATGACCGCCGAGCTGTCCATCTATGAGACCTTTACCGATGCAGGCGTGATGCACTTCACTGGTGCCGACAGCTTTGCACTGAACGGTGCCTTTGTGGGCTACGGCGTGGATTACGTCCAGCTGGGCGAGGCCACCGCCGATATGGTGGTGGAGCTGCTCTGCGATGGCAAGACCCCCGCTGACCTGCCGTTCCAGACCTTTGACAACGGCATTGCCACCATCAACACCGAGACCTGCGCCGCCCTCGGCCTCTCCCTCGACACCGTGAAAGAGGCGTTCAAGCCCTACTGCACCGAGGTCGTGGAAGTGGAGACGGCAGAGAATTTCTAAAAACATCTTTTAAAGGAGCACACACATGCTGGCGAGTATCTTTTCGCTCAATGTCATTCAGACCGCGCTGGAGCTGGGCTGCATTTACGCCCTGGTGGCGCTGGCGCTGTTTCTGAGCTATTCGATCCTGAACATTGCCGACCTGTCCACCGATGGCTGCTTCACCCTTGGCTGTGCCGTGGCCTGCCAGGTGGCGCTGACAGGCCACCCCATTCTGGCCCTGTTCGCGGCTATGGCAGCGGGTGTGTGTTCGGGTTTTGTCACTGCCTTTTTGCAGACACGTCTGGGCGTTGAGAGCATCATGGCAGGCATCATCGTGAACACCGGCCTGTACACCATCAATCTGGCGGTCATGGGCTTTTCGTCCACGATGTCCCTGGTCAAGACCGATACGGTATTCTCACTGGCAAAATCCGCGCTGGCCTTTACGGGCGGCTGGTATAAGCTGGTCATCGCGGCGGTGGTCATTGTACTCGCCTGTGCCGCCATGGTGGGTTTCCTGGGCACCCGGCTGGGCCTTTCCATCCGCGCCACCGGCGACAACGCCGCCATGGTGCGGGCCTCCAGCATCAACCCGGCCTTCACCATCACAGTGGGCCTGTGCATCTCGGGCGCGCTGACCGCCCTTTCCGGCGGCCTGCTGGCCCAGTACCAGAAGAGCAGCGACATCAACGTGGGCACCGGCATGGTGACCATTGCACTGGCTTCCCTTATCATCGGCGAAACGCTGGTGGGCAAGCGCACCATGGTGCGCCGGGTGCTGGGCGTGGTGTTCGGCAGCTGCCTGTATCGCTTTATCGTGGCCGTGGCCCTGCGCTTCAATGTGCCTGCCGCCGCCATGAAGCTGGTGAGTGCCCTCATCGTGGCTGTGGCCATCTCGATGCCCGCCATCCGGGCAAAGTTTGCCTTTGAGCAGCGCAAGCACAATGCCCGGAAGGAGGTGCACTGAGATGGAAATGCTGGAGCTGAACAACCTGCACAAGACCTTTAACCCCGGCACCGTCAACGAAAAAGTGGCCCTGAACGGTGTGAGCCTGCACATGGAGGCAGGCGACTTTGCCACCATCGTGGGCTCCAACGGCGCGGGCAAATCCACCATGTTCAACGCCATCACCGGCGGTTTTATTGCCGACGAGGGCAGCATCGTGCTGGGCGGGCAGGACATTACCTTTGCGCCTGAGTACGAGCGCAGCAAGGTCATCGGCCACCTGTTCCAGGACCCCCTCAAGGGCACGGCCCCCAATATGACCATTGAGGAAAACCTTGCGCTGGCCTATCTCCGGGCAGGAACCGCCCCCCACGCCATCTTCTCCCGCATCTCCTGCAAGGATAAGGAGCTGTT
>OIRS01000237.1_pt1 | contig 15561 bp, 15 predicted proteins | sample 1586331 | NCBI WGS metagenome assembly OIRS01 (sample SAMN02674964, study PRJEB24791) | human gut metagenome, SKBSTL008 | isolation source: stool | host: Homo sapiens | place: USA | reverse complement strand
CGGATTGTGAGAAGGGATGACAAGAAGATCCCGCGAACAGATTTGGATCAGGTGCATTTGCCGGATCCGGTGTTACAGGATATTCGGGAACTTCAGAACAGAAATATAGAGTTGAAAGCGCAATTAGAAGAGATGATGAAAAAAATGCACTGCTTACAACAAAGCAAGCAGCATATGAAACAGGAGGAGAAACATGAAACTGTATAATACTTTAACAAAAAGAAAAGAAGAATTTGTACCGCTAGAGGAAGGCAAGGTAAAAATGTACGTCTGCGGACCTACCGTTTACAATCTGATTCATATCGGAAATGCAAGACCGATGATCGTATTTGATACGGTGAGACGTTATTTTGAATATAAAGGATATGAAGTGAATTTTGTATCGAACTTCACGGATGTGGATGATAAAATTATCAAAAAAGCGATTGAAGAAGGCGTTTCTGCCAGTGAGATTTCTCAGCGTTATATCAAAGAATGTAAAAAAGATATGGAAGCCATGAATGTAAAGCCGGCTACAAAGCATCCACTTGCAACAGAAGAGATTTGCGGAATGGTAGGGATGATCGGAAATCTGATCGAAAAAGGCTATGCGTATGAAAAGAACGGAACCGTCTATTTCCGTACAAGAAGTTTCAAAGAGTATGGGAAATTATCTCATAAAAATCTGGATGATCTTCGTTCCGGTGGACGCGCCCTTCTTGTAACAGGAGAGGATGAGAAAGAAGATCCGCTGGATTTCGTACTCTGGAAACCGAAGAAAGAAGGGGAACCATACTGGACTTCTCCGTGGTGCGATGGCCGTCCGGGCTGGCACATTGAGTGCTCTGTTATGTCTAAGAAATATCTTGGAGACGAGATCGATATCCATGCCGGTGGTGAGGATCTTATTTTCCCGCATCACGAGAATGAAATCGCACAGAGCGAATGCTGCAATGACAAAATTTTTGCAAGATACTGGATGCACAATGCATTCCTGAATATTGATAACCGTAAAATGTCCAAGTCCCTTGGAAACTTCCGTACTGTGCGTGAGATCAGCGAGCAGTATGACCTGCAGGTGCTTCGTTTCTTCATGCTGAACGCCCATTACAGAAGTCCGCTGAATTTCAGCGCAGATCTGATGGAAGCTGCAAAGAATGCATTAGAACGTATCACAGATGCAGCAGCAAACTTAAAGGACAGAAAAGCAGCAGCACAGACAGAAACTGCAACAGATGCAGAGAAAGAACTGCTTGCACAGGCACAGGAATTCGTAAAGAAATTTGAAGAAGCTATGGATGATGATTTCAACACAGCAGATGCACTGGCAGCAATCTTTGAACTGGTTAAATTTGCAAATACAAATGTATCAGAGGCAAGTTCCGCAGAATTTGCAGGAGCACTTCTTGACACAATGGTGAAATTATGCGATGTACTTGGTCTGAAGGCTGTGAAAACAGAAGAAATCCTTGATAAAGAAATCGAAGACCTGATTGCAGAGCGTCAGGAAGCAAGAAAAGCAAAGAATTTCGCAAGAGCAGATGAGATCAGAGATGAGCTTCTGGCTAAGGGAATCATCCTTAAGGATACCCGCGAGGGAGTAAAATGGAAACGAGCTTAAATGATATGAGTGGAACAAACGGACTTAATGAAGAGAATTTGAGTAGTTTGAAAGGCATGCTTCATCAGTTGTTTCATTTGGAAGATAAAGACTTGCGAACCTATTCTCCGCTGACATTGGCGTATATCGGAGATGGCGTCTATGAACTGGTGATCCGCACGATCCTTGTAAAAAAAGGCAACTGTCCGGTGAACCAGCTTCACAGAAAAGCCAGCAGTCTGGTTAAGGCAGGAACCCAGTCTTCCATGATGGAAGTGATTGAACCTATGCTTACAGAGGAGGAACACAGCGTTTACAGAAGAGGAAGGAATGCTCATTCTCCTACAATGGCCAAACATGCAACTATGGCAGACTACCGCAGGGCAACAGGGTTTGAAGCTCTGATGGGCTATTTATATTTAAAAGATGATTTCAGCAGGATCATAGAACTGGTCCGTGCAGGGATCGGAGAGGATAAGATATGAGTGAACAGATAGAAGGACGCAATGCGGTTCTGGAAGCGTTTCGTTCCGGCAAATGTGTAGATAAGCTTTTTATCCTGGACGGATGCCAGGACGGACCGGTCCGCACTATTGCCAGAGAGGCAAGAAAAAAAGATACGATTATTAACTATGTGGCAAAAGAACGTCTGGATCAGTTAAGCGAGACAGGCGCACATCAGGGCGTAATCGCTCAGGTGGCAGCCTATGAATATGCAAGTGTAGAAGATATTCTTGCGAAGGCAAGGGAAAAAGGAGAAGATCCCTTTATCTTTATCCTGGATAATATTGAGGATCCTCATAATCTTGGTGCGATCATCCGTACAGCAAACCTTGCAGGTGCACATGGGGTGATTATTCCCAAGAGAAGAGCAGTTGGACTGACATCCACAGTTGCCAAGACTTCAGCAGGTGCATTAAACTATACACCTGTTGCAAAGGTTACCAATCTGGGACATACCATCGATGAACTGAAAGAACAGGGCATGTGGTTTGTATGTGCAGATATGGGCGGTGAAACCATGTACAATCTTAACCTGACAGGTCCGATCGGCGTAGTGATCGGCAATGAAGGTGAAGGTGTAAGCAGACTGATCCGTGAGAAGTGTGATTTCGTGGCATCTATTCCTATGAAGGGTGACATTGATTCCCTCAATGCATCTGTGGCAGCCGGAGTACTTGGATATGAGATTGTACGTCAGAGACTGCAGAAGAAATAAGTTTATCTCAGTCTGAGATAAAGGCTTCGTGAGGATGTGCAGCGATTATTAAGAGGAATTTTTGCAGCAGAAAATTATTCCACAATATTGTTATGCTATAAGAAGCCCTCTGGGCGAATGATAGAGATTTTCAGAAAAACGGAAGGGTTAAATTGATGAAACAGTATGACGGAATTAAAGATGAAGAATTAATTTCCCGTTTCAAAAACGGGGAATCAGAAATCCTCGACTATCTGATGGAAAAATATAAGAACATGGTCCGCAAGAAAGCAAGGACCATGTTCCTGATAGGCGGGGAGAACGATGACCTGATACAGGAAGGCATGATCGGACTGTTTAAGGCAGTCCGCGATTACCAGCCGGACAGGGATGCTGCATTCCAGACCTTTGCCAGTATATGTGTGGACAGACAGATCTACAACGCCATCCAGAGTTCCAACAGGCAGAAGCACCAGCCGCTGAATTCCTACATTTCTCTCAGTGAACAGGATGGGGAAAATGAAGAGCATCTTGGAGATAACTGGGGAGAGAACCCGGAGTCTATTATTATTGACCAGGAGAATGTCCAGGATCTGGAGCAGGAGATAACAGCAACGTTAAGTCCAATGGAGAACCAGGTTCTTGAATATTATCTGGCAGGAAACGGATACGGAGAGATTGCCCGGATCATGGGAAAAACACCCAAATCCATAGATAATGCATTACAGCGTATCCGAATCAAGATCAGAGAGCAGTTGGAGCAATATCAAAAATAGAAAGATATCTGTATAAAACCCAAAAATAAAAATCAAAAAGTTAAAAATAGGGATTGACAATACAAACAAGTTCTGGTAATATATTTAAATGTGAGCGGTAAATCCGACACAATGCTGATGTGGCTCAGAGGTAGAGCACTTCCTTGGTAAGGAAGGGGTCACGGGTTCAATTCCCGTCATCAGCTTATAAAAAATCCCCGAAGCTCAAGATTTTCCAGTAAAATCAAAGGCTTCGGGGTTTTTTGTACTTCATTTTTTCAAATCAGATTTGTGTTTTGAAATGTAGTTTTCCCAAAAATTTTCAAATTTAGTTATTTTATATATTGAATGCCACAGACATAAAGCCTGTGGCATTCTATGTATATGAGGAAAAGCATATGCGACGTCAATTCTGTGCACATGAATAATTTTTAGTCGGAACTGAGTGTACCCCAACACATAGTTGAAATACAACAGCTCCTTTTGATGATATTATAGTAACTCTTAATTGTGTCCTAAATATAGCCATGTGATAAATATTTTCTTAAATTCGGTAAATATTTACAAACAAACTCTTAATCCGGCAGAAATATTCTATATTTCAACAATATATTTCTCGTACGCATTGATAACAGTAGTTTCTCCCACCTTGTCAAGCCTGACAAACTGCCTGCCGTAACTCATATGAACATGTCCATGCACAAAATACCTTGGCTTATACTGCTCAATAAGCCTGTTAAACACATCAAAGCCTGTATGACATACATCCTCACCATCATGCAGTCCCTTTGCCGGCGAATGTGTGACAAGCACATCAAAGCCGTTTTTACGTTTAAGCTTCCACCACAGCTTCTTAACACGCTTTGTCATCTCCTTCTGAGTATACTGATTTTTTCCCGGTTTATAGCGGTTTGAGCCTCCCAGGCCAAGAAACCGTACACCTTCATATTCGTAAATTTCATCCTCAATGCATATGCAGCCTTCCGGCGGCTTTACATTGTATTTGTCATCGTGATTGCCATGCACATACAAAAGAGGGACTCCAACCATCGTTGTCAAAAAGGACAGATAGCTCGGGTTTAAGTCTCCACATGATACAATAACATCAATTCCTTTAAAATCCTCTTTCTTAAAGTATTCCCAGTACATTTTCGACTCTTCATCAGCTAAGAATAGTATCTTCATTACAGTTTATTTCCCTCTACACCCTTTAGTTCAACCACCATCTTTGCATTGTCAATAAACTCACTCATAGGTGGGATATTACCCACAATATTATCTACAAGCCAGTCCATCTTCATAATATCAGACGGTTTCATCTCGTGTTCACCCTTGTTTTTAAGCTCGCCCTTCTGATCATATATCTTTCCAAAGAACGGCACAATCTCACCCTTCGTGATATCGCTCTTTAAATGATCCGCAAGCCTTTTCACTCCATATGGTACATGCTTTGAACAAATCAGGTCAATAACACCGGCAGACATGCCCCACCAGTAATTAAGTGCCTTAACCTGCTCCTGTCCTTCAGCCTTGTAGGAGCCTGCCAGTACGCTCTGCAAAAGCTTCTCATAAAACACTCCCCAGTTCCATATAGGCATGGCAAGGTTTAATGCCTGTCCATCCTGCAGCTTGTACAGACCAAAATATCTGGACGCGTCATTCGGAGTGATAATATCCTGATCCGACACATAATGCAAGTCATTTTCTTCAAGGAATTTATTCCTGTCATAATCCTTTGTCTTTGACCATGCCAGATATACCTTTGCCCTTGGATTCACACTTGCAACTCCCAGAGCAAACGCGTTGATATTGGCAATCATGCCATATATCGGGTAGTCTGCAATATATGCAACCCTTTCATTGTATGTGACAGCTCCTGCTATCATTCCTGCGAGAAACTTTGCCTCATACATACGTCCATAGTATGTTCTGATATAAGGATGAGGCGCATTCAGCGAACAGTTGAGTATATAAACCTCCGGATGCTCAACAGCCACCTTTAAGCTGTTTGGCATCATCTGCGGTCCCACACAAAAAACTATATCGGCACCGGACTTTATGATATCTTCAAGCACCTGCTCCACATTGTTCTCATCTACACCTGCCACATATTCTGTCTCCAGCTTATCTGAAAAGGTTTCATCAAGATACATACGCCCAAGCTCATGCGAATACAGCCATGCAGATGTCTTTGGCTCTCTCGGATACAAAAATACTACCTTGAGCTTCTTTTGAGTCTGAGGAATAAGATAGTTTAACAGACTCTTTTTTGTCTGTACCTTTTTCGGATTCAGCACCAGATTTATCTTGTGCTTTTCCCCTTCTGCTGCAAACTCCTTCCATGTATTGATGACGTTTTTGTTGTAATCATTCTCAGACATCTCAAGCATGGCATCCATGCCAAAGACCTCCATAAATACTGTAATAGCATCCCCAAGCTTGATGTCCAACCTGTCACCACCGCGGAAAGTATAGACCTTTGAAAAATTAAACATTACCTTGGCAAATTTTTCCTTGGTCTCATCATCCCATCTGCCCTCTTTTCCGACAAGCGAAAGAAGCTTATCAGCATTGCCCAGCTTCGTAAACTCCACCGAGCAAAGCCCCGTGATTTCATTGAACTTCATATACTCATAATAAAGCCTCACATCATAATCATCTGAGAGCTTTGGAATCTTTCTGGTCACAATTGCAGGAATCGAAACGGCGTTGAAGTACTTGAGTACACTGACCCTCTTATTGCCCTCAAGCACATAATACCTATTCATGTACTCAAATGCCTTGATTGGATCTCTGATTCCCTCATTCATCTGTGCATCTGACAGATTAGACCACTTCACTGCAAATTCGGTTTCCTCGTCCAATATCGGCATAAAGTTTGCCGCAAATGAATATGTCCTGCCCATGGTGCTTGTTCCTACAACGAAATCCAAAGGCACCTGGACCAGCCCCATATTCTGCTCTGTCTTAATATCTGCCTCTGATAAGATTTCATCAAGTACTGGCAGATAAGGAAACTGTCCTTTAGCTATCCTTGCCCTGTATTCTTTTTTTCCAAGTTTTAATGCTTCTGAATATTCTGTTTCACCCATATTGTAATCTCCTTTTGAAACTATTTTAACATAAATTCAAAAAAATTAAACGTTTCCTTTGATATTTTTAAAACTCTGATATACCGGATGAGTTGTGTAACGTAACAGATATTGTCAAGGTGACATTCAGGCTGACTGTTGGAGATTTAATAGACAATGAGGCAGTTGCAAAGTACAATGAGCTCAAGCTAGATAATATTTACATACAAAACAAGGTCTGTCAGTATAGCTGACAGACCTTGTTTTTATTATATTTTTGTAACCGTTCAGTACCTTCACAGCTGCGCAAGACTCTCAATAGCCTTGTCATCAAGAATAACTTTTGCATGCTCCATAAGAAAAGCCCTTTTATCAGCCCCTGCAATGATATCATCTGCATACTCATCTGCTATGACAGACATCTTTTCAAGCTCATGCTCATCATAGCCCGATAAATCCATGCTCATAAAGTACTCTCCCTCAAACTTAAAAAGCTGTGAGAATGGCATTGGCAGTCCTTTAATCATCTTTGCAAATCTGACAGCCACATCAAATTTTTCAAAAATGAACATTACAACAGACACCATATCCTGCTTTTTTGCAGTTGTCCTGCCTTTTTTATTTTTCTCATTCTCTGCAGCCTCGGCCGGCAGCGAATTAAGCAGTCCATTAACGATATCTTTAAGATGCTCCATCATGCCCTCAGTAGCAGGATGTTCAGAAAATGTCAGAGAAAGTGTGTGATCCGCCAAAAAATCTGCTCTCACAGTCTTGATTCCCGAATTAAAATCAGTTCCAAACTCTTCTGAAGCCATGTCAAATATCTGGTTCATGAATTCCTGGGTGCGCTCGCCATTGCTCATAATTTCATCCATTGTATATCCCAGATCATATATTTCTTCTTCTGAAATAACACATTTTATAGTGTGTTCACCTATTCTTGAAAACTCCATAACAAGCTTCACCTACTTTCTTTTTAGCTTTTGTCTGATACGGGATAGTGCATTGTCAATTGATTTGTCTGATTTTCCAAGCATACGCGCTATCGATGTATAATTATTTCCTTCCAGATACAATTGTAGCACTTTTTTCTCCATATTACTCAGTTTATTCCACAATTGTTCCTTAAATTCCTTAAATTTTTCCTTCTCTATGAGAAGCTGCTCAGGACTTGCAATATCATCTTGCAGTATTTCTTCAAACTCCGTACCATCACTGTCACTCTGCGAAAAGGATATATATGTGTTAAGTGGCATATGTTTCTTTCGGTTTGAAGCCTCAAGCGCCGAGCTAAGCTGCCTTGTGATGCATAGCTGTGCAAAGCTGTAGAAAGATGCTTCCTTGTCGCTCTTATAGTCTCTGACCGCTTTAAACAGGCCTATCATGCCCTCCTGAATAAGGTCATCATTCTCACCGCCTATCAGGTAGAGTGCATTCGTCTTTTTACGCACAAGCGGCTTATACTTTTCCAATATATAGTCCATGATTTCATTGTTGTCACCATGGTCATTTTTGTCATTATGAATCCTCATAATAAGCTCTTCATCCGTATATGCGCTGTAATCTTCCACTATATGCTTCCTATTCTATAAATATACAATTCATAATATACACCACTCATCCGCGACATGTAATCTACTTTCCACTCTTAAGTCTCTGTCTGACTATCTCATATGCAAGCACGCCTGTCGCAACTGATGCGTTCAGTGAGTCAATATCGCCCACCATAGGAATAGAAGCTGTCATATCACAATTTTCCTTTACAAGCTTGCTGACTCCGTCACCCTCATTGCCTATTACAAGACCTATAGGACCTGTGAGGTTTAAGTCATACATGGTAGTGCCACCCATATCAGCACATACAAACCACATGCCCTTTTCCTTAAGCTCCTTTATGGTATTTGAGATATTGGTAACTTTGGCAACAGGTGTATAGTTTATCGCACCTGCAGACGTCTTTGCCACTGTAGGGGTAAGTCCCACTGCACGCCTTTTTGGTATGATGATGCCATGTGCACCCGCCTGATTTGCGGTACGGATTATTGCGCCAAGATTGTGTGGATCCTCTATACCGTCAAGTATGATGATAAAAGGCGGCTCGCCCTTTCTTTCGGCATTTTCCAGTATGTCCGAAACCTCGGCATACTCATATGCTGCTGAAACTGCAATGACACCCTGATGCTTGCCTGTCTCAGACATCTGATCAAGTCTTTCCTTTGCAACATAGTTTATGATTGCATCATGCTTTCTGGCCTCTCTTGTGATTGACTTTATTGGTCCGTCCTGACAGCCGTCAAGCACAAAAAGCTTGTCTATTGTCTTTCCCGAACGGAAAGCCTCTAGCACAGCATTTCTGCCCTCTATATAATTCTCATGAAATTTTTCTTTATTGTTGTTATCCATATTTTCCTCTTATTTTGTGCTATATTTCAATTCCTAAAAGCTCCACTCCAAGCTTAGTGAGTGAAACAACCCTCTCAAAATCATCCTTCAGATAAAGATAGCCCATGACCGCCTCAAGCCCTGTAGCTTTCCTGTAATCAGCCATTGTAGCGTTTTTTGCCATGGAAGGTGACTTGGCATTGCGCCCCCTGTGATACACATCACTCTCCTCCTCTGTCAGATGAGGTAAAAGTGCCTCTATCATGAGAGCCTGCGTATGTGCCTTTACTATATTACTTGTGTGCTTATGAAGCAGATTTGCCTTTGTATTGCCTTTTCCCACCACAACTGAGCGGATGACAATATCAAATATGCCATCACCGATATATGCAAGTGTAAGCGGCGAGTATGTCCTTATATCAACATCCTTTATTCCAAACTGTTCCTTAATATATGAGTCTATCTTCATACTATACAAGCTCCCATTTTACTCCCTCTCTGGTATCCTTTATGGCAACCCCCTTTGCCAGAAGCTCATCTCTTATAGCATCGGCTGTCGCAAAATCCTTTGCCTTTTTAGCGGCTGCACGCTCTGCAATTTTATCATTGATAAATGCCTCAAGCTCACTGTCTACAGATGACGCTGCCTCAAGTAAGGCCTTTCCTGATTCCCTAAGTCCCAGATCAAGTACCTGCTCAAAGTCACCGATAAGTGCAAGCTTTGTCCTGTCTGAGATATCAGCCTTAAGCACATCATACACTATGGTTATAGCCATTGATGTATTCAGATCATTTGAAACTGCATCAGTAAATTTCTTCTTAAAGTCAGCAAAAGCTGTCTCATCTATATCACCCTCATCCTTAAGCTCTGCCACACGCTTTGCAATCTTATTGTATGCCGCAACTGCATTGTCGAGCGCATCAAATGAAAACTCAAGAGGCTTTCTGTAGTGTGACTGTAAGCAGAAGAATCTGTAGGCAAGCGGATTGTAGCCCTTCTCCTGAAGCACCGAAACTGTGAGGATTGCACCCTTCGACTTGCTCATCTTGCCGGCTCTGTCATTTAAGTGATTGACATGGAACCAGTACTTGCACCAGTCGTGTCCCAGATAGCTCTCTGACTGTGCAATCTCATTGGTGTGATGTGGGAAAATATTGTCTACACCGCCACAGTGGATATCCACGTACTCTCCGAGATGCTTCATGCTGATGCATGAGCACTCTATATGCCAGCCCGGATATCCGACGCCCCATGGGCTGTCCCATTTAAGAGCCTGGTCCTCAAACTTAGACTGTGTAAACCAGAGTACGAAATCATTTTTATTCTTCTTGTTTACATCCTCCTCGACATCATCTCGCACTCCAACCTGAAGCTGTTCCTTCTCTACTGCTGAAGAAAACACAAAATAATCATCAAGCTTTGATGTATCGAAATATACATTGCCTCCTGCAAAATAGGCATAGCCCTTCTCAATAAGCACCTCCACCATATGGATAAACTCCGGAATACAGTTGGTTGCAGGCTCTACGACATCAGGCATCCTGTTGTGTACAGCCGTGAAATCCTTGAAAAAGGCGTCCGTGTACTCCTTTGCCACCTCCATGACGCTCTTATGCTCACGCTTTGCGCCCTTTAGCATCTTGTCCTCTCCGGTATCTCCGTCGCTTGAGAGATGTCCCACATCAGTGATATTCATGACACGCTTTACATCATAGCCCACATAGCGAAGTGCCTTCTCAAGCACATCCTCCATGATGTATGAGCGGATATTTCCGATATGTGCAAAATGGTGAACTGTAGGTCCACATGTATACATGCCGATTTTGCCGTCAACACGCGGAACAACAGTATCAATCTGTCTTGTGAGTGTATTATAAAACTTGAAATTATTCTCCATTATTTATATCTCCTTTTGGATGATTTATAACTATCCTATTATTTTAGCATGTTTTCCCTATATATTCAAATCAATCGGCCTGACAGCCGTTGCAGCCGCTACATCCGCCTCCTACCTGCATACTTGCCTCATAGAGACCTGTAAGTGAGCAGATTGCCTGTGATGCAATCCCCTCCTCGCGGCCTGTAAAACCAAGCCACTCCTCGGTCGTCGCCTTTATATTTACCTGCTCCTTTGCGATTTGCAACGTATCAGCCACATTCTGCTCCATCTGCTCAATATACGGACGAAGCTTCGGCTTTTGTGCAATTACTGTCGCATCTATGTTTTCTATCACATAGCCTTTTTTTGCAATGAGGTCTCTCACATGCTCTAAAAGCTTAAGACTAGAAATCCCCTCATATGCCGGGTCTGTATCCGGGAAATGCTTTCCGATATCGCCAAGTGCCGCTGCACCCAAGAGTGCATCCATTATCGCATGCAACAGTACATCGGCATCCGAATGACCTAAAAGCCCGAGTGTATGCGGAACCTTCACTCCTCCTAAAATCAAATCTCTGCCCTCAACAAGCTTGTGCACATCATAGCCCATTCCTACTCTCATATATCGTCTCTCTTTCTATCAGATACAACACCTCATGTTATTGTCAACTGTCATTGCTCTGTATTTTAGTTTTTAACTATAGTATACCTTATTTCTTCTGTTGCGCCAAGATATTATTTTCAGTAACTTTTTTCAAATAAAAGACCGCCCCGGACAAACCGGAGCGGTCTTTATTAAAATGGGAATAGTCCATTAAATGTCTTATGCAAGTGCTGCAGTGATGATAGCCATTGAGTAAACCTCTCCTGCATTACATCCACGAGAAAGGTCATTGATTGGAGCATTGAGTCCAAGAAGGATTGGTCCGTATGCTTCGAAATTACCAAGTCTCTGTGCAATCTTGTATCCGATATTTCCTGCGTTGATATCAGGGAAGATAAATGTATTTGCATGACCCGCAACCTCAGACTGTGGGCACTTTGTGCGGGCTACACGTGGTGCAACTGCTGCGTCAAACTGGATTTCTCCCTCGATTGGAAGATTTGGATATTTTTCTCTTGCCTTGTGAGCTGCGTTTCTCATCTTGTCAACGTCCTCGCCCTTTCCTGAGCCAAGTGTTGAGTAGCTTAAGAATGCAACCTTTGGATCGATACCGAAGATCTTAGCACACTCTGCTGATTCTCCTGCGATCTCAACAAGCTCATCCTCTGTAGGATGGATGTTTATAGCACAGTCGCTCATTGCAAGCACCTCATTCTCACCTGTTGCAGATGGACGAACAAGGATAAAGCATGAAGATACGATTGTGTTGCCAGGCTTTGTCTTGATAAGCTGTAATGCCGGACGAACTGTATCTGCTGTTGAGTATGTAGCTCCTCCGAGAAGCGAGTCTGCGATACCCATCTTTACAAGCATTGTTCCAAAGTAGTTGGCTGATGAAAGAATTCCCTTAGCCTGCTCCGGTGTAACACCCTTGCTCTTACGAAGCTCGCAGAATAATTCAACCATCTCATCCATACGGTCAAAGTTCATAGGATCTATAATCTCTGCTCCACGGATATTGAAACCGCTCTTCTCAGCGCTTGCACTAATCTTCTCAGGATCTCCGACAAGGATAGGATGTAAGAAGTTGCTTGCAAGTAAACGCGAAGCTGCCTCAAGGATACGTGGATCCTCTCCCTCTGTGAATACGATTTTCTTTGGGTCTTTCTTTAATATTTCGATTAACTGACCAAATCCAAACATGATAATGTCTCCTTTATGTATATTATTTATTATTTAAAACTATATCTGGTTTCACACCACTGACTATAATATACTTATTTTTCACGAATATCAATAATTGTTAAAAGGTTGTCAAAATGTTCGCGAAAAAATCCAATCCATAATATTTCATGGCACAATAAAAGGAACCGGATTAATATTTTCCGATTCCTTTTATAATGATCACTATTTATTCGTTTAAGGAGTATTTATCATGCAAAACTGTTTACTCTGCAAGTGCCTTAAATGCCTCATCAAGATCCTCAATGATATCATCCACATTCTCAGTTCCGATTGAAAGACGGATTGTGTTTGGCTTGATGCCCTGATCTAAGAGCTCTGCTTCATTGCACTCTGAGTGTGTGGTAGAAGCCGGATGTATAGCAAGTGACTTAACATCAGCTACGTTTGCAAGCAGTGAGAAAAGCTCAAGGTTGTCAATAAATTTCTGCGCTTCCTTTGCTCCACCCTTAATCTCGAATGTAAATATAGAGCCGCCTCCGTTAGGGAAGTATTTCTTGTAAAGTTCCTGCTGCTCTTTATCCTCTGAAATAGATGGATGATTAACCTTCTCTACGAGTGGCTGATCCTTTAAGTACTGAACTACCTTGAGTGCATTCTCAACATGACGCTCCACACGAAGCGAAAGTGTCTCAAGTCCCTGAAGGAAGATAAATGAATGAACAGGTGAAATTGTTGCTCCTGTATCACGAAGTAAAATTGCCCTGATATATGTCGCAAATGCTGCCGGTGCGCAATCCTTTGCAAAGCTTACTCCGTGGTATGATACGTTTGGCTCTACAAGCCATGGCCATTTATCATTCTGTGTCCAGTCGAATTTACCGCTGTCAATTATAACTCCACCAATTGTTGTTCCGTGTCCACCGATGAACTTTGTTGCTGAGTGAACCACGATATCAGCACCGTACTCAATCGGACGGACAAGATATGGTGTAGCAAAGGTATTATCTACGATAAGTGGGATTCCTGCCTCATGAGCGATATTTGCAATTTTTTCGATATCTACTACCTCTGAGTTTGGATTTCCGAGTGTCTCGATTTCAATAGCTTTTGTATTCTCTTTGATGGCAGCCTTGATTCCATCATAATCGAATGGATCTACGAATGTAGCCTCAATTCCGTAATCAGGAAGTGTGTGTGCCAAGAGATTGTATGTACCGCCGTAGATATTCTTTGCTGCAACGATATGATCACCTGCGTGTGCTACTGCCTGGAAAGCATATGTGAGCGCCGCTGCTCCGGAACCAACAGCAAGTGCTGCCACGCCACCCTCGAGTGCTGCAATTCTTCTCTCGAATACATCCTCTGTAGGGTTTGTCAGTCTGCCATAGATATTTCCTGCATCTCTGAGTCCGAATCTGTCTGCAGCATGCTCACTGTTATGGAACACATATGATGAAGTAAGGTAGATTGGAACTGCTCTCGCATCTGTAACCGGATCAGGTGTTTCCTGTCCTACATGTAACTGTAATGTCTCAAATTTTAAATTTCTGTCTGCATAATGTTTCTTGCTCATATTAATATCCTCCTATTAATGATATGTTAATGTTATTTGTTTTTAATTTTAATTCCGGGATGCTGTTCCCTTGAACTAATCATATCATATCATCTTTCTAGGAAAAGTGTTAATACTTATAACTAAGAGCTTGCTATAAATATATTTTATAAGCAATTGTTTTCCAAAACATCAGAAAGCTCTCTAGTAGCTGCACCAACATCCATGTTATTTACAGCATAGTCACATATCTGGCGGTTGCGTTTCTCTGCATCTATCGACAGAATACGCAGTGTCTTTTCTTCTATCGAGTAATCCTGTTCTATGATATCCCGGATTAAGAGCTCCTTGTCACGTGCCACATACACTATTACAGTAGGAAAATGACGTTTCATTGCAATGGCACCGCACATGTCAAGCGGCATCACGACAAAGTGTCCCTTTGCAAGCACCGCCTCTATATCCTCCATTTTGGTGCCATACTGTATTCCGGCGTACCTTGTCTTTTCAAAGAAATCCTGTGCATTGAACTCCTCCTCCGTCAGGTACCTGTGCTTATCTCCGGGCTTGGTACAGTATGTTTTCGGATTCTCAAACTGCTCCATGGCGCACAGGCTGTCTGAGAGCGCTGTCTTTCCCGAGCCTGATGGTCCGACAAGCGCCACAACTGACGGATTCTTTATATTTTTATTTCTATATAATGACGCATTTATTATCTGCTCCACGAGATATACAAACTCTGTGATATTATTGACCGATAACAGTCCTGTCATTTTTGAATTCCACGGCTTTCGCATGAGCACGGGATACGTGGCCGGTGTCTCAAGCACATTGTGTATGGCGTCATCTAAAATTATATCAAACTGCACGAGATTTTTTGCATTGCCAAGTATGATATTTTCTGTCGGAAAATCAGGAAATGCCTCCATTATCTGACTCGCTCTCACTCCCATGAAGCCCGGTGCCACCGCAGTGATAAAATAGACCTCTCCGATATCCATAAGCTTTCTTATCATCCGCTTTGTCTCTTCTGTAGGCTTCTGCCTCTCGTAAAGTGTATTATCCCGGTAAAATTCCTTTATGACAGAGGCTCTGCCGGTATTCTCCCAGGAATCTATATCATCCAGCGCAAGAGGTGGGGTGATATTATATTTTTTGTTTGCCATATCTATGGCTATGCTGTTGAATGGGGCTGTCACATCATCCCAGTCAAGTCCTATTTTAGGTCTTATCATGCTTATCCCTTTCTGTTTCGTAACTATTTATAACAAAAAGACCTGCAACAACTGCAAGTCTTAACAAGTAGCGAGGGAGAGACTCGAACTCTCAACCTCCCGGGTATGAACCGGACGCTC
>OIRS01000171.1_pt1 | contig 19294 bp, 16 predicted proteins | sample 1586331 | NCBI WGS metagenome assembly OIRS01 (sample SAMN02674964, study PRJEB24791) | human gut metagenome, SKBSTL008 | isolation source: stool | host: Homo sapiens | place: USA | reverse complement strand
TTTTCTCCGGCGTATTTTCCGGTAAGACGTGCAGAATGCACATTCAGTACCAGAGTTATCCTGCTGGGGTGGCTCATGAAATTTTCAAGGTGCGATGTGACTTTGTAAGGAATCAGGAATTTTCAGAAGTGATGCCGTAGCGAATTGGCTTACTTTTGAAAACACTTCCTATACCTTATACAAACTTTGAGGGGTGTTTTTAAACCGGGTCTTTTGAAAATTCAAAGAAAATTCATTTTTCCAACGTTCCCCTCTACCTATAACAATCTAAAATGGCTGTTTGGCAACCAGATTTTCAAATTTTGTTGAACTGACTAATTTTAGAATATGGATTTTGTTTATTTTCCGCTCATAAAACTAGAGGAAAGCCGTTTCACAAAAGATTTTGAAAACCCCTACACTAATAGGAATCCGCAGAGCCGTTTTGGAATACAGTTTTGAAAATTTTTCAATTTAAGAAAAAAGAAAAACGGCAAAGCAGATAAAATCCACTTTACCGTTTTGTGTCGATAGCGCGATACACGTAAATTACTGCCTTGGCTTTTCCGATAATTTGCCTTATGAGAAGGTCGGCAAAAATGAGCCTGTCTGCATTGCAGATGAAGTGCCGTTTGACATTCCGGAGAGCTGGGAGTGGGTACGATTTTCAAATATTATTGAACTGCAATCTGGACAGGATATGACTCCCGATAAGTACAACAGCACGCAGTTGGGAATACCCTATATTACAGGTGCATCTAATATTGCAAATGGAAATGTCGTTATCAATCGATGGACAGAATATGGAAAGGCTTTTGCACATAGAGGCGATTTGCTATTAACCTGTAAAGGAACTGTGGGTTCTATGGCAGTATTGAAAGAGCCTCAAGTTCACATTGCTCGACAGCTTATGGCCATTCGTTCACTTTCAGATGATATAGAGATTTCATATATAAAGATTGTCCTAGAAACGTTGATTCCTATATTAAAGGCTGCTGCTAAAAGTATGATACCGGGAATTGCAAGAGAAGATGTACTTCATTCATTATTGCCATTACCTCCAACTAGTGAGCAAAAACGAATATGCGGAAAAATAAAAGCTCTGCTTCCACATATAGAAATATATGATATCAAAGAAAAAACTGCTGCACAATTAAACAGCTCATTTCCAGATACTTTGAAAAAGTCTGTTTTACAAGATGCTGTTCAAGGAAAGCTCGTTCTCCAAGATTCTGCCGACGAACCAGCATCCGTTCTGTTAGAGCACATCCGTGCAGAAAAAGAGCAGCTCATTAAAGCCGGAAAAATTAAACGGGACAAGCATGAATCCGTTATTTTTAGACGGGATAATTCTTATTATGAGAAGGTTGATGAAATTGAACGCTGCATCGACGATGAATTGCCGTTTGAGATTCCCGAAAGTTGGGGATGGTGTCGTTTGAAATCTTTGACAGAGAACATTACCAGCGGTTCACGCGATTGGGCAAAATATTACTCAACTACGGGTGCAGCATTTCTTCGCATGGGAAATCTGTCAAAAAATTCTTTTGACCTGCGGCTAGAACATATCCAGCGTGTTACCATCCCCTCAAAGGCCGAGGGAACACGAACTTCATTACAAAGTGGCGATTTACTGTTCTCTATAACAGGCGATGTCGGAATGCTTGGTCTGATACCAGATGGATTTGAGAAAGCCTACATCAACCAGCACACTGCGATGATACGTTTTCTTCCAGAAATGCGGAATAAATATATTCCATATTTGCTTCTGACTGACTACGCCCAAAAATTCTATAACGCAAATCAACATGGCATAAAAAATAGCTTTCGACTTGATTCCATAGGTGAATTATTGGTTTCTATTCCACCGGAAAAGGAACTGTTCCGCATCCTTCAAAGAATCTCTCTAGTCCTTTCAAAAATAGCGGTTCTATAACTCTTTTTGTATACTCATGGTGAAAGGAGGTCTTTCACTATGATTGAAGAATTTGAAAGACACTTGAGAGGAACAAATCTCTCAGAAAACACTGTAACATCCTATTTGTTTGCTGTGCGGCAGTTTGGGGAACGGCATGAGGCCATCACCAAACGCAATTTGAAAGAGCACAAAGCCTGGCTGATTGAGCAGTACAAGCCCAAAACAGTTAATCTACGAATCCGCGCTATCAACTGCTACCTCGAAAGCATCGGAAAGGATTCATGGAAATTGTCATCCATCAGGGTGCAGCAGAAAGCCTTCCTCGAAAATGTCATTAGCGAAGCAGACTACATCTACTTCAAAAACTGCCTGAAGCGCGATGACAATATGCTTTGGTATTTTGTCATCCGCTTTTTGGCTGCTACGGGTGCGCGCGTCAGCGAGCTGGTGCAAATCAAAGTTGAACACATTAAGCTTGGACACCTCGATCTTTATTCTAAAGGTGGAAAGCTGCGCCGCATCTACATTCCCAAATCATTGCAAGATGAAGCCATTGTCTGGTTGGAAGAAAAACAGCAGGACAGCGGCTTTATCTTTTTGAATCGCTTCGGCGAACGAATCACCACAAGAGGTATTTCTGGACAGCTGAAGAAGCTGGCGTTAAAGTATGGCATTGATCCTGCGGTGGTTTATCCCCACTCTTTCCGGCATCGGTTTGCAAAAAGCTTTTTGGATCGGTGCAGCGACATTGCATTCCTTGCAGACTTGATGGGTCATGAAAGTATTGAAACGACGCGAATTTATTTGCGCAAAACCGCAACAGAGCAGAGGACTTTAGTAGATAATATCGTAGACTGGTAAAAAAAGGCGTCTGTTCTCAAAAATGAGTTCAGACGCTCTTTCTTATCAAATCGATTTTAGCACATTAGCTAGACTTGCTTGTATTCTTTTTTGTTCTGCCAATGGTGGAATACAGATCAACGTGTTTGCAATATCACGCATCACCCAATTTTTATTTCCAACCCCTTTTGTGTTTTCTCTACATTGAGTTTGTACAAGCGGTGACTTTAGAAGATAAATCAAGAAAAATTTGTCTAGCAGTTCTGTTGAAAATCGAAGCTGCGCCACACTCACAAAAATGCTAAAAGGCCTATCGGTATCAACCAATACTGGGATTCCAGTTGTTCCCACTTTAGTAAGTAAAATATCATCTCGATGTGGGTCACAACGAGACGCGAGAAGTTCATGTTCTGTTTTTGAAATGAATTTTGTTCGTTCAAAAGAAATTTTACCAGAACTTATATCTTTTACAGATATGAATGGAATGCCTCTAGCAGTGTATTTGGGTGTTGAATGTGTACCATCTGTTAGCTTTTGCAGAATTGTACCGAGTCTGCACCATTCCCAACTTTCGGGAATCTCAAACGGCAGCTCATCGTCGATGCAACGTTCAATTCCATCGACCTTCTCATAATAAGAATTATCCCGTCTGAAAATGACCGATTCGTGCTTGTCACGTTTGATTTTGCCCTCTTTGATAAGTTGTTCTTTCTCTGCACGAATACGTTCCAGTAGTGCGGAAGCTGGTTCATCGGCAGGGTCTTGGAGAACGAGCTTTCCTTGAACAGCATCTTGCAAGATAGACTTTTTCAGTTGCGCTGGAAATGTATCGTTTAGTTTTTCTAAACGCTGATGCGTTATGTCATACATCTGAATGGTGGGGAGAATTTCTAATAGCTGTTTCAAAATTCGGCGTTGCTCAGAAACTGGCGGAATCGGAACCAACGCCATACTCAGTCGTTCATCGTTAATCGCCGGATATGCGACCCCTTTTGAGTTGGCAGTATCGTTAGCATAGCTATCAAAGTCGGGAGACATCATATAGTAAAACAAAAACTCATTAGAATAATCTGCACAACACTTTAAAACAGCAAATCCTGTACTAGCGATTGCCTCTCTTGAAAATTCACGGTTTATAATGCACATATTATGTAGATAGGGACGAACTGTAGAATATAAAATATCCCCCTCATTCACAATTTTTCTTGCTCGTGATGCAGCTTTTTCAGGCACGACAATAGTTTCCTGTTCATTTAGCTTCTGATGTTTATTGTCAATCGAGCCTATATCAATATAACAAAATTCTGAGGTTGGTTTCTTTTGACCGTGATTGTAAGTAAGAGTTTTTAACCTCACCCACTCCCAGCTCTCCGGGATGTCAAACGGCACTTCATCTGCAATGCAGACAGGCTCATTTTTGCCGACCTTCTCATAAGGCAAATTATCGGCTCCACGAAAAATCACAGACGGATTCTTTTCCTTTTTGATTTTGCCCTCTTTGATAAGCTGTTCTTTTTCTGCACGAATGCGTTCCAGCAGCACAGAAGCAGGCTCGTCATTGGGGTCTTGCGGAACAAGTTTGCCCTGCACTGCCATTTGCAGAATGGAATTTTTCAGTTGCTGTCCTGTCATTTTTTCTTCCTTATCTATGTAGCTCAGTCCTGTGCATCAAGGTCAATGCCCAGAATCTCCGTGATCTGAGCAAGGATTCGGTCAATGTCTGCGTTCAGGCTGGCGCGCTTCTCCTGATACTGCTGAATCAACTCTTTGGGCGGTAGGATTTCCTCTTCCTCATGCGGATAGCCACACAAGTCAATATTATAGTTGCGGTCTTTGATCTCCTGTACGGTGTACTTTTTGGCCTTGTCAAACCCGTCCAGCTGAATTTCTTTGCGGTCACTCCACCATTCTACCGCAGGAGCAAAGTGTTCCAGCTTCATGGGCTTGGTCTTGCTGAAATGCTTGTAGCCTTTCGGCATATCCAGACGATAAAACCAGGTTTCCTCTGTCGGGCCAGTATGGTCAAAGAACAAAATGTTGGTCGTAATCGACGTATATGGGGAGAACACACTACCCGGCATACGGATGATGGTATGGACATTGAACTCAGAGAACAGTTTCGTTTTGATTGCTACTTTGGCATTGTCTGTGCCGAACAAAAAACCATCCGGCAGAATGACTGCTGCGCGGCCATTTTCTTTCAGTCGATACATAATGACGGACATGAACAGGTCTGCTGTTTCGCTGCTGGCAAGGTCAGCCGGAAAGTGATTTTTAACATCGTTTTTCTCAGAACCACCATAGGGAGGGTTCATCAAGATAACATCTACCTGATCGTCCTCGGTATAGTCCAGAACATCCCGAAGCAACGTGTTATCGTGGAACACCTGCGGCACATCCAAGTCATGCAGCAGCATATTGGTGATGCACAGCATATATGGGAACTGCTTCTTTTCAATGCCATATATGGAGTTTGCATACAGGGCTTCATCCTCTGTTGTCTTGACCTTTTTATGCAGAGCTTTCAGCCAACTGGTGATAAAACCACCTGTGCCACAGGCAAAATCGGCCATCTTCTCCCCGATTTGTGGGTTGATCATCTGCGCCATAAAATCAGTCACGGCGCGCGGCGTATAAAATTCACCTGCAGAGCCAGCACTTTGCAGCTCTTTTAGAATAGTTTCGTAAATCTCACCAAACGCATGACTTTCTGCATAATCACTCAGGTCAAGTTCATCAATCACATTGATAACTTGTCGGAGCAAAACGCCATCTTTCATGTAGTTGTTTGCATCTGCAAAGGTAGTCTGCACGATTGCTTTTTTGATGGGCGTAGAAGCGTCCACAGGTAACTTTTTCAAAGTAGGGAACAGCGTATTGTTGACAAATTCCAACAGTGTGTCACCCGTTATGCCCTTACCGTTTTCATCGTGTGCCCAGTTACGCCAACGGCAGGGTTCAGGAATAATTGACTGGTAATCCTTTTCGTCCCACGCCCAATCATTCTCTTTGGCATCGTACACTTTCAAAAAGAGCATCCATGCAATCTGCTCAATGCGCTGCGCATCACCGTTGATACCTGCATCGTTCCGCATAATATCGCGGACACGCTTCACAAAATTCGATAAATTTCCCATTGTTATGCAATTTCTCCTTCATAGATTGCCTGTTCCAGTTCCTTAACAGCTTTCAGATACCCGTCTTTCCCGCCAAAGTAAGAGGCAATCTTTTGAGGCTTGCCCATTTTCAGGAACGGGTCAAGCCGCAGAATTTCCGTTTTCTCAATTTCATAAATGCCAGTATTCATATACTTGTCCAGAAGTGCCTCCAGAACATCTCTTGCTGCACCGCTGTATTTGCTTAGAAAGTCGCGTTTTTTGACATTTTCTGCTCGTTCTCTGCGCGTCAAAGGCTTTTTATCAAACGCAACATGGCAGATAAAGTCAAAGTCGTCCACATCCGTCATGTTCTGGTCGGCCTTTAGTGCTTCAAGGTCAATACCATGCTCCAAAAGAAGCTCCCGGATTTTTTCTTTCTTTTCTTCAGCAGACCATTGACGGATAAAATTGTCCAGTGAAGCGTACGAGCCACGGATATTTTCTTTCGTGTAGTCAATAATGCTTTCCTGCCGGAGCAGTTTCCCGCCTGCATCATAAATAGAAACCGTTTTGTAGATGATCTCCACCCGACAGCCGTCTTTATCAACGATTGGTTTGGGTTTCTTGGGGTCTGGCGGCGTGGGAGGGTCAGATGTTCCTGAGCCCTTTTTCGGTACGGGCTTATCGTTCTCTTTTTCGGAATCGAAGTCCTCGTTCATTTCAATCGGACCATCCCAATCCGGGTCCGCAAAAAGTCGGCTCACATTTCGGAAATCCATCACAACAAAATGGGTCTTGCCTTCTTTTTCGCGCAGACGGGTTCCGCGGCCAATGATCTGCTTGAATTCAGTCATAGAGCCAATCATTTCATCCAAAACAATCAGCTTTGTCATCTTGCAATCCGAACCCGTGGAGAGCAGCTTGGAGGTAGTCGCAATAACAGGATATTTCGAGCCAACAGAGATAAAATAATCCAGCTTACTCTTTCCATAAGTATCGCTGCCTGTAATGCGGACAACATAATCGGGATTCTGCTTCACCATGTCAGCGTTCTGGTTTGCCAAAGCCATCCGCATACGCTCTGCCGCTTCTTCGGTTGGGCAGAACACAATGGTTTTTGCCATACGGTCGGTACTTTTCAAGTACCGCGTGATTTCAGCAGCAACTTGATTGATACGATCTTCTATAATGATGTTGTAGTCGTAATCGCTGTTTGTGTAAATACGATCTTCGATTTCATTTCCGTAAATATCGCGCTGGCCCTTGCGAGGACGCCATCCCTCACCAATATCAGTCATAACATTGATTACCTTAAAAGGTGCAAGAAAACCGTCCTCGATTCCTTCTTTCAGACTGTAAGTATAGATGGGTTCACCAAAGTAGTCGATGTTGGAAACATATTTGGTTTCTTTAGGCGTAGCGGTCATGCCGATTTGCGTAGCAGAAGCAAAATATTCCAGAATTTTGCGCCAGTTGCTTTCTTTCTTCGCCGAGCCACGGTGACACTCATCGACAATAATCAGGTCAAAGAAATCCGGGCTAAAGAGCTGTGACAGCTTATCGAGTGCATTTTCAGCGTTCTCGTCTTGTTCTTCGTTCTTTCCAGCGAGCTGCTGATAGAGAGAAAAATAGACCTCATAAGAAGTAATCGTGCGAGGGTCGTCCTTAGAAAAATTCACCTTATGAATGACCTTTTCCAGCGGCGCAAAGTCCTGTTGGATAGACTGGTCAACAAGATTGTTCCGATCCGCAAGATAGAGAATCTTTTTCTTTAAGCCGCTTTTGAGCAGACGATACACAATTTGAAACGCCGTATAAGTTTTACCTGTACCAGTTGCCATTACCAACAAAAGCCGATTCTGCCCTCTTGCAATCGCGTCCAACGTGCGGTTGATGGCAATGCGCTGGTAATAGCGCGGCGGGTAAGTGTTTTGGCTGCTATAATACGGTTGTGCAATCATTTTCTCCTGTACATCCGTCAGACCAGTTCCATTGTTTGCGCCTGCTTTGTACCGCTCAACCAACTCTTTTTCCGTTGGAAATTCGTCAAGGCCAAAGGTGCGCTCTTTACCTGTCAAAAAGTCATGCTCCGCAAAACCATCCCCATTTGAGCTAAAGGCAAACGGAACATCCAACATCTGCGCATAGGTCATGGCCTGCTGCAATCCATGGGAAACCGTATGATTGTTGTCTTTTGCTTCAACAATGGCAATCGGATTATTCGCGCTCAGGTAAAGCACATAGTCTGCACGTTTCGGCTTTTCACGGGCCACAACGTTACCTTTGAGGTTGATACGGCCATCCGTAATTTTTGTTTCCAGCGTGATGTGCTGGTTGTTCCACTTTGCCGTGATTGCGGGTGTGATGTAGTGAAACTTAATATCTTCTTCGGACATTTGACTCTTTGAAAGCACCGCCATACAGACAACCTCCTGCATTGTAGAATCCCGAAAACTTCCAGATAATCAATATTATCGGAAGTTGTATGCCGCAACGACCTTTAAGGTTAAACTACTCCAATTATTACTATACCACGACTTGATTCGGTGGGCAACAAGACAATACCAGTATTTTTCCGAAATACTCTTAATATCTTCCAAACATGAAAAGCACCCCTGCCAATCCATGTGTTATCACACATTTCATTGACAGGGGTGCTTGTGTTTATTGTAGGCTGCTTTCCGTTTTACTGATGCAAATTATCAAATTTGGTGGTAAGTTGGTGGTAAATCCACGTTGCTCCAGTATCACATATCGTGATTTTTAACGAATATAAGCCAATTTTTGCATTTTACTGCTCAATCGGCTTCATCGTGGGGAACAGCAGCACATCGCGGATGGAGGCGCTGTCGGTGAGCAGCATCACCAGACGGTCCACGCCGAAGCCCAGACCGCCCGTGGGGGGCAGGCCGTACTCCAGTGCGTTCACGTAGTCGTAGTCCACCTGTGCCTTGCAGTCGGGCTCGATGGCCTTGCGCTCGGCCACCTGACGCTCGAAGCGGCCCTTCTGGTCGATGGGGTCGTTCAGCTCGCTGAAGGCGTTGCCGTACTCGGTGCAGTCGATGAAATACTCAAAGCGCTCGGTGAAGGCGGGATCGTCCGGCTTGCGCTTTGCCAGCGGGCTGATCTCTACGGGGTAGTCGTAGATGAAGGTGGGCTGGATGAGCTTGTCCTCCACGAAGGCATCAAAGAACTCGGCCAGAATGGAACCCTTGGTGGGCACCTCGGGCAGCTCCACGTGGTGCTCCTTGGCGGCGGCGATGGCATCCTCGTCGGACTTCCAGTCGTTGAAGTCCACGCCGGAATACTTCTTCACGGCTTCCACCATGGTCAGGCGCTCCCAGTGACCCATGTCGATCTGCTTGCCCTGATAGGGGATGACCATGCTGCCGCAGATCTTCTGGGCAAGGCGCTTGTACAGCTCCTCCACCAGATCCATCATGCCGTGGAAGTCGGTGAAGGCCTGATACAGCTCGATGCTGGTGAACTCCGGGTTGTGCTTGGGGTCCATGCCCTCGTTGCGGAAGATGCGGCCCACCTCGTACACGCGGTCCATGCCGCCCACGATCAGGCGCTTGAGGTACAGCTCGGTCTCAATGCGCAGCACCATGTCCATGTTCAGGCTGTTGTGATGGGTGTAGAAGGGGCGTGCGGATGCGCCGATCTCGAAGGGGGTCAGGATGGGGGTGTCCACCTCCAGGAAGCCCTTCTCGTCCAGATAGGCGCGGATCTCCTTCAGGATCTGGCTGCGCTTCACGAAGGTGTCCTTCACCTCGGGGTTTGCAATCAGGTCCACGTAGCGCTGACGGTAACGCATCTCGGTGTCGGTCAGGCCGTGGAACTTCTCGGGCAGGGGACGCAGGCTCTTGGCCAGCAGGGTCAGCTCGGTGGCGCGCACGCTCAGTTCGCCGGTCTTGGTGCGGAACACCTCGCCCTTCACGCCGATGATATCGCCCACGTCCAGCTTCTTGAAGGCGGCGTAAGGCTCTTCGCCCAGCTCATCGCGGCGGACGTACAGCTGAATGTCGCCCTTATCGTCCCGCAGGTGGGCAAAGCTTGCCTTGCCCATTACGCGCTTGGACATCATACGGCCAGCCAGCGCCACGGTCTTGCCGCTGTCGGTCTCGTTGGGCAGGTCGGCAAACTCGGCCTTCAGGTCGGCAGAGTAGGCATCCTGCGGGTACTTGGTCAGGGTGAAGGGGTCGTGGCCTGCAGCCTGCAGGTCGGCCAGCTTCTGGCGGCGCACCTGCACCTGCTCGCTCTCGGACAGGCCCTGCGCCGGGTTCTTCTTTTGTTCTTCCATGGTTTCTCCTATTCGTTTGGCCTGCTCAGCCTGCAGCGTGGGTAATGTTCAGCACGGTGTACTCCACGGTGTGGCCGGTGGGCAGCAGCACTTCGGCCTTGTCGCCCACAGCCTTGCCCAGCAGAGCGTGGCCCACGGGGCTTTCGTCGCTGATCTTGCCGTTCAGGGGGTCGGCTTCGGTGCGGCCCACAATGTCGTACTCCTCGTTCTCGTCCTCACCGGTCATGAGGATGGTGACGTGGGTGCCCACAGAGACATTGTCCACGCTCAGCTCGCTCTCATCAATGATGACGGCGTTCTTGATCATCTGCTCCAGTTCGGTGATGCGGTTCTCCACCAGACCCTGCGTATTCTTGGCCTCGTCGTACTCGCTGTTCTCGGAAAGGTCGCCGTGGCTGCGTGCTTCCTTGATCTCTTCGGCCAGCTCCTTGCGGCGCACCGTTTTGAGGTATTCCAGTTCTTCCTGCATTGCCTTCAGACCGGCAGCGGACATCTTGATCTCTTGTGCCATTTGAGAATCTCTCCTTGTCTCTATTTGTGCTGTGCAGCCGCAAAGCCGCACAAGAATGCCATTTTGACTACATTATTATAATAGCAGGCGGCTGCTTTGTCAACAAAAAAGGCGGCGGTAGGGCAGAAAAATGTGTCGGCTGGAGCAAATAAAGGAACAGCCCGCTCTTCAAAAAAGGAGAACGGGCTGTTTTGATTCCATTGGGTGTTACTTGGTAGACGGTTTCATCTGCTGTGCCTTTTTCCACGCGCGAATGGCTTTTACGGTGGAGACCGGCACATGGGGGTCGAATTTGTCCGGATGCTCACTGCTGCGCAGCGTCATCAGCTCGTTTTCAATTGCCCACTGTGCAGCCTGCTGCCCAGCGACATTGTCGAGATCGGCGCGGCACCTGAAGGCGACGCAGGCGGTGCCATTGCCGCCGTGGTCCTTGGCAGCGCAGCCGTGTGGGGCGGCTACGAGGTGGTGACGCGGGTGATCCTGAATGAACTGCTGCCCGAGGGTGCAGCCATCCCCGCAAACCGCGGCCAGCTGGCATTGCTGGTATGGAACAGTGCAGGCAGGCCCGAACCCGCCGCACAGCCCGCGTTTGCGGATGTGGCCGACGCTGACATGGCAAAGGCTGCACAGTGGTGCGCGGAGCAGGGCATCATGGAAGCCAAGAGCTCAGACACCTTCAAGCCCGAAGGCTGGACACCGAAGTTCAACGTGATCGAAACCTGGAATAGGGCATTCCCCAAGGCAAAGTAAATTGTAAATTTTCTCGTACATCCTTGACTTTTGCACCAAAGTGCATACACTAGAGATAGATAAGGTGATGAGAACTTATCCATAGGGTTCATGCAATGAACAAAGCAAAGCCCCCCGGTAGTCGGAATACCGGGGGGCTTTTTGTTGTATTGTGTTAGAGCATGTGTTATACTGGCACTGCGGCCCTTCTCCGCTTCACAACATGTGGAAAGGAGGTGGAATCCCATATGGATAATCTTATCGCGTTTTTCCAGACTGTCGCAGCAGAAGTAGTAGCATACTATCTTTGCAAGTGGCTTGACAGCCTGATGTGTAAGGGCAGTAAGCACTAACACAAGAACCCCCTCGGAGTTGCCGCTCCGAGGGGGTTTTGTTTTTGCATGGAATCCCATGGAAATAGGCCTTATCGCGTTGCCTACCTCTAGTATATGCAATCCCGCGCAAAAGTCAAGCAGGCAGATGAAAATTAACAATTTGCCGTTGGAATGGCCCGCAAAAACCCCCGCTGACAGAGGGAAAAGTGTCAACGGGGGCCGGGGTGATGTCGTGTTTCGGTGGGAACTCCTTCAGTCAGAACCTGACGGTTCTGCCAGCTCCCTCGGTGAGGGGGCTGTCTGCGCAGCAGACTGGGGAAGTTGACGTTTACCGTTTAATCGTCTGCGCTCTCGTCCAGATTGCCCAGCTTCTTGGCCTGCTCCACAACGGCAGGCACCAGCATCTCGGGCAGAACCTCGTAGCGGGCAAACTCGGTGGTGAACCAGCCGCGGCCCTGCGTGGTCTGCCGGATGAAGGTGGTAAAGTTTGCAAGCTCTGCCAGCGGCACTTCAGCGATGATGGTCTGCAGACCGTCATCGTCCGGCTCCATGCCCAGCACGCGGCCGCGGCGCTTGGTCACATCGCCCATGATATCGCCGGTGTTGTCGTTCGGCACATGAGCCTTTAGGGTGTGGATGGGTTCCAGAATGACCGGGCCGGCCTCCGGCATAGCGGCCTTGTAAGCCAGCTTTGCGGCCATAATAAAGGCCATCTCGGAGCTGTCCACGGGGTGGTAGCTGCCGTCCAGCAGGGTGGCTTTCAGGCCCACTACGGGGTAGCCTGCCAGCACGCCCTTTTCGGCGGCAAGGCGCACGCCCTTTTCAACAGCCGGGAAGAAGTTCTTGGGCACGCTGCCGCCGAACACCTTCTCCTCAAACACGACCTGCTCGCTGTCGCAGGGCTCGAAGTTGATGATAACGTCACCGAACTGGCCGTGACCGCCGGTCTGCTTCTTATGACGGCCCTGCTTCTGGCAGGCCTTGCGGATGGACTCGCGGTAGGCGATGCGGGGTGCTTCCAGCCCGATCTCCACGCCGAACTTGTTCTTGAGTTTGGCCTTCACCACGTCCAGATGCTGCTCGCCCAGACCGCCGATCACCTGCTGATGGGTCTCGGCATTGTTCTCGTAGCTCAGGGTGGGGTCTTCTTCCATCAGGCGGGCCAGCGCGCTGCTGATCTTGCCCTCGTCGCCCTTCTTGGCCACAGTGACGGCCATGAACAGGCTGGGCTTGGGGAACACGGGGGCGGGCAGCTTGACCACGCGCTCAGCGTCGCACAGGGTGTCGCCGGTCTTGGCGCTCACCAGCTTTGCCACTGCGCCGATGTCACCGGCAATGATGCCGTCGGAGTCCACCTGCTTTTTGCCAATGACGGTGAGGGGCTTGGAGATCTTCTCCACATCGCCGGTGCGGGCGTTGGTGAGGGGTTCGCCTGCAGTCACCTTGCCACTGACCACGCGCAGGTAGCTCAGCTTGCCCACGAACGGGTCGGCCACGGTCTTGAACACGTAGGCGGCGGTAGGCTCGTCCACGGTGCAGTGCAGTTCCACCGGCTCGCCGGCGGCATCCTCGGCCAGTGTGCTGGCTTCGTGCTCCGGGCTGGGCAGCAGCTTGTGCATGTTGAACAGCAGCATATCCAGCGCCTGCTGGTTCACGGCGCTGCCGCAGAACACGGGGGTGATCAGGCCGTCCTTGACGCCCTTGCGCATGCCTTCCACGATCTCCTCGGTGGTGAAGGCTTCGCCGCCGAAGAACTTTTCCATCAGCTCATCGTCGGTCTCGGCAATGGCTTCGCTCATGGCCTCGATCAGGCCCTGAAAACGGTGGCCGATGTCCGGCAGGTCCACCTGGATCTGCTTGCCGCCCTCGTACTTGAAGGCCTTCTGGCTGAACAGGTTGATGTACACGGGGGTGCCGTCGTCCAGCTTGGCGGGCACCACGCAGGGGCAGACGGTGGAGCCGAACTTGATCTTCATATCCTCAAGGATCTTGAAGTAGTTGGCATTCTCCAGATCGCACTTGGAGACGAACACCATGGTAGCCTTGCCATTCTTGCGGGCCAGCTGGAACGCCTTTTCCGCACCCACAGTCACGCCGCTGCGGCCGGACACCACCACCAGCACGCTCTCGGCTGCGCGGATGCCCTCGTACTCACCGGCCTCGAAGTCGAACAGGCCCGGCGCATCGATCAGGTTGTACTTGATGCCCTCGTACTCCACGGGGACGACCGATGCAGACAGGCTGGCCTTGCGCTTTGCTTCCTCGGGGTCAAAGTCCGAAACAGTAGTGCCGTCCTCGACCCGGCCCATACGCTCGGCAGCGCCCGAAAAATAGACCAGCGCCTCGGTGAGCGTGGTCTTGCCGCTGCCGGCATGACCGGCAATCAGGATATTGCGGATGTTGTTGCTTGCGTATTTCATATCGGTTTTTCCCTCATTTCCGCCGCACGGAGCATTCTCTCCGCTTTTGTGGCATATTTTACAAAGATAATACCACACTCAAAATGATTTTTAAATATTTCGTTTGAAAATTCTGACGAATCAAGCGCCAAACTTCGGGGCAAGGTTTTGTGCAAGTTGCACGGCAGTGCCAAAGTTTATTGTAAAATCCACAGCGATACGCTATAATAAAAGGCAGAATACAGGCACAAGGAGCATACCGAAATGAAACGTACCGATTACATCAACTGGGATGAATATTTCATGGGCATTGCGCTGCTCACGGCCATGCGCTCCAAGGACCCCAACAGTCAGGTGGGCGCGTGCATCGTCAGCTCGGAAAACAAAATTCTGTCCTTGGGCTACAACGGTATGCCCATTGGCTGCAGCGACGACGAGATGCCCTGGGAGCGGGAGGGCGCACCGCTGGACACCAAGTATATGTACGTGTGCCACGCCGAGCTGAACGCCATCCTCAACAGCGCCCACAATAACCTGAAAGGTGCGCGGGTGTACGTGACGCTGTTCCCCTGCAACGAGTGCACCAAGGCCATCATCCAGTCGGGCATTGCCGAGGTGGTGTACTACGGCGACAAGTACCACGACAGCGATTCCAGCGTGGCGGCGCGGTTCATGTTCAAAAAAGCCGGCGTGAAGCTGACTGCCTATCAGTCCACCGGACGGAAGGCAGAGCTGGAGCTGTAAGCTTCCTCTTGACCTTCCCGATGCAACGTACTATAATAGAGTCATAGCTTGAATAAATATTCAAGAATGCTTGCATAGAGAGGGAAATATACAATGAGTCTGAAGAACCGCAGCTTTTTGAAGCTATTGGACTACACCCCTGCCGAGATCGAAGAACTGCTGGACCTTGCCGCAGACCTGAAGGCAAAAAAGAAGGCCGGCATCCGCCACAATGACCAGCTGGCAGGCAAGAACATCGCCCTGATCTTTGAAAAGACCTCCACCCGCACCCGTTGCAGCTTCGAGGTCGCTGCCCACGATCTGGGCATGGAAGTGACCTACCTTGACCCGTCCGGCAGCCAGATCGGCAAGAAGGAGTCCATCGCCGACACTGCCCGTGTGCTGGGCCGCATGTTCGACGGCATCGAGTACCGCGGCTATGGCCAGCAGATCGTGGAAGACCTTGCCCACTACGCCGGTGTGCCGGTGTGGAACGGCCTGACCAACGAGTTCCATCCCACCCAGATCCTGGCCGACTTCCTCACCATCCGGGAGCACTTTGGCCACCTGAAGGGCATCAACTTCGTTTACTTCGGCGATGCCCGCTACAACATGGGCAACAGCCTGATGGTGGGCTGCGCCAAGATGGGCCTGAACTTCACTGCCTGTGCACCCAAGAAGTACCAGCCGGACGCTGCCCTCGTGGCCGAGTGCCAGAAGATCGCTGCCGAGACCGGTGCCACCCTCACCTTTGAGGAGGATTCCGCCAAGGCCGCCAAGGGTGCCGACGTGCTGTACACCGATGTGTGGGTGTCCATGGGTGAGCCGGTGGAGGTGTGGGCTGAGCGCATCAACGACCTTGCCGCCTACCAGATCAACCAGAAGCTGATGGACATTGCAGGCCCGCACGCTGTGTTCATGCACTGCCTGCCCGCCTTCCACGACCACAAGACCACCGTGGGCAAGGAGATGGGCGAGCGCTTTGGCCGCGATGCCATGGAAGTGACCGATGAAGTGTTTGAAGGCCCCCAGAGCATCGTGTTTGACGAAGCCGAGAACCGGATGCACACCATCAAGGCCGTGATGGCTGCGACCCTTGGCTATGTAAAATAACGGATCACAAATAAAAAGGGAGGCTGCGTTTGCAGTCTCCCTTTTGCTTTGCCTGTTAGGCTTCCTTCAGCTTCAGCACGCCAGCCTGTACCAGACGCTTGCGCAGCAGTGCACCCACGATGCAGCTCACCACGATCTTGGCGAGGTCCAGCGCAATGAACGGATACACGCACACCGAAAGCGCATAGCCCAGATCGCACTGCATCTGGAACACGAACCATGCGGTGCCCAGCACGTAACAGGCGGCATCGCCCAGCACAAGGCCGATGCCGGAGATCACCGGCTGGCCCTTGCTCTTTTCGATGAACAGACCGCCGATGAAGGCCAGCAGCAGGTAGCCCACCAGATAGCCGCCGGTGGGGCCTGCCAGCTTGGCAATGCCCGCGCCGTAGCCGGAGAACACCGGCACGCCCACAAGGCCGATGAGCAGGTACACCGCCACGCTCAGGGTGCCGAACTTGGGCCCCAGCAGCCATGCGGTCAGACAGATGACAAAGTTTGACAGCGAAATGGGAATGGCTCCGATGGGCACGCTCAGCGGGCCAAGCACGCACAGCGCGGCGGCCATCAGCGCAGTGACAGCCATCTGATAGGTGGTCAGTTTTTTGTTTTTCATAGAATAGAATTCCCCTCTGTTAAAAATTTACAAGGCATCTGTGCCCGAGTATAACGCGGCAGAGGGAAGACGGTCAACAATGAAGTTGCAGCAGGGTTTACAATAGGGCGTGTTGTAATGCGTTGTAGAATATGGTAAGATGATAACAAAAAAGATTGACCGCCCTGCTTCCAAACTGTGCGGTCAATCTTTTTGACAAACGGGATGGAAAGCTGACCCTTGCAGTCAGCGCCCTTCTATGTTTAGAATACCGCATCAGCGTTATTTATCAAGGAGGTTCCCCATGGGTGGAGGACATGTTTCGCGGCCGGACTTCGGGATGCCGCAGCCGGACCCGGCCTACCCACTGACCGAGTTCTACCTGCTTTTGCAGCACGCACTGGACAAAGCGGGCCGCTTTGCGCTGCCTGCGCTGTATGCCCGCGTGCAGGCACCGGCCCGGCACATCTATCTGGACGAGGCGCGGGAATATTTGAGCCTTTCGCCTACCGGGCGGGAGGGGGATATCCGCCTGCTGGCCGAGGGCAGTCTGCAGCTGCTGTACAGCACCCTGCACGTCCAGCCGGACGGCACGCCTGCAGCCCTGCTGCTCACCGAGGAGTGCGCCCGCGCCACGGTGGCGGTGCAGCTGCTGCCGCCCTTTGTGTGGGAGGACCCGCTGCCGCCGCTGCCGGACACCCCTGCGGCGCTGACGCTGCAGCTGACCATGCAGGATGTGATGCAGGCCGATACCGACCCGGCAGCGCTGGGCAGAAAGCTGGCTGGCACAGCGGCGAACAAGCGCTGGCTGCACCATCCGAAGGCCGAGACCTTCCTTGCAGAACGGGTGGCCCTGCTGCAGAGAGTATATAAAAGGTGATTTTCATAAATTTTTCCAGCAATGCAATCTTCGGGGGCGTTCAGCCGTGTATAGGGTGAATGTCCCCCGTGGAACACGAATTCCACCAGCCCTGTACAGGCGGTAAAGGAGAGCTTGAAACTATGGGACAGCTGACCAGAAACGAAGTATTTACGCTGGCAGTGCAGAAATACAGCGATGCTGTTTACCGCGCTGCCATACACAACAGCCGATGCACAGCCGATGCCGAGGACGTGGTGCAGGATGTCTACGAGAAGCTCCTGCATTATAATGGTACGTTTGAGAGTGAGGAGCACCTCAAGGCGTGGCTGCTGCGGGTGGCCATCAACCGCTGCCGGGACCTGACCCGCGCAGCCCATCAGAAGGACACCGAGCTGGACGAGAACCTGCCCGCGCCCGATGCGTTTGAGGACGGCAGTGTGCTGGACGCAGTGCGCGCCCTGCCGGAAAACTACCGCAATGCCATCTATCTGCATTACTACGAGGGATACACGGCGGCGGAAATCGGCCGGATGATGGGCGCACCGTCCAACACGGTGCTGAGCTGGCTGCGGCGTGCCCGGGCGCAGTTACATACGATGCTGAAGGAGGAGATCGAAGATGAGGTGGTATGAGTACAAGATGGAGACGGACGACCTCTACGCCCCGGACGATCTGAAGGCAAAGCTGCTGGCCATGACAGACCAGTTGACCGAAGAAGAAAAGGCCCAGCCCATGATGAAAACCGACGCACCGGTACCAGCTCAGTCCGCCCCGGTGCAGCCGAAGAAGAAACTGATCCGCTTCCCCGCAAAGCGGGTGGGCGTACTGGCGGCCTGCCTTGCTGTGTGCGTGGTAGGCTATGGTGCTTTTGCCACCGGACAAATCGGCCTTGGCGCAAAGAGCAGCAGCCCGGCGGTCTATTATTCTGCGGACAGCACTGCGGCGGTGATGGCGGCAGGCGGCGCGGACCGCGCCGCTGTGGACAGCCCCATGGCAGCCGATTACAGTCTGAACACCATGGCGCTGGAAAGCGGCGCAGACAACGGCACCGCTGTTTATTCGGAGGACGACGCGGCAGCAGCGGCCCATAGCACCGACCACGCAAAGATCATCTACACCGCGAACCTCAGCCTGGAAAGCAAGGACTACGACGCAGCCCGCGCTGCGCTGGATGCTGCCCTTGCTGAAGCGGGCGGCTATCTGGAATCCAGCAGTGAATACTCGGATGCCGGTGACAGCCGCAGTGTCAGCCTGACCTACCGGGTGCCGCAGCAGAACTACGAGAACTTTCTTGCCGCCGTGGCCGAAGCAGGCAACGTGACCTACAAAAACCAGCAGGCCGACGACGTGACCGCCCAGTACATGGACGTGGAGACCCGGCTTGAGAATCTCAAGAACCAGCGAACCCGCCTGCAGCAGCTGCAGCAGCAGGCCGACAACCTCTCCGACCTGCTTGAGATCGAGTCCAGCCTGACGGATGTGCAGAGCCAGATCGAGAGCTGGCAGAGCCAGATGGACTGGTACAACGATCAGGTGGAAGAGTGCACCGTGTACGTGAGCCTGAGCGAGGTGAGCACCTACTCGCCGCCCAGCGAGGGCTTCGGCAGCCGCTTTGTCAGCGCCCTTTCCGCTGGCTGGCAGAACTTTGTGGGTGGCCTGCAGCAGGTCATCGTTGCCCTTGCCGGTGCATGGCCGGTGGTGGTGATCGCAGCCGCCGCCTGCGCAGGGTTCGTGGTTTGGAAAAAGAAGAAAAAATAAATCAAAAAAATACTTGACATCCGCCCGCCCTTGTGGTATTATACTTGAGCAGTCAGCGAGAACCGCTGAGAGCACAAAGTAAATATCGCGGGGTGGAGCAGTCTGGTAGCTCGTCGGGCTCATAACCCGAA
>OIRS01000153.1_pt1 | contig 20801 bp, 19 predicted proteins | sample 1586331 | NCBI WGS metagenome assembly OIRS01 (sample SAMN02674964, study PRJEB24791) | human gut metagenome, SKBSTL008 | isolation source: stool | host: Homo sapiens | place: USA | reverse complement strand
ACTGGAGTTCAGACGTGTGCTCTTCCGATCTCACTGATTTGGAAGCTTCAAAGACAGTGGCAGATGAGATTGCAAAGGTTTCATCACAGTATATCGCTGACAATATGGATCAGTCACAGCCAAAGATTATCCAGACAGCATATGCTTCAAAGACACCGGTGAATAATAATATCCTTAAGAATACAGTTATAGGAGCTGTACTCGGACTGTTTCTTGCTACCGGCATAGTTGTACTTGGATACATGCTTGACGATACAATTTCCAATGCAGATGATATGGAGACCAGAACAGGCCTCAAGGTGCTTGCATCACTTCCTGTTGATGAGACAGAGTATGATGGAGCCAAGACAAAGAGAAGAAAAAAGAAGAAAACTCAATCATCTAAATCAGACGATAGCAAGAATAAGAAGAGGGCAGTTTAATGGAAACAGTAGTTATTAATCAGATAAAAGACCAGAGTTATACAATGAAGGAGTCTCTTCGAGCTCTTAAAACAAGCATCAGCTTTAGTGGAAAGGGTGTGAAGTCTATCCTTTTTACCAGCAGCGTGCCAAATGAGGGAAAGACAACCGTAGTTATGGATCTGGCCCGTTCGATGGCGGACTCTAAGAAGTCAGTCCTTATAGTAGATACCGATATGCGTAAGTCAGTCCTTGTAGGAAGACTCAGAGCGAAAGTGGAGAGCGGTGGAAAGATATACGGACTCTCACATTATCTTTCAGGTCAGGTATCTTTGGACAAAGTAGTATATGCGACAAACATCAAAGGAGTGTTTATCCTCTTTGCAGGTCATGAGGTGCCTAATCCGACAGAGCTTCTTGAAACAAAAGAGTTTAAAGAGCTTATCGAGTTTGGAGAGAAAAATTTTGATTACGTGCTTGTTGACACACCTCCTACAGGCGCTGCGATTGATGCAGCCGTAGTTGGAAAGAATGTAGACGGAGCAGTAATAGTTGCTGCCCAGAATGTTACAAGCAGCCGTGCAATCATCAATACAAAGCGTACACTTGAGGACTCAGGAGTCAAGATTCTTGGAGCTGTGCTCAATAAGTGCAGGTTTGAGGAGTCTAAGTATGGTCATTACTATGGAAACTATTATGGTAATTACTATGGTAATTACTATGGCAGGGACGATGACGAAAAGTAGCAGGCGCAGACACATATGAATGACGGAGAATAAGTGCAGATGAAAAAAAAGAAAAATATAATTATTACGGCAGTAATGATTGTACTTATTGCTATTATAGCGATAATACTTGTAAAGGTTAACAGCAGTAATGTTAAGAATAAAGAAGTTAAAGGCATAAAGCCGGGTACAGAGGCAGTTAAGACAAAAGCCGATACTCAGACTGAGGATGACAGCACTACAGACAAATCAGGTATTGAGGAGTTTGCGTTATTTGGTGTTGACAGCCGTTCAGATCAGCTTGATAAAGGAACACGTTCCGATTCCATTATGGTAGTCAGGGTTGATCATGATGCTAAGAAAATCCGCATGGTATCTATTTTCAGAGACTGTATGATGAATATTGATGGTCATGGATACCAGAAGGTGACACATGCACATGCGTTTGGCGGACCGGAGCTTGCAGTAGATACACTTAACAAAAATCTGGATTTAGACATAAAGAATTATGTTACAGTCAATTTCAATACAGTCGGTGAGATTATAGATGAGGTTGGAGGTATAGTACAGGATATCGATGCTTCTGAGGCAAAGGTGATAAACGGATATATTGATGAGGTCAATAAGGTTCGTGGAACAAGCTCATCCCATATTGATTCAGCCGGCACATATACTCTTGATGGAACTCAGGCAGTTGCGTATTCCAGAATACGTTATACAGCAGGAGGAGACTATAAGCGTGCTGAAAGACAGAGAACAGTGCTGTTCAAGGTTTTTGAATCAGCTAAGCAGATGAATACAGCGGCAAAGATTAAGATGGTATCAGATCTGATTGGACATGTCAATACTAACTATAATACTGATGAGATTCTTTCAGTATTTAAAAATCTTGCAGACTATACAGTAGAGGATTCAACAGCATATCCACAGGTGTTCTATGGTGGAAAGGTTGATGGCGCATGGGTTGAGGTGCCTACTACACTTGCAGACATGGCTACAGGAGTGCATCAGTTCCTTGAAGGTGAGACAGGCTATACTCCTAGTGCAACTGTAAACGAATACAGCAGTGCATTATCAGGAAAAGTAAGCGGACCTAATAACGATTTAACAAATACAAATTTTGGGGATTAAATATGAACTTCAGACAAAATGGAGATAAGTACCTCATCACAATAGAAGTAATTGCACTGATAGTTGTGCTGGTATTTGGAGCAGTGCATTTTGTGATGCCGGGGAATAATGCGAATAAGAAAATAACAGAAAGCCAGCAGGAGACACAGAATCCTACTCAGGAGACGAATGGAACTCAGCAGGTACAAGCTGATGGACAGCAGGCAGCACCAGCATTTACTCCGTCAGATACTGTCAAGACAAAGCTGTCTTCTATGACAACGGAGGAAAAGGTAGCCCAGCTATTCATTACGAGACCTGAGGAGATTACAGGTGTATCACAGTTCACTCAGGCCGGTAACAAGACAAAGGCAGCTATTGGTACATATCCTCTTGGTGGTTTTGTTTTCAGACAGGAGAATTTCTCAGGTGAGGCTGCAGTTACAAAGATGATGAGCAGTCTGCAGTCATTTTCGCAGGAGCGACTGGGCGTGAATCTGTTTCTTGCAATTGATGAAGAAGGTGGAGAAAGACTTCCTCTTGCTTCAGCTAATGGATATGAGGCACAGCAGGCACCATCACAGCTTGGAGATGCTGACGCAGCGGACAGCAGTGCAGGAAAGATAGGTTCATATATGGCTACCAATGGCCTTAATATGAATTTTGGGCCGACAGCAGATATAGCATATGGTGATAATGCAGATAACGATACATATGCATTTGGCAGCGAGTCAGCGACTGTAGGTGACTGTGTTGCAGCACAGGTAAGCAGCTATAATGGTGCAGGAATCAATTCTGTAGCAAAGAGCTTTCCCGGAAAAGGAAAGGCTACTACAGATTCGGCGACAGGAATGCTCTGGATGACAGATAAGCTGGAGGATCTTGAGGCATCTGATTTTGTGCCATATCAGAAGGCAATTGAAGCAGGTGTTCCGGCAGTCATGATGGGAAATGTGATTTGTCAGAGTGTGACAGGAGAGGAAACCACGCCATGCTCTACATCAGCAGGTGCCGTAAACTATATGAGAACTACCATGGGTTTTAATGGCCTTTTGATTACAGATGATTTATCAGACGCATCTCTTAATAAGGTATGTACACAGGATGAGGCGGCTGTGGCAGCTGTTAAGGCAGGAATGAGCATGCTTTATGTTTCAACAGGCTTTGAGAGCAGTTATAATGCAGTGTTGTCTGCAGTTAACAGTGGCGAGATACCGGCAGAAAAATTAGATGATGCAGTGGGAAGAATTCTAACAACAAAAGGAATTTAATATATGCAAATAAAAGTAAATCCGTTATACTATAGAGTATAGCGGATTTATGTTATATATTTTGTATATTTAAAGGAGAATTGTTGATATGTCAAATTGTTTCAATCCGGCAAATATTCTTTTGCCAAACGATTGTATAGATATGGAAAAATGGTCAGTTATTGCCTGTGACCAGTTCACAAGTCAGGCTGATTATTGGGATGCTGTGGAAAAGCATGTGGCTGATGCACCATCAACGCTTAATGTTGTGTTTCCTGAGATATATCTGGGAACAATTACGAAACAGGAGAATGATTGCAATTCGTCAGGGGATGGTGTCAAAAATGACAAAGAAACCGGCAGAAAAACAAAATATGCTTCAATGACGGATGATGAGAGAATCAAATATATTAATACCACTATGGAGACATATCTCACAGATGGAACCTTAAAGCAAGTGGTGGCAGATGGCTATGTGCTTGTTGAGCGTACTACGGAGTCAGGGGTGCGTCTTGGAATAGTAGGACTTATTGATCTGGATGACTATGATTTCGACCCGAAAAAGAAGACTCTCATCAGAGCAACAGAGGGAACAGTAATCTCACGTATACCTCCGAGAGTGAAAATAAGAGAGAATGCAGCTATTGAGCTGCCACACGTTATGCTGCTTGTTGATGATCCTATAGACAGACAAAAGATTGATGGATGCCAGGGTGCTATACAGGAAGATGCTGCAAATATAGCAGCTGTAAAGCATGGAATAATCGAGTATGTGTATGCCATCAGGGATACTCTTCGTAAGCTTTACGATACAGAGCTCATGCAGGGAGGCGGACATATCCGCGGCTATGCTATCGAGGGTGAGGCAGCAAAGCAGGTGACAGAGGCATTTGCAGCGAAACAGGAAAGCTGTGGAGGCTTTTTGTTTGCAGTAGGTGATGGAAACCATTCCCTTGCAACAGCGAAGACATGCTGGGAAAATATCAAAAAATCCGGAAAATTCACAGAGGAGCAGTTGAAAACTCATCCTGCAAGGCATGCTCTTGTGGAAATCTGTAATCTGCACAGTGAGGCGCTTGAGTTTAAGCCTATTCACAGACTGCTTACAAATGTTGATGTAAAGGATATGCTGTCGTTTTTCGAAGCTGAAATCACAAAACAAGGACTTGAGAGCGCTGAGGGTGATGAGATAGTATTTGAGTATGTTGAATCAGGCGCTACCTCAATAAAGAATTCCGGAATTAATATCACAAATAGAGGTGACCGCCTCCCGGTTGAGATACTCCAGGGTATTTTAGATAAGTATCTTGAGACACATGACAATGTGGAAATAGACTATATCCATGGTGATGAGGCACTTCACGGACTGGTAAAGGAGACTAAGGGATGTGGAATCTTTCTTCAGTCGATAGACAAGAGCACATTGTTCCCTGCAATCAATGCGGGCGGGGTGCTTCCCAGAAAGACATTCTCAATCGGAGAAGCGAATGAGAAGAGATATTATATGGAGTGTCATAAGATATCTCTGTAGCTTTGATTTATATACATATGTTAATTTTATCACATTTATAAACAATTGATTTTATGAAGTCGAATAATTTAACAAATAAGCTTATTTTACTACACAAACACATTTATTAAGTGTATAATATAAGAAAAATTTATTCACAAGGGGACGACAATGGGAAAATACTTTGGAACAGACGGCTTCCGTGGAGAGGCTAATGTCAATTTAACAGCAGAACATGCATATCAGATTGGTAGATTTTTAGGCTGGTATTATGGAGAGCTTAAGAAGCAGAAGCAGCTCGACGAGCCTGCAAAGATAGTAATAGGAAAGGATACAAGACGTTCAAGCTACATGTTTGAGTATTCCCTTGTATCAGGACTTACAGCATCGGGAGCAGATGCATATCTATTACACGTTACCACAACTCCATCAGTGGCATATGTAGCAAGAACCGATGATTTTGACTGTGGTATCATGATTTCGGCAAGCCATAATCCATACTATGACAATGGAATCAAGCTTATCAACAGCAATGGAGAGAAGATGGATGAGGAGACAATTCTCCTTGTCGAGGACTATATAGACGGCAAGCTACGCCTGTTTGGTCAGGAGTGGAAGGAATTGCCCTATGCACATAAGGATGCTATTGGATGCACAGTTGACTATGTAGCAGGCCGTAACCGTTACATGGGATACCTCATATCGCTTGGTGTCTACTCATTCAAGGGCATGAAGGTAGGTCTTGACTGTGCCAACGGAAGCTCATGGAACATGGCAAAGTCTATTTTTGAGGCACTCGGAGCAAAGTGCTATGTCATCAACAATGAGCCAAATGGTCTAAACATCAACAATAATGCAGGTTCTACACATATAGAGGGCTTACAGAAGTACGTGGTGGACAATGGTCTTGATGTAGGCTTCGCATACGATGGAGATGCAGACAGATGTCTCTGTGTAGATGAACTGGGCAATGTAATCACTGGAGACCATATCCTCTACATCTATGGAAAGTACATGAAAGAGAGAGGAAAGCTCGATAACAATACTGTTGTCACAACAGTTATGTCAAACTTTGGACTCTATAAGGCCCTTGATGAGCTTGGAATCGGCTATGCAAAGACTGCAGTAGGTGACAAATATGTATATGAGTACATGCAGCAGAACGGCTGCCGCATCGGCGGAGAGCAGTCAGGACATATCATCTTCTCTAAGTATGCATCAACAGGTGATGGTATCCTTACCAGCCTTAAGATGATGGAGGTCATGATGGCTAGGAAACAGAAGATGAGCCAGCTCTGTGAGGGGCTTAATATCTATCCACAGGTGCTTCAAAATGTGCGCGTAGCTGACAAGGCGGAAGCACTTGCCAATCCTGAGGTTCAGGCGGCTGTCGACCAGGTTACTGCAGAGCTTGGCGATACAGGACGTATACTTGTGCGTGAGTCGGGTACAGAGCCTGTTATCCGTGTCATGGTTGAGGCAGAGAGCGAGGAAATCTGTCAGAAATATGTGGATATGGTCGTTGCAAAATTAAAATAAAGGTTAATGCCAAAGATAATACACGTAATATACAAAAGCTGTGTGAGAATATCATGCAGCTTTTGCTGTTATGAGGGTTCATAAATGAGTGAATTAAGATAAATTAAGTGGATATAATTTAATCTGTAGAGAGAATAGTAATTAAATTCTGCCGGAGGAAATAGTCTATGCCTGAAATCTTAATTATTTTTATATTATGTGCCGGTATTATTGTAATTGGCATAATATTGTGTATAATTATTAAAGTGAGTCATATGTCTGATGACGAACAGAAAAAGGACGATGAACGACAGCTGGAGTTCATTCGTGCCTACAAGGAGCATAAAAAAGGACATTGAGTTTAAAGGATTATATAATAAGAGACATACAGGAAAAGTTCAAATATCTTCCGTCAGCGGTATATTTGGCTTTAATCTGCATTGCGATGTATATTTTTGTGTGTCTGCTGCGATATCTTTTCACAATGAGAGAGGTATCACAGGCAGATGAGAGAAGAAAAAAGATAGTGGGCAAAATCTGGCATATGCTGTTCTGCGGCACCTTTGTGGCCTATATGTATACGCTTATAATGATAGTGTATTATTCAAGGGAGCCGGGAAGCAGAACCGGCGTCGCCGATATGGTGCTGTGGAGCAATTGGGGCATGACACTTCAGATGCACGCTTATTTTATAGAAAATATAGTATTGTTTATACCATTTGGGCTTATATTTCCATTGGTTTTTAAAAATTGGATGAGATGGTTTACAATACCTGTTGGTGCTTTTATAAGCGCAGCAATTGAGTACACGCAGCTGGTTACCGGCAGGGGATATTGTCAGCTTGATGATTTTGTGACAAATACGGCAGGAGCAGCAATCGGATTTTTTATTTATTTGATATTATATGCAGGGTGGCTGGTATGGAAAAAAATAAGATAAGCATTGTGGTACCATGCTTTAACGAGAAAGAGGCTCTGCCTCTTTTTTATAATAAAATAACTCAGGTGTTTGATCAGATGAGTCAAGAGAGTGAGACAGCGGGATTGTACTATGAACTGATTATAGTGGATGATGGCTCCATGGATGGGACGCTCGATGTCGCGAAAGAGCTTGCCGCAAATGATTCCGGTGTAAAATACATATCTTTTTCACGCAATTTTGGCAAGGAGGCAGCCATGTATGCAGGCTTGCAGCATGCGGTGGGGGAATATGTGGCAATAATGGATGCAGATCTTCAGGATCCCCCGGAAATGCTTCCGAAGATGTATCAGGTCCTTAATAAAGAGGGTTATGATGCTGTCGGTACAAGACGAGTGACACGCAAAGGTGAACCAGCGATTAGATCTTTTTTTGCCAGAAAATTTTACAGGCTTATGAGCAGAATATCAAAGGCAAATATGGTTGATGGGGCACGTGACTACAGGCTGATGAACAGGAAATACGTGGATGCACTGCTTTCGCTTAAGGAATACAACAGGTTTTCAAAGGGATTGTTTGGCTGGGTAGGCTTTAAGGTGAAGTGGCTTGAGTTTGAGAATGTAAACAGAGTGGCAGGTGAGACAAAGTGGTCATTCTGGCAGCTCTTTTTGTATAGCCTTGACGGAATAGTGGCATTTTCCAACGCGCCGCTATACATGGCTTCAATAGCCGGAGTGTTCAGCTTTATTGTCGCAATAATTGCAATGCTCTTTATCATTATCAGGAGACTTGTATTCGGAGATCCGGTAGCCGGCTGGGCTTCGACCGTTGTTATCATACTTTTTATAGGTGGGATACAACTGCTTAGCATAGGCATTTTGGGACTTTATCTGTCGAAGCTATATCTCGAGGCAAAGGACAGACCGATATATTTAATAGGAGAATCAAATATAGAAAAACCTACAGAAAAAAATTAAGGCTTTCTTAAGATTTCTTAATTCGATAGCATATGACATTTTTTTCGAATGTTATGTGCTATAATTTTTTCGGCAACGTTTATTAATGCATGAAAGAGGACTAAGATGAAAAACGTACTGGAGTGGCTTGAGACCACAGTAGAAAAATCCCCTGACAAGCCTGCATTTTCGGATACTGAATGCAGCATTACGTTTAGGCAGGTGTATGATATAGCAAGAAATACAGGAGCATATCTGATAGAACAGCTTGGAGTGGACAGAACCCCTGTTGCAGTATTTGCCGGAAGGAAAATGGTGACACCGGCATACTTCCTGGGAGTGGCATATGCAGGCAGACCGTATGCGCCGATTGATGCATCGCTTCCTGACAAGAGAATTGAGAAAATTCTTGAAAATCTGTGTCCAAGGGCTATCGTGGCAGACAGGGAAAGTCTTGAGCATGTGGAGAGCATAGTGGATGAGCTGGCAAAGGCAGAAGGATTCGATAGACCGCAGATATTTATTGCTGAGGATATATCGCGCTTCGAGCAAGTGGCAGGCTGTGCAGGAAAAACAGATGACAGCTCACTGGATATGCTCGCTGCAGTCCGCAGGCAGATGTCCATGACAGACCCGCTGTATATCATCTACACGTCAGGCTCCACCGGCAATCCAAAGGGAGTCATGACATCGCATCTGTCACTTATGACATACATCAACGCTTACTGTGATGTAATGCATATAGAGGAAAGTGATGTGTTGGGCAATCAGTCGCCGCTTGACTATATTGCGGCAATCAGGGACATTTATCTGCCGCTAAAGACCGGCTGCAGCACAGCGATTATTCCAAAAGAGTATTTTATGGAGCCAAATGCCCTGTTTGATTACATGAATGATAAGAAGGTCAGCAGTGTCGGCTGGAGTGTTTCGGCATTTACCATCCTCACATCGCTTGGCGCATTTGAGGAAGTAGGGCTTAAGAGTCTTAGAAAAATCTGCTTCTCAGGCTCAGTGATGCCGTGCAGGGTGCTCAGGAAATGGCAGGAAAATCTGCCGGAAGCACATTTTGTGAACCAGTATGGACCGACAGAGGCCACAGCATCATGCACATATTATAGCGTGGATCATACAGTGGAAGATGACGAGGTGCTTCCTATAGGAAAAGCCTATGACAATTACAGGGTTTTCCTGATAGATGAGCATGGAAATGAGCCGGCTGTCGGAGAACAGGGCGAGATATGCGTATGTGGACCAATCCTGGCGCTGGGTTATTATAATGATCCGGAGAGGACAGCTGCGGCATTTACACTCAATCCACTTAACAAGGCTTATCCTGAGCGTATGTATCGCACAGGGGATTACGGAAGGCTCGATGAGGATGGCATACTTCATTTCTGTGGACGTATGGACCGCCAGATAAAGCACATGGGACACCGTGTGGAGCTTGATGAGGTGGAGCATGCCGCCAATGTGGTCGAGGGAGTCGCAGAAAGCTGCGTTATATATAATAAAGCAAAAGAGGTGCTGATACTTTTCTACACAGGTGACTGTGACAGGAGAAGCCTTGCGCTGGCCCTGAGGGACGAGCTCCCGGGCTTTATGGTGCCAAGGAAAATCAAGAAGCTGGAGCAGCTTCCTAAGCTTCCAAACGGAAAATATGATATGAAAAAACTGGAGGAAATGTAAAATGAGAGACACAATTTTAGAGATTTTAGAGGAATTAAGACCGGATGTGGATTTTGAAAAGGAGACAAAGCTCATCGATGACAAAATTCTTGAGTCATTTGATATAGTTTCACTCGTGTCGGAGCTGACTGATGAGTTTGACATCACAATCAGACCAAAGGATCTGGTTCCTGAGAATTTCAACTCAGTTGATGCAATTGAGAAGCTTGTGAAAGAGCTTGTGGAGGAATAAAGCATATGAGACAGACACCGTACTATGTATTTGATACGGACGAGTTTGCAAAAAGAGCAGCCATGATAAGGGCTGCTCTTGATTGTAAAGGAGGACGTAGGATACCGCTTTGCTTTTCGATAAAGGCAAATCCATTCCTGCTTCACAGGCTGCCGGAGGGCTTAGACCATGTGGAGGTGTGCAGCCCGGGAGAGCTTGAGATATGTATAGCACTTGGCGTGAAGCCGGAGAGCATCATCTATTCAGGTGTGATGAAGGAAAAATGCGATATAGAGCGAGCAGTTTCATATGGCGCCGGTATACTCACCTGTGAGAGCATAAGACATGCAGCGCTGATATCAGAAGTGATGCTTGAACGTATGCCGGAAGGTGCGCATGAAGCCGAGTTTGCCGAAACGAAAACACATGTCATACTGCGCCTGACAAGTGGCAACCAGTTTGGCATGTCGCTTGAGGATATTGAATACATCATGTCGCATCCGGATGAGTTTAAAGGCATTGCGGTAATGGGCATTCACTACTATTCCGGCACACAGAAGAGCCTGCGCAAAATAAATAAGGACTTGGAAAAAATAAAGTCTGCATTGAGCGTATTAAAAGAAAAATACAGCTTTGAGCCACAGCTTGTAGAGTATGGCCCGGGGCTTTGCGTGGAGTATTTTGAGGATGATTGGCAGGAAAGGGAAAAACAATCACTTGATGAGGCAGCAGAGGTGCTTAGAGAATTTGCCGAGGAATATCCGCTTGGCATTGAGATGGGACGTTTCCTTGCAGCCTCATGCGGTAAATATTACACACAGGTAGAGGACCTTAAATCGACAGGTGATGCCAATTATGCGATTCTGGATGGAGGAATCCACCATCTGAATTACTTTGGACAGAGAATGGCTATGCAGGTGCCACCGATTAAGGTATATGCCGGTGAAGTATCAGAAAATGAAGAAAGAACCGGTGTGAAATTCACAGAACTGCCGGACACAGACTATACACTATGCGGAAGCCTCTGTACAGTGGCAGATGTGCTGGTACGCGAGGTGAGGCTTAAGAAGCTTGAACTTGGCGATGTTCTTGAGTTCGGGCACTGTGGCGCATACTCTGTGACAGAAGCACCGGCGCTATTTCTTTCAAGACAGCTTCCGGCTATATATGCATATTCGAAGGAATATGCATATGAGTGCCTGAGGGAGCATATTCCTGCGGCTGAGATAAATCTGGCCGGAAAAAAATTGTAAATAAAAGCGCCATGGTAAATTGCCATGGCGCTTTTGAATATGACATAAACAAAGCCTTTTGTGGGAAGCTAAATTATTAGCTAAGCTCCTTTTCACACATATCGAGTACAGAAGCAATGGTAGTATCCATATCATAGTATTTGTACTCGCCGAGACGACCACCGAATATAACACCGGTCTCCTTATCGGCAAGCTCCTTATACCTGGCGTAGAGCTGTCCGTTTTTCTCATCGTTTACAGGGTAGTAAGGCTCATCGCCTGCCTTCCACTCAGAAGAGTACTCACGGCTGATAATAGTCTTTGGCAGATCATTTCCATCCTCATCCTTACCGAACTCGAACCACTTGTGCTCGATGATACGTGTCCATGGAGTCTCGCGGTCTGTATAGTTGACAGCGGCATTTCCCTGGAAGTTAGGAATATCGAGGGTCTCATTCTCAAAGCGCACTGAGCGGTACTCCAAAGTACCTAGCTTAAAGCCAAAGTATGCGTCAATCGGACCTGTGTATACAACCTTGTCAGCAAGAGCATCAAGCTCAGCCTTGTGCTCAAGGTAGTCGGTATTTAGTCTGACCTCAATGCCGTCGAGCAGATTCTCAACCATCTTGGTGTATCCACCGATTGGAATACCCTGATAAAGAGCATTGAAGTAATTGTTGTCAAAGGTAAGTCTAACAGGAAGACGCTTTATGATGAAAGCCGGAAGCTCCTTACAATCACGACCCCACTGCTTCTCAGTGTAGCCCTTCACGAGCTTCTCATAGATATCACGTCCAACAAGTGAAATAGCCTGCTCCTCGAGATTTTTAGGCTCACCGGTTATTTCCTTTTTCTGCTCCTCAATCTTTGCAGCAGCCTCCTCTGGTGTCACCACACCCCACATCTTGTTGAAGGTGTACATATTGAAAGGCATTGAGTACAGCTCCCCCTTGTAGTTGGCTACAGGGCTGTTTGTGAAGCGGTTGAACTCAGCAAACTGTGTGATGTAGTTCCAGACCCTCTTGTCATTGGTGTGGAATATGTGGGCTCCGTACATGTGTACATTGATGCCCTCCTGCTTCTCTGTGTAGACATTTCCTGCTATGTTAGGACGCTTGTCTACAACAAGCACTGATTTGCCCTTGGCCTTTGCCTCGTGGGCGAAGATGGCTCCGTAGAGACCGGAACCTACTACTATATAATCGTATTTCATTGTTTTCTCCTTGTTGCATAGTGATATTATAATTATAAGTACATTTTCCGGAAAAACAAGCAGAAACAATGAAAATAAGTAAATATTAATAAATCCTGTATTAGAAAATTATGATATACTTAGATATAGGAAGTTCAAAAGTAAGAAAATAAGAGGAAAGGCAACGCAACGATGAAACTACCCGGCTACTACTCCTCAGGAGAATTTGCAAAAAAAGCGCATATTACAAAAAAGACCATCAGGTACTATGACGAGCACAATATTTTAAAACCATCCTACGTAAACGAAAACGGAGCCAGATTCTATAATGATGACGACTTTGCGCGTCTACAGCAGATACTGTTCCTCAAATATCTGGGATTTTCCCTGGATGATATCAAGGAGATGACACTCAGAAACACGGACAGCAATGTCATGTCTGAGTCGCTTCACATGCAGCTTGGTCTCGTGGAGGAGAGGATAGAGCAGATGAAGCTTATGAAATCAGCACTGCAGGAGGCTTCAGAGGTGATAGACGAGGGGCGAAGTGTGGACTGGAGTCATATGCTGGAGCTGGTTAATATAAACGAGATGGAGCAAAAGCTAAAGCAGCAGTACAGGGATGCTTCAAATATATCAGCCAGAATCAATCTGCACAGGGATTTCTCGATGAATCCGGTGAGCTGGTTTAGCTGGGTATTTGATGAGTGCAGCTTTTTTGAGGGGGAAAAGGTGCTTGAGGTGGGCTGTGGTGATGCCTCTCTCTGGACACAGAACATAGACAGGATACCGGCAGATATGCAGATAACCCTGACTGATATATCGTATGGCATGGTAAGGGATGCGACGAGAAATGTAGGTGCAGACGACAAGCGCTTTACATATGAGGTGATGGATGCCCACAGGCTGTATAAGCCGGATGCATCGTATGACTGCGTGATAGCAGACCATGTACTGTTCTATTGTGACAATCTGGATGCCGTGTGCAGTGAAATCCAAAGGGTGCTAAAGCCCGGTGGCGTGTTTGTGTGCAGTACATACAGCTCACGGCATATGAAGGAAATAAACGACCTGGTACAGGAGTTTGATGACCGCATAGAGCTGTCAGCGGAAAGGCTGTATGAGCAATTCGGTAAAGAAAATGGTGAGGCAATACTTGGAAAATACTTTGGTGAGGTAAGCTGGCATGGATACGAGGATGAGCTTGTGGTAGAAAAAGCAGAGCCTGTGATAGAGTATGTGCTTTCGTGCCACGGCAACCAGAACAGGTATATTGTGGACCGCTATAAGGAATTTGCGGCATTTGTCAGAAAGAAGACAGAGGGAGGGTTCCATATCACAAAGGATGCAGGTGTATTTATTGCACGAAAATGATTTAAAAACAGGATATTATAAGCATATATTTTGTGAAAAATGCTAAAAATATAAAAAAGTACTTGAAGGTGCCCTTGGGGCACCTTTTATAATGCAGGTAAATGATGAATCAGGTCAGTGGATTCTACAGACCGAAAGCATCAAATGCAGCACGTAGTTTCAGTTTGAAGGAGAACAACATGAAAGGTATTATATTAGCGGGAGGTTCAGGCACACGTCTTTACCCACTCACAATGGTAACATCAAAGCAGTTACTTCCAATTTATGACAAGCCAATGATCTACTATCCTATGTCAGTGCTTATGAATGCCGGCATCAGAGATATCCTGATCATTTCAACACCACAGGATACACCAAGATTTAAGGAGCTCTTGGGAGACGGACATCAGTTTGGTGTCAACCTCACCTACGAGGTACAGCCAAGCCCGGACGGACTTGCACAGGCATTCGTTATCGGTGAGAAATTCATCGGGGATGACACAGTAGCCATGGTTCTCGGAGACAACATCTTCGCAGGACACGGACTCAACAAGAGACTCAAGGCCGCAGTTGAAAATGCCAAGAGCGGTAAGGGCGCCACAGTATTCGGCTACTATGTAGATGACCCTGAGAGATTCGGTATTGTAGAGTTTGATAAGGAAGGAAAGGCTATTTCAATCGAGGAAAAACCTGAGCATCCAAAGAGCAATTACTGTGTCACAGGTCTTTACTTCTACGATAACAATGTAGTAGAGTATGCAAAGAACCTTAAGCCATCAGCCAGAGGAGAGCTTGAGATAACAGACTTAAACAGAATCTATCTTGAGAAAAAAGCCCTCAATGTAGAGCTTTTGGGACAGGGCTTCACATGGCTTGACACAGGAACACATGAGAGCCTTGTAGATGCTACAAACTTTGTCAAGACAGTTGAGACACATCAGCACCGTAAGATAGCATGTCTTGAGGAAATCGCTTACTTAAACGGCTGGATTACAAAGGATGAAGTATTAAAGACATATGAGCTAGTAAAGAAGAATCAGTACGGACAGTACTTAAAGGACGTACTTGATGGAAAATACCGCGAGCAGTTATATTAAGGAGGAAATCAAAATGACAATTATCGTAACAGGTGGAGCAGGATTTATCGGAAGCAACTTCGTATTTCACATGCTTAACAAATATCCGGATTACCGTATCGTATGCTTAGACTGTCTCACATATGCAGGAAATCTCTCAACACTTGAGCCTGTAATGGACAATCCAAACTTCCGTTTCGTAAAGGAGAGCATCACAGACCGTGACGCTGTATACAAATTATTTGAGGAAGAGCATCCTGATATGGTTGTAAACTTCGCAGCAGAGTCACACGTTGACCGTTCAATCGAGAACCCACAGGTATTCCTTGATACAAATATCATCGGAACATCAGTGCTTATGGACGCATGCCGCAAGTATGGTATTAAAAGATATCACCAGGTATCAACAGATGAGGTATACGGAGATCTGCCACTTGACCGCCCTGACCTTTTCTTCCATGAGGATACACCAATCCATACATCAAGCCCATATTCATCATCAAAGGCAGCAGCAGACTTACTCGTGCTTGCTTACCACCGCACATATGGACTTCCTGTAACAATCAGCCGTTGCTCAAACAACTACGGACCATACCATTTCCCGGAGAAGCTTATTCCGCTTATGATTGCAAATGCGCTTAATGACAAGCCACTCCCGGTATACGGAACAGGCGAGAACGTGCGTGACTGGCTCTATGTAGAGGATCACTGCAAGGCGATCGATCTTATCATCCACAACGGACGTGTAGGAGAGGTTTACAATGTAGGTGGCCACAATGAGAAAACAAACCTTGAAATCGTTAAAATTATCTGCAAGGAGCTCAACAAGCCAGAGAGCCTTATCACATTCGTAGGAGATCGTAAGGGACATGATATGCGTTACGCAATCGACCCAACAAAGATCCACAACGAGCTCGGATGGCTTCCGGAGACCAAGTTCGAGGACGGAATAAAGAAGACAATCAAATGGTACCTTGACAACCGTGAGTGGTGGGAGACAATCATCAGTGGAGAGTACCAGAACTATTACGAGAAGATGTACGCGAATAGATAACTGCTATTCGTAAACCTTGAAGAATCGAAATGCGTGTTGTAAGCTCGCTTACATAAGCGCATTTTGATTCTTTGAGGCTCTAGAATAGAGCAGGAACAACGTATATAAGCAATCTTAGCTGCGTAAGCAGCGGGAAAGCATGCCAAAGCATGCGGGATTGCGCATATATGTTGGGCCTGTTTACGAATATTTGTAAAAAGGAGACCCAAAATGAAAGTATTTGTTACAGGAGTTGCAGGTCAGCTCGGACACGACGTAATGAACGACCTGGCAGCACGCGGTTACGAAGGAATCGGAACAGATATAGCACCACAGTATAGCGGAGCAGACGATGGCACAGCAGTTACAACTTTGCCATATGTCTCACTCGATATCACAGACCGTGATGCAGTGGAAAAAACAATCACAGAGCTTAAGCCTGACGTAGTAGTACACTGTGCAGCATGGACAGCTGTGGATCTGGCCGAGGATGATGATAAAAAAGCAAAGGTGCATGCAATCAACGCAGACGGCACACAGAATATCGCGGATGCCTGCAAGAAGATAGATGCCAAGATGGTATATATCAGCACAGATTATGTATTTGACGGACAGGGCACCACACCATGGCAGCCTGACTGCAAGGACTATGCACCACTCAATGTATATGGACAGACAAAGCTTGACGGAGAGCTTGCAGTGGCAAATACACTTGAGAAGTACTTTATAGTGCGTATAGCATGGGTATTTGGTGTAAACGGCAAGAACTTCATCAAGACAATGCTAAATGTCGGCAAGACACACGATAAGCTTACAGTAGTAAGTGACCAGATTGGTACACCGACATATACACTCGACCTTTCAAGATTGCTCGTAGATATGATAGAGACTGATAAATACGGTTACTATCACGCTACAAACGAGGGTGGATATATAAGCTGGTATGATTTTACAAAGGAAATCTTTAAGCAGGCAGTGGAGCTTGGTCATACAGAGTATTCTGAGGACAGACTTACAGTAGCACCTGTTACAACAGCAGAGTACGGTGTGTCAAAGGCAGCACGTCCGTTTAACAGCAGACTGGACAAGAGCAAGCTCGTGGAGAATGGATTTAAGCCACTCCCTACATGGCAGGATGCGCTGCACAGATATCTGCAGGAGATAGAATTTTAGTGAGCAAAGAAGCTACGAAGTAGCGAGGTTGAGTTAGATGTTGGGATGTTCACGTAATACAAGAAAGGACATAGAAATCATGGGACAGATTAAAGTACAGAAAAACGTAGGTGGAATCGAAGGACTTTGCATCATCGAGCCTACAGTGCATGGAGACAACCGTGGATACTTTATGGAGACATACAATTCAAAGGATATGCAGGAAGCTGGCATTGACAGAGTGTTCGTACAGGATAATCAGTCATGCTCCACAAAGGGAGTGCTCCGCGGACTCCATTTCCAGAAGGAATACCCACAGGCAAAGCTTGTGCGTGCAGTAAAAGGCTCAGTATTTGATGTGGCTGTAGACTTAAGAAGCGATTCAAAGACATACGGCAAGTGGTTCGGAGTAGAGCTCACAGAGGAGAACAAGAAGCAGTTCCTTATTCCGGAGGGCTTTGCACACGGATTTTTAGTACTCTCAGATGTAGCAGAGTTCTGCTACAAGGTAACAGATTTCTGGCACCTTGGAGATGAGAGCGGCCTTGCATGGAATGATCCTGCAATCGGCATCGAGTGGCCACAGCTTGTCGGAGAGTATCCGGGAAGCGCTGACGGAAGCGGATACACACTTGAGGATGGCACACCAATCAACTTGAGTGATAAGGATCAGAAGTGGGAGACACTGGAAAACACATTTAAATTTTAAAAAAAATTATTAATTTTGTTATAATCATTGTTAAAATATTGAAAAATCAAAATCATTTGTTAAAATAGATAAGTACTATGTATTTATAGATAGAAGGAGAAACAAATGAAGAAAAAGAAAAAGGCTACAAAATGGATAATATTTGCAAGGGTATTATTGGTTTTACAGCTTATTGCTAGTGCTATGATATTTGCTATGGCTGTAAAAACAAAAATGTTACCTGCAAAGTATATCATGTTTGCAGCCGGGGGTTTATTAATTATGGAGTTCCTGGTGTTTGCACTTGTTCACTTAGGACAAAACATAATGAAACCAAAAGCGTCGGGCTATTTTAAGCGAGGATTGGGAACATTTATATCTATACTGGTTATCATATGTAGCTTATATGGCACGTCTGTGCTTAGCAAGGTGATGGGCACACTTAATGATATGACCGGAAATAAAAATGTCATGGAGGATAAGATTGTTGTCTATGTTATGAAGGATGATCCCGCTGAGACTATTGATGATGCCAAGGATTATACCTTTGCATATACTGATTCATATGGATATGAAGAGACAAAGGAAACAATAGATGATATTAATAAAAAAACAGACAGTACAATCAATACAAAGCCATATGCGTCTGCAATAGAGATGGTGGATGCCCTTTATTCGGGTGAGGTAAAGGCGATGATACTCAATACCTCATATGTATCTGTTATCACAGATACAGAGGGGTATGAAGATTTTGAAACAAAGACAAAGGTATTGTATGCTTATACTAAGACATATGAGGTTGAGAAGACAGAAAAGGATGTTCAGGTGACAAAGGAGCCGTTCGTTGTATATATCAGTGGATCAGATACCAGAAGCAAGAAGCTTGCAAAGAGCCGAAGCGATGTAAATATTCTGGCTTTTGTCAATCCTGAGAGTAGACAGGTGTTATTGTTAAATACACCTAGAGATTACTATGTTGAAACGTCGGTATCTCATGGGACAAAGGATAAACTGACACATTGTGGATTGTATGGTATAGATTGTTCAATGAAGACATTGGCTTCAGTATATGATCTGGATACAATCAACTACTATGCTCAGATTAATTTCACAGGTTTTGAGACTCTTATAGACCAAATAGGTGGAGTTACTGTGAATTCTGAACAGGCATTTAGTTCATCTATGGATTCTTACAAGTTTTCAAAGGGTCCAAATGAATTAAACGGAGAGGAAGCATTGGCATATGCCCGTGAGAGGCATAATCTTCCGGACGGAGATAATGGCAGGGGACGCCATCAGATGGATCTTATTTCAGCAGTAATAGATAAGATGACAAACAGTACGGCATTATTGACCAACTACTCCGGTATTCTTGACAGTCTTGAGGGAATGATTTCCATGGATTTTAAAAGCTCAGATATTTCATCTCTTATCAATATGCAGCTGTCAGAGGGAGGAAGCTGGAATATTAAGTCATTTGCAGTAACTGGTCAGGGTACCAAGAAAACAACATATTCTATGCCTATTCAGAAAGTTTATGTTACTATTCCGGATGAGAGCAGCGTAGAGCATGCTAAACAGTTGATACAGAAGGTTATGAATGGTGAAACAATTACAGATGATGACCTGAAGTAATTAAATAGGTCGATTTTAAAGGCTACAGTTGAGCGGAGACGCATAAACTGTAGCTTTTATTAAATTTTTGTTATAATTTTTTGAAATGTGGCAATTATATATCAAATATGGTAAAATATCATTTATGGACAAAAATAAATCGATTTCAACACAGAAAATTAACAGATGGGATGTAGGATACTTTATATTATATGGTATTGTGCTGGCAAAATGTGTATACGAGACTACTATGTTCTCGCAGCAGGTGCTGGTAGGAACCTTTAAGCTTTTTCTTGCAGCGATGGTTTTGTATACAGGAGCCAAGGTCCTTTTTTCCGGATATTACAGCAGAAAAGAGCAGCTTGCAATTGCCGTAGTTGTTCTTATATTTGGAATAGTAGGCTTACAAACCGGTTATTATGAACTGCTGCAGCCGGTACTACTTATTGCCGGGGCAAAAAATGTGAGGTTTGACAATATACTAAAGGTATATACGGCGGTTGTATCGGTCATGCTTATAGTGGCAGCTATAGCTAGTCAGACAGGTGTGATAGCGGATGTGATAGGCTATTCACCGAGAAATGCAGCGGCGGCCAGACATTCATACGGCATTATATATCCGACGGACTTTGCGGCACATGTATTTTACCTGATATTGGCGGTAAGCTGCCTTGGTATATGGCAGAGGGTTTGGGAAAACGAAAAATACAGATATCCGGCAGGGCTTGCAGCTTTGTGATGTGGAAGAACGACCGCTTTTTTGAGCAGCGCAAAAAGGCTTTCACAAAGGCGATTGCCGCCGCCCTTTTGAAAGACGGAAAGGTAAAAATCAAAGGTATGTACTCGACCAAGACGGGAAAGACCTTTGACGGAGTTGTGCTGCTTGCCGACACAGGCGGCAAGTATGTAAACTTCCGCGTCGAGCAGAACCGAAAATGATTAGGCTTGATGAAAAGCAGTACCGCGCTGTAAAGAAAATGACCCGCGCCGCTTGTGCAAACAACGATTGCGGGAATTGTCTGCTATTGGACGACGGGGAAACTTGCGTTTGTGTGCAGAGTATCAGCTATTCGCTGCTATGCCGCTATTTCCGCGAAGCGGTATTACCCGCAGACAGGCAGCTATGCGAGCAGATCACCCGCAGCGGGGAAACCGATTTGAAGCGTTGCGCGGTA
>OIRS01000037.1_pt1 | contig 50893 bp, 48 predicted proteins | sample 1586331 | NCBI WGS metagenome assembly OIRS01 (sample SAMN02674964, study PRJEB24791) | human gut metagenome, SKBSTL008 | isolation source: stool | host: Homo sapiens | place: USA | reverse complement strand
TCTTAACGTATTCAACCACAGAACGAATGTGGAGCTTTCTAACCGCCTTGTCTGCTTTGACATTAAGCAGCTTGGGAAGCAGCTCAAAAAGTTAGGTATGCTCATTGTGCAGGACCAGGTATGGAACCGCGTCACCGTCAACCGGGCAGAAAGGAAATCCACCCGGTATTTTATGGACGAATTTCATCTTCTCTTGAAAGAGGAACAGACCGCCGCCTATTCCGTTGAAATCTGGAAGCGTTTCAGAAAGTGGGGCGGCATCCCAACCGGCATTACCCAGAACGTCAAGGATCTGCTTGCGTCCCGCGAGGTAGAGAACATCTTTGAAAACTCGGATTTTGTCTACCTTCTGAATCAGGCATCCGGCGACCGGCAGATTCTCTCGAAGGCGCTGAACATCTCGCCCAGCCAGCAGAACTACATCACCAATTCCAATGCCGGTGAGGGGCTGATCTTCTATGGCTCGACCATCGTTCCCTTCAAGGACGATTTCCCGAAGGACACCCAGCTCTACCGCATCATGACCACCAAACCCGAAGAAACCGTACAGAACTAAGGAGGATTTTTGAATATGAACAACAAGATGATTACCATTCCCTACGCGGACGCTATCGAATACGGAGAGAACACCTCCGCGCTGTTTAAGGCTCTGTGGGAGCTGACCGATCTGATCCGACTGGAAAGCAACCTCAAGAAGCATCACCGCGCCTACCTCCATGTGAGGGAGGACATCGACGAAAAGGTCAAGGAGGCGCGTCAGATTATGACCAAGGTATCTGTGGATATGATCGGTTTCTATTTCAAGGTTGACGTTCCCGAAAGCAGCAACAGCGACGAGAATACCCCGTTCGCTGACGCGGCGGATGAAGAAGCCGTATCTATCCCCAAGGACAAGTATGAGCTGATGATCGACGATCTGCTCACGATGTCCGAAATCATTCAGTGCGTCGCAGATATGCGCACGCAGGATGTGAAGGCAATCCGCGAGTTCGGCAAGTTCGTCCCCGCCTTTGCCGCCTTTGAGAAGAACCGCCTGAGCCTCTATCGTGAGGCGGCGAAGGAAGCCGAGGAAATCTTCGACCGTTGGGCAGACGAGATTGACGATCTCGACGAGGACTTCATGGAAGATGAGGACTACGAGCCGGACGAGTATTACTCCGACTGATGCCCATTGAAATGTTGTCGGGTTTTACAGCCAACATTTCAATGGAAACGCAAATCCAACAGAACAGGAGGTACACCACCATACAACTTGACATCATTCATACCGGCGATTGCCTTGAAATCCTGAAAGCCCTGCCCGATGATAGCGTTCATTGCTGTGTGACGTCCCCTCCGTATTACGCGCTCCGTGATTACGGTATGGAGGCTCAGATCGGCAGAGAGACAACGCCGAAGGAGTACATCTCGCGCCTGACGGAAGTGTTTACCGAAGTCAGGCGCGTTTTGCGTCCGGATGGAACGCTCTGGCTGAACATTTCAGACACCTACGCCGGAAAGGGCAATCAGGGCGATTATGTTGACCCGAAGAACCCCTACGGCAGAAACGGTCAGGCTGTGGCTCTCAACAACAAGGTTGAGGGCTGCAAGCCGAAGGACATGATCGGTATTCCGTGGATGCTTGCTTTTGCCCTCCGTGATACCGGCTGGTATCTGCGCAACGACATCATCTGGATGAAGGATAACCCCATGCCGGAGAGCGTCAGAGACCGCTGCGCCCGCTGCTACGAGCATATTTTCCTGTTCTCCAAGTCCAAGAAGTATTTCTTCGACTACAAGGCAATCTCCGAGCCGATTGCCCCTGCAACGGCAGAACGCCTCAAGCGCGGCATGAAGGGCGGTAACAAATACGGAAAGCCCGTTCCCGGTCAGCCTCAGCCGCAGTCCATCAACCGCCCCCGTGAGCATGGCGAGATAAAGGACGCAGACATCAATCCGCTCCGCAACAAGCGCGATGTCTGGAAGATCAACACCGTACCCTTCAAGGGCGGTCACTATGCCGCCTACCCTCCGAAGCTGGTTGAAACCTGTCTTCTCGCCGGTTGTCCCGAAGGCGGCATTGTGCTTGATCCCTTCATGGGAAGCGGCACAACGGGAATGGTTGCTGCGCAGATGGGGCGTCATTTCGTGGGCATCGAGCTGAACCCTGAATATACCGAGCTTGCCTACAAGCGGATTGGAGGTGAAATCTGATGTCCAAGGAACCGGAACTCAAAGCCCGCGACAAGGTTGTTCTGCGGATGACGCGAGACGGCGCAGTCGAGGAAAACCTGACGGCTGGTACCGAGCAGCGTGTGTCAAAACGGCTGGAAGATGCAGAGCTGGTGAAGCCCGTTGAGCCAGCCGCGCCTTCCGAAGCTCTTTCTGCGGAGGAACAGAAAAAGGTGCAGATGCGCCGTCAGCAGCGTCAGTTTCAGGCGGAACACGCCGAGGATAAAGACACACAGCCGCCCTCGGAAACGTCCGTCACAGAAGAGAAAAGGGCAGAAAATCCACCCCAGAATGTATCCGAACCGCTGCCTTCGTCAGAAACGCCGTTCAAGCCTCCAACTTTGGAGCAGCACGGCGTTTCTTCGCATACCGGCACGGTGATTGCCGAAACGGTTGTCACCCACAAGCTGCGCAAGACCTCTGCGGTTGAAGCCGTTGATGCAGATGCCGTTCTCACTCAAGCGGCGGAGACTGCCTCTGCAAAGCCGCTCTCGGACGATGCCGTCCCGCCCACGAAGCGGATGCAGAAGCTCGAAAGGAAGTCTGAGAAGGCACATGAGCGTCTGGATGCTGCCCGTGAAAAGCTGCCCGCGCACAAGGTTCTCAAGAAAGAGCGTGTCTTTGATGAAGAGACCGGAAAGGGCAAAACCCGCCTTCATTTTGAGGATGAGCTGAAAAAGCCCAAGAGCAAAGGCAAGCTGCAATTTGAGGCAGATAAAACCGTCCGCAAGGTCGGTGACACCCTTGCTTCCGGCATTCACGGCAAAATCCATGAGGTCGAGCAGGAAAACTCGGCGGTTGAGGCGGCGCATAAGACGGAGATCGCCGCTGAGACTGCCGCTCGGCATTTCCGTCATCATCGGGAAAGCAGCGTCAACAAGCCTTATGAGAAGGTTTCCAAGCTGGAACACAAGGCGGATGTAGCTGACGCCAAGCTCCAATATGAGAGAAATCAGCAGGAGCATCCTGAGATGAAGAAGCAGAACATGAACAAGCACTACCAGAAGCAGAACATCAAGAAGGAATATGCCGCTGCACGGAATGCCGGTTCTCAGACTGCCGGGACTGCCACGAAGAATACCGGCAAGAAGCTCGGCGAAAAGGTGTCCGACAAACTCAAGGAGTTCTTTGAGAACAACAAGAAGGTCTTCATCTGGATCGGCGTCGGAGTTGCCCTTCTCGTTTTGCTCGGTGCCGGTATCAGCTCGTGTTCGATGCTCACCTCTACCGGCTCGTCGGTTATCGCTTCCTCTTATCTCAGCGAGGATGACGCGATGCTCGGTGCGGAGGCGCAGTATTGCCGGATGGAGCAAGAGCTGCAAAGCTATCTCGACACCTACGAAAGCACTCACAACTATGATGAATACCACTTCGATCTGGACGATATTGAGCATGACCCCTATGTGCTGATCTCCATTCTCTCGGCTCTCCACGAGGGCGAGTTCACGCTGGATGAGGTGCAGGGTACGCTCCAAATGCTGTTTGAAAAGCAGTACATCCTCACCGAAGAGGTCATCGTCGAAACCAGATACCGCACGGAAACCGACACATGGACGGACGCAGACGGCAACACGCACACGGAAACCTATCGCGTCCCGTATGACTACTACATCTGCAACGTGAAGCTCGAAAACTTCAATCTCTCCCATGTCCCGGTCTACATCATGTCTCAGGAACAGCTTTCCATGTACGCAACGTATATGTCGGTGCTTGGCAACCGCGAGGATCTGTTCGGTGACTCTCCCTATGTGGACAAGTACATCACAAATCCGCCCGCTGACTACGATGTCAACCCGGAATACCTGAACGACGAGAAGTTTGCAACGCTGATTACCGAGGCGGAAAAGTATCTCGGCTATCCGTATGTGTGGGGCGGCTCCAATCCCGACACATCCTTTGACTGCTCCGGCTTCGTCAGCTACGTTCTCACGAACAGCGGACTTGTGAATACCGGGCGGTTGGGCGCACAGGGACTTTACAACGTCTGTGCGCCGGTATCAAAGGCGGACGCACAGCCCGGTGATCTCATCTTTTTCGTCGGAACGTATGACACCCCCGGTGTGTCTCACGTCGGCATTTATGTTGGTGATGGGGTCATGATCCACTGCGGCGATCCCATTCAGTACACATCCATCAACTCTTCCTACTGGCAGCAGCATTTCTACGCCTTCGGAAGACCCGCCTATTAAAAGAAAGGAGTTTTGCATGAATCCCAAGTATCAGAAAGTCCTCTTCGACATTGAGAAGGCTGAAAAGAAGAAGTCCGAAATCGAAGGTCAGCTCAAGGAGCTGTACGACAAGAAGACAGAGCTGGAAAACCTTGAAATCATCAACACCGTGCGCTCTATGGTGATGGACAAGGATCAGATCATGGCGTTCCTGTCTTCCATGAAGGGCGGCACCAAGCCCGCTGAAAATACGGAGGTAATCGACAATGCGTAAGAAGTTTCGTTTTCTGACCATCCTTGCGGTCTGCGTCATGGTTCTGTCCTGCTTCTCTGTCACGGCGTTTGCCTACGCCGATGATACCGAGCAGAACCTTCCCGTTACGGAGGCAACTCAGCCGGAACAGCAGCCTGAGACTACTCCCGCGCCGGAAAAGCCGAAGGGTGAGCCGATTGACGATGAGGGCAACGCCTACACCCGCGACTTGCTCTATGACAAGGCAACCAACAAGCAGTTCATCACTATCCAGACGAAAAGCGGCAACACCTTTTTCATTGTCATCGACTACGATGCACCCATCAACGAGGATGAGGAACAGTATCAGACGTACTTCCTGAACATGGTCGATGAGAGCGATCTGCTTGCGCTGCTGGATGATGACACTGCGGCGGCTCTGACCACCTGTAACTGCAAAGAAAAATGCGCTGCCGGTCAAGTCAATACCGACTGCCCGGTCTGCAAGACCAACATGAGCGAATGCACCGGCACAGCTCCCGTTATGCCTGAGCCGGACAAGGATGCAGAAACCGACGTTCCTGCGCCCAAGCCCGAAAAGAAGTCCAACGTCGGCATGATCCTCATCATCTTCGTTCTTGCCGGTGCTGCGGGTGCAGCTTATTACTACATCAAGTTCGTCAAGGGCAGAAAGCCCAAGGATGAAGATATGGACTTCTTTGATGATGAAGGCTACGAGGAAGAGCCGTACATCAACGAGGATGAAGAGCCGCAAATTGCGGTAGACGGGGAAACGGACGGTGATGAGGATTGATCTTAGTCATTGCTGAAAAGCCCAGCGTTGCCCAGTCCATCGCAAAGGTGCTGGGCGCAACGTCCCGAAAGGACGGCTATATGGAGGGCGGCAATTACATCGTTTCGTGGTGCTTCGGTCATCTGGTGGAGCTGGCAGACGCCAGCTCCTACGATGAGCGGTATGCCAAGTGGCGGTATGACGATCTGCCCATTGTTCCGGAAAACTGGATGTTTGAGGTCACAAAGGACAAAGCCCAGCAGTTCAAGGTGCTGTCCTCTCTTATGAAGGACAAGCGCGTCACCGAGCTGGTCTGCGCAACCGATGCAGGGCGCGAGGGTGAGCTGATCTTCCGGCTGGTCTACGACAAAGCCGGATGCACCAAGCCCTTCAAGCGTCTGTGGATCAGCTCGTTGGAGGACTCCGCCATCCACGAAGGCTTCCAGCATCTCCGGGACGGCAAGGAATATGACCGTCTCTATGAAGCGGCACTCAGCCGCTCGAAGGCGGACTGGATCGTCGGCATCAACGGCACCCGTCTTTTCACCACGCTCTATCACAAGAAGCTGGTGGTCGGGCGCGTCCAGACGCCAACCCTTGCAATGCTGGTGGAGCGCGACGGGAAAATCTCCATGTTCCAAAAGGAGAAGTATTTCAACGTCCACGTCGGCAAGGGCGATTTGACCGCCGATCTGGAAAAGGTCAAAACCGAAGAGGAAGCAAAAAGAATTGCGGCGGCTTGCGAGAAAAAGCAAGCCGTCGTTTCTTCTCTCAAGCGGGAGACGAAAACCGTCAATCCTCCGAAGCTCTATGATCTGACCACCTTGCAGCGCGAGGCAAACCGATACTACGGCTTCACCGCCCAGCAGACGCTCGATCTCGTACAAACACTCTACGAAAAGAAGCTCCTGACCTATCCGCGCACGGACAGCCAGTTCATCACGGACGATATGGAGGACACCGCCCGTCAGGTCATTTCCATCGTCTGCCGCCAGCTTCCGCTTTTTTCCGGCGTTTCAATCACTCCGGACATTGCCCGCGTAACCGACAACAGCAAGGTCACAGATCACCATGCCATTCTCCCGACCGTCCAGCTTGAAAAGCAGGATGTTTTCGCGCTTCCTCAGTCGGAGCAGAAAATCCTCAATCTTGTCGGGATGCGCCTTCTGTGTGCGACCGGCGAGAAGCATACCTACGCAGAGACGCAGATCACGCTCTCCTGCGAGGGCTATGCGTTCAAAACCAAGGGCAAGACCGTCATTCAAAACGGCTGGAAAGCCATCGAAGAGCTGTTCAAGTCCTCCCTCAAGGCGAAGGAAAAGGACGATCCCATGAAGTCCCTGCCCGAAGTCCATGAGGGCGATGTTCTGGATGGTGTGTCCGCCAGCGTCACCGAACACTTTACGACACCCCCGAAGCAGTACACGGAAGACACGCTCCTGTCTGCGATGGAGACTGCCGGAAACGATCAGTTCGACGATGACACCGAGAAGAAAGGTCTCGGCACTCCCGCAACCCGCGCCGGTATCATTGAAAAGCTGGTGAAATCCGGCTTTGCAGAGCGTAAAGGAAAGTCCCTCATTCCAACGAAGGACGGCTGCAACCTTGTCTGTGTTCTGCCGGAACAGATCACCTCTCCCGCAATGACTGCGGAATGGGAAAACACGCTCATGGAGATCGAACGCGGCAATGCGGATGCAGACGCCTTCCTCAGCGGCATTGTCCAGATGACCGGGGATCTCGTGAAAGCCTACCCGTTCCTCTCCGATGCCGAAGCCCAGCGTTTCGGCACGGGCAAGGAGGAAATCGGCAAATGTCCCCGCTGCGGCTCTCCGGTCTATGTCGGCAAGGGCAACTTCTACTGCTCAAACAGGGAATGCTCCTTCTGCCTGTGGGAAGACAATAAGTTCTTTTCCAGTAAGAAAAAGAAGCTGACCAAGAAGATTGCAAAGGAGCTGCTGGACAAGGGCTGGTGCCGAGTGACCGGGCTTTACACGCCGAAGAAGCCTCAACTCTATGATGCGGTGATCCGTCTGGATGACAGCGGCGGCAAATACGTCAGCTTCAAGATGGAGTTTGACCGATGACTCGCCCGAAGTATGTTGCCTCTTGCAGCGGAGGCAAAGACAGCGTAGCGACGCTCCTGCTGGCTGCACAGCACAATGAGCCGCTGGACGAGGCAGTTTTCAGCGAGGTCATGTTTGATAAGGACACAAGCGGCGAAATCCCTGAACACAGGGACTTCATCTATGACCGGCTCAAGCCCTTCTGTGAAAAAGAGCTGGGCGTCAAGTTCACCATCCTCCATGCAGACAAGACCTACGATGAGGTGTTCCATCATGTCATCACCCGCGGACCGCACAAGGGCGAGGTTCGCGGCTTTGCATGGGCTGGTATGTGTGCAGTCAATCGTGACTGCAAAATCCCGCCAGTCCGCAAGTACAATGCCGCACTCTCGCCGGACGCTGTGACCTATGTCGGCATCGCGGAGGATGAGCCAAAACGCCTTGCTCGTCTGGATGGAATAACGAAGGTCAGTCTGCTTGCCAAATACGGTATGACCGAGGCGGACGCCTACAAGCTCTGTCAGGAAAACGGGCTGCTTTCCCCAATCTACGCTCACTGCCGAAGAAACGGCTGCTGGTTCTGTCCCAACGCCAGTGACTCGGAGCTGCTGCACATGGTCACAAAGCACCCGGATATGTTTGACCGGCTGATTGAATGGGAGAACGAGGATAACATCTTCCATCGTCGGATGACGCGCAGAGAAACCCCATCTGAGGTAAAGGCTCGTTTACTGAGCAAATCCCAGACGGGGTTTTCTTCGCCCAAAAGCAAATAAGAAATGGAGGTTTGAGATGGCTGAAAACAAAAATGCACAGCAAGTCCGCGAAATCACGGACAAGCTGGAACAGGGCATCAAGGAGCTTTTTGAATCCGAGCGGTTCAAGGAATATCTCCGCACGATGTCCAAGTTCTACAACTATTCCTTCAACAACACGCTGCTCATTGCGATGCAGAAGCCGGAGGCAACCTATGTTGCCGGTTATACCTCGTGGCAGCGCAACTTTGACCGTCAGGTCATGAAGGGCGAAAAGGGCATCAAGATTCTTGCACCCGCGCCGTACAAGGCGCAGGAAGAGCGTGAGAAGATTGATCCCGTAACGCAGAAGCCGGTGATCGGCGCAGATGGGAAGGCTGTCACGGAAACGGTTGAGGTCCTGCGTCCTGCCTTCAAGGTGGTAAGTGTCTTTGATGTTTCCCAGACGGACGGCAAGGAGCTTCCGGACATCATCGTCGATGAGCTGAAAGGCACCGTCGAAAACTACGAGGCGTTCTTCGACGCGCTCAGGCAGGAATCTCCCGTCCCTATTTCCTTTGAGGACATTCCGGGCGGTGCAAAGGGATTCTTCTCGCCGGTTGAAAGCCGCATTGCCATTCAGGAGGGCATGAGCGAAATCCAGACGGTCAAAACCGCCATTCACGAGATTGCCCACGCAAAGCTCCACGCCGTCAAGCCGGACGAGAAAGCCGCGCCAGAAGATAAGAAGGATCGGCACACCAAGGAGGTTGAAGCGGAAAGCGTTGCCTACACCGTCTGCCAACGGTACGGCATTGAAACCTCGGACTACTCCTTCGGCTACATCGCCGGTTGGTCTTCCGGCAAGGAAACCAAGGAGCTGAAAAGCTCTCTGGACACCATCCGCAAGACGGCGGCTGAGATGATCGAGGGCATTGACGCCAAGCTCAAGGTGCTGCTGGCAGAGAAAGCACAGTCCGCAGAGATGGAAGTCGAAGCTCCCGTAAAGGAAGCTGTTCCGGAGGAAAAGCCGGAAGTCCCCATTTACCGCGAGACGGCGAATTATGCCTATGAAGCCGGTGAGCTGGAGTCATATCGTGCTTCTCTCGCCGCAAACGTGGAATGCCGCAGAGCGATTGAAGCGGCGATCAGCTCCAACTACGGAGATAACCGGCTGGATGCGGATGCCGCCGTAAAAAGCGTCCTTGAGCAGTTTTCTCCGGAGCGCGTCCGGTATATCCTCGCAAACACCATTCAGCAGAAAGACTTTGACGGGCGTATTCCGCAGCCCCTCAAGGAATGGGCAAAGAGCATTGATGTCTGTCCGGAGAATGCCTCGCGCTTCCTTGTGGATAAACCCAATCCCGGACTGACGGCACTTTTCGTGGATGCGTTCCGTCAGCAGACCGAACCCCAGAAGGAAGCTGCTTCTGAGAAAACGGAGGAAAGAGACCCGGAGGTCGTTGCATGGGAGAACGATGAGATTGCCTCTATTGAGGTAAAAACCGTGGATGTCAAGTCTCCCGTTGCCTCCATGCCGGAGGAAGCAGCGCAAGCACCGAAGGCGCACCGCCTGACTGCGGAAGAGAAGGAAATCAAAGCCGCCGTCATGGACACGCTCAAGGGGCAGATTGCCTATAACAACGACGGAATGCGGGCGTCCTATCGCGCCTCTAACCATTCCTTCAATCTGCTGGCGCGGAACGGCGTCAGGATCGAAGGCAACACGGTCACGCAGAACGGTGAGCCGCTGTTCAAAATCCATCGCCGTCATGCGGCGCGGAAAACACAGGGCTGTTACCGTGAGCTGATGCCGACGCTGGAATACGTCAAGCAGGAGCAGAAGCAGGAAAAGCCCTCCATCCGCGATCAGCTCAAAGCTGCCGCAAAACAGCAGCCGGAGCAGAAATCTCCGGTCAAATCCAAAACGCATGACATGGAGTTGTGAGAAAGGAGACGCATGAAGAAATACACAGATGTTGACATCGTTGCGGAGCTGCAGAAGCTCGTGGACGATCATGTAGACAGCTACAAGGAAGACTTCGACATCGACAAGCGCATCATCCGCCGCGCTGCCGAAAGCCCAAATCCCGAAGAAAAGACGCTGATGTGGTTCTGCCGTCCGCACGGAACGCACTGCCTGAGTGAAAATCAGGTCTTCATTCAGGGGACACGGGATCACAACACCTTCCGTTTCTATGCGGAACAGACCTACGACGAGTGCATTGCCCGCGTCATCATCCCGAAAACCGTCAAGCGCGGCAAGGTCTTCGGAGATGTCTTTGAGATCAACTACCGGGAACAGGCGGCAAATGTAGCGCAGAACTCGGTTGCGCCGGATCATGACCGGCTGACCTTCGCAGATGGCTTTGTGCTGGACGCACCCTGCCGCAGCAGCTTCGATGCAGCAATGGCTCTGGTCGGTGAGCATGGCGGTGTACAAACCCACCAGACGCTCCCGAAGGACGCGGATGCTCTGGCGGAAGTGCTGTCCAAGCAGAAAAGCCGCCGTGACAGACTGCCGGATGCAGAAAAAACAGAGGTGCTTTCGCCTCTGTCCGTTGCAGAACTTCGGAAGTACGAGGCGGTCAAAAAGGCTCACCCTGACGCGCTGGTCTGCTTTGCCCAGAATGGCTATTTTGAGCTGTACGGCAAGGACGCGGAAAAAGCCGCGCCCCTGCTCGGCACAAAGCTCCTTGAGAAGAAGGTACGCGGCAAGCCCTCCATGCCAGTGACCGGCTTCCGTGAAAGCGCATGGGTAGCCGGTTCTCACAAGCTCTGGAAGTCCGGCGCAGATGTCTTTCTCAGCAAGGACGGCGAGACCTTCAAGGAACTCAAAGCCGCAGATTACATTCCTGTCGGCGCGACGCTGAATGTGGATGGAATCAGGTGCAGAATCGACGCGGTTGATTTTGCCGCTGATGAAGTCCGACTGACCAACATCGAGGACAAGAACCGCCCCATCCGCTTTTCTGAGAGCATCCAGTATGTCCGTTCGTATGTGGAGGATGCCGGGACAGCCATCTACGACACCATCCCGAAGAAGCCCACTGCCCGTGAATCCATCCGCGACAAGCTGAAATCCGCACAGAAAGCACAGCCGCCCCAGACACCGAAGCCGCAAAAAAACAAAGGAAAGGATATGGAACTCTGATATGAAAAACTTTACCGTGGAAGAAACCAACCTGATGTGCTGCTTCAACACGTCCAGCCGGAAGCGGTTGATCGACGATATGAAGGGCGTCACCCTGAACGACATGGATGGTGAGATTGCAGAGCTGATGTACAAAACCGTCCGGAAGCTCGAAGCCATGACCGACGCGGAGTTTGAGGAACTGTATATCATGCCGGACGGCATGGTGGATGACTGAAAGGAGGATGCCTATGCCCGTATTAGACGGTAATTTTGAAGCCTTCGTCACGAACCTCGGCAAGTACAACGAGGGTATGCTGGTTGGTGAGTGGGTGAAGTTCCCGACAACCGAAGAAGCGATGCAGAAGGTCTTTGAGCGCATTGGGATCGGCAAGCAGGACGAGTTCGGTCAGCCCTATGAAGAGTGGTTTATCACTGACTACGAATGCCCGATCTATGGCGTTCAGAAGATGCTTGGCGAGTACGAGAGCCTTGATAAGCTCAACTATCTCGCTGCTTTGATTGACGAGCTTTCCCTGAGCGATCAGGAAAAGCTCGCTGCCATTATGGAGGCTGGCTGCGATGAGGTCAGCGACATCGACGATCTCATCAACCTGACGTTCAATCTGGACTGCTACGACATCATGCCCGGTATCAACGACGAATCCGATCTCGGCTATTATTACGCACACGAAGCCGGTATCTACTCCGAAAAGGATCTCGGTCCTCTGGCAAACTACATCGACTATGAACGCTATGGGCGCGACATTGCGATGGATGAGCAGGGACGCTTCACCGATAAGGGCTATGTCCGTGTCGCAAGCGAACGCTGGGACAGGCAGTTTAACGGTGAGCTTGACGATATTCCCGACGAATACCGGATTACCGGCTCAGGGGAAGCCGCCGAGCGTGACAGCACCATCGCCGTTCTCGTCGTTGAGCCGGGAAAGGAGCCTTATGTGAAGGAGATTGACTCCGGGCTGGAGTCCTTGCAGCATGAGGTCGGCGGCTACATCGAGGCGATTTATCCCTATGAAGATCCGATTGCCTTAGTCTGCAACGAGGAAGGCAAGCTGGAAGGTCTGCCCCTGAACCGCGCTCTGCGTGATGAGGACGGTGACATCTACGACGTTGTTGCCGGAACATTCATGGTAGTTGGCTTGACGGATGACAGCTTCGGCTCTCTGACCGTAGAGCAGATGCAGAAGTTCTCTGACCACTTCAAGGTGCCGGAGCAGTTTGTTAAGTTGGGCGATAAGATTGTTGCGATCCCCATGATCTCGAAGGAGCAGCAGAAGCAGGAAAGCATCGAGCAGAAGGACTTTGAGATGAATGCCGACACCTCCGGTCTGACGGTTGCCGGTCATATCGGAACGTGGCACACCATTGACCAGCACGAAGTCGGCGGTCACAGCTTTTATCTGATGGAGCATGACACCTACGGCGATGAAGCTGCTTGCATCATCGTCGATGAGCGCGGTAAGCTCGTCCTTGATGATGTCTACAACGGCTTTGACGATGACACACTCCGCCTTCTTGACCTTGAAGTCAAGGAAGTGCCGGAAATGCCCGATCCCGCGCTCTCCGTTCAGGATATGAAGGACTACGGCTACGCATGGGCTGGTGTTCTTCCCGCTGGTCAGGAGGCGGCTGAGAAGGCTTTGGAGAAGGGCTGCGAGGTTTACCGTCTCTATTCCGATAACACCGAGGGCTTGTGCGTAGATGCAAAAGAGATTGCCGATCATGCGGCAAAGGGCGGAATGCTCGGTATCAGCAAGGAAAGCTGGATGGCAGCTCTTGAGAAGGAAAACTACCTCAAGGCGGCGGAGATGTCGATGGAGGATGACTACGGCATGATTGACGGAATCATCAACAACGGTCCGAAGGAGGGCAAGACCGCAGAGGTCAAAGCCCCCGAAAGGGGCGAAAAGTCCTCCATCATGGACAGGCTCAAGTCCGCAAAGGCTGAAAAGCAGAAGGAATGCTGCCCTCCCCAAAAGCACAAAGGAGAGATTGAGCTGTGAGCAGAAGCCAGAAGTGGCGGCAGGAGTGGTCGTTCTTCATAGGAGATAGCGGACGCCGGAAGTATAACCGCTTCTGCGTCCGCTGCGTCCATAGCTGCAAGCAGAGCTTCCGTGCGGATCTCATCGCCTGTCCGCACTTCTCCCGCAAGGCATCGCGGTGTAGACAGTTAGGGGGCGAAAAAGCCTGTGATTGCAAGCCTCAGAGCGACGAGGAATGACCGCCCAGTGTGATTATATTCCCCGCACAGTTCCAGCAATAGAGCGAGAATAAGGGTCGATTTCGGCACTTGTTTGAATGCCCGGAAAACAAACCAAGAGCCTCTGTCGATGCCCGTTTTGGGCGTCGGCAGAGGCTCTTTTTTTAGTGCGCCCGGCGGCGCACGTCTCTAACCGGTGAAAGTCCGGAATCCGCCCGGTGGTGGGAAGGATATAGCTGAAGGCAAGGGTGTTCATCGTGAGGTGAAATCTGAAGGAAGCCGGATGTGGGGAACATACTAACCCATGGGCAAATCTCTGGTCTGACGGACAGAAATCACATCAGGCCATGCGTGAGGGTAAGGCTGCTGAACAAGTCGAAGCCCAATAACCACACGGAATCACGTATGGTAAATGTGGCAGATAGATGGAGAGAAAGAGACGTGTGGTACCCGGGGAGGTCTGTGCGGAATGTCCTGAAAGGGATAACCATTATCGAAAGATAGTGCTGAACGTACAGAAGTCAGCCGAGGTCGTAGTAGTCGAGAGATGAAGGACCGAATCAACAGGAGTCTTTAGTACAACTGGGAAAGGAGGAAAGAACATTGGGTACAGAAAACAAAGATAGCTGCTCGCAAAGAGATAGCGCGGAACGTGAAGGGTATGTGAGAGCGCACCGTTCTTTCCGCCGGATATGGAAGGAAAGGGACAGTGCACAGCCGGAACTCTTGGAGGAGATACTGGAGAAGGGCAACCTCAACAGAGCTTTTAAGAGAGTAAAGGCAAACAAGGGAGCGCCAGGAATCGACGGGATTACCGTGGAGGAAATAGGCGCATACCTGAGGGAAAACCAGAAAGAACTTATCGAGAGAATCAGAAGGGGAAAGTACACCCCCGACCCGGTAAGACGAGTGGAGATTCCCAAGCCAGACGGCGGAATACGAAAGCTAGGTATTCCAACCGTAAAAGACCGCATTTTCCAACAAGCCATAACACAGCGCCTTACACCGGTCTACGAGCCGTTGTTCTCGGAGAACAGTTACGGTTATCGCCCGGGAAGAAGCGCGAAAGATGCCATTCAGAAGGTGAAAGAGTATGCAGAGCGGGGATATATCCATGCGGTAGCATTGGACTTGTCGAAATACTTTGATACCCTGAACCATGAGATACTCCTGAATATCCTGCGCAGAAATGTGAGGGACGAAAGGGTAATCCAGTGGATTAAGAGGTACTTAAAGAGTGGCGTGATGGAAAACGGAGTAGTCATGGAAACAGAAGAAGGTTCGCCGCAAGGAGGAAATCTTTCCCCCCTGCTGGCAAACATCTATCTGAATGAGTTTGACCAGGAGTATCAGAAGCGTGGAGTTGTATTTGTCCGTTACGCGGACGACATCGTGCTGCTGGCGAAAAGCGAGAGAGCTGCCAAGAGACTGCTGGAGACGAGCACGAAATATCTGGAAGGGCCGCTGAAATTGAAAGTGAACCAAGAGAAAAGCCGTGTAGTCAGCGTGTTTGCAATCCGAACTTTTAAATTCCTTGGCTTTACATTGGGAAAGAACGGAAAGGGCATATATGTCCGGGTTCATGGAAAGTCATGGAAGAAAATGAAGTCAAAGCTGAAAGAACTTAGTTCCCGAAGGTCAGTTCAGAGCATACGCCCTGCATTAGCAAAGATAAAAGTGTATATGTGTGGCTGGCTGAATTATTACGGGATTGCGGAAATGAAGAACCGAATAGAAGAACTCAATAAGTGGCTATACCACAGAATCCGAATGTGTATATGGAAACAATGGAAGAAACCGAGAACCAAGGTGAAGAACCTGCGGAAAATGGGAGTGCCGGAAGATTTGGCATGGCAGGCAGGAAACAGCCGGAGAGGATATTGGTTTACCACGCAAACGGTAGCGGTAAATATGGCAATGACAAAAGAAAGACTGATAAGCAGTGGCTTTTATGATTTAGCCATAGCTTATCAGTCTGTGCACGTCAACTGTTGAAACCGCCGTGTACCGAACGGTACGCACGGTGGTGTGAGAGGACGGCGGTTAATCACCGCCTCCTACTCGATTGACATATTCAAAATAGCGGACAGCAGCTCTTGAACCTGTTGCCGGTATTCCGGCTTTATATCCGAAATACGTCTGGCAAGCGCAAGGGCTTCCGCTTCTGGCTCCTCGGTCCCAAAGATAATTCGGTCCGCACTGACGCCCAGCAAACGGCAAAGACGCTGCAAGGCTTCAAGAGAAATACCGGAAGCACCACGCTCAATAGCGCTCAGGTGATTCGGCGTCATGCCAAGCATTTCTGAGAGCGTGTCCTGCGTATAGCCCGCCTGTTCTCTTGCCACTTGAATATTGCCGCCGATTTCAATATTGATGTCCTTCTTCTCTCGCATAGCCTCACCACCTTTGCATTTAGTGTACCTAACGGCGGTGTCATTATCCACGGTACGCCGTCGTTGATTTTACTAACGACAATGCGTTGACTGTCCGTGATGAGGGTGATAGAATGGAGTTACCTACCAAAAGAGTGAAAGAAGGGGTGTCATGTCACGCATTATTGAGTTTAGAAAGTCTGCTCAAAAAGCTGCAAAGCAATCCGTTCAATGCAAGACTTGTGCGTTTACCGGTCATAGACCGCAGAGTCTTCCGTTCGGCTTTGATGAATCCGATAAGCGTTGTACTTCTTTGAAATCTGTTATGCGGGATCAGATTGTAGCACTCATCGAGAACGAGGGCGTCACGCATTTTATTACCGGCATGGCTCTTGGCGTCGATATGTACGCTGCGGAAATTGTACTCGATTTGAAATCAAAATACCCTCACATTACTCTGGAAAGTGCAATCCCTTGTGAGACACAAGCGATCAAATGGTCTGTGGCTTCACGGGAACGGTATTATAATATCGCGGCAAAGTGTGACAAGGAGACCATGCTGCAACGGGAGTACACGTCGGACTGCATGGACAAGAGAAATCGGTACATGGTCGATCACGCCGATTATATTCTCGCAGTATGGAATGGATGCCCCAGCGGTACCGGGAACACCGTGAGATATGCCCACAAAAAGGGCAAATCTATCATCGTTATCAATCCGGTTTCCCTTGATGTCACGCGGGAATAAGGCAAAAATCCCACTCCTGAATCAAGAGTTGTGAAAACCGTGAAGTATTTCCCGATAGTGAATACACATTGCACTACTCGGTGATTATTGGAAACGTGTACGGCGTATGCTGCCCAGTGAACATCTCCACGGAACACATCGAATTTTCACGGCTTCGTAAAACGGAAAGTGTCACCTTATGAACAGTCCCTTGCCGAGAGAAAAATAAATCGCTGGAAACGGGAACGCCCCCGGCACTGTGCGTCTGGCACAGTGTCGGGGGCGTTTTTCCGTGTCTTAGTTATGAGCCAGTTCATTTAGGAGCAGCTTTCGATAGTCCACATCCAAGACGCAGCGATGGAAGTCCATCAGGCGGTGTTCGTCGAACAGCTTTTTACAGAGCTTGGTCAGCGGATGATTCATCAGCTTTGCAGAAATGCCAGTCTCGTTGAAAAACCTTGCCCATGTGAAGACCTCTTCTAAATCCTCCTGCCCAAGCGTGGCAGGAATGATGGCGTTGCAGAGGCGGACAATGGGGCTGTCCGCAAATCGCTCTGCGACTTCCTCCGGTGTGCATTCATAGCGGTCACAGTCAAAGGAAAGCGCATCCTCAATTTTAAGATAATTTTCGGTTTCATCCCGTGTCAAGGTTATGGTGTAGTCTCCCATACCGGACGGCACATCAATATTCTCCATGACATCAAGCTCGTAACGGGATCCGCCGATGATCGCTTCAAAGGAGAAGGACTGACAGATTACTGCTGGGTTCTTGTCTATCTTGTCCTCATTCAGAAAGGACAGCGGATTATACTCCGTCAGTTCCCAGTCGATTTTTCCTCTCTCTGTTTGCTCGGCAATCTGCTGGATCAGATGTTGTTCTTCTTCGTGCAGATTTTCATTGTACATCATGATACACCTCCGTTTTCTGATTGTCGTTTTTTGGGGGCTGTTCTATGTTTCCGAAGAGAATGCCGTTTCTATCATCATTCCTTGGCTGAGGGCAGACCTTCGTAAAACTTCCTCAGTTCCTCCAAACTGCTTGTCCGATTTTTGATAGGCAGGGAGTCCCATGTAATGTCATGTTAACGTTCCGGCGGCTCGTCCCGCAGTCTTCGGTCGATAATGCAGACAATGCCGGTGTCTGTGAAATTGCGGATCAATCGCCCGATACCTTGCTTGAGCTTGATAATCATTTCGGGAACGCGGACATCCATCAGAGCGTCCTTTGCGACGGAACACTTATACTCGATAATTGGATCGGGGACAGGGAACGGAAGCCGGAAAATGATCACATTGGAAAGGCTTTTCCCTTCAATGCTGATACCTTCCCAATATGCGCCCGTCCCCAGAAGCACGGAGTTCGTATCTTCCTTAAACTCATTCAGCACCTTGTCCTGCGACGATCCCGGCTGTTGCATCAGGATTTTGTACGGAAGATTTTTCTCACTGAGAATGGAGTAGACCTCTTCCATGTCGGTCTTCGCCGTAAACAGCACGAGTGCCTTCCCGTTGGAAATGTTCAGGATCTCAAGCAACCGCTCCACGCCCTTTTCAATGAAGGCTTCGTGTTCCTTGGTCGGATGCGGGAGATCGTCGCAGTAGTAGATCATGGCGTGTTCATCGTATGGATATGGGGAAGGCTTCGGTTCGGATAAGCAGCCGCGTTCACCAACCGGAAAGCCGGTATTGCTGATAAAGTAGGAATACTGTTCTTCCAGAGACCCGCTCGTGGCGTTCGTCAGCGTGGCAGAGGTCAAGATGGTTCTTTCATCACCATTGAAGTATAGGCGGCTAACAATTTCCCTTGTGTTTTTAGGGCAATAGACAAGTTCCGTGTTACTACCGCGCTGCTCAATCCAGATCAACATATCATCTATCCGGTCAAGAAGCTCCGAAAGGGACTCGCTGACCGCATCCAGATCGTCAGAGGCAGCAAAGGAACGGTTGTTTCTGAAATCCATGCTGGAATAAATCTGAATGCTGGACGAAAGGTTATGTATGGCGGCGTTCATCTCGGTAAGCAGCTCAACCGCACTGCCGTTTTGGTCGAAGAAAAAGCGGTCAGCATAGCGCATATCCTGTTCTGCCTCGTTGATCTGCTTTTGGACTTGCGCTTTCAGGCAGTTATAGAAGGCGATGATCGCGCTCTCTGCCTCTCGCTTTTCACCGGACACACTGCTCTGGTCAGAGGACCGCAGCTCATAGAATGCACTCTTGATCATCCCAAAGAGCATACCCTGTCCGAAACGTTCCGTTGTAGCACTACGCACCTTATCATCTAAGTTGTGCGCTTCATCCACGACAAGCAGATCAGCGGCGGCGTTAATCAGCCCGTCCTGACCGCGCCGGAGTTTCATGAGATGTTGGGTTAGAAAATCCTGATTGCACAGTACCACTCCATCCGTAAACTTTAATGCTGCGCGGACTTTGTAATATTTGCACTTCTTTTCACAGGAGCCGCAATTTTTCATGCTGAACCGCTGCACGTTTACCTTGTCCCAGACGCCTTGCGGCAAAACCTCCGGGAAATCCTTGCGTTCCTCATACCCTTGCTTGATTCCTTCTTTGAGCGCGTCCGGTGGGTCTGCATTCGGGTCACACATATACTCATCTGCGCGTTTGTTGCAGAGATAATGGGTCTGTCCTTTTGCGAGGATGACATCTCTGTTCAGCCCAAGAAGGGGCATTACCGCGTGGACATCGCGCCAGAGCTGTTCTTGAAGCGCAATGGTCGAGGTTGCGATGATAACCGGCTTATTCATGCGTTTGCTGTACAGCAGCACCGGCACAAGATAGCCAAAGGACTTGCCAATGCCCACGCCAGCTTCAATCGCAAAATGCTGATCGTTTATGAGGGCGTCCACAATCTCAAAAGACATATCCTGCTGTCCCTCACGCATTTCCAATCCATGCTGCGGGGCTTCATCCCAAAAGAAGGTGCTGACTTGCTCACTCATGGAGTACAGCTCTGCTTTTCTGCGCTTTTTCCGTTCCTCCGATGTATTGAATCCAAAATAGAATCTGTTGTCCATCCACATTCCTCCCGGAATAGAAACCAAGGCTATCCGCGTTTCAGTTCAATGCTGACGTTTCCGTTCTCGTCGATAGTCAGCGTCATGTGCCTGATGTGCTTCTCATAGAACTGCCGCCGCTCTGCGGGAGACATTTCGATCCTGGTGTTTCGCAGAGCTGCATCAAACATATCGTTGACGTTCAGGTGAACGGAGTTGTCAATCCAGCGGTACATCTCCTTGAACAGTGCGTTTTTCTTGATGTCCTCGCTGTTGCCGGAGTAGAAGTCATCCAGATAGCAGTAGAATATCCCGGATTCTGCAAGTGCTGCCTTCATATCCGGTCCGCATTTTTCCCGCTCAATCATGACAAGAAATCTGGCGTCTGGCAAGGAAGAGATAAGCCCCCAGTAGTCGGAATCGCTTGAGACAATGACGAAGGAATCCACCTGCTTCTGGTAATGTTCCTGACAGGCTCTTGCGGTGAGCTTGATGTCTACCAGTGATTTGTTCTGCTTAATCCGCTCAATCATGATATGTTCAACGGGGATGCGGGTGTAGTTTTCAAGAATCCGCCATGCCGTAGCGGTATGTACGTCATCAAAGAGAATGATCGCCGTAATCTTCTGTATGACCTCATAATCAAGGTTTTTGAGCGTGGCGCACAGCTTGTACGGGTCAGAGTTTTCGCAGTCCACTACCAATACGGTCTTCTCACTGTCATCTATGAAGTCGTAGATATTGTTTTTTACAAAAGCCCCTGCATCGGAGACTTTACTGTATTCCGTGAAGGCGTCGCAATGCCATTGATAAAGCAGGGTAGCAAACTTCTTGTCATTATAGAGGACATTACCCTCGTCCATCGGTACCCAGTTGATATACATTTGATAGGGGTAGTAGGAGAGACTTGCGTAATAGATGTCCGCAGCATCTTTCGTTCCGTCCTCTGTCAAACCGTTTGGCATGATGAACAGCTCTTTTATGTACGCCCAGTTAATCCAGATTGGAAAGAGGCTTTTGCAGTTGTTAATGCGATCTGAAATCAGCCGGTTAATCTCGATAATGTGGTGGCAGAGCTTTGTACTCGACTTTTTGATAAAGCTGATTCCGTCGTTTGAAAGCTGCTGCATACTGGAAGCCGGGATGATCTCTGGCATTGAAAGCAGCCCTCGATACTCCATCCGCATGATGTCATTTATTTTCCGGTAGTTGCGCTCAATGGCGGTGCGGATGATACAGAGATTGCGAATGATACGGGCATTTTTATCCTGTTCAAGCCGGTCGTATATCTCTATCTTCGGCGGCTCGTGTTCATTTTGAAAAATACGGAGCGGGACGCCGATCAGATATGCTACCTTTGACACAAGTTCATAGGTGCTGTCTTTGTAGGCAATCTGTTCTCCGGCATATTCGACGCCATTCAACATGACTGAATTGCCCATGATCTACTCCTTTCGATGGAACGCGGGTTATTGAGCGTACTTTTTGAAGTTTTCAGCTTGTTCCAGAACCTCCTTGTAGACATCATCAATAGTTACGGGGGGATAGTCAAATTCATCCAGTAGCAGTATGAGGTCAACTTGCAGATTTGCCTTAATGTCATCACGGGTAGACCAGTCGGTGTATTTAGCTTTGTCATCGACAATGATCTTAATCCGCTTTGACAATTCAATCATCTTATCGTCCGGGTACTCGAACTCGTACTTCCTGGCAACCGCTTTGAGGATGTCATAGAAGGCTTTTTCTTCATAGTCAATCCCCATGCCCTTGAAGGAGTCTTTTTCTTTTTTGAGTTCTTCAAGGAGCTTCGCAAGTTGTTCCGCTACATCGTCAAGAACTTCATTAGCAAAAGCCTCATCACGACGGCGATTGTTGTACTCATCAACAACCCGCTTGAGACGGTCAGAGAACTCCATGCCCATGATACGGTTGACCTTTTTATACTCATCAATCGCCTGAGAGAGAAGCCGCTGCAATACCTTGATTTTAGTGTTCGGTAATTGGATCGCGTTGATCTTATCCAGATACTCGTCGCTGAAAATATCAACAGAGATATGCTTTCCTGTTTCAAACAATTCCTCTATACCATCAGATTGAATTGCACCTTCAAGAAGTTCACGGACGCGGGCATTCATTTGTGAAATGTCAGGGGCATCGCCCTTTGTGAGTTTGAAAAGAATAGAGCGCACAGCACAGTAGAAGTGCAGATAGTCCTTTTCTTTATCAGAGATAGCCTCACTTGAACTGCATAGGTTGAACGCTTGTTTCATGCGTTTGACTGCCGCCATAAAGCGAGTTTCCAAATCCTCCGTGAGCTGTACATACTCAACAGCACGATTGAGGCAAGCAAGCTGCTCTTTCGGTGAGCCGTTGAAGTAATCCGTGCTATTGAAGTTGTGGAACATCTGAGCCAAGACATCAAGCTGGTCTTTAACAATCGTGATAGACTGCTCGACGCCTTCAAACTCATCGCTCTCAAAGTTGGTGTACTTCTTGAGGGCGAGATTCATATTCTTCTTAATGCCAATGTAGTCCACGATCAAGCCCTTATCCTTGCCGGTATAGACGCGGTTGACGCGGGAAATCGTCTGGATAAGGCTGTGCTGCTGGATGGGCTTGTCGATGTAGATTGTGTCAAGTGCCGGTACATCGAAGCCAGTAAGCCACATATCAACAACGATAGCAATTTTGAAGTTTGATTTAACGTTCTTAAACTGACGGTCAAACTCCTTGCGATCATCCTTCGTTCCCAGCATTTCATAAAGCTCAGGCTCGTCATCTTTATTTCGCGTCATGATGAGCTTGATCTTCTCAATGGGCTTGAGTTCTTTTCGTTCTTTTTCTGTCAGCTCAATTCCGTCAGGGCAGACCTTTTTCTCTGCCCATTCCGGTCTCATCCCGACAACAATCTGATAAAAAGCGTATGCTATTTTGCGATTGGAACAGACAAACATTGCTTTTCCTGCAACGGTAGCTCCTTCGGCAACGCGGGTCTCATAGTGGTTGATAAAGTCCTCCGCAACCGCATGAAGTCGGTCAGGATCGCCGATTATTGCATCAATATGAGCAACCGCCTTCTGGCTTTCCTCAATCTGATGCTCATTTGCGCCTTCAACAGCACAACGGTCATAATAATCTTCAATTTCCCGAACCTTTGCTTGATCAAGCGTAACCCGCGCAGCGCGTCCGTCGTAGACAAGGTTGACTGTGATACCATCTTTGACTGCCTCTGTCATTGTGTAGGCATCAATAACCGGACCGAAGACTTCAATTGTGCCATCTACGGGCGTACCAGTAAAACCAACATAGGTTGCATTGGGGAGAGAATCGTGTAGGTACTTTGCGAATCCATAGCTTCGCTCTACACCTTCGGCAGTGACCTTGACTTTCTGATCGAGGTTTATCTGACTACGGTGTGCCTCATCGGATATACAGATTACATTCGCTCTATCCGTCAGAAGATCCAAGTCCTCGGTGAACTTCTGGATGGTGGTCATGTACACCCCGCCGCTTGTCCTGCCTTGAAGTTCCTGACGCAGCTTTTCGCGGGAATCAATGCTCACAACGGTTTCGTCACCAATGTACTTCTTGGATGCTACAAACTGCTTTGATAGCTGGTCATCCAAATCCGTTCGGTCGGTGATAATCAGGATTGTAGGGCTATGGAAGAAGGTACTCTTCATAAGCATTCTTGTGAGGAAGAGCATAGTATAGCTTTTTCCGCAGCCTGTCGCGCCGAAATATGTACCTCCCTTGCCGTCCCCCTCCGGTCTGAGATGCGCCTTGATATTCTCAAACAGCTTGACCGCAGCAAAATACTGAGGATAGCGGCAGACGATCTTGAGGTCTTTGTCCGAGCTATCAGGGAAATAGACAAAATCCTTGATGACTGCCAAAAGCCGTTCTTTGCGGAACAGTCCGCTCACCATAGTTACAAGGGAATTGATACCGTCCAATTCCTTATCGTCAGCTTCAATCTTTCTCCACGCATAGAAGAAGTCATACGGGGAGAAGAAGGAACCGTATTTATTATTTGCACCATCGCTTATGACAATGAAGGCATTATACTTGAAGAGTTCAGGAATATCACGGCGATAACGCACGGTGAGCTGAGTATAGGCGTCCATGATCGTTGTGTTTTCTTTAACTGCGCTCTTGAACTCAAGCACAACAACAGGAATGCCGTTGATGAAGCCAATTCCGTCCGGTATGCGTAGCTGGTTGTTGATGCCTTCAATTTCAAATTGATTGACGATCTTGAACACGTTTTTCTCTGGCTCATCAAAGTCAATCAGCTCAATGTAAATGTCTTTCTTTGTGTGATCCTCACGGTTGAAGATGAAGCCGTCACAAATCATTTTGCAGACTGCTTTGTTTGCTTCGTAGATCGTACCGGAAATAGACCTCAGGCGAAGGATGATGCTATCAACTTCGCTTGGGGTAAGTCCCTCTGAGGCATACCTGTTCAGGAGGTATTTCCGCAGATCGTCGATAAGCAGAACCTCAGAGCGTTCGCGGTGGATCTGCTCACCATTCAAATAGACATACCCTTCATCCTGAAACAACTCCATGATGGACATTTCAAGAGAATGCTCATTGAAGTTTGCCATTATCGTTTCCCCCTCACTGTATCATCTGTTTTTTCCGCACATCGGGACACTTGGATTTGAGAAAACCAATCCATTCCTCCCATTCCGCATTTGAAGCATCAATTATATCTTCTTCATACTGGTCTAAGACGCTCATTAAAGCAGGAAGGACGGGAAGCTGATCCCTATTGAGCCAAAACTCTGGCAACTCATGCGCACAATCTAAGTCGGTATTTATCGATTCGATGCTGTCGCAGATAGACTTGAGAATGACTGTGGGGCTTGCGTTATCAGCCCATTCGCCCGGAAGTGCATAACGGTAGTAACCCATCAATGCCCAAGCCATTTCCCACTTGAAATAACCAACATACTCTGTTCCCAAGCCAAAGAACGATTTCCACTTCACGGATAGAGCTTGTGCGCACTTATATAGATTCATCTTATCCATAATCGTTCTCTCCTATAAATGATAATTTAGAAGCAACTGCACAAGCAGTGTTCCAAGATCAATTTGCTTCTTACTATGGGTGTGACAAGCTTCCCGAAGGTTATAGCATCGTCAGTTTGGATAGCCTCTGTACAGTCAAAGGTGGCAAACGCCTTCCTGCCGACTGTGAATTACTTGATGATCCAACAGAACATCCTTATATTCGTGTTCGTGATGTTGGAGGAAGTCGCTATGTCTGTCTCACAGACCAATTCCAATATATTGATGAAGAAACGCATCAAGCCATCTCACGATATATAGTAAACACCGGAGATATTGTCATTTCGATTGTTGGTACAATCGGATTGTTCGGCAAGATTCATTCCTCTCTTGATAAAGCAAACCTCACTGAAAACTGCGTTAAACTCGCAGGTATTCATACGGTTACTTCCGACTATCTCTATTACACACTTTGCTATAAAAAGCAAATTAAAGAGATTGACCTACTGACAGTCGGTGCGGTTCAAGCAAAGTTGCCTATGTACAACATCCAATCTATGAAAATCCTTGTCCCTCCGGCCAAGGTGATCAGAGATTTTCAGAAGAAAATGAACGCTTTGGACGAACAAATTGAAGCAAATACAATGGAAATCCAGAAACTTAATGAGCTTCGATCCGTTCTCCTCGTAAAACTGTCCGATTAAGCCGCTAAATTATCATTTATACGCCGTTTTAGCTCGATCCGCTCCGTAATGGTCTGATACGCCTTCACAATGCTGCGCTGTTTGTCAATAGAGGGGACAGGTAGCTCTACCTTGCACATTTCATCCCAGTCCATTATTTCCCGGACGCTACCGTGAGACTTAAAACGTGCGTAACGATCAAACTCCGGTCTGCTGAACCAGAGCATTAGGTATTCGGGCAGTAGCTCGTTTTCATCTTTCACTTCAAAAACGGTATAGATATTGCTGACAAGCCCCTCATCATAATCCGTTAGAAGAGCAATACCAATTTTGTCTCCACGCCGAGAAGTATCTGGAATGTAGGTAAACTGCCCCCGTTTGACTACCTTGTATTTCGTAAAGTCGGTACCAACCGTGTTTGCAATAGAGGGAATGAACATCTTTTGGACGGAAACACCAAAAAGGTTTTCCTCTTTTCCGTCTGTGTTCCTGACATCGACTTGGCGAATGAAGTCTCCAAGCAGCCTATATCCTTCTTTCATTGTGACACCTCACCCTATGTATTTTCTGTGTGCCAGCTTGACGTTTTGCTGTTTGACCATAGCATAGTGCATGGTCGTGTCGATTTTCTGATGCCCTAAGAGCTGCTGGACTTGCTCTATGGGCATCCCTTTATCTATGGCAGACGTTGCCAGTGTTCTTCGGAACTTATGTGGATGGACACGAGGCAGATTCAGCCTTTTCCCCAGTTCTCGAAGCCGTCTTTCTACGCCGCCAATCTGCAAGCGGTCATGCGGTGCGGTTAGCGAGACAAACAACGCTGAACAGGTGTCTGTGCGGCTTTCCAGATAGTTTTGGAGATGGATTTTTGTTCTGGCATCGAAATAAACGATCCGTTCCTTACTTCCTTTTCCGAAAACAACGCATTCCCGTTCATTGAAGTTGATGTCATCGCGGTTAAGGGCAACCATCTCACCAACACGCATTCCAGAGGACGCAAGAAGGTCTATCATCGCAAGATCGCGGACATTGCAGCAGTTGTCCCGCATGATTTCTAATGCCTCGTCGGTATAGGTTTCCTTGATCACTTTTGCCGTTTTTACCTTGTGGATCCGGCGTACCGGGCTTTTTACGATGTAATCCTCATCTTCAAGCCACGAAAAGTAGCTGGATAGGATGCGGCGAATATTATCTATCGTGACCTTGCTTGACTTCCGGCTCGTCTGATACTCTGTTAGATACTTGCGCAAGTCCTCCGTTACGATCTCTTGTGGCTCTTTTTCAATGCCGGACAACATTGACACAATGGTCTGACGGTAATAGCTCAAGGTTTTTTCTGAGCAGCCTTCAATGCGTTTTGCGTTGATGAAACAGGCAACCGTATCGACCTTTGCGCTTTCTACCATGCCCGCGCTGTGACTTAGCTCTACGCCACTCAGCACCCCTTCAAGGACGCTTTGAAGCTGTTTTAATTGTGCGTTGTTCAGAAACGGAAGCATCTGACGCTGCACTTCTTGAATCAGTTGTTCTTTCATTGTCGTGTCTCCTTTGAATATTCTCAGAGAACGACTTTTCAGTGGCAGTTCTTAGGGTAAAACTCTCGCCACTGGTGAGAGTGTTTCAATTTCTAATAGCCCATGTCCTTTAATATCTTATCAATTTCGGCAAACTCTGCCGGACTACTTGGTGTCCAGTCAGAGGAATTGCAATATCTACAATACATCGCCTTTTTATCTCTCAGGCGGTGGCAGTATGGACATTGAACAGAATCGTCTTCAAAGTCAGTTTTCCGCGTTCTGTGAGTACACACTGAGCAGTAAATTGTGTCTCCCTCATCCCAGAGGGTAGCAGGATTATCATTCCCGCAGTTGGTACATTTCATTGTGGTCATTCCTCCTGTAAATGATAATTTAGCGGCTTGATAACATCTTCACCATAGTATCTTTGACCTCGTGGAGCTTTGATATTTCCGTTTCATTAGACTCGATAACTCCGAGAAACGAGGAAATCTTTGTGTTGAACTCTGGCAGACTTTGCTTATTAGGAATAGAAAGCTCAAATTCCCCTAAAAGCGGAGGATTTGCTTGCGGTTGAGCTGAACCCCCAGCGTTCGTCTGAACAAAATCAAGGAACTCGGAAGATGTAATTGCAAGTCCAAAGTAGTATCTGTATTCGTCATCAATGGGTCTTATTCTAACAAGGAACGATGCAAATACAGAATCGGGAATATTTCTGCCGACCATTTTAGCATACCCCACGGTTGCTCCTGTCCGAGCTACAACGACATCGCCTTCCGAGAGAACATATTTTTCATGATTTCCCTCGCTGATTGGACAATATGGCACACCATTCCAATCAATATAATTATGAGCGATGTCTGTTATACGTAAGAACTTCGGTCCAACTGGTTCGGTGGTAGCTGTTTCAGTGTAACCGTACTGCATAACTGAGTAATCTTTGAGTTTGCCTGTTATTGAAGCGTTATTTGCTGTATATTCCTTGAAATATGCTCGCATTTGAGCCGCTAAATTATCATTTTCCGCTCTCTTCAAAGCAATGCGATTGGTAATTGCACGGTAGGACTCGACGATCTCACATTGTCTCGCATAGGAGGGAACAGGGAGCTTTATACGGCAAAGATCGTCCCATGTAATTCCGCCTCGAACACTGCCGTCCGTCATGAACCAGCACTCACGGTCAAACTCCGGTCTACGAAACCACATCATCAAATACTCTTCATTTAAGACATCGCGGTCAATAATCTCAAACATGAAATACGCCGGAGAAACTATTGCGGGGCTGTCTTTCTCATAGAGCGCAATCGGAAGACGTTCATCGCGCCCAACGTGCATTGGGTTACAGGCAAACAATCCCTTGCTGATTAGCTTATACCGGCTCAAATCTGTGCCAATTACATTTGCGACGGAAGGCATAAACTCTTTGTCGATGCTTATGCCAAGAACAGTGCTGGTGACTTCCTCGGAGTTCCGATAATCAACAAGTTGAATATGTTTACCAAGGGGTTCATAATTCGATTTCATAGCCCAGCTCCTTAAACACAGTCAACAGGTCAGCCTTCGACTTCTCTTCTGCAACAAGCAGATCACGAAGCTCACTTTGCAGCGTCTTCATTTTCGTATCAAAGTCGATGTTCTCATCACGGTTTACAAACTCGATGTAACGGCTCGGAACAAGGGTAAAGCCCTTTTCTGCAACCTCATCGAAGGATGCGCTGTAACAAAATTCAGGCACATTCTGATAAGTTTCTTCATAGCCTTCCTGCTGCCATGCGTGGTAGACGCTCGTGACTTTCGCACGGTCTTCTTCTGTCAGTTCAATGTACTTCTTTTCATAGGGGCTTCCCATTTGCCGCAAGTCCATGAAAAGGATCTCACGCTCACGATTGCGGAAGCGTTTTACCTCACCGTTTTCTTCAACCACACGAGCCTTTTTATTCTTGTTTAGAATCCAAAGCGTAACGCTGATGTCCGTGGTGTAGAAGAGGTTGCGGGGAAGGATGATGATTGCTTCGACGAGATTATTCTCGATGAGCTGACGGCGGATTTTTAACTCTGTACCATCGTCAGATAGTGCGCCGTTTGCAAGCAGGAAACCGGCAACACCGTTCTGAGAGAGCTTTGAAACAATATTCAGAATCCAGCCATAGTTTGCATTACTCGTGGGCGGAACTTCATAGCCGTCCCAGCGCGGATCATCAATCAGCTCATTATCCCCACGCCATTCTTTCTGATTGAAAGGCGGGTTTGCCATAATGTAATCTGCCTTGAGGTCCTTGTGCTGGTCATTGGTGAATGTGTTCGCTGCCATTTCTCCGAGGTTTGCAGAGATGCCGCGAATAGCCAGATTCATTTTGCACAGCTTGTACGTCGTGTTTGTATATTCCTGACCATAGATAGAGACCTTCTTCTTGTTGCCGTGATGTGCCTCCACGAACTTCATTGACTGCACGAACATACCGCCAGAACCGCAGCATGGGTCGTAGAGAATGCCATCATACGGTTCAATCATTTCTGCAATCAAATTGACAATGCACTTCGGCGTATAGAACTCGCCCTTGCCTTTGCCTTCCGCAAGTGCAAACTTGCTCAGGAAGTATTCGTAGACCCGCCCGATAATATCATTCTCTTTATCGCCGGTGTTGATCTTATCAATCTCGTCCAGCAGCGATGCCAGCTTTGCTGTGTCGATGTGAAGACGTGAGTAGTAGTTGTCCGGTAGTGCGCCTTTCAGTGCGGGATTCGCTTTCTCAATCGTATAGAGGGCGGTGTCGATTTTCAGCGCAATGTCATCCTGTTTCGCATTCTCCATGATGAAAGACCAACGGCTGATCTCAGGCAGGAAGAATACATTGTCCTTCGTATAGAAGGCAACATTGTCAACAAACTTCTCACCGTATTTTTCAGAAATAGCTTTCCTTTGTGCCTCAAACTTATCGCTGGCAAACTTCAAGAAGAAGAGACTGAGAACGACGTGTTTATATTCTGCTGGCTCGACAGAACCACGGAGTTTATCTGCGGACTTCCACAGAGCTTCCTCCATAGAAATCTCCTTCTTCGGTGCCGATGCGGCTCGTGCCATATCAAAATCCTCCCTGTGTATTTATCTAACCTATTTTACAAAAAGAGCTGTACGAAAAACCGGACTCAGTTCTTGTCCGTTCGCACAGCCTCACATATATCTCCGATGTCACAGTTCAAGTAATCACAAATGCGCAGTAAAATAGAGAGGGACACTTCTTCCCCCTTATTCAGTTTTGTCCATGTTCCGGCAGACAGCCCTACTTCATGTCGTAGAGAAGCCTTCTTTATGTCGCGTTCCAGAAGAAGCATCCATAGTTTCTTATAGCTTATGCGCACGGCAACCATCCTTTCGCTTGCTTGCATTCAACATCGTTTATAATATTATACTGGATTTCATTCTCAAAAGCAATCCGTTGATGCAGAAATTAAAGAAAAAGTTTCAACTTCTCGAACCTTCTCTCAAGGATGAAGGGCATCTCCGGTCAACAGGAGATGCCCTGCTTTTGAAGAGATTATTCGCGCTGTGTGCTGCGCCGATGATCACGGTCATGGTCAGCAGAAGGAGAGAGGAACGTATCAACATTAGACTTGATCGTCTCTATTTGCTTTGCTTCTTTTTTGAACCTGTTCCGTTCAGCATATAGCCGTTCCTGTTCTTCAAAGAGCTGCGCTTGCTCCGCTTGCAGCGTCTTCAAGCTCGGCAGTTTTTCATCGCCCTGCATAGCAAGAAGTGTACTCCGCGCCGCCTCAAAGATCACAAGCTCTGCCTCATGCTTTGCCTTGAACCCCGGCTTGTCTTTTGCCTTCTGGAAGGCGTCATATACGGGTTTTAGGCGCTGGTAGTTGGAGATGTTTTTGATAAGCGGTTGGACTTCCCGCAGTCGCGCTTCAACGCCTTTCAGCTCCTTGCCGGTGCGGTCATAGGAGCTATGAACATCCTCGACCTTCTTTTCAAGATCGGCGTATTGGAGCAAGTTGTTTTCCGTGAGATAATTGAGTGTCCGCGCCGCTTCCTTGAGGATCGTGAGCTTGGCTTTATACTCATAGCCCTTGCTGTCGATAAGCCTGATCCGCTGCTGAATATCTCCGATAAGAGAGATGCCCTTCGGCGTGGCTTGTATCTGACTTCTTCGGGGCGTCCGTCCGGCAATCCGCTCCTTGATGCGTTCCTCGGTGTAGTTCTCTCCGATGGTTTTAGACCGGGTAAACCGCTCCTGACCTTTAGCGCGGAAGGAGATGTATTTGCCGGTCTTGATTTCATAACCGGCTTCCTGCATGAGCCGCAGAAAGCCATCGTAGTCCTTCGCTGTAATGACAAGCCGGTCGATGGTCTGCTTGAGTTTCTGCTTCCAGCTCGTGCCGCGTTTGGCTTCGGTGTACTCCTTGTAGCCCATGCCCTTGTTCTGAGAGGGAGGGATAACAGAGAGACCGTTTTCCTTACAGAGCCGGTCGCTGACCTCACGCATATCATAGTAAATCCGCTTATAGCTCTTGTATGCGTGGTAGTTCACAAAGTCAACCGCATTGAAAATCAGATGGTTATGAACATGGTCTTTGTCAATGTGAGTGGTCAGCACATACTCATATTTTCCTCCGAGGATTTCATCTGCAAACTGCTTGCCAATCTCGTGGGCAAGCTCCGGTGTGACCTCTCCAATTTCAAAGGACTGGATCACATGACGGGCTATGATCCTGACCGGATTCATCCCTTTTTGCTCGGCTATTTTCCGCGTCCATTCAAATTCCCGCGCTGCGGTCTCGCTGGCACAGCCGTAGGACGAGACCAGCAGCTTCTCGTCGGTCTTTTCGGGATTCAGAATGTACGCGATTGCCTTGCTCAAAGTTCCTCGGATTGCTTTGATTTTAGTAACTGCCATACCGCGTCCATCTTTTCTTTCAGCTCGTCAATATCGTCCTGATAGAATCGTCCCGTCGAGTTGATCCTGCGGCAGACGGTATTGATGTTCACGCCGATCTTGTTGATTTCGGCGGCGAGCTTTTTCTGCTCTGTGTAGTCTACGACAATGATGTAGCCGTCAATCAGCATCTTCCTTGCATACGCACCGAAGTTCTCTGTGCCGATCATCTCCATCTTCTTTACAATCGTCCGTTCTTCCTGTGGTGTCAGCCAAATCTTCTTCTGAATGTCTCGTGTTCTTCGTACCATGCTGCGCCCTCCGTCGTAAAGATTAGAAGGGTTTGGGACTATCCCAACAAGCAAAAATCTGATGTTAAGGGCAGGGTCTTCTTAACTGATTTTTCTCCGGTGGGTACTCACCGGATTTGCTTGCTAATCTCCCAAAATCGTATTTCCCGAAGATTCCTCCGTGAAATGTCCCTTCACTTTACAACGGACACAAAAAGAGCGTTTGTTGAGTACCGGATTTCAAAAAAGTCAAAAAATCATTGGATTTCCCATGTAAAAGCCACCGTGTCTGTTACATCAATATCGTCCGGCTCGATCTCAGGAGAGGCGCACTTGCTCATCGCCATGAGAGGCTGAATGCAGTCTTCGACCTCATAGCTTGTTCTGGAATACACATTGAGTTCGCCCCAGTTGTAGTCGATATTAAGTAGCTGCCCAAGCGTACCACCTGATGCTTTGCAAAGAATCTCCGCCTTTGCTCTGGCGTTCTCCGTCGCGCTGATCAGCAGCTCTTCGCTGATTCTTGCCGGGTTTTTCACAGTAAACGCAATGCTGAGTTCCGGTTGCGCCCCGCAATCTGCAATCGCAGAAATAACCTTTGCAAGCTGTTTGCTGTCAAAGTCAAATGCAAGTTTCAAGCGATAGCTGCAAGCATATCCGACAAACTCTCGCTTGTAATTTCCTTGCCGATCCTTGACGTTCTCGTACCTTGTCTGGACATCAAAGCTCGTGGTTTTCAAGTCTTCTTTGCGATACCCAACGCAGACTGCGGCACCTTGCAGTCTTTCGATTCTCTCGGCAGCTTCCGACATTGCGCGGTCATAGGTCTCAGATAAGGCTTCAATATTCAGGGAGAGGATAATGTAATCTGGTCTTGCGGAAACATTGCCTGTTCCTTTTACGGTGACTGTTCTCATTTTTTCCCGTCCTTTCTGGAATTGAAGTCCTCATCAATACGTTTTTTCCAATTCGTACCCAGCGGTACGCTGCATCGGACAGCGGAAACCGCTTCGCTCAGAACTTCATAGTTGAGTTGCGTTCCCTCGCGGTCAGAGTGGTAATTGACCGCTCGATCTGCTCCAATTCCAAAATGCTTTGCCGTCTCAACTGCATCAATGTTTGCACCGAGGAAAAGAAACTCCCAGCCGTACTTTTCCTTCTGTCGTTCAATCATCTTCTTGACCTTCTCGCTGTCATAACGGCGGCTTGCATTCTCCATGCCATCCGTTGTGATGACGAACAGTGTGTGTTCAGGGACATCCTCTTTTCTTGCGTACTTATGGACATTCCCAATGTGATGAATCGCTCCGCCGATAGCATCCAGAAGCGCGGTGCAGCCGCGAACGGAATAGTCCCTGTCGGTCATCGGCTCCACCTTCTGAACCGGCACACGGTCATGGATAACCTCGCTCACGTTGTCAAAGAGAACGGTAGAGATCAATGCCTCGCCATTCTCTTTTTTCTGCTTTTCAATCATGGAGTTGAATCCTCCGATGGTGTCTGTTTCCAGTCCGCTCATAGAGCCGCTGCGATCAAGGATGAATACGATCTCCGTCAAGTTCTTTCTCATGTTTTGTACCTCCGTATATAAAAATATGACTGCTTGGTGTCTCACCTTACAGTCATATTGTACTTCGGTATTCACTTCATTTGGTCGCATGGCAAGCGACATTATTCTAAGGACAAGAACAGCTCTCCGTCAATGCTTAGGATGTCATCCATCGGAATCTTCGTGCCGTCCTGCATGGTAATCAGGCGCTCAAAGTCATCAACCTTTATGACTGCGCCGGTTGCAGTTACATACACACCGCCAGCTTTGCGCTCATCAGGTTTGAAGTAGGTTATTTCAACCTCCGGCTCTTCATCAAGGGCATCCATGAGAAGCTGATACCTCATGTTCAAAGCGGTCAAGGCCCCCTCATCAAGCTCAATCCTTTCGTCAGTCAGACGTCCGGTTTCCTTGATTGCAGAATCATAGCCGGTGAGGGCGGCAAAGGGCGCAAACTGCGCTGCACGATCTGACATCGGCATTTGTGGTCGCGTTTTGGAAACGTGGTGAGGAAGTCCCATGATCTCGTCGTATTTTCCGTTCACGCCTTATGCCCTCCAATCTGCGCATTGCGGTCTTTCGCGGTTGCACCTTCTTCAAGATTCATTGCCTTGAGGATGGCGTTCTTTCCATACTTCTTCTTGATGGCAAGCGTGGCGGCTTGTATCTTCCGCTCACGCTCCAAAGCGGCATCTTCGGCTTTCTGTTTTTCCTCTTCGGCGGCATAGTCGGTAAAGAGGTCGAGCTGGACTGCACCGTCGTTTTTCTTCGGTACATCAGCTTCCGGCAGGACATGATTTGCAACAACATACATACGGCGGACAAGCAGATTCTTATCCACGATCCGGTCGAAGAGTTCTGACACAGCACACATTATTTTGCGAGTAGATGATGTGTGACCGTCGAGATTGATAGAGCCGTGCGCCTGTTTCGGAATCTGCCTCCCATAATGATCTGTCTCAACCGCGCCGTGATACTTTGCCCGTCGTGCCGGATCGGTCAGGTTCTCAATGTCGTAGCCAACTGTGAGAACCATCTGGTCGGTGACAAGCCCCTTGTCCACCAAGTCCAGCACAAGCAAGTCCGTCATTTCCCGCACAACCAGCTTCGCCTTTTGCGACTCATAGGGGCAGTGCAAAACCTGACCAGAGCTGAGGCTGTTGGAGCTGGGGCGGTACGCCTTGATTGCTTTAATGGTCGTAGGCTCCCAGCCCCACGCATGGTCAATGAGTAGTTCCGCATTCTTGCCGAACAGCTTATAAAGCAAGTCCTCGTTCCGCTCTGAACAAAGGGCAACATCGCCCATGGTGAACATCCCGTTCTGCTCAAGTTTCTTGGCAATGCCCCGACCCACGCGCCAGAAGTCCGTGAGTGGCTGGTGAGACCAAAGCTCACGCCGGAACTTCATCTCATCCAGCTCTGCAATGCGGACGCCGTTTTTGTCGGCGGGGATGTGCTTCGCCATAATATCCATTGCCACTTTGCAGAGGAAAAGATTCGTGCCGATTCCTGCGGTTGCTGTGATGCCGGTTGTTTCAAGCACATCGAGGATGATCTTCATGGCGAGATCATGGGCGGAGAGTTTGTAGGTGTTCAGGTAGTCCGTCACGTCCATGAACACCTCGTCGATGGAGTAGACCACAATATCTTCCGGGGCAATATACTTGAGATAAACCTGATAGATGCGGGTGCTGTATTCCATGTAGTACGCCATCCGAGGCGGCGCGATGATGAAGTCAATCGCCAGAGAAGGGTCTGCTTGCAGCTCCGAGAAGAAGTGTGATGTACCGTCCAGCCTGTGTCCCGGCGCATCGTGCTGCCGTCCGGCATTTGCTTCCTTCACACGCTGCTTGACTTCAAACAGCCGCCCGCGTCCGGAGATACCGTAGCTCTTGAGGGAGGGCGTGACGGCAAGGCAGATGGTCTTATCGGTACGGCTTTCATCCGCAACAACAAGGTTTGTGTCCAGAGGATCTAAGCCGCGCTCCCGGCACTCCACGGAGGCGTAGAAGGATTTCAGGTCGATTGCGATGTAAGTGTGTTGTTTCACCTTCTTTGCCTCCGCTTTCTTCTTAGATCAGCCCTAATGACATTTCATTGGAGCTTTTAATGTTGAATACGATACGCCATTCAATATCACCCTCCACCGGCTCAAAGTGTAGAGAGGAACAAACTGCATGAAGTTTTTCTTTTGAGCTGTCTCCACACACGATTGCGATTGGACCGTCCGCTCCGCCGATAATGCCGATACAAGCAATATCGTTTCGTGCCTCTGGTGCATAGCGGTCAGAGCATGGCGCAATTTCCAAAGGCTTGTCCCCCTCAGCGCAATCACAGATCGTAACATCGCTGTCAGGTTCAGGAGAAAGTGTATAGCTCATAGCAGTAAAATGCGTAGGATAAAACCAGCGGTCAGAACCGTAACGCTTTTCGGAAATTGTCTGCTGCTCTAATTCCTGTACAGTCAATGTGTATTTTTTTCCACTGACCGGATGGAGGAAAGAAAACGAATCACCGGGAGCGTGTGCCTTGAAATGTGGTCCCGGGACACGACACGACTGCTGCTCCATTGTAAGGGAGAGGGCTTTTATTTCAGGACGGCGTTTGCTTGTCCACGGAAAAGCTGCCCGAAAAATCATCCATCCATAGGATGTATCCAAATCATAGTGTTCCAATGCCCACTTTGCTTCCGCTTCATTGATCATCCCGTCTGGCAAACATGGATTAAAGACCACCGAGCAACCGTGGGAGGTCAGCATTGTTTTCCCGTTCAATTCCAAACGAGGAATAAAGTCAAGGCAAAGTGGATTGTCTAAATCTATCTGCATTTGCTGCTCCTGCGTGAAGTATTCGCAGGAGTCGTTTTCGGGGTGTAAATCCCATTTAGTTATGAACTTGCGAATGTCTTCTTCCGGGGTACGCATACAAAAGTCCATGACGAGTCCCTTGCTGCAAGAATACGCCGCAGGAATAACCCAATGATGCCTCGCCCAGTCAAATTGCTTATTCAACCGGATTTCCGTTCCGGCATGGTCTTTTCCCGAATGTCCCCAGAAGTTTCCCTCAAAGTAGACCTTCCACTCAGGCATGGTCGGTTCTGCTTCTGGGTTCATATCAACATCATAATAGTCCTCGGTGTACTTGATCTTACTATAATCAAAAGATGCTTGCAGCTTTTTGATGTATACCCACGGCTGTTCCATAGGCGTCAATTTCATTTTCTCAGCAAGCTCTGATAGCGTTCTTTGCTGATCCTGCGTTGGAGGGTTGTCCTGCAAAAAGGCTTCAAACTGGGCTTTATCCCACATCCACGCCTGTTCCAGCGCTGCCGAATCACTGCAAGCAAGGAGCAACCTCAGAAAGTCTTCAAAATCGTTTGCCAGCGGATGAACAAAATCCGGAGCCGAGTTCATGGGACTGACGGAAAATACCATACCGCCAAAGTCTCGAACAAAGCAGAAGTGGATGCCGTCCACACCCGCCCAGCCAAAAATAGATGCACCTTTTGGCGTGCAAAAGTATGGGTTGTTATCTTCACGACGCTCCACCCCTACGGGCGAAAGGTCAATACCACTTCGCAAAAATTTCTGAAACACTTTATCCATAGACCTTATGCTCCTATTAAACTTTGGTCGAAGGCAAACAGAGCCTCGTTGATCTCAAAGACATTATAGTTCCCATGCTCCACGAAATACTCCACGATGATGTCAAACTTGTTGGAGTGGGAGAGCGCAAAGCCAGCCTTCATGAGCATATCCTTCATTTCAACAAGCGGCAGCTCAAGGGCAATGGCAAACGCAATGACCGTGGGCTTGGAAGGCTTATAAGACTTGTCCGAGCGGATCTTCGAGAAGAGCTTCCGGTCAATATTCGCCTTCTTATAGCACTGCGCGTCCGTCATGCCGCGCTCATCAATCTTTCGCAGAAGCATCTCGGAAAAACTCTCGTCGATCTGTCCCAGCGCGTCATCAAGGGTTGCCGCCTTTTTGGGGGCAGCCGCCGCAGAGACGGGAGGCATGAGCTGTTCGATTGCCTCTTCACAAACGGATGCCTCGCAAGGCATGGGTTCTTCCATCCGGAAGGCGTTCATCCTGCGCAGACGCTCGGAACGATTATCAGTATGCTCGTCCACATAGCGGTCATCTATGTACGCTGCAATATCGGCAAACAGCTTGCCGCTGATCTGATAGGCTTTACGGTCAAAAATGACGATGTACACCGTCATTTCGTTTTCGAGAAGGAAACTGCTAATGGTGTCAATCGCCACTTTGAGAGCCTGATCCTTCGGATAGCCGAAAATGCCGGAGGAAATCAGAGGGAACGCAACCGATTCGCAGCCGTATTCTTTCGCCAGCATGAGCGAAGTCCGATAGCATGAGATCAGCCGTTCGCGCTCACCATGCCGCCCGTCATACCAGCGCGGACCGACAGCATGAATGACATATTTGCAGGGCAGCTTATAGCCCTTCGTGATTTTTGCGCTCCCGGTTTTGCAGCCGTGGAGCGTTTCACATTCCACCAGCAGCTCCGGTCCTGCGGCACGATGAATGCAGCCGTCCACACCGCCGCCACCCAGCAGCGACTCGTTGGCAGCGTTGACGATGGCGTCCACATTCATTTTTGTGATGTCATTTCTGACAATTTGAAGCGGCATTATTCTATCCTCCGTCCTATCAAAGCGGCATCGGTGTCCGGGCGATCAGAATGACCGCCAGAATCGCGCCCACAAATGCCGCTGCCCCTACGACCGCCAACACCTTTTTGTCGAGCTTCTTCTTCGCTGCCTTGCCAATCAGCGCAGCGCAAGCCATGCAGACAGCCGCAGCAACAAGCGCAATGCCCAGCGTTTCCCATAGCCAAGAAAGTTCATGTAGGATTTTCATGCGATCATCATCTCCTGTTCATTAAACCGGAATTTGACACTTTGTATTTATCGAGAATACTCTTGAAACCATTTTGCAAAGCGTGATTTATTGAAAATAATGAATTTATATAGTTCTCCATTTTTCATATTAACTGTTGCAATTGGAAAGACTATCCACTTCCAAGAGATTTCTTTTATTTCCTGCATCGGCAAAACTAAATTTCTGTATTTTTTGTCAACTGTAAGCTTGTTTGTCTTGTAAGTAAGCGACTGACTATCGAGGTACAGACCTCCTCCAAGTATGCCATTGTGACACAAACTGCAAACAAAAGATTTCATAGAAACATCCCTCCATTAAATCCCGAGTTGTCTGCCCCTTAAAGTCCAAGTCCTTCAACCCACGCCGCAAGCTCCTGATGCCCGACGCTGCCCTTGAAAACCTTGCCGTCCATCAGCTTTGCGCCTTTGCAGCTCGGCGCAAGGCGTTCGTTCGTCTTGCCAATGTCGCTTCCTCCGGAGGTTGCAAACGGGATGATCGTCTTGCCGGTCAAATCATAGCTCTCAAGGAACGTATTGATAATCGTCGGCGCGACATACCACCAGATCGGGAAGCCCACAAAGATGGTATCGTAGTCCTTCATGTTGTCCCGCTTGACGGCAATCTCAGGACGGGAGGCAGGATCGTTCATCTCAATCGTGCTGCGGGCTTTCTTGTCCATCCAGTTCAGGTCAACTTCCGTGTAAGGCACCTTCGGCTCAATCTCAAAGATGTCCGCGCCGATTGCCTCTGCCAGCGTCTCGGCAACCTTCGCGGTCACGCCGGACGCAGAAAAATACGCTACAAGTTTCTTGCTCATGGTGTTTTATCCTTTCAATATCTTCGTAAGCTGCTGTGCAGACACACCCGGCAGGATGGAGGAAAGATGCTGCATCATGCGCTCTTTGGATTCCTGCGGGTCTCGCTGATAGCCGGATGTGATAAAGTCGTACCCGAAAAGCTCTTCCGGCGTCGCGTATTCTGCTACACCCCAGCCATAAGGTCTTCCGTATCTATCCTGCATATAGACGAAATCCGCGATGCAGACATAGCTCTGCATTTGCAGTCTCGTGATGCACGTCTCAAAACCGATGTTGCCGCCCTTGCGGTAGTTCAGAGCTTCTTTCAGCCGTTTGGAAAGCATCCTGCCTTCACCGGTTATTACTTCATAAATCTCCTTGTCCTTGTAGGACGCCAAGCCGTCATCCCAACGGGCATCAAAGTCATAGCCGTCACGCCGGAAGTTCGCAAAGTCCGGAATCCACTCCCGACTCACAAATCCAGCCTTCTTGTTGAAAAGTTTGCCGTAAAGACATTTGCCGCTCCGCGCAGCCGGTCCTTTCCATTCCCACGGACCATCTACATCATCCGCAAACCATAACTCATGTGGGCAAAGTTCCTCGATGGAGAAGCCGTGAATCTCGTTCCGAAAGAAGGGCAGAAAGCCGTATTGCTCGACGGCGGCAATCAAATCATCTGCACTATGTAGTTGTCTGGCATATCTCTTTGACATTACTCCGCCTCTTCAATCACGCCATAATCAATCAGGATATTCTTCTCCGCATACTGCGGGTAAACAACACCCATCATCTCATACTGATAGCGTCTTACGCGGCGATGCTCCTGAACCGGCTCCGGTGCATACGCAGCGGTTTCGCAGTGCGCATACTCCGGCATTTCCGCAAGATCATCCCGAACGGCACGGATAAGCGCGTCTGCCACATCATCAATGTTCTTGCCGGTCTCCACGGCAACCAGCTCGTGCTTCCGGATTGCCTTGTCCAGATTACCGGGGGAGCGAAACAGCTTGTATTTCATATCATTGCCCGTCCTTTCTCTCTATCGGTCTGTCTATTCTTCCTGAAATCTGTTCTTTAGGGACGCAATCATCGCTTGCGCGGCAATGGTCAGATATAACACTCCAATTTCATAGATAAAGTCGCGGTCGATCACGATAAAGTATTCTCTAACGTGTGTAAAAACCAGTTCCAGCAAGTCCCTGTACAGTGGATCATCAAAGGGCTTGAACCGCGTAAACTTGCTTTTGGCAGCGTCCCATGTCATAGACGCTTCGCCCTCGGCACTGGTCATTGCCTCACAGAGAATCATGCTGACGCCCATTTTTCCGTTGCCGGTCAGGAGTTCTCCTTCGTAATAGCTGAGTAGGTCTTTCTTGCGTCGAAGCGGAACTACATCGCAGTTGTCATCCAGCTCAAATGCAATCAGCTCCGCAATCAGTTCCCGCCAGACCGCATAACCGGCGTTAATAGTTCCGTCCTCTTCGCGGCTGATGGTATCGTCCATGCAGTATCGTTCATAGAAGTTATCCCCGCCAAGCTCGTTGCGGGTGCAGAAGATATGCGCCAGCTCATGCAGAAGAATGTGCTTCAACACTGCCGGATGACGTGCAATGTCTGTCCGCAGCAGGATTCCGTCCACGCCGTCTTCTTTGCCAACGAAAGCGGAGGCGTGAAAGTCAAAATAGCCGTCCTCTGTATATCGGTCTTCCAGCCGGTCAGGGAAATACTGCTTGCAGAACTGCTCAAAGACTTCCTGCTGGTTTTCCGCCTGAAAGCAGCGCAGCACAAGATTGTCCTCGCTGAACTCTGCCCCCAAGCGTTCGTTAAAGATGGAAGCGGCATAGAAAAGGGCTTCTTTATAGTCGTCGTTGTTCATCTAATTACTATCCTTCATCCTCATTCACCCCTCCGGTCTGACATTTTTCAGGAAGTCAGAGTGCGGTACATAAGGCAAGTTGAGCTGCCAGCCCATGCGGTTCAGTTCGTTGAGCTTGATCAGCATCAGGTTGATGTTTGTTCCCATTGCAGCCGAGAGCTGCACCACATCGTAGTCCTGCTTCATCAGGTCAATCAGCTCATCATCGTCAATGATCAGGTGTGAGGCAAACGCATTCGCCTCATATTCGTGTTTTGTGCGCATATCGAACAGCACGAACTCCGGGAGCGGTTCGTTTCCTTTGGCAAGATCACGGTGAAAGGTATCATGCCCGATCTCGTGACCGCAAACCATTTGCATGATCAGATACTCCATGTTGGAGTTCAGAAGAATATGCCGCTCTTTATGGCGGTAGGTGTACATTCCGAGCAGATCGTTCAGATTGTCAAGAAAATGGAGATGAATGCCCAGCTCACGGGCAATCTTCAAGGTATCTCTTGTTCCACAGCTTTTGACAATGCTGTTCGCCTTTTTGTATATTTCCTCGGAGCGAATTATCACGGGACCTTCACCCCTTTCATGTTGAAAACAGTCAAAGTAAATCCGTCAAGAAACCGAGACGCAGACAGTTATTCCTCTGCGTCCGTACCGGTCTTCTTGTATTTCTTCGGCGTGTATTTCTCAACATTCCGGGCTTTGGATTCCCAATATATATCCTGCAACGCCTTCATCACCGCATCCTTGTCCTGCTCGGACAGCGTACCGCCCGCAAACAAGCCGGACATCCCTTCAATCAGGTCCTTTGCCTGTTTCATGCCACGGGAGCCGTACTGCTCGGATGCCTGAACCACAAACTCTTCGTCCTCGGTCAGCAGATAGTTCACATCCACCTTGAAGTATTCCGCGATTTTTCTGTAAGCGTCCTTGGTACGGGGAAAGGAAATGCCGTTCTCGTACCGGGTAATCATACGCCTGTTGATCCCCAGTGCATCGGCTACTTCCTGCTGGGTCAGCTTCCGCTTCTCCCGTTCAGCCTTGAATTTCTCTCCAAACGTCATTTTGGTAATCACTCCTGTTCACAAAAAGTTTGCGACATCAAATTGCGCAAGTCTATTGACAAAGGCACTTGAAGTGCGTATAATAATGGCTGAGCAATCCAACTACTCATAGTATATCCTGAATTGCTCATCCTGTCAAGGGGCATGAGTAGTTGTACACGAAAAAGTTACATCTTTTGAGCAGTTCAAATGGACAGGCATTTATGCTGCCGAAGATCATCCGTACCGGCATACACCGGTATGAGGGAACAGGAGTGAGAAAAACAGAAATGGCTACACAGTACAGAAAAGCATACGTCCCGGTTACGCTGGATGTGGACAAGGAGGGGGCAATCCTCCCTCGCCTTATCTGGTGGGACAACGGTGTAATCTTTCAAATTGACCAGATTCTATACAAATGCCGCGCCACATCCAAAAAGGTTGGGGGCGGAGGCATCCGTTACACAGTTCAGATTCGCGGAAAGGAGTCATTTCTTTTCCACGAAGGAGACAAGTGGTTCGTCGAAGCAAAGGAGGACAACTGCTCATGATTTTATCCCAGCGCCAACTTGAAGAAATTGCAGCCTCAACAACGAAGGACTTCAACCGGTTCTTTTTCGGGGATGAGGCGGACAAGCCCGACCGATCAGCTTTGCCAACACCCATTGATCAGTTTGCAAAGAACTATCTCGGTCTTCGCGTATCATTCGCCCGTCTCTCGCCGGACGGAAGCATCTGCGGTGTCACTGCCTATGCCGACACTGAGTACAAGATCACGGAACTTGGTATTACGCGCACACTGGCTTTGAAGCGTAATCAGGTCATCTTGGACGAGAGCTTCATTCGATCCGGCAACGTGCAGCGGCTCTGCGCCAAGCGCAGATTTACCCTTGCCCACGAGTGCGCCCATCAGATTCTCTTCCAACTGGAATCGGAAGAGGTAAAGGCGTCCTGCGAAATGAAATATTCCGCACGGACAGCCTATACGCCGCGAGAGCTGAAAACCCGCGAGGACTGGAACGAGTGGCAAGCAAATGTCTTGGGCGCGGCGATCCTGCTTCCTCAAAAAGAGGTTGACCTGGCAATGCGTCGGTTTGCAGAAACGCCGCTGATCAATTACGAGGGGAGGTATTCGTATGGTGATCACTTAACGCTGCGCCTTTTCTGCCGGTTGTTCGGTGTCTCCAAGACAACGGCGTCTATCCGCCTTCGTCAGCTCGGCTACATGGTAGATCGTCCATTCAGTGAGTATGTTGACCCATTGGAGGTGTGGTAATGAAGAGAGCATCCATTCGGGTTCAGGAACCGACGCCGGAGCTGATCGAAAAAATCCGCAGGGCAAGAGTTGCCATTTCCCAGCAGAAGCCCCGATACCTGAAATGTCCCTATTGTCAGCATAATGCCATTGCTGTCTACGAGGACACGAGGGGTCATGTAGAATCCAAGTGCAAGAAATGCGGGCGGATCACAGTCTTTGATGTGCTGAACATGAGAAGACTGCGCCCGCGTACCAAGTAAGAACCGGAGGACAAGCCTCTGTTCTAAAATAAAATATATGTCATAGCTGAGCTGTGGAGCCGCCTGATAGGTGAAGTCATCCTAATGCCGCATGAGACAGAGTGTAATTACTCTGTTTTATCGGCATGGGATTCAAACCTCACCGTCATGCGGCTCTTTTTCTGTCTTCACCCTTCCCGCTGCTCCCGCGCAGCGGAAAGGATGAACAATGAAAATCCCTAAGACCCCTATCGCGTTCGATTACGACCTCTGGACTACGGAGGACGGCAAGTGCATGGTGCGCGTGAAACGAACCGGCGAAGTTTCCGAGGTTGACCGCAAGGTTATGAGAATCCTTCGCGCAGAGGAAAAGCGGATCAGGCGCTCGTATGGCTCTGACAGCACCTCCGAGGATGAGGACAGTGCAGAAAAGTCTTCTGATTCTGTACTGTCCCTCGACGCTATGCCGGAGGACGATGTGAAGTCCGCTGCATGGCTGGCAGACTCCCGCGACTGCATGGAGGAACTGATCACCGCCCTCAAAGAGAAGGAGCTTCTTTCTATTCTGACCGAGAAGCAGCGCGAATTGTATCTTGCGATGACCCGTGAAGGGCTGACTCTTCGAGAGTTTGCCCGGAGGAAAGGCATCGGTATCAGAGCTGCATTTGACCTCAAAGCAGCGGTGCAGAAAAAATTTCAAAAAATTTTTTGAGCGGTACTCAACAAACGGCAAAAAGATGTCCGTTGTAAAGTGAAAGGGTCAATCAGACCACTTCACTGTTCCTTGAAAACTGAATAGTTCAGTGCTGCGGATCTTTCCGCTTCTGCGAAGCAACACAGCTTCCGACGCCAAGACCTCCCGAAAGGGAGTGAGCGACCACCGGAGAGCTATAACAGTCGTGTGGTGCGGCTGCTTGCGACGATGCAGATGCCGGGTATAATGATACTTCCGTCTTTTCTTTGAAGGGGCGGCTCGGAGCGATCCTCGGAGGGGTGAGAGTCCCATGATACCGATTGACCATTGGTAGTCCGCAGCATTCCCGGAACTGCAAAGTTCTTCTGGCAGGGGCGCGAGCTGCAAATATGCCGGACAATGAAACAAACCCAAAAGAAACTTACTATATAGTTTCAGGATGAAAACTATGTGGCAGAGTGTCTTCACAAGATGCTCTGCCATATCCTTTTGTCCTGAATAATCCCACGAAACAGGAGGTGCTTAGAATATGATGGGCATTGAAGCAATGAAAAGCGTCAGCCCGAAAACGGTTGACCGAAGCACACTCGTTCAGAGAGGCAGCATCCGGCTTGATCCTGCGGCACCGCGAGAGGACAGGCTGAGGGAGTTCATCAAGCAGATCAGAAATCCCTATTGTTATCTGGACGGGAAAACTGTGGTGAAGATCAGCTTCGCCGCGACGGACACGACAATGGAAGATTGTCTGGAACACTATCTGAGAGGTCTCTGATTTATGAACAGTCTGAATCTTTTCACCCGGTTCTATGGACAAGCGATTGAGCCTGTGGTATAATGAAATCGGTCAAAAAAAGAAGAATACGGATTAAGCCGCTTGCCCGGATGGTCATGTGGCGTTTTCGTGTTCCTCTTCATAAGAGTTGAAGCAAGCCTTCGTCTTTCTGATTTGATGTACCACACCAAACAGAAAAACGGAGGTTATTTTTATGCCAGATAAGGTTTACCGCACGGCGATCTACTGCCGTCTGTCCCGTGAGGATGGAGACAAAGTAGAAAGCAACTCCATCGCCAGCCAGAGAGCCATCTGCGAGGACTATATCGCACGGCATGAGGATTTGGAGCTTGTCTGTGAGCCGTTTGTGGATGACGGTTACAGCGGCGTTTCCTTCAATCGTCCTCAGTTCAAAAAGCTGGAAGAGGCAATCCGCAAGGGTGCGCTTGACTGCATTGTGGTCAAGGATCTCAGCCGCTTCTCAAGAAACTATATCGACGGCGGACGCTACATTGAGAAGATTTTTCCGCAGCTTGGCATACGCTTCATCGCAATCAATGATGCGTATGACAGTCTGACCGGTGATCCGCAGTCCGACTCCTTTGTTATCCCGTTCAAAAACCTGATTAACGATTCTTACTGCAAGGACATCTCCATGAAAATCCGAAGCAGTCTGGAAGTCAAGCAGAAGAGCGGTGAGTTCGTCGGTTCGTTCGCCCCTTACGGCTACATGAAATCGCCGGAGAACAAAAACCAGCTCATCGTGGATGAAGCGGTCAGCGAATATGTGCAGATGATCTTTTCCATGTACAAGGACGGCTTCTCCATTGGGCGCATTGCAAAGCGTCTGAACCAGATGGGCGTCCTGTCCCCAATGGAATACAAGCATTCCGCCGGTGTGAAGTTTGATACCGTCTTCAAAACCGGCGATACCGCAAAATGGACGTACAAAGCCATCCAGCGTATTCTCACCAACGAGGTTTATATCGGCGTTCTGGCTCAGGGCAAGCGCGGCACTCCCAACTACAAAGTCCGCGTCGTGAAGAGCAAGGATGAATCCGAGTGGGTCAAGGTTGAGAACGCGCATGAAGCTCTTGTGTCCTACGAGGACTTCATGGCAGTCAAGGTCATGATGCAGCGGGATATGCGCTGCTCACCCGATCAAAACGAAGCACACCTGTTTTCCGGCTTCTTGTTCTGCGGAGACTGTCAGCAGCCAATGATCCGCAAGACCGTCCCGTCGAAGACGAAAAAGTATATCTACTACGTCTGCTCCACCAATAAGCACAACCGGACGTGCAGCCCGCATAGCATCGCCGCAAAAGAGGTTGAAGAGAAGGTCTTCCGTGCCATTCATGACCAGATTGAGCTTGTCATCAATCTGGAACACGCGCTTGCAATGATAGAACGGCTTCCGTCTCAGAGCCGTAAGGCTTTCAATTACGAAGCTCAGATCGCCAAAATCGAGGAAGAGATTGAACGGTACCAAAAGCTCAAACTGGGGCTTTACGAGAACTTCATCGGCGGCGTCATTGATAAATCGGAATACTTCGAGTTCCGCAGCAGCTACACCAAAATCATTGAGGACAAACAGGAGGCGCTTCTGCGGGTCAAAAAAGAAATGAAGCAGACGGTGACAACCGGCACGACCGAACGGAACTGGGTAACGCTTTTTAAGCAGTATGAAAACGTCGAAGAGCTGAACCGCCGTGTGCTGATGTCCCTTGTTGACCGCATTCTGATTCACGAAAACCATGCAATCGAAATCGTCTTCAAATACAAGGACGAATACCAGCAGACGCTTGAATACGTTCTCGGCTATGCCGACGAACTGGATATTGCCGTATAAAGGAGGGATGAGCAAATGGCAAGAAAAAGCAGAAAGCAAATTGCAGTCGAAGAGCCGGTTGTTGAATCTGTCTCTTCCGAGGTCTTCTCAACAGCCATCTATGCCCGTCTTTCCGTTGAAAACAGCGGCAAGTCTGAAAAGGTGGATGTCATCGCAAATCAGATTGAGATTTGCAAGTCCTACATTGCAGAGCGTCCCTACCTGAATCTGATAGATACCTATGTTGACAACGGGCGAACGGGTACGGTTTTTGATAGACCGGAGTTCAACCGTCTGATGAACGACATCCGCACCGGCAGGATCAAGTGCCTTGTGGTTCGTGATCTCAGCCGGTTCGGGCGTGACTACATCGAGGCAGGAACCTATCTGGAACGGGTCTTTCCGCAGATCGGGCTTCGGTTTATCGCTATCAAAGAGAACTACGACAACTTTGATACGGACGGCTCCGGCGAAAGCCTCATTATCCCTCTGCAAAACATGATCAACACGCTCTACTCGAAAGACATCTCCCGCAAGGTTTCCACTGCGCTCAAGGCACAGATGGAAAGTGGCGAGTTCAAGAAACGCAATCTCCCGTATGGTTATCGCTGGGATGAGGAACATAGCAATATGGTCTTCGATGAGAAAACCGCGCCGATTGTCCGGAAGATTTTCCAATGGAAGATTGAAGGGCTGTCCCTTCCTGCGATTGCAGACCGGCTTGATGCAATGAACGCGCCCAATCCGGAGTTTCAGAAGTATCAGGTCGGCGTCCGCACAGGCAATGCTACGGTAAAGAAGATTTGGAACAAATCTTCACTGACTACCATTCTGGATAATCCCCATTACGTCGGAGATACCGTTCTCGGACGGACGCTGAACGCCATCTACAAGGGCGTCAAGAATCAGCATATCGACCGCGAGGAATGGATTGTTTTTCCTAATACTCACGAGGCGATTATCTCCCGTGAGGACTTCCAGAAGGTACGAGAGCTGCGCGACGCTGCTGCAAGGACAAGGGTTGAGAAGATGGAGCGCACGGAGGAAATCCGCGCTACACTGATCAATCTCTTTGAAGACAAAATCGTCTGCGCAGACTGCGGCAGGAAGCTCTATTTCCATCGCAAGCGCGTTGACAAGCGCAAGGACGGCGCATGGTACGCCTTCTATGAGTGCAGTTCATCCGTCAAGCGCGGCAACCTCTGTACGCCGCACTATACGCGGCAGGATAAGCTCGAAGCCGATGTGCTTGCGGCGATCCAGCTTCAAGTCAAGGCGGCTCTCAATTACGACAAGCTGCTTGCCAAACTGAGAAACAGTGAAGGCGAACGCAGCATCCGCGATCAGCAGAATGCGCTCATCACAAGCCTGAATCTGAAACTCAGCGGCATCTCCAAGAAGCGTACTCGGCTCTATGAGGACTTCACAGAAGGCATTCTCGATGAAGAGGAATACGTCTTTGCCAAGAAAGCCTACGATGAGCAGTATGCTAACCTTTCCCGGCGGTTGGATGAAGCGGTTCAGCGGAAGGTAAAGTTTGCCGAGGCAATGTCCGAGGACAACAAGTGGCTCACGCTGATGAAATCCGTCAGCGGTGCAACGATGCTCTCTCAGGAGTTAGTTGACGAGTCCGTAGAGCTTGTGAAAGTCCATGAGGACGGCTCAATCGAGCTGGTCATGAAATACGGCGATATTTACGCTCTGACCGTTCAGAGTATCAAGGAAGTACAGGAGGCGATGTAAATGAGCAAGGAATACAACATCGGCATCTACATCCGCCTCTCAATGGCTGATGAAGATACCGGCTATGGCAGCAAGGCGGAAAGTGACAGCATCGGCAACCAGCGTATGCTCATCAATCGCTTTCTCGACAATCATCCGGAGTTGTCTCACTGTCAGCGGTCTGAGTTTGCGGATGACGGTTATACCGGCACGAACTTTCACCGTCCTCAGTTCACGCAGATGATGGAGAAGGTCAAGCGCGGCGAAATCGATCTGATCTGCGTCAAAGACTTTTCCCGCTTTTCTCGTGACTACATTGAAACGGGAAACTATCTGGAATGCACTTTTCCATTCATGGGCGTCCGCTTTATTTCCATCAACGACGGCTATGACAGTGACGATTACAAAGGCACAACGGGCGGTCTGGAAGTGGTTATGCGCAGCATCATCTACGCCGCATACAGCAAAGACCTTTCCGTAAAGACCACATCGGCAAAAATCCAGATGATGAAGCAAGGCAAGTATGTCGGTGGCTACGCTCCATACGGCTACGTCCTGCATCCCACCATTCGGAACAAACTTGCCGTAGACCCGGAGGCGGCTGATGTGATCCGTCGTATCTTCCGCGAGGCTCTGGAAGGCAGCAACACCTCTCAGATTGCCCGCAGCCTGAATGATGACGGCATCCCGACGCCGGGGCAATACTTCAAGAACAAGCATCCCGACAAGAAGAAGTTCAGTAACATGAGCGAGAAAATCAGTTGGGAAACCGTGATGGTCTATAACATTCTCAAGAACCTTGTTTACACCGGAACACTGGTCAGCCGCAAAATGAAGTCCTGCGGTGTCGGCTCAAAAAAGCGTGTTGTCAATGAGCCGATTATCGTAGAAGGAACGCATGAAGCGATTATCTGCAAGGAAGACTTTGAGCTTGCTCAGAAGGTCATTCGAGGCGGAGGACGGAATCCCACGCGCAAGCAGCATGACTATCCGCTCAAGGGACTCGTCCGCTGCGGTAACTGTAAACGTGCTATGACACGCCGAAAGAACAAGACTGGCATTCGATACTTCCAGTGCATTCACTCGGTCAACAACGGAAACACAGATTGTCCGGTTGGCAGGAGCTTTCCGGAAATGGATATTGAGAAGGTTGTCTTCCATGCTCTTACTCAGTTTCTTGCTTTGGCACAGAAGGAATCAGTCCAAAATCGAGAGGTCGGTGATCTACGGAAATCTGCCATCAAGGAATGCGCTGATAAAATCCGGATTCTTCAAAAGCAGAACGAGCAGCACAAGGCGTCCAAGCTGAGGCTCTACGAAAAGTACGCAGCCGGAAGTATCACGAAGGAAGCGTACATTCAGCAAAAGGCGGCAACGGACACGAAAATTGCTGAAAACGATGAAGCAATCCAGCGCAGTCACGAACGGATGAAGGAGCTTGACTCCGAGACCTCCTGTTCGGATGAAAAGCTGGATGCTGTCTGCGATCAGTACGCCGACTGCAAAGCTCTGACCTATGAGCTGACCCACGCATTCATTTCTGCGGTCTACATTTACGATCTCGACAACATAGAAATCGTCTGGAAGTTCAAGGACTTCCTCACTACATTAGAAGGAGAAGCCAAATGAAAGTATTTCTTTATATCCGCGTTGCCTGTGCGGATCAGCTTGCGGCAGCAAGCCAGCGGGAAGAGCTGGAACGCTATGCGAAGGACAAGGGCTATGAGGTAGCTGCTGCGGTTGCCGCAGACGGCATCTCCGGCGTCCATACGGAAGGTATCATGAACTTCCTGCTGAACGAAGCCAAATGTCAAGGCATCGGCACGATCCTCGCCCGCGACACCTCGCGGATCAGCCGGGACGCTTCCTCTTTCATGAGGTTTGAGCGAAAGTTCAAGGAGAATGGCATCCGGTTTGAGTATCTGTCCAAGCCTGACAACGAGCTTCCGGTCACTCCGATGATGGAGGCATTTGAAGCGGCATACAAGAATCGCCGCGCAAAGAACGGCAAAAGAGCATAGAGAAAACGCAAGCCGTTCACGGGTGGTTGTCCACCTATGAACGGCTTGTAAATTCTCAAAATTTTTTTAGTCCCTACTTGACACAAGAAGATTTATCACGATTTGGAAGGGAATATATTGATTCCGGGAAGTATATCGAGAG